>Ga0209341_10003200_pt1 | contig 15353 bp, 13 predicted proteins | sample RifCSP13_2_FD_184020 | JGI IMG/M metagenome (GOLD analysis project Ga0209341, IMG submission 184020) | Soil microbial communities from Rifle, Colorado - Rifle CSP2_sed 13_2 (SPAdes) (version 2) | ecosystem: Environmental > Terrestrial > Deep subsurface > Rock core/Sediment | place: Rifle...
CCATGGGCCGGGCCGTCGAGGAGATCCTTGCCCAATGGCCAATCTTCTGGCGCTGAAGGCGCTCTCCTGGTTTCCCGAGCACCGGGAGTCGCCGGCGGTGAAGGCAGGGGCCGAGATGCTCCTGAGCCACTGGGATCACACCAGCGAACGCAGGTTTTTCCTTTTTGGCGCCGGATCGGGCTTCCGCAAGCTGAAGTACCCTTTCGTCTGGTTCGACCTGCTCCACGTCGCCGACGTCATCACCCGATTGCCGGCCACTCGCCAGGATGCGCGGGCGGGGAGCTTGGTTCAGGCCATCCTCGGCCGGCGCGACGCCCTCAGCCGGTTCACTCCCGAATCCGTCTGGCTCGCCTACCGCGAGTGGGAGTTTGGCTCGAAGCGCCAGCCATCCCCCTGGCTCACGTTCCTCGCCTTGCGTGTGCTGCGCCGCCTGCAAGACTGAGCCGATGTCGTTCATCAGGTACAATCCATCAGCCTTCTCGGCAAAGGAAGATCCCATGACTGCCAGTGACCGCTTGATCGAGGCCATCAAGGCGCGGGACCTAGCCGCAGTGCAGCGCGCGCTCGAAGAGAGCGGCGGCGTCCCAGCGGCCGGATCGGGCGGTGCCGAGCCGCCCCTCCTCACGGCCATCTACATCCAATCCAAAGAGATCATTAATTTCCTGCTCGCACGTGGAGCCGAGCCGGATCTCTTCGAGGCCGCCTCCCTCGGCGACGTCGCCCGCATCCGCTCGATCCTGGCGGAAGCGCCGGGGCGGCTCGGCGCCCATAGCTTCGACGGCTGGCCGGCCCTCCATCTCGCGGCTCACTACGGACGGCGCGAGGCGATGGAGGCCCTGCTCCTCGCCGGGGCAGACCCGCGTGCCTTTTCCACCAATCCATTACGCAACACAGCCCTGCACGCCGCGCTGGCCGGCGGCCAGACGGAGGCGGCGGAGAGGCTCCTCCAGGCGGGCATCGAGGTCAACACCCCCGATGCCAATGGTCACACCGCCCTCCACCTGGCTGCCGAGGACGGCAGCCTCACCGCGATTTCCCTCCTCTTGAATCGCGGGGCCGACATGCGCGCTCGCAACAAAGGGGGGATGACCCCGCTCGACTTTGCGGTGAAGCAGGGGAACGCCGCCGCCGAGGAACTATTGCGGCGGGCCGGCGCCACCTAGGAGGGCCCCAGGCGAGCGAGCGCCTCGCTCATGCGAGCCAGGGCGGCTCGGATCGAATCCTGTGAGGCGGCGAAGCACAGCCGGAGATAGCCCTCGCCGGCGCGGCCAAAACCCGACCCGGCCAGAACTGCAACGCCGGCCTCCTCCAGGAGGTAGTCGGCCAGCCACTCCGAATCCCGGCCAAACGCCATAATGTTGGGGAACGCGTAAAACGCACCTTGCGGCGTACGACAGCGGACCCCCGGAATCGCATTCAGCCCTTCCACCATGAGATCGCGCCGACGCCGATACTCCCCCACCACCTGCACCACCGGATCTTGTGGGCCGTCGATCGCGGCCAACCCGGCGACCTGGGTGAACGTCGCCGTGCTGCCGACAGCGTGGGTGAGAAGAAGCTCGACGCGCTCGGCCAGCGCCTGCGGCATGATGCCGAAGCCGAGACGCCAGCCGGTCATGGCATATGTCTTCGAGAATCCATCGCAGATAATGGTGCGCTCGGCCATCCCGGGCAGCGAGGCAATGCTCAGTGCCTCGACATCGTACGTAAGCCGGGCGTAGATCTCATCCGAGATCACCCAGATCCCATGCCGGATCACCAGTTCGGCGATCTGCTCCAGCGCCGGCCGAGCCAACACGCCGCCGGTGGGGTTGCTCGGCGAATTGAGGATGATGAGGCGGGTGCGGCTTCCCACCCGCTCCGCCAGCAACTCCAGGTCAACGCCGAAGTCGTGCTCCTCGCGCAGGGGCACCGGGACAGGCGTTCCCCCGGCGACGGCGATCATCGCGGCGTAGGTGGGGAAGCCGGGGTCGGGGTAGATCACCTCGTCGCCGGCCTCGATGAGAGCCAGTGTGGGGAAGAAGAGGGCCGGCTTGGCCCCGGGGCCGACGACCACCTGCGACGGCCGCACCTCGATCCCGCGCCGCGCCCCCGCCTCGCGGGCGATCGCCTCCCGGAGGCGTTCCAGCCCGGCCGCCGGGCTGTAGCGCGTCTGACCGTCCTCGATCGCCCGGATGCCGGCCCGGGAGATGTGGTCAAAGGTGGGCCCATCGGGCTGGCCGATCTCCAGGTGGATGATTTCCCGGCCTTCTGCCTCCAGCGCCCGCGCCCGGGCCAGCATGCGATAGGCGCCCTCCGGTTCGAGCGAGCGGACGCGCGCGGCGAAGTTCTCAAGCATCAAGGTCCTTCTAACCGCAGAGCGCGCCGAGAGCGCAGAGCTCAATTAGAAATCTCCGCGTACTCTGCGCTCTCCGCGGTTACCTCCCCTCAGAGATCGCGGATGTAGACGCGGTGGTTCTTGTAGGGCACGCCGCCGACGTTCTCCAGATCGTGACGCATCTGCACCGCGCTCTCGGCCACCTGGGTGAGATCGGCGTGTTGGAAAGCGGCTTCGCGGATCGTCTTTTCCAGCTCCGAGTAGAGCAAGGCGTTGCCCCCTCGGCCCTGAAACTCGGGGAGGATCCCGGCCCCGTTGATCGCCACCCATTTCGTCCGCTTGAACTCAATGAGCAGGTCGAGGATATTCCAGGGGAGAAGGCGGCCCTTGCCGCGTTGGATGGCGGCCGAGACGTCGGGAAAGGCGAAGACGAACCCAACCACATCCTCGCCGTGAGTAATGATTTTGATCAAACGCGGGTCGGCGACGCTCATCAGGTTGTCGGTGAGGAAACGGATCTCGCGTTCGGAGAGAGGGTAATACTCCCAGTTGTTGATAAAGGCCTGGTTGTACGCCCGGCCGATGCGCGGCGCCCAGGCCACCAACTCCCTCTTGCTGCGGAATCGCTTCACCGCCAGTCCGCTCCGGGCTGCCGCGCGCTCGGCGATGCGGTGGACTCGCTCCGGCAGATGGAACTTCGTCGCCCCCAGATAGCAGGATACGAAATCCACTTCCTTGCGGAAGCCGAGGGCCTCCATGAACCCGGGGTAGTAGGGCGGGTTGTAGTTCATCATCGTCATCGCCGGACGGAACTCGAAGCCTTCGACGAGCATCCCGTAGCCGTCCAGGGCTCCGAAGCCCTTGGGCCCGACGAGCTGCGTCAGGCGGCGGGCGCGGGCCCGCTCACAGGCCACCTCGATGAGCGCCCGCGCAACCTCCAGATCTTCAATGCACTCGAAGAGGTAGAACTGCCCCTGGCGCTTGCCGTGGTAGCGGTTGTAAGGCTTGTTCTCCAGCAGGGCGACGCGCCCCACGTCATCGCCATCCCGGGTGGCCAGAAAGAACTCCGCCTCCGAGTGTTCGTAGTACGGATGCTTGCGCGGGTTGAGTTGAGTGGCTGCGTCGATCCGGATCGGGGGCACCCAGAGCGGGTGGCCGCGATAGAGCGAGGTTGGGAGAGCGAGGAAGCGCCGGACGTCGCGCGACGAGTGAGGGTCGATCGGCAGGACGGTGGTCATGGCGCCCTCCGGAACGGTCGGCCGGTGATTGTATCACCCGCGCAATCCATCTACAATCCGCTTGCACGCGACGGAGGCGTCATGGCCCGTTGGATGCGCCGGATCTTCAATCTCCTCTTCGCTCTCCTCACCCGACGGGAGGTGAACGGTCTAGTGAATCTCCCTCCCGATGGCCCCTACATCCTGGCCTCCAACCATCTCAGCCGGCTCGACCTGCCGCTCGTCTACGGTCTGATCGGCGATCGACGCATCGCCGGTTGGGCGGCCGAAAAGTATTCGCGCCACCTGTTCTTCGGCGCCCTGCTGCGCATCGGGGGCGGGATCTTCATTCGCCGGGGTGAGGTGGACCGCGGGGCGCTTCAGGCCGCTGTCGAATGGCTGCGCGCCGGCAGGATCTTCGGCATGGCGCCCGAAGGCACACGCAGCTCCACAGGCGCCTTGATGCGAGCCAAGACCGGAGCCGCCTACCTCGCCAACGAAACCGGCGTTCCGGTGGTCCCGGTCGCCGTCACCGGGACGGAACGCGCACTCCGCACCCTCCTGCGCATGCGCCGGCCGCGGGTGAGCGTCCGCTTCGGCAAGCCCTTCCACCTCCCTCCCATCTCCGGGGAGGACCGAACGGTTGCGCTCCGCCGGAACACCGACGAGATCATGTGCCAGATCGCGGCCATGCTCCCGCCCGACCACCGCGGCGTCTACGCCGACCACCCGCGGCTCACGGAGCTTCTCACGCAGAGGGATGAGGCTAGACGTCCACCAGGGACGAACGCTGTCCCCCCTTCGGGCATGAACAAATCGAGACGCAGCGGCGAGCCGCCTGAGGTCTAGCCTCCGCAGCCTCCACCGGAGGGCCCGCGCCTCGTGCTGAGAGTGACTTTCGGCTCGAAGGCGATATTGAAATCCTCAGGATCCGGGTAGGCCACCGGGTAGCGGTCGCCGAGTGCGGCGGCGAAGCGATATGCCAACCCGTCATCGCCGGCCGTCTGGGGCGGGAGTGGTCGGCGGCGAAGTCCGCGCCGGCGAAGGTCCCGATCCAGGTATTGAGGCCGCCGCCCAGGATGTAGACGTTGGGCACGCTCTCCGCGGTCAGGATGGCCCAAGCCTGCGTCGAGGCGATCTCCGTGTTGCTCATCACCACCACCACTGTGTTGGCGGGCTCCATTCGAAGCCGCGCGAGAGTGGTGGGGATATTGGGCAATTCGATGTGCTCAGCGTCAAGCAAGTGGAACAGGTTGTAGTCACTTTCCGAACGGACATCGAACATGATCAGGTTGAGCCGGTCATTGTGTATCAGGCTGAGGAGTTCGGCCGGCTCGATCTGCACCTGACGCTCAGCGAGCTGCCGATCTATCTCAGGAGCCATGCGGGCCGTGCGTTCTTCCGTCGTCGGTTGGCCGATGAACGCAGTCGCAAGCGCCAGCGCCGCAAGGCCGGTAGCCGCGGCGTACCGCCATCTTGGCTCCCGCTTCAGATCGCGCTTGCCGAAAATGCGCTCCAGCTGTTCGGCCCCCCAGAACATAAACAGGGCCATCAGCACGACCAGGACGACGACGACGCCCGCGGGCACACCGAACACATCCATGAGAGTGACGCGGCCGTACGAGGAGGAGTAGAAGAAAGGCTCAAAGAAGGCGACCGTCTCCCCGAAGGCGAAGACGCCGAAGAACGTGCCCAGCGCGAAGAAGATCCCATCGACCTTGAGGGTTGTGGCCGCCACGAGCGACGTCCCCGGGCAGAAGCCGCCGACGATGAAGCCGACCCCCATGATCAGCCCGCCCACGATCCCGGGCCAGAGGTACGTGGGGTTCACCCAGACGAGATTGAATTCCAGGAGACCGAGAGCCGAGGTGAGGAAGATCAACGACATCGCCACGACGATGGCGCTGAACATCACCTTGAGGACCGTTTGCTCCGTGAAGTAGAACTGTGCGGCAAGCTTGCGCGAGTTGCCGAAACCCGCCAGCTCCAGCACGGCTCCGAAGCCGATCCCGATCAGAAGATAGACCCAGTAGGCGCCCCAGTGGCCGAGAAGGTCGGTGAGAGGCAGCGGGAAGGGTGGCATCGGATTTCCCTCAGTTCCAAAACTTGCGCAGGCTGTAGGCCAGGGCGTAGCCCCCGCCGAAGATGGCGAACATGACCACCCAGCTTCCGGCGGAGAGCGTGGCCCCGCCCGTCAGGGCCTGGCCGGAGGTGCAGCCGCGCGCCAGCCTAGCGCCGTAGGCCATGATCGTGCCGCCCAGGAACGCCATCATCCAGCGGACCCGCACCGAAACATTCGGGCCCCGATTGGTCTCCAGTCGGAGCCGCCCGTTGATCCACCCCGAGAGGAAGCCACCGATCATGGTGCCGATCGTGATGAAAACAATCCAGCTATCGAGGGCGTTCTCGGAGCCGCCGGCCATTTCAAGCAGATAAGCGGTCCGGTCGACGTGTTGGGGCGCAAGAAGATCTTCGAAGAACACGACGATCCGGTTCACGCCGCCGGAGGCACCCAGGCCGTTGCCGGTGAAGAAGAACGCCGCAAAGAGCACCAGCCCTAAAAGGATCCCTGCCAGGTAGGGGTGCATGTAGGGCTTCGGCTTGCTCCGCATCAGCCGTAGCCGGCGGCTCTTGCCCGATGAGACTGCGAGTTGGGCCGTCATTGCGGTTCTCCTCCCTCTTCCACGTTCTCAGGATAAGCCTCCACCTCGTCCCAGCCCATCACCATGCCGCGGATCGAGGAAAGCGCCGTCGGCCCGGTGGTGGTCAGGTAGACGTGGAGCACGATGAACGAGGCGAACAGCCAGGAGATCAGCGTATGCAGCGGGCTGAGGAACGCCAGCCCCCCGAGCCGCGCCGCCGCCTCCGGCCACTCTTGCGCTCCCCACATGAGCAGGCCGGTGATCACCTGGAGCGGCAAGAGCACGTTGAGGATCGCCAGATAGGTGATCTGCTGCAGGGGGTTCATCTTCTGCTCCGGCCTTTTCTCGAAGGGATGCGGATCGCCGCGGAAGATCCCCCGCAGGTAGTACTTGGCCTGCAAGAAGGCGGCGTCGAAGAAACCATAGGGCCGGGGGAGATACTGCCGGATCTCGCCGCTCGCCAGATGGTAGAAGGCCGCCAGCGCGGCGTTGATCACCAGGACCGCCGCCAGGACGTTATGGATCTGGACGATATATCGGAAACTGAGGACCCCAAACGTCTCGGGCTTGTGGATCACCACCCCGGTGAACACCAGAAGCAGGATGGCCACCGTCTGAAGCCAGTGCCAGAGGCGCTCGTACACGGAGTACATGTACACTTTCCGCACTTCGGGGCGGCTGCGAACACCCCGGCGGGCAGTGAAGGTCCGCACGCCGCCGTGGACTGCCGCGCCCGCGAAGACTCCCAGGAAGGCGATCGCCCCGAGTGTGTCGATCCAGGCGACGTTGTCGTGGCCCAGCACGTACGTGCGCGCTGCCCCCTCCATCGTTGCCGGCTGGTAGAGAAGACCTCCCTCTCCGTCGGACACCACCTGGCCGTCCAGGGCCGTGCCCGAGTCATCGACCAGAGCCGGTGTGACGCCTCCCGGGGTGCGATCCGAGAGGGCAAACGCCTCGGTCACGCGCGAGTCCTGCGTGTGGCAGGTCTGGCAGTCGCGCACCGCCCACTCCTCACCGGTCACGTCGTGGTGAATACCGTAGGGCTGGACCTCCCCCGCGATGCGTGGGCTTTCCAGCCCGCGCGCCTGGAGTCGGCCGGCGATCATCTCTTCCTTGGCCGGGGTATCGATCACCAGTTCGTCGTGGCTCAGGGCCCCGTCGCCATCGGCGTCGAAGGCCGCTAGAACCTCGGCGGGATACTCGCCATCAACCAGCCATGCCGCTTGAAGGTCGCGCAGCGGCACCGGCCTGGGCGGATCGCCGTAGACCCAATACCAGGCCGTGATCAAATTGTAGGGCGCCAGCTCACTGGGCCCGCTGGCATCCTGCCGCGGCAGCAGCACCGGCTGGTAGCCCGTGATCAGGGGCTGGCCCGTGTCGATGCTTGAAGCAGCCACACCGCGGCAGCCGGTCACCGGCGAGGCATCGCTCTCCAGCACCGTCCAGTCGACATACTGGCGCGCCGGCGCGTAGAGCGCAGGCACGTGGCAGGTCTCGCAAGCCAGCACTTCGGCGTGAAGATCGCGGTAAGGAAGCCACTCGTGTGTGCCCTCCATCGTATGGCAGGACTCGCAGCCCCTCAGGGTGTTATCGAGCTCGGGAGCCAGGAGCCCCTGGGCGCTCTGGCCTTTGGCAAACTGGTGCAGGGGCCGGTAGAGGTATTCGCCGAGGTCGATCCGTCGGGGGTCGAAGACCAGGTGGTCCGGGCGATCGCCGGAGGGCTCCTGATAGTAGATGGGGTTGTTCAGGGAGTAGTGACATTCTGTGCAGCTTAGAACCCGCTCGGCGTGGATGTCCCACGAGCGCATCAGGTTGTCCTTATCCGCAAGGTTAAGACCGGAATCGGCGATGCGCTCGGGCGAAAAGATCTGCCCGGTGGTGAGCGTGGTCCAACTCTCCGGTGCACAGGTCTCGGTGACCAAGGGTGTTTCGGATTCTACGTGCACCAGGCCGTGACAGAGCCCGCAGTTCGACGCCTGTGGATCCCGAATTCCGAGGGCCTCGGCGTCCGCGTTCCCTGCCTCATTGAACGCCTGCCGGCTCCACCGCCACTCCTCTCCGACGAGGGCAACGATCTCGGTGCCGGCCAGAGTGGCGGTGCTGGCCCAACGGAAGTTGCCTTGCTGGAGAGCCTGAGTGCGCGCGGCGTTATCGGGCTCTGCGATGTGGCAGAGGAAGCAGTTCATCTCGACGGTTCCCGACTCACGCCAGTCCCAAGGCGCGGCCTGGCCGGTGGCCGGATCGATTATGGCGGCTTCGATGTTCGAGGAATCCGGGCGAAGCTCCTCCAACGGCGCGCCGTCGCGCGCAAGGAGCCCCGGGCCGCCGCCGACATGGCGGGCGCCCATCTCCATGAGCCACTCGGCGGTCGTCAGATCTACCCTCTCGTCACCCGGAGGTGAGAGATAGCGGTAGGTGAGGGGGCTCCACCGGCCAAAGGCTCCCGGGCTGATATCCCACGGGCGGCCGCCGTCCACCTCACCAGCGGGGACAATCTGCCCTCGCCCGAGGTCGACGTGGTAGCTGTGGTTCTGGATGAACGTGGTGTCATGACACTGGCCGCAGGTGGCCAGGGTGAAGACCGGGCCGCCCGACTCGAGGACGCTCGCGCCCTCCTCATCGAGCAGGGCAAAATCGGGATGGAGCGGCGGGCCGGCGTCGTCCTCCGACGCCTGCTGCGGCCCGCCTGCGGCTGCCTGAAGAAGGCCGGTCGACAGGCCGGCGGCGAGCAGCAACACACCGGTTGCCAGGAACCCATGCAGAGGCAGGCGCAGCCTCATTGCCCGCCTCCGTCACCGGTGGCGCTCGCCCCTTGGCGCCCGCCCCATAGCATTGGATCCCCGTAGTATCCGAGGGCCTCCCAATCCATCCGTCCATTCTCGCCATGGCAATCCTGGCACTGGAGTGCGTGTTCGGCGGGGACGACCATGTGCGAGAGCGGCCAGTACATCGCCGTCTCCGTCCAATCGTAGCTGCCACTGTAGAGCAGGCCGGTGGCCTCGGAGCCCAGCCGCAACGCCTGATCCCAATCGAACTCCGTCCAGAAGCCGCCCTCGCCCACGGTCTGCGGCTGGAGGAGGTAGTTGTAGATCGCGTCGTACATCTGGATTGCCCGGTGGACTTTGAAGGGCCAGATCTGGGCCAAGGGATCGAGGATACCCCCGAGAGGCTCGTTGATGAGCGTTACCTCATCGGGGTTGATCGGGTCGCCGAGCAGATAGCGGTCGGCCTGACCGTTGAACCAGTAATACTCGGGCATGATGTTCTCGGCGTAGACGAAGCTCCCTTTGATGCGGAGGTACTCGTGCGGGTCTTCCGGCCAGTCGTTTCCCGCGGTCGACCAGTCCCAGTGGATTTTCGTGGGCTCACGCACCGCCCCCGCGGGGATGTGGCAGGTCTGGCAGGCGACGGTATCGACGTGATCGGTAATGCGTTGATCGTCGTGGAGCTCGGGCAAGTGACAGTCGGTGCAGTAGATCTGGTTGGCGGTATCGACGCTCATCGAGATCGAGCGGCCGAGGATGCGGTGCTGCTCGGTCTGGTGGCAATCGGTACACTGAAAGCCGAGCCGGCCCATGTGGACATCGACGTGCTCCTCGGGGTAGGAGAGGCTTCCGTCGAGATCGCCGTGCTTGACGGCGTTGCCGCCGCCGCCGGAGAAGTGGCAGGTGCCACAGTTCTCACGCGTTGGGGCGCGCACGCTCTGCGCCGCCGCCAGGAGATCGACACCCTCGGCCGGGAGGCCGGCCTCGCCCTTGGCGTAGGTGGAGGGATCGGCGTGACAGATGAGGCAGTCCACGTTGGTCTCGTTGCTGAAATCAAAGCTGGCGTCTTCCCATCCATAGCCAGCGTGGCAGGTGGTGCAGCCCGGCCAGTTCGACTGGATCCCGATGCAGAAGTTGTTCAGCAGGTTGGCCTTGCCGATGGCGATGGGCTGCTCTTCGCCCGGGATCAATACCGGGTCACCCAGCCAGGTCCAGTGGGCGGTCATGGCCACCTCGTGGGCGGCCTGGGCATGGCATTCGAGGCAGGCCTCGGTCACCTCGGGGCCACTGCTGAATGGGCCCTGGAACAGACTGCTGTGATCGGTGTGCTGCGGATGATCGGGGAGAGAGGCCCAGGGATCGTCGACGGGCTGCGGATCCCAACGGACGAAGGCGACGATGGGAACCACGATCAGAAGCAGTGTGGCGGTGAGGCCCACGGCCCAGATGTGCTTGAAGTCTTTCATGGGGCTCCCAATCAGGCGGTCGAGATCTAAGCGGCGAGGCTCGGCTGACGGGCGATCGCGTCGCGCAGCACCCGGCGCATCCGGTCGAGCACCTCGACGATGCCGGCGTCGGCCAGGCTGTAGGTGATGCTTGTGCCGCTGCGCTGCGTCAGGACGAGGGAGCTTTGGCGGAGCACCGTGAGATGTCGCGAGACAGTCGACTGGGGGACGCCCAGTTCTTCGGCGAGCTCGGAGACGTTGTGGGGCCGAGCCTGGAGGGCGTAGAGGATCTGGATGCGCCTTGGATCGCCGACGGCCTTACAGATTCGCTCGTGGAGCATGCCGAGCTCTTCCAGGGACGGTACCGTCATGTTCGCCCTTTCGTCTATTCGGATATTCGGATGAACTATGAATACTCCTCTCGGGGCGGTCTCTTCTAGTGCAGTACGTCACAAATGGGTTTCGCGACTTGTCACCCCGAGCGGCCGGGCCCGAGGTCCGCTCCCCTCCTTCCGGCATCCCCTGCTCGGGGGAGTCGATATCCCCCACCGGTTTCCACCCAAAGCGGGATGGCATTCCCGTGCCTTTCCCATATAAATAGAACAGACGTTCTAGTCCTGCTGGACGCTGCGCAGGCCGTGCCCGAGCCGCCCTGCAGCCAAGGTTGTTCGAATGAGGAGAACGATGATCGGTTACTCAGTGACCGGTGGGCAGGCACCAGGGCACTCGGGCACCCGGTGCTCTGGCGCCTGACCACCGATCACGGATCACCGTTCACCTTGGAGATTGGGGAGAGCACCCCTCCCCATCGCGGAGCCATTCTCATGGAACGCCAGTTGCTCCCCCTTGCTCGCGTCGATCTCCCGATCCCGGCCGTCGACAACCGGCTGCTCGAGGAGCTCACCCAACCGCGCCTGGCCCTGCTCTGGGGCACCCAGGCGCCGACGCGCACGCTCCTGGCCGCCGCCGCTGCCCTGGCCGCCGGCGGCGCCTCGCCCCGCCTCTTCGACGGCGGCAACTCCTTCGATGGTTACTTCGTCGCCCGCCTGGCCCGTCAGTGGAGCTCCGGCCCCGAAGCCATCCTGCGCCGCATCCGTCTCTCGCGCGCCTTCACCTGCTTCCAGCTCGCCCAGCTCATCGAGACGGCCGAGCCCGGCTCCGATCCGCTCTTCGTCCTCGACCTCCTGGCCACCTTCTACGACGAGAGCATCCCCCTGCGCGATACCGACCGCCTCCTGGCGACCACCCTCACCCACCTCAAGCGCCTGGCGAGCGCCGGCCCGGTGATCGTCGGAGCCCGCCCGCCGGAAACCCTGGTCAAAGAGCGCTGGACGCTGCTCGACCGCCTCGAGACCGCCGCCGATGCCATCTGGATGCTGCGCGCTCCGGCGCCCGAGCCGCCCCTCCAGCCGAGGTTGTTCGAATGAAGAGGTGATCGGTGAACGGTGATCCGTGATCGGTCCCAGGGCACCCAGGCACCAGGGGGCCGATCACCGAGTAACCGATCACCCGACGGATCTTCACCGATCACATCCCTGGAGAACCCATGGGCCGCACCCTTCCCTCCATCACCCAGACCTTCCTCACCGAGCAGGAATCGCTCACCCGCTTCCGCCGCGCCCTGCGCCGCGAGGATCAGATCGCCCTCGACGACCTGCTGGCCGCCGCCCGCCGCCATCTGGCCGCCGCCGCCTACGCCTCCCACCTCCTGCCCTTCGAGATCATGCTCCTGGCCATGCTCGTCGAGGAGCACAAGGAGCTCATGCGCCTGCGGACGCTGCTGGAAGAGTTTGTGCCGGAAGAGATTCCGCCCCAACAGGCTGGCTCGGATGTCGACAGCGCCGAGACCCGCCAAGATCATGGGGACTCCTCGCTCGCCGCTCCCGCGGCTCGCTCGGAGTGACAGCCGCGCGAGGTGTCATTCCGAGCGAAGCGAGGAATCCCCGAGACGAATCAGTATGGAGGCAACCCGCGTGAAGCCATGAACGCCACGGCACAAGGATTCTTCCATGACCACCCTTTTCGGCTGGATGCTTGACGCCTACCCCGCCGGCGATGGCATGACTGTCTGGCTCCTCGACGCCGACGGACGCCCCCACGCGCTCGAGGACCGCCTCACCCCGGCTTTCTGCGCCCGCGGCCCGCGCGAAGATCTGCACGCCCTCTGCCAGATGTTCCGCGCCCGGCGCGCCCCGGTGACGCTGCGCCGCGTCGAGCGACGCGATCTCTTCCTCGACCGCGAGGTGGAAGTGCTCGAGGTGGGCGTGCGTCTCCCCGCCCTCTTCCCCGAGATCTTCCGCCTGGCGGCAGACTTCCGCCCTCATCTCACCTACTACGATGCCGATATCCCCCTCCCCCAGCGCTACGCCCTCGCCCGAGAGATCTTCCCGCTGGCCTACTGCGCCGTCGAGCACGAGGCCGGGCGCATCCGTGAGATCGAGGCCTTCGATTCCCCATGGGAAGTGGACTACCGCCTCCCGCCCCTGCGCGTCCTCACGCTGCGCCTCGACGGTGAGCTCCACATGTCCTTACGGGAGGATCCCGGGCGCGGCCACCGCGGCGACCTGCTCGTCGAGATCGACGGCCGGGAGATCGTCTTCCCGCGCCGTCACTCGCGGCGCCTCCTGCTCGGCCTGGCTCACCTGATCGCCCAGCACGACCCCGATCTGATCCTTACCGCTTACGGCGACAACTACATCTTGCCGCGCCTCCTCGAGCTCTCCCGTCACTACCGCATCCCTCTGCCCCTCAACCGCGACCCACGCCTCGAGATCTCCCACAAACCCGCCCACTCCTACTTTTCGTACGGCCGCATCGTCTTCCGCGACGAGCAGCATCTGCTCTTCGGCCGCCTGCACATCGACCGCCAAAACGCCTTCCTGGCCGACGACTACGGCCTCGACGGCACGCTCGAGATCGCCCGCCTGACCAATCTCCCCATCCAGACCGTCGCCCGCGTCTCCACCGGCACCGGGATCAGCGCCATGCAGGTGAACACGGCCTTCCGGCACGGCATCCTCGTCCCCTGGCAGAAGCGCCAGCCCGAATCGCTCAAGACCGGGCTGGATCTCCTGGCCGCCGATAAGGGCGGCCTGGTCTACAACCCGATCGCCGGGCTCCACGAGCACGTCGCCGAGCTCGATTTCACGGCGATGTACCCCAGCATCATGGTGCGCTTCAACCTCTCGCCCGAGACGGTGGGAGCCGCGTGCTGCGAGGGCCGCCCGGTGCCCGAGATCGGCACGCCGGTCTGCACCCATCGTCAGGGGCTGGTGCCGGAGACGCTGGCCCCGCTCCTGGAAAAGCGCGGCCGCTACAAGGCCCTCGTCCGCTCCCTTCCCGAGGACGATCCCCGCAAGGAGGCCTACCGCCGACGCTACTCGGCGCACAAGTGGCTCCTGGTCACCTGCTTCGGCTACCTGGGTTACAAAAACGCTCGCTTCGGCCGGATCGAGGCCCATGAGGCCGTCACGGCCTACGGGCGCGAGATGCTGTTGCGCGCCAAGGAACTGGTGGAGGAGCGCGGCTTTCGCGTCTTGCATCTCTACGTCGACGGGCTGTGGATCCACCGCCCCGGCGCCTCCGGCCGTCCCGACTACGAGAGCCTGATTGCCGAGATCCAGGAGAACACCGGCCTACAGGTGGTGCTGGACGGGATCTACCGCTGGGTGGCCTTTCTCCCCTCGCGCCTCGAGCCGCGCGTCTCGGCCGCCAACCGCTACTTCGGGGCCTTCGAAGACGGGGAGATCAAGGTGCGAGGCATCGAGGCTCGCCGCCACGACACCCCGCCTTATATCAAGGAAACGCAGCTGGGAATGCTCGAATTTCTGGCCGAGGGCCGCGACGCGGCCGGGTTCCGCGCCGCCATTCCCGCCGCCATCGACTTCGCTCGCGAGCGCCTCGCCCGGCTGCAGGCCGGCAGCGTGCCGGCCTCCGAGCTCGTCGTCACCCATCGCCTCTCCCGCCAGCCCGATGAGTTCACCGTCCACACCGTGGCCGCCCAGGCGGCTCGCGAGCTGGTGGGCGCCGGCATCCAGCTCCTCCCGGGCGAGAACCTGCGCTTCCTGATCGTTCCCGGGCCAGAAAAGGCCCGCGCCTGGGAACGCCTCTCCGGCGATGAGATCTACGATCGGGCCGCCTACACCGACCGCTTTCTGCGCGCCATCGAGAGCCTGCTTGCGCCGGTCGGCGTCGACCGGGCGATGTTGGAAACGTGGCTGCTCGGCAACACCGGCTACTGGGGGCCGCCGGGGGCGCTGCCCCCTGCCGGCCTCGATGGCCGCGCTCCGCTATGGGCAAGCGCCGCGCGAACCGCCCGCCCGCGCCGCACGGCGCTCCGCCTCGGAGGCCTCTCGGCCCGGCCGCCCGAGTTCCTCATCCTCCCTGCCCCCCAGAGGCACGGGGACGTCGCGCCCGAGTGGCGTGAGCACGTTGCGCCCGAGTAGCGCGGGCACTTAGCGCCCGAGTGGCGCGGGCACTTGGCGCCCGAGTGGCACGGGCACTTAGCGCCCGAGTGGCACGGGCACTTAGCGCCCGAGTGGCGCGGGCACTTAGCGCCCGAGTGGCGCGGGCACTTAGCGCCCGAGTGGCGCGGGCACTTAGCGCCCGTCGATGCCTCCCTCGGTATAGGGTGAGGCCATAGGTCAATGATGACGAATCCTGGTGTCTGCGGGGGTAGCGATGAAACGACTCCATCCCTTTCTGATCCTCACCGGCGTGATCGGCACGCTTGCCAACATTCTGGCCATCGCCAGCACACTGAGCGGAGCGCTCCCCCTGGCTCGCTGGCACCTGAGCAGCGGGCTTATGCTGGCAGGCACGTTCGTGCTTCTCGCCTATAGCCTGACCATCTGGTCCACCCTCACCTGGCGCTGGGCCAGAGCCCGTCCCGGCGCGGCCACTCCCGCCTCGCGCCACGCGGCTCTCTTCCTGCTCAACCTTCTTTTGGGGTTCCCTCTGCTCGTCCT
>Ga0209341_10003201_pt1 | contig 15350 bp, 15 predicted proteins | sample RifCSP13_2_FD_184020 | JGI IMG/M metagenome (GOLD analysis project Ga0209341, IMG submission 184020) | Soil microbial communities from Rifle, Colorado - Rifle CSP2_sed 13_2 (SPAdes) (version 2) | ecosystem: Environmental > Terrestrial > Deep subsurface > Rock core/Sediment | place: Rifle...
ACTGGATGACGACCCCGATAGCGGTCGAGTAGCGATACGCCAGATCGTCGGGGGCCTCGACGCCGGCAAGCCGGCCTGCGTAGTTGACGCCGGACACGATCCAGACGAAGACGAGCCAGGCGAGGAGCCGCCAGGGCGTCTGTTTCCGGGTCGGATCGGTCACCATGCCCCGGCATTCCAGCACGGCGGCCGGACTCGGCTCTGAGGAGCTGGCCCGGCGGCGTCGAAGGCAGTCCGAATGCTGGCTAGCATCAGCACATGAGCCCGGTCCGCGGCAGGCGCACGTCGCTCGACCCGGAGACGCTCCGTCCGCGCGCCCGCCACCAGCGCGCCGCGCGGCGCCGACGGAGAAGGCGCGGACTTGCGGTCGCTCTCGCCGCGATCGCCGCAATTTCCGTCTTCGCAGGTCTCGGCGGCGGCGCCGCCGTGTTCGCGTACGGCTCCTCGTGCGATCTCAGCACGCTACGCCCGGTCGCCATCGGCCGGAACACGTTCGTCTATGCGGCGAACGGAAGCCTCCTCGGCTCGATTCCCGCCGAGCGGAACCGGCAGCCCGTGAAGGCCGCGGACATGTCTCTCTGGATTCGGAAGGCGACGATCGCGGTCGAGGACCGCCGGTTCTTCGATCACGGCGGTGTCGACATCGAAGGGATCGTCCGCGCAGCAGTCGCCGATCTTCGGGCCGGCCGTGTGGTCGAAGGAGGCTCGACCATCACGCAGCAGCTCGTGCGCAACCTCTACATCTCTCGCGAGCGGACGGTGCAGCGGAAGCTCAAAGAGGCATGCCTCGCGACGAAGCTCGACCGCGCGTGGTCGAAGCACCGGATCCTGACGACGTACCTGAACCAGGTCTACTACGGAAACCAGGCGTATGGCATCGAGGCGGCGGCGCAGACGTACTTCTCGAAGCCGACCGTCGAGCTGACGCTTTCCGAGTCCGCGCTTCTCGCCGGGCTGACGCAGGCGCCGTCGATCTACAACCCGTTCACCGCCCCCGCGGTCGCAGTTGCACGGCGCAACAAGGTGCTCCTGGCGATGCTGGAGACCGCAGTCATCTCTCGGCGGAAGTACAAGCTCGCCGTCGCAGCGGACTTGGTGCTCGAGCCAGGCCGGTTGTACAGCCGAATCCGTGAGCCCTACTTCTTCGGCTATGTCCGCGACCGCCTGATCGAGGTCTACGGGGCGGAGAAGGTCCGCTCCGGAGGTCTTCAGGTCTATACGACCATCGTTCCGCGTTACCAGCGGCTAGCGGATGAGGCGATACGGGAGACCCTGACCGAGCCCACCGATCCGGCCGCCGCCATCATTTCCATCAGCCCGCGGACCGGCGCGATCAGGGCGATGGCGGCCGTGATTCCGAACCGGCCGAAGAACGAGTTCAACCTCCTCTCCCAGGCGCGCAGGCAGACGGGGTCGACGTTCAAGACGTTCGTCCTGACCGCAGCGGTCGAGATGGGGATCAATCCGGACTCCACGTACTACGTCTCCGCGCCCTTCACCTACAAGCCGCAGACCGTCGGGAACTGCGACGACGGGAGCTGGTGGTGCGTCCACACGTACGCGAACGACTACTACGGGTGGAGCTCGATCCGGAGTGCGACGATCCGCTCGGACAACGCCGTGTACGCGCAGCTCACGCTGGACGTCACTCCCGAGCGGGTGGCGGACACCGCGCGCCGCATGGGAGTCCGCTCGCCGCTCGACGTCAGGGGTGCGTATGTGCCGTCCATCGGCCTCGGCTCGATCGCGGTCTCTCCTCTGGATCTCGCATCCGGGTACGCGACCCTGGCGGCGATGGGCGTCTACGCAGAGCCGATGGCAATCCGACGAGTCGTCCTGCCCGACGGCAGTGAGGACACGGAGGCAGGATGGGGCGTGCCGAGACGGCACCGCGCAATCTCCGAGGGCACTGCGGCCATCGTCACGCGGATCCTCGAGCAGAACATCCAGCAGGGGACAGGCACGCGGGCGAACATCGCCCGTCCGGCCGCCGGGAAGACCGGGACGAACGAGGAGCACGCCGACGCGTGGTTCGCGGGGTACACCCCGGATCTGGCCACGACGGTCTGGGTCGGGTATACGCGCGGCGAGATCCCGATGGAGAGCGTGCACGGGATCGCCGTCACCGGCGGGAGCTTCCCGGCGGAGATCTGGCGACTGTTCATGGAGCCGGCTCTCGAGAGACTGGAGCCGGCGCCGTTCGCCGAGCCCGACCAGTGGCCCCAGTGGATTCCCTTCACGCGTGGGCAGTACGCGCTCTCGTACGACCCGTATGCAACCGAGACGACCGACACGGAGGAGACCACCGCGGGCGAGACCGGCGGGGCAACGACGAGCCCGGTCGTCCCCATTACCGGCCGCGGGATTCCCTAGCCGCTGAGGTGAAGCTCAGCATCGCGGCCGCGAAGCGGCCGCCTTCAGGGATCGCGGCGCGACCGGAATCCGCGCGAGTGGATTCCGGTCTTGCGCCAACTACGGTCAGTCGAGAACGTCCCCGACGAGGTGCTCGACTCGGCTCTCGTCGGGTACCCGCTCCTCGTGCTGCGACGTGATGAGCTCCGAGAGCAGCCCGAGGGAGACGAACTGGATCCCGACGACGACGAGCAGCACGCCGAGTGTGAGCAGGGGACGCTGCCCGATCCCCTCCCCCATCAGCTTGACAATGGTGAGGTAAAGAAGGATCACGGCGCCGACCGCCCCCATGACGATCCCGAGGCTTCCGAAGAGGTGTAACGGGCGGTAGCGGTAACGGCCCATGAAGGTGACGGTCAGGAGGTCGAGGAAGCCCCGGACGTACCGCACGGGTCCGTACCGCGACCGCCCGTGTACCCGAGGGCGGTGGTTGACCGGCACCTCGGCGATCCGAAATCCGCGGAAGTGGGCGAGTACGGGGATGAAGCGGTGGAGCTCACCGTAGAGGTGAAGCCCCTGGACGACCTCCGCGCGATATGCCTTGAGCCCACAGTTGACGTCGTGGAGGCGCACTCCCGACACGAGGGCGACGACGGAGTTGAAGATGCGGGAGAGGAACCTGCGTAGAAACGGGTCCCGGCGGCGAGACTTCCAGCCGGACACGAGGTCGAACCCCTCGTCGAGCTTCGCGAGCAGGAGCGGGATCTCGCCCGGATCGTCCTGGAGGTCGGCGTCGATCGTGACGATGACGCCTCCCCGTGCATGGAGGAATCCGGCCTGGAGGGCGGCGGCCTTCCCGAAGTTGCGCCGGAAGCGGACAACGCGGACGTTGGCGGTCGTCTCGTGGAGACGGCCCAGGACGGCAAAGCTCCCGTCGGTCGAGCCATCGTCGACGTAGACGACCTCGAACGACTGGTCGTGCGGCTCGAGCGCTGCGGCTGTCTGCCGGTAGAGCTCCTCGACCGAGTGCTCCTCGTTGTAGAGCGGAACGACGACCGAGATCACGCTCCGAGGGTACAAGCCCGCCAGGCCGGTGCCCTCCCCCGGTACGGTTCATGTGTGCCGGGGCTCCTGACGATCGAGGAGGCTCTCGCCGCCATCCTCGAGAGGGCCCGTCCTTTGCCCTCCGAGGTCGTTGTCGTTGCGCGTGCGGCGGGGCGCGTGCTCGCCGAGTCCGCGACTGCCGCCGCCGATCTGCCGCCATTTCCCAGCTCGGCGATGGACGGGTTTGCGGTGCGCGCTTCCGAGACACCCGCGACGCTCCCGATTGCCTTCCGCGTTGCGGCGGGAAGTCCCTCGCTGGGGGCGCTTCCCCCCGGGGCTGTCGTTGCGATCGCGACGGGTGGTGCGGTCCCGGAGGGCGCGGACTCCGTGGTGCCGATCGAGCGGGTGAGCGAGGACGACGGCCGTGTGACGATCCCGGAGCCCGTCATGCGCGGCGCGCACATCCGTCCTCGCGGGGGCGACGTGACCCGAGGCGCGGTGGTTGTCGAGACCGGGACGTGGCTCGGGCCTGCCCAGATCGGGGCTCTCGCGGCGTCCGGAGTGGCCGAAGTTCGCTGCGCTCGTCGGCCGCGCGTGGTGGTTCTCGCGACTGGGAGCGAGCTCCGCGCGCCGGGGGAGGCTCTCGAGCCGGGACAGATCTACGACTCGAATCGCGCGATGATCGCCGCCGCGCTCGCGGGCGCCGGGGGCGAGGTCGAGCAGCTTCCCGTCGTCCCAGACGAGGAGTCCGCTCACCGCGACGCAATCGCTCGGGGGCTCTCCGCCGACGTGCTCGTCACCTCGGGCGGTGTCTCGATGGGCCCGCACGACCTCGTGCGGAGGATCGCCGGCGAGCTCGGGGTCGAGGAGGTGTTCTGGGGTGTCGCCGTGAAGCCGGGCAAGCCGCTCTCGTTCGGAGTGCGAGGGCCGACACTCGTCTTCGGACTTCCCGGCAACCCCGTTTCCTCGCTCGTGGGCTCACTGCTCTTCGTCCGACCGGCTCTGCTGGCCCTCCAGGGTGCGGCGGAACCCGGCCCCGACTACGAGAGCGGTCGTGCGGCGACTCCGCTGCCTCGAAATGCAGAACGGGACGAATTCCTCCGCGCTCGCCGCCGTCGAGGCGACGACGACGTCCTCCTCGAGCCGGTCACAGGGCAGGAGTCGCACATGATTGTGCGCGCCTCTTCGGCGGATGCCCTCATCCACGTCCCGCGCGGAGTGGGCGAGATAGTTGCCGGTGAGGCGGTGCGCTACCTCGCGCTGTCGTAGACGCGCGCTCGGCGAGTGCGACGGCCGATGCGGGCGACCGAGGCTCGAATCACCCCCCGAGGTGGAGGCTCCGCTCCTGCGGCGTACGGCGCGTAGCGCCCGAACGCCAGGGCTGCGAGCTGCGCCGCTGCGGCCGCCCACGCAAGCGCGAGCAAGACCGAGAAGAGCGGGATGTATCCGACCGTGACGAGTCCGGCGACGTAGAGCGTCGCGTGGTGCGGACCGAGGTCGAGCTCGTCGGCGAGAACGAGCAGCCCGACGACGGGGCCCATCAGACCCGCGACGTAGAGCGCGGCCCGCGTCCACGGGCGGGTTCGGAGGGGTAGCCAGAGCCACGCGTAGAGAGAGGGGAGCACGAAGACGAGCGCGTAGGGGCGCAGGACCGCGATGACGACGGCGACGATGCCGAGCCATCCGAGTGCAACTGCGTATCCCGCCAGCCTCTCCTGTGGGGTCGTGCCGGCGGTCGGAACGAGACGCCGCCTTCCGACGAGCCAGCCCAGCGCGAGCGCAATGCCGAACAAGGCGAGTCCGACAGCAGGCCGGTCCGTGAGGAAGGACGCGTACGGAGGGAGCGGAAGCGGCGCTCCCGTGGGGAACGCGCCGGTGAGAGATCCGATCCAGATGAGAAGACCGGCGTACAGCCAAAAGAGCAGGCGTGCGCGAAGACTGCGCACGGCGGGAGCCAGTGCGAGGCGGCGGCGGCGACTGCGGGCGAGGAGGTCGAGGACTCCGAGGGCGAAGGGAGCGACTGCAACCACGAGCATCAGGCGAACGGCCCAGCCGCTGGCCACGCGGTCGTCGAGGAAGAGTCTGTCGGGCGTGCGGAAAGCAGCGCCGACGCTGGCGTCGATCGAGCCCACGAGAGCCTCGGTCGCCCGCCCCAGCTGGCCCAATCTCCGAACGGCGAGTGGTGCATCGGGATCGCCGGCCGGGATGTCCGGATCACCGGCCTCCTCCGTCGTCAGGGTGATCGCGGCGACGCCCCTGGCGAGAAACGGCCCCTGCTCACCTGCCGCGTAGGGGATCCCCAGATCGACGAGTTGCGTCGGAACGGACGGCAGCGCCGGCGAGATACCGACCTCCTCGCGGATCCTGGCCCTCGCGGTGCTGACAAGCCTCGGCGAAGGCGAGTGCTTCTCGAGGCCTGCGACGGCGATCCGGGGACGACCCCGTCCCCCCAGTCCGTCGAGGACGATCACCGCAAGGGCGGCGTCGGTGTAGGGGGACGTCTTCGCGAAGCGCACGGCTCCCGCCCCCCCGTAGGCGCCTGCGTCGGTCGACACGAGGACGAGCGTCCGCTGCGGCAAGGGGGCCGCTGTCGCACCTTGCGGAGCGAAGCCGCGGGCCAGCTCGATCAGGGCGGCCGTACCGGACGCGTTGTCCCCGAGCGGCTCCTCCGTTCCCGCGTTGTCGCGATGGGCAACGAGGACGATCGACACCTCCGATCTCCCGGGGACCACCGTGACGAGATTGCGCAGCTCGACGTCGCCGAGGTCGGGGACGTCCTCGTGCCACACGTCCTCCTCGGTCGTGAAGCCGAAGGCAGAGATCGTCTCCCCGTACCAGTGTGCGCTACCCACGGCCTCGGCCGTCCCGGGCACCCGAGATGGGTATTCGGTTGAGAGCTGCGTTGCGAGAGTCGCGGCCGCTTCGGCGTCGAACAGCGGCTCGAGTGCGGGGCGGCGCAGGGTGCCCGTCAGCGAGACGGAGAACAGGAGAGCAAGGAGAGCCGGCGCGACCACCAGAAAGGCGACCCGGACGAGTCGCGCGTTGAGTGGTCTTTCGACGGTGCCGCGGCGCGCCCGCCGCCTGCGCCCCCGGGGCCGAGCCGCTTCCATCGCCGGGCTATAGTAGGCGGGCAGGCAGCCGCGCGCCCTCCGCGATCCGCTCTCGATGCCGAACTCCTCGACCATCCTTCTCGTCGACGACGAGGACTCGATCCAGACGCTGCTCACCTACCCGCTGGAGCGTGACGGCTATCGGGTCGTCCAGGCTCGCGACGGTGAGGAGGCGCTCCGCCGGTTCGCCGACGAGGACGTCGATCTCGTCGTCCTCGACGTGATGTTGCCGAGGCTCGACGGGCTCGAGGTCTGCAAGCGGCTGCGCAGCGTAAGCAGCGTCCCGATCATCATGCTCACCGCGCGGGGAGAGGAGCTCGACAAGGTGCTGGGGCTCGAGCTCGGCGCCGACGACTACATCACGAAGCCGTTCTCGATCAGGGAGTTCCGCAGCCGCGTCCGTGCGCTGCTTCGCCGTGCGGCGTCTCCCCATGTGGAGCGAGACCGCGACGAGGTCATCCAGCGAGACGAGCTCCGGATCGACATTCCCCGCCGAACCGTGCAGGTGCGGGACGAGACCGTGCAGCTCACGTTCATCGAGTTCGAGATGCTCACCCTGCTGGCGTCGAGCCCGGGAGTCGTGTTCTCACGCCGCGAGCTGCTCGAGCGTCTCCGCGGGGGTGCGGACTACCGCGAGCCGCGAACGATCGATGTCCACGTCCGTCACCTACGGGAGAAGATCGAGCGCGATCCGGGCAGCCCGGAGCTGATCCTGACGATCCGGGGGGCCGGCTACCGCTTCAGACCTGAATAGTGAGGATCCCCGGCGGTATACGGGTCCGCATCGCGTTGGCCCTCGTCGCGATCGTGGGGCTCGCGCTCGCGGCCGCATATCTCATCGTCGTGCCGTCGCTCGAGCAACGGCTCGTGGACGCACGGCTCGAGCAGCTCGAGGGGCAGGCCGTGCCGCTGTCCGATGATCTGCCGTCTGACCGCTTCCTCTGGCCCGATGCCGTCGACGGCTTTGCGGTCGCCACCAACTCTCGCGTGGTCGCCTTCGACGTGCTCTCGAGCAGCCCGCCCGCTCTAGCTGTCTCTGCGGACTCGTACAGGACGGGCTCGCGGGACGTCGTCAGGGACCCCGTCGCGCTTCGCGCGCTCGAGAGCGGCAAGGTCGAGCGCGGCCGCGTCGTCGAGTCAGCGGGGGAGGTCGCCGACGTCGCCATCCCTCTCGACTCCGCCGTGTTGCTGTTCCAGGCGCCTCTCGCGGACTCGCTCGCGACCGTCCGCCTTGTCGAGCGGCGTCTGCTGCTTGCAACCGCGTTCGCCCTTGCCCTTGCGCTGATTCTCGGGTTCACCGCCGCGGGGATGCTCGCGCACCGGCTTCGGCGTCTGGAGACAGCTGCGGAGCGGATCGCCGGGGGAGACTTCGACGCCCCGATCGTCGACCACGGGGACGACGAAATCGGCCAGCTCGCCCGTGCTTTCGAGCGGATGCGCGTTCAGCTCGCACAGCTCGACACCGCACGCAAGGAGTTCGTCGCCAACGCCTCGCATGAGCTGCGGACGCCGCTGTTCTCGCTCGGCGGCTTCCTCGAGCTGCTGACGGACGAGGAACTCGACGAGGCAACGCGGCGGGGCTTCCTTCTGACCATGCAGGGTCAGGTCGAGCGGTTGACGAAGCTGTCGACCGACCTCCTCGATCTCTCGCGGGTGGATGCGGGACAGCTTCGTGTCGTGCGCGAGCCCGTCGACCTAGGAGACGTGGTGCGCACGCTCGGAGGCGAGCTCGAGCACCTCGCCACATCGTCGGGCCACGCGCTCGAGTTGGAGGTCGAGGGTGACGTCTGGTCTCTCGGCGACGAGGAGCGCATCGTGCAGGTCGGACGCGCGCTTGTCGTGAATGCGCTCGTCCATACGCCGGCCGGAACTCGGGTCGTCGTGCGCGCCCGCCGGCGCGGGGATCGTGCCGAGCTTGTAGTCGACGACGACGGGCCCGGCATTCCGCCGAGCCGTCGCGAGGCGGTGTTCGAGCGCTTCTATCGTGTCGAGGGCGGCGTGGCGTCCGGGAGCGGGCTCGGGCTTGCGATTGCGAAGGAGCTTGCGAGGCTCATGGGCGGCGCGGTTCGGCTGGGGTCCGAGCCCGGGCGGACCGTCTTCACGCTCGATCTCGAGGGTGAGCCCTCTCCTGTGTCGGCCCCTGTACCCGCGCAGGCGTTTTCACGTGAAAACGCGGGCGGTTCATGACGGACGCCGTCTGTCTACGATCCTGCCTGTGAGCAACGCTCGCCTACGGCTCGCGTTCGCCAGGAAAGAGACTTCGGAAACCATGTTTCCCCCTGAAGCCCCCTTCTTTTCGAGAGCGTGGGGAACCTCCTGGTTCCCCACACCTCTCCACACTCATAGGCCAACGGAGGTTGGCCTATGAGCGATCTCTCCCACGTTGACGACGCCGGCGAGGTGCGGATGGTGGATGTCGGCGGAAAGCCCCTCTCGCGCCGGCGCGCGGTGGCGCGTGCGAGCGTCCGTATGGCTTCCCAGACGGCTGCGAGGCTCCGCGACCTCCCCAAGGGAGACGCCCTCGTAACGGCGCAACTCGCCGGGATCATGGCCGCCAAGCGAACAGCCGAGCTGATTCCGCTGTGCCACCAGTTGCCGCTCACGGTGGTCGACGTCCGACTCCAGATCGGCGAGGCGGGGGTCGAGATCGAGAGCTCGGTGGAGACGACGGCGCAGACCGGGGTCGAGATGGAGGCGCTGACGGCAGTGGCTGTCGCCGCCTTGACTGTCTACGACATGGCGAAGGCGATCGACAAGGAGATGGAGATCGCGGACGTACGGCTCGTTGCGAAGGAGAAGGAGCCCGCGTGACGGCTGCCGTGCTCACGGTCTCGGACGGCGTGCATGCAGGCGAACGGGATGACGCGAGCGGGGACGCTCTCGAGGAGCTGTTGCGGGCAGATGGGTTCGACGTCGTCCGGCGCGTCGTGCCCGACGACAGGACGGCGATCTCCGAAGCGATCGACGCTCTGGCCGCCGAAGCCGCGCTCGTTCTGACGACCGGCGGCACGGGCTTCGCTCCCCGCGACGTCACCCCGGAGGCCACGCGCACGGTGCTCGACCGCGAGGCCCCCGGAATCGCCGAGGCAATTCGCGCGGATGCTTTCGTGCGCACGCCGCACGCGCTCCTCTCGCGCGGGGTCGCGGGTCTCCGGGGCGCGACGCTCGTCGTCAACTTGCCCGGGTCCCCCGGGGGGTGCCGCGACGGCTTCGCCGTCCTCCGGCCGGCGCTGCGTCACGGGCTCGAGTTGGCAGCAGGCGAGACGACGACCGTGCACAGGCAGACGTGAGCACGACCGCCGCCCCACTTCCGCGGCGTCTCGCGTCACTCGTCCGCATCGAGCACACGGTCTTCGCGCTTCCGTTCGCCTATGTGGGCGCGTTCCTCGCCGTCGACGGTTGGCCAGGGCTCGGCGACATGGTGTGGGTGACGGTGGCGATGGTCGGTGCGAGGACGCTCGCAATGGCCCTGAACCGGCTCGTCGACGCGGAGCTCGATGCCCGGAACCCGCGCACGGCAAGCCGAGAGCTCCCGAGCGGAGCCCTCACGCGGGTGCAGGTCGCCGCGCTCTGCGCGGTCGCTCTCGTCGTCTTCCTCGTCGCGGTCTTCCAACTCGATCCAATCGTCCGCTGGCTCTGGCCGATTCCAGTCGGGATGTTCTTCGCCTACCCGTACCTGAAGCGATTCACGTGGCTCTGTCACCTTTGGCTGGGCGCGTGCCTCGGGCTGGCGCCCGTCGGCGCGTGGCTCGCGGTGTCGGGAATCGCTCCGTGGGAGTCGTGGGCGATCGGCGGAGCGGTCGTGCTGTGGGTCGCAGGCTTCGACCTCTTCTACTCCCTCTACGATCTCGAGCACGATCGCGTGGAGGGCCTGCACTCATGGGCGGTGCGCTTCGGCGAGCGAGGGGCGTTCCTAGGTGCCCGCGCGTTTCACACGGGAACGGTCGTCCTGCTGGCGCTCGCAGGTCTCGGTCTCGGGGTGGACCTCTTCTACTGGCTCGGCGTCGCGGTCGTCGCGGCGCTCCTCGCGTGGGAGCACTCGCTCGTCAGGCTCGGCGACCTGCGCCGGCTCGACACCGCCTTCTTCACCCTGAACGGCGTGATCAGCGTCGTGTTCTTCGCTTTCGTCGCGCTGGACGTGCTCGTCGGATGATCCGGGCTCGGGGACTCGAGAAGCGCTACGGTCGCCGTCGCGTCTTCGGCGGCGTCGACCTCGACCTCTCGCGAGACGGGTTCCTCGTTGTCACTGGTGCAAACGGCTCCGGCAAGACGACGCTTCTTCGCCTGCTCACCGGACTCGCCGCTCCGACCCGAGGGACGCTCGAGGTGGACGTGGATCGTGGTGGGATCGGCCTCCTCGCCCACGATCCCCTCGTCTACCGCGAGCTGACAGGCATGGAGAACCTGGATCTCTTCGGTCGCCTCTACCGCGTGCGTGAGCGGAGGGAGCGAATCGGCATGCTCCTCGAGCGCTATGGCCTCTGGGACGCGCGGAGCGAACGCGTCGCGTCGTACTCACGCGGGATGGCGCAGCGGCTCGCGCTTTGCCGGACCCTTCTCCACGAGCCGGAGCTCGTCGTCCTCGACGAGCCGTACGCATTTCTCGACGACGAGGGGGCGGGACTTCTCGACCGCGAGCTCTCTGAGCTGGCCGGCGGACACACGCTCGTCGTGGCGACGCACGATCCCGCGCGGCTGGCGCCGTTCGCGACGACGAGTCTCGCGCTCGGATGACGTATCTCGCCGATGTCGCCGCGCTCGCGCGCAAGGACCTGAAGGTCGAGCTCCGCGCACGAGACACGCTGCCCGCGATGGTCCTGTTCGTCCTGTCGACTCTTGTCATCTTCCACTTTGCCCTGCCGGCGGACACGGGCGAGGATGCGGCGTACGGACTCCTGTGGGTGGCGATCGTCTTCACTGCGCTGCTCGGGCTTGCGCGGGCATGGGTTCCAGAGCACGAGCACGGCGTTCTCGACGGGCTCGTGCTCGCGCCCTGCGACCGGAGCGCGATCTGGCTGGGCAAGACGCTGGCGACGCTCGCCTTCCTGCTGGCCGCCCAGGTGGTCGCACTCCCCGCCTTCGCGCTCTTCTTCGCGCCCTTGAGCGCAACCGCCCTCGTCGCGGTCGTCCTCGTGGACATCGGAATCTGCGCCGTCGGCTCGCTCCTCGCCGCGATGGCCGCCGCGGGCCGTGCCCGAGAGCTCCTCCTTCCGCTCATGCTCCTCCCGCTGGCGATCCCGCTCGTGGTCGGGGGTGTGGGAGCCGCGATCTCGCCCGAGGGGGAGCGCTACCTGCTCTTGCTCGCGCTCTACGACGGCGTCTTCGCGGTACTCTCGTGGGCGTCCTTCGAGTACGTGGTCACTGAGTAATCCGGTGACAGCTTCCTCCGCGATCCGCAGCCTTCCGGGCCTCGCCGCGCTGGCGGCGGGACTGATGGGGCTCGCGATCGTCCTCGCGTTGCTCGTCGCACCCGAGGACGCGGATCAGGGGGTCTCTCAGCGGATCTTCTACATCCACGTCCCGATTGCCCTGACGGCGTACTTCTGCTTCGGGCTCGGCGCGTGGAAGGCCTTGCTCCTCCTCTGGCGCGGCGAGGAGCGCTACGACCTCGAGAGCTACGTGGCGATCCACCAGGGAACGATCTTCGGGTCGCTGACGCTCATCACTGGCTCGATCTGGGCGAAGGCGTCGTGGGGCCACTGGTGGCTCTGGAGCGAGGACCAGCTCGTCCTCTTCCTCGTCCTGTTCCTCTTCTACTGCGCGTACTTCATGCTGCGCTTCTCGCTCGAGGAGGGGCCGCGGCGCGCTCGCTCGTCCGCCGTGTACGCGCTCTTCGGCGTCGTGCTCATCCCGGTCAGCTTCCTCGCCATCCGGCTCGCGGAGGGGCTGATTCATCCGACGGTGTTCACGCGCGAGGGGCCCCAGATGAGCAGCTCGATGTTCGCCACGTTCTGCGTCTCGTGGGTGGCCGTCACCCTGCTCGCCTATGTGCTCTACAGGGTCGAGCTCGTGGGCAAGCGGCTCGACGCCGATTTACGGGAGCTGCGCGAGGCGCTTCGGTGACGCAGGGCCAGTATGTCGCCGCGGCGTACGGCGTCGTCTTCGTGTTCGTCCTCGTCTACGTGGCGATCATTGCGGCCAAGCTTGCCCGCCTCCAGCGTCAGACCGCCGAGCTCCTCGAGCTCGTCCGTGGGGACAGCGTGACCGGCCGGGCTCCCGAGTATGCTGCCCCCGTGCGTGGCCCGGGAACGAGGGGGCGGGGACGATCGGCATGACTCGGCAACCGTTGCTCGGTAGGCCGCTCCCGCTCCAGGTTCCGACGGCATTCGTGCGGATCCGCCCTCGTGGACTCCGTCTGTGTGGCGAGGCGCGGCCGGTGAGGCGCCGCACGTGCGCGCCCGTGCGTCGCCGGACTCGCTGACGGCGCCGGAGTACCGCGCTACGCTCCGCCCGTGTTCATCACGTTCCTGAGCGACTTCGGGCTCAAGGACGACTTCGTGGGCACGTGCCACGGCGTGATGAAGCGGATCGCGCCGGACTCGCAGATCATCGACATCACGCACGGGATCCCGCCGCAGTCGGTTCTGCAGGGAGCGCTCGTCCTCGCCAACACGATCGGCTACATGCCTGTGGGCGTTCATCTGGCGGTGGTGGATCCGGGTGTCGGCGGCCCCAGGCGCCCCCTTGCCCTTCGGGACGGGGACGGCAGGCTCTACGTGGGACCGGACAACGGTCTCTTGTTGCCTGCTGCCCGAAGAGCCGGGATCGTGGCCGCCCACGAGCTCGCGAATCCGGCGTACGCGCTGGAGGCCATCTCGCGCACGTTCCACGGACGCGACCTCTTCGCGCCGGCCGCTGCGCACGTCGCGCGCGGGGTGGCGATCGAGGAGCTCGGCCCGCCCGTGGACCCCGAGGGCCTCGTCGACCTCGATCTTCCGGAGCCCGAGCTCGCGGACGGAAGCGCGGTCGCGACGCTCCTCTACGTCGACAGTTTCGGCAACATCGCGCTCAACCTCACGCGGAACGACATCGAGCGGATCGGGGTCGTGTCCGGCACGCGGGTCGAGCTGGAGCATGCGGGTGAGCGCTACTACGCCGTCATGGCAAGGACGTTCGCGGACGCTCGTCCCGGCGACGTCATCCTGTACGAGGACAGCTACCGAAATATGTCCGTGGCGATCTCGCGCGGGAGCGCCGGTCGAATGCTCCACGCCTCGCCGGGACAACGCATCCGGATCACGCCGGCAGTTTGACGGCTGCCGAGGGTGCGATAGGCTCCGAGACAGAAGGGACGTCCGTGACGCGCCTCTGGCGGTCCGGACGTCTCTTTCGGTGAGCTACGAGATCGGTGGCCGCTTATCCGCCCACGGCTGGGCCTCTTCGACCTGTGCCGCGAGCCTGAGCAGGAGGGCGTCCCCCGCTGGAGGGCCGATCGCCTGAACCCCGATCGGGAGCCCTTCTGCGCTCCAGTGGAGCGGCAGCGAGACCGCCGGGAGACCCGTCAGATTCGCGATTGCAGTGAACGGCGTGAAGACGGTGTTGCGGAGGAGCTGCTCGATAGCTCCGTCTACCGCCCCCTGCCAGCCGATCGGCACCGGCGGCAGCGCGAGAGTTGGCGTTAAGACGACGTCGAACCCCGACCAGAACGCGACCGTGCGGCGCGCGATCGCCTGGAGGCGGACGACTGCCCGGGCGTAATCTGCAGCCGAGCTCACACGCGCGGACTCGACCAGGCCGCGGTTGAGCGGCGTCATCTGCGAAAGGTCGTCGACGGGGTGGAGCGCGGGACCGACCTGCCAGACGGCGATGAACGTCAGGGCGAGGTCGGGCTCCGTCCAGGGCGGTGTTGCCTCGACGACCTCGTGACCGAGTTCGGCGAGGAGCTCGGCCGCCGAGGTCAGCGCCGTCACGCACTCCGGATCCACCGGTGTCTCGACCGGTGGGGCGGACGTCACGGCGATGCGGAGCAGGCCGGGCGGCTCTCCGACCTCGTCCGCGAACGGCCGCTCGGGAGGCGGTGCCCACGAGGGGTCGCCGGGCTCGTAGCCGGCGAGGACGTCGAGTAGCGCGGCGGCGTCTTCGACGGTGCGCGAGAGGGGACCCGAGGTGGAAAGACCTTCGAGGGAGGTGAAGGGGGCGGGTGAGATGCGACCGCGCGACGGCTTGAGCCCGAAGACGCCGCAGCAGGAGGCAGGGATGCGAATCGAGCCGCCGCCATCGGTTCCGTGCGCGACGGGGAGGAGGCCTGCGGCGAGGGCGGCGGCGGCGCCTCCGCTCGAGCCGCCGGGTGTGCGCTCGGGGTTCCACGGGTTCCGGGTCACCCCGTTGAGCTCCGACTCGGTGAAGGCGGTCGTGCCGAACTCGGGAGTGTTCGTCTTGCCGAGGATCACGAAGCCCGCCTCTCGCAGCCGCCGTACGACGGCCGTGTCGAAGTCGGGCACGTAGTCGGCGTAGGCGCGGCTCGAATAGGTCGTCCGGATCCCGGCGGTTGCAGTGAGGTCCTTGATGGCGATCGGGACGCCGTGGAAAGGCGCCTTGCTTGAGGCCGCGTCGGCGGCCCGTGCGTCGGCGATCGCTTCCTCCGAGCGGACGGTGACGAACGAGTTCAGCTGCGGGTCGAGTCGCGCGATCCGCGCGAGGTAGAGCTCGACCAGCTCGACCGAGGAGACGTCGCCGTCGCGGACGAGTCGCGCCTGCTCGACAGCAGGGACGAGCGCAAGCTCCATCTCTGCGACGCTACAGGGTTCAGGTGGCGAGGGCCGGAATCGAACCGGCGACACCACGGTTTTCAGCCGTGTGCTCTACCGACTGAGCTACCTCGCCGCGGCGACTCAGTGTAGCCGG
>Ga0209341_10003205_pt1 | contig 15336 bp, 9 predicted proteins | sample RifCSP13_2_FD_184020 | JGI IMG/M metagenome (GOLD analysis project Ga0209341, IMG submission 184020) | Soil microbial communities from Rifle, Colorado - Rifle CSP2_sed 13_2 (SPAdes) (version 2) | ecosystem: Environmental > Terrestrial > Deep subsurface > Rock core/Sediment | place: Rifle...
AATCAAGCTCGTAGATATGACCACCCCTATCCGGTTTAAAATAAACGGTCATTTGTGAATTACTCACACAAATTTCATCTTTGGTATCGCAGTCATAGTCGGAAATGCAATAGTGTACTCCTTTTACTTTTCCCTTCTCTGCCAATACCTCTGCAGCAATTAAATGACTGGTAACAGCAAATCTAAGGTGTGGTAGATATATCCCACCAAACACCCCATGCCAGTACGGACAATTACACTGTCCCATAAATAGTTCTTTCTGGGCAGCCATATAATCATCTTTCTTTTTATCCATTAAATCTACCATATTACTGACATGCATCATTTTGGCATAAAGAAGATTGGATTCAGGATATTTTATCTTGAAATTCCTCCAGAATCCTCCTTTCATAAAACGTTTTACATTTATCCCCCATGGAATCTGATCCAGCTTATTGTAAACATCTTCATATTTAAAATATACCTCCACAGGCAAAGCCCATTCCAACATTTCACGATACGAAGCATCTGGCAAATACACCTTTCCTTTGGATGAAAAATTATCGATTACTTCACTAAATGTGACTAAGTTAATCCAGTCTCTATTATCTAACAATAAATTGATAAACCTTTCCAGCCAGCCATTTTTGTATACATGGTCATACGTTTTTGGCCATACTCCAAACTTTTCTCCATCATCCGCATAAACAATAGTTACGTCTCCACCTTCAGTTGCACAAGATTTGAAATATTCAATACATTTTGCCGGTTCCTCAAATGGGATATAATATCGTAGCAATTCGCTAGCAGGAAATACTTTTATCATACTCCCTTGGTCCTCTGTCACATAATAACCAAGCAATTGATGGTCTTCCAAACCTGCATATTTAAAGTGTGAATCGTCTAATACAGTATACTCCATGCCTGCCTCTGCAAATGTCTTTGTCAAATTCTGCTCCCAAACACGCTCAGGCACCCACATCCCCCGTATTTTACACTCAAAATATTTCTGCAAATATTCTGTGTATTTTTTAATTTGCCCAATTCTATCTCGTTCAGGCAACATAACCATAATAGGCTCATAAAATCCTCCTCCCATTAATTCTATCTGATTCCTGTCAACAAGATGTTTAATTTGAGCAATCATAGCTGGTTCGTTAATTTCTATCCATTCTAACAAACAGCCAGAAAAATGTATTGATACCTTTAAGGATGGGTATTTCTCCAGAATGTCCAGAAACGGTTTATAAGCCTTATCGCATGCCTCGCTTATTACATTATCAAAATTGCCTATAGGTTGATGATTATGTATCGCAAGAATCAGATTTATCTTTTTTGACATTAAGTTATCTTCTTTTCTATGATTTCAACCAATTTACTGTCTATTATATTCGACAGGATGAACAGGATTCACATGATAATTTTTTCATCCTGATTATCTTGTCAATCCTGTCAGAAATTAATTTATTTATATCATGTCTATCCTGTTATCTTGTCAAATCTTTTCCCTCCGGTGAACTATTGCCCTTTACAAGCATTTTATAGAGTTCGATATATTTTTTAGCGCTTCTTTCCCATGACCAATCCTGAGCCATTCCATTTTTCATAAGGTTTATCCATTGGCTTTTATTCTTAAATAAATCCTTTGCACTAATAACAGTGTCTAATAATAAATCAGCATTGTACTCTTTAAATGAGAAGCCGTTGGCTTTCCCATTGGAAACAGGACATGAACGGACATCAGTAATAGTATCGGCTAGACCACCCGTATTACGAACAATCGGAATAGTGCCATATTTTAGGCTATACAATTGATTTAACCCGCACGGTTCGAAACGCGACGGCATTAAGAACATATCTGACCCGGCTTCAATCTCATGAGCAGATTGCTCATCAAAAGTCAATTTTACTGCCACTTTTTTGGGGAATGTTTTTGCGTAAGCTCGAAATAATTCGTGGTATCGCTGTTCGCCGGTTCCTAACAAAACAAACTGGAAATCGGCATTCATTAAATCCTGGAATTTATTCGTAACTAAATCCAGCCCCTTTTGGTCTGTCAATCTCGTTATCATCCCTATAACAGGAACATCTCTTTCAGGAAGGTTATATTTTCGCTGCAAAGCCTTTTTGCAAAGTTGTTTTCCCCGAAGATTTTTTATGCCATAATTTGTAATAATGTACTTGTCTGTTTCCGGATTCCATATAGAATAATCAATTCCATTGATAATGCCATAAAGATCATTCGATCTTTCTTTAAGCACACCATTAAGACCAGCGCCATATTCAGGCGTTTGTATCTCTGTAGCGTACGTTTTACTAACCGTAGTAATGAGGTCACTAAAAACAATACCGCCTTTCAGGAAATTCAGTTTTCCGTAGAATTCTAGTTGTTTCCAGTTAAAAAGGCTCCAATCTAACCCTGTTAGATTCATATCCCAGTGCCAGAAAATCCCCTGATATGCAATATTGTGGATCGTCATTACCGTTTTTGTATTTTTGAAACATTCCGTTCTCGCATACTTTGTTTTTATATATACGGGGATAAGTCCTGTCTGCCAATCATTGCAGTGCACTACATCGGGATATAGTTTGAGCTTTTCAATAACTTCCAAAGCGCCCTGGGCAAAAAAAATAAACCTTTCACCATTATCTTCAAAATCTTTTGTCGTTCCGGGATAATTATATAAGCCCTTTCGACCGTAGTATTGTTCATTGTCCAGGAAATAAACAGGTACCTGTGTATCGGGTAGAAATCCTTTATACACACATCCGGATTTAAGTTTATCACCAATTTTTACCTCAAACTGTATATTAATGCTTGTTAAAGGACATTGACTTTCTTTTATTATGCCATACAGGGGCATGAGTACTACAATATCCACGCCTAATTCATGTATGCTTTTGGGTATCGCCCCTGCAATATCAGCCAAACCGCCTGTCTTCGCAAATGGCACAACTTCTGATGAAAGGTAAACAACTCTCACTTCCTTACTACCTCAACTTTCCTTTCTATACTGGCGTTTCTAAGGAATTCAGCGGCGCTCTCAGGCGTTACCGTATTTATATAAAAACCACTACCCCACTCAAATCCTGCAACTCTTGTTAGACGAGGAATGATTTCTATATGCCAATGGTAATGCTCGATCTCCCCAAAAACAAAAGGTGTTGTATGGACAATATAATTGTATGGTGGGAATTCTAACGATGCCTCAAGTTTGAGAAGAACTGTACGTAATACCTGAGCCAATTCTTCAATCTCGAGCTTTTGTAAATTTTCATAGTGGGATGAATGGATTTTCGGCAATATCCATATCTCAAAAGGAAATCGGGAAGCATACGGTGTAAAGGCAACAAAATTATCTTCTTCTAAGACAATACGCGTCCCTGTAGATAATTCTTGCTGAACCATGTCACAAAAGAGACAACGACCTCTGTATTTATAAAATTCTTCGCATCCGTTCATTTCGTGCATAACTGTTATGGGCACAATTGGAGTGACAATTAATTGTGAATGAGAATGCTCTAATGTAGCCCCCGCTGCTGTCCCTACGTTTTTGAAAAGCAGTCCGTATATAAATCGCTTATCCTTTTTCAAATCTACTAACCTATCCCGGTATGTCCATAAAACTTCTTCCACCTGTTTATTATCAAGTTCTGTCAAAGAGATGATATGTTTTGGACTTTCTATAATCACTTCATGAGCCCCAATACCATTCATAGAATCATAGATTCCTTCACCGCGTTTATTTAAATTACCCTCTATTCTTAATGCAGGGAATTTATTGGATACCACCCTTACCCGCCATCCTTTTGTATTAGGTTGAGTGCCTCTTTCTCTGTATGCCATGATCTCTTGGGGGGTCTTATCCTCATTGCCTTCACAAAACGGGCAATATCCTCCCTTTATAGGCTGTGGTTCTGATTTAAAATCAGTAGGCCTCATAGCCCTTTCAGTTGCAATAATGACCCACCGGGCAGAAACGGGGTCTTTCCGAAGTTCTGGCATTTTTTGTTATCCTCCTTATATTTTTAGCAAGCATTTACAAACCACAAAGATCCAAAGGGCACAAAGAATGAATTTCGAAATATGATATTGTAAGGAGGAAAACTCTGTTTTCCCATATTCACATCTTCTCAACTTCGTAACTTCTTCTCAGTGCACTTTGTGTCTCAGTGGTTAAATCAATTTTTGTTGTGACTACGCCATTTTGTGACTTTATACCTGCCACATCATTCTTTCAAAATCTTTCGATGGCACATAAAAACAAAATACAGTCCGAAGCGGCATTCGTTGGATAGTCTCACTATCTTTCACTAACTCAATAAAAAACTCAACATCTATTCCAGGGAAAAAATCTAAAACCGAAAAAGCACAGGATAATTCCATTATTTTACCGAAAGAGATGCTGTAAAAATCTTTTCCTTCATACTTATAATTTTTATTTTTAATAGTAAATCTCAGTGGTTTATCCATAAAAGCAGAAGTATGAATCTGTAATTCCTGGGGTTGAATAAATGTGATTATAAGCTTGCCCTTTTCCATATATTGAGATAATAAATCTTTATCAAAATCTATTCTTATAAATAAATTATCTATGTCGAATCCAAAGAACACACTATGAATGGGCTGACCAGAAGCCCTGTGCATCGTATCCATATCTTTACTTACATCATATTTACCAGCATCCAGCCACTCAAAATAATTGCTCACGACCCCGTCGAGTTTAATATCCAAAAATCTTTTTGGCTGGGAATAAGGTCTTCTTCGGGTCACCCTTGAAACAGTCGCATCCAATATCCTTGGCGCATCAACATTGAAAAGTTTATACACGTTTTTCAGGTGCAGCCTGAATAAACTGTCAAACTCATCTTTATGATGAGTAAAATGATCATCGCCAAACCACCAAAACCAATCACTACCCTCTGCTATGAAAATTTCTTCCCACGCCTTTGCAATTGTGTCATTATTTAAATGGGGTGTTTTTAGCGCTTGATCCTTAACGAAAGAGCGGGTATCTTCTACTAAATCCCATGCGCTATTTTTTTCTTCATGCCCAATCCATGTAGCCAGGTTGTGCCCAATCCATGATCCTGGACAAATATGCTGCAATGTTTGCTCCGGGGGATACTCTTCTAAATAATCGCGAATACGAACACATTCCAAATCACAGTCTTTGCTAATTACTTCGTAAAGCTTTCTTAAGAAATCTAAGCCACTATTAGAATAATATTCCCAGGCATTTTCCCCATCTAATATAATAGTTACCAGGAGTGGTCTTCCATCGACATTGTATTTTTGTAAACTATTTATCCTGTTCATAAAATCAGACACTGCATTATCAACAAGATATTGTGAATACTGAAAACCAATTAAGTCAGAAAGATTGTGATCACGAAATACGATATTAACATCATTACCTTTTATATGAACTCGATATGGTTTATACAAAATATCAGGAGTGACTACATCCCCATATTCATCTCTTAAAAGCTGATTACCCAGTGAACATGCTAGTATCTCTTCATCTGACGCTACCCATCGAAACCCGGCTTGTGACAATATCGGTATAATTTCATCGCTCACAGCGCCTTCCGAAGGCCACATACCACATGGTTTTTGTCCAAAGTGTCTTTCGTAAGTGAGAGCTGCCTTTTCTACTTGTATTTTTGCGTCTTCAATTGCTAACAATCTCTTTTTGGGTAAGGACAGTTTAGGCAAAACAACTCTTGCAGATTCTTGATTACATAACAAAGGCAAAATTGGATGATAATAAGGCGAGGTTGTAACTTCTATTTGTTTTGAATCTTGTAAGCGTTTATGAAGCGGAATAATTTGTTTAATTACTTCAATTTGTTTCGATACCACAAATTCTTTGTCTTCCTTCGTAAATCCTTCACTCTTCTTTAATAATTCAGCTAGCAAAGGTTCTCTTTGAAAAATTAACGGATGATACCATGTGAGGTTCGCCCATACCTGTAAATCTTGAAAATCCTTATTAGAAAAATTCTTAAGTACATCCCGGGCCCGTTTCCTTCTGAAATTTCGCTTCTTCAGTAATTCTTTATATCTTGGATAAATATCGATCATGTTTTGATTATTCGCAGAAAAAAAATTATCCAATATATAAAGTTTCTCTTCTTCCGTTAAATCTTCTGCCGATATTTTTGTCAATTTCCAAAACCGATCAATGGCACAATTCTCTCCGTAATCTTTAAGTTGATCTAAGAGACACGGTACATAATTAAACGTTTGATGTATTTCGGGAAATTCTTCTAATAACAACGCCATGCCAATATAATCCTTTATCCCATGCAGCCTCACCCATGGCATAGAGTATTCACCCGTCAGGTTATCTTTATAATACGGTTGATGCTGGTGCCAATAAAATGCAATCTTAATCATACTCAAATATATTATTCCGTAGTTTAAGGTATTTTCTTTACTATCTCTTCTGGATGTTTAATCTTCTTCCAATATTCGCTATATTGAAATTTTGGACTATGCTCACTCTCGTGACATATCACACAATTACTCTCATCTGTTACTCCAAAAGGCTCGGTCACATACTTTATATGACTACTCCCGGCGCCGTGACAACTTTCACAGCCAACATTAATTAAACTACTATTATTTTCATAATTTAAAAACCCGGAAACATACCCATAACCAGTGGTATGACATTTAATACATTCCGGATCATATTGATATCCTTTATTGACTAAAGTACTATACGAAGTACTGTGTGTTGTTTTTCTCCAGTGTTCATATACTATCTTATGACATATTCCGCATGTGGTACTGCCCACATACGACAAATCATTTAAAAGAGGCACCTGTGGTATTTTACTTAATAAATCTTCGTCTGCTAACATTTGTTGGTATTCTTTTAATAATGAAATCATTTCCAGTGAATCTATGTATTTACTTTCAAGGGGAATAACTTCAACCGACTTTCGTTCCACCACCGCATTATTTATTGAATATTTAGCAATTCCTATATACTTACCTTCTGTTCCGGGAGAAACAACGGGAGTATTATTAATATAGGTTATCGAATCGATTGGTTCTTCTATATTATGCCCTGTAATAATTAATCCTATTTCTGGAAAGAATTTCCCAATTTCTATAGACTCTGCAAGCGGTGCATGTGAAAGCAATACTATTAAGTTTGCCTTCTCTTGCAACTGTTTAACTAAGGGCTTAAGGGCCTGTACAGGATCTTTAACATTTATATATTCCAAAACAGAATTGTTAAGAAGGGATTTAGAAAGAATCCCCAAGAAGGCAATCTTAAGTATATGTCCTGAAACAAAACATTCCTTCAAGACATATTGATTAATTTTCGCTGGAAATGAATCAAATAGTTGTACGTTACTAGAAAGAAATACAGTCTTACTTGTATGTGACAAATAATTTAATAATTGTGGACCAATTTCAATATCCTTTTCACCGAGATTATGTAAAATATAATCCATTTCTCCAATAGCACGACAGAAAATCTCCATTTTTATTTCTTCCTGTCGCCCACTGCTTTTGGGAAGGTCACCCAAACTTACAGGTAAAATTACATCCTTTTTTTCCCTACACAAATCTATAAGTGTATCTCTTCTTGAAATACCTCCAATTTGTCCTTCATAGCATCCGCAGGGTTCAAGATTCCCGGTCTCTTCGCCAGAAAATACTATTAATAAACTTTCTGAAGACCCATAAACTTTAATAGGTAAAAAAATAATTAAAAGAATAACCAAAAATCCAATATGCACCTTCATAAATAATGTTTATTTAACCTTTTATTTCTCCATTAACCGGAATGTTAATAACAGGTTGTATAGTACTATTCGTATATATCTTCAAACATCCTGTAATCTTCCCGATCGTGATATCTCTGCCTAATTTAACGTCGATTTTTTTAGCGCTGATGTTATTAAATTCGGATATCATATAGCTTATATTACCTGGTTCAGCCTCAATCTTTTCTATTTTCACGTCCTTATTTATGAAATTAACTATTACCGTCTTTTTTACGTCCTGTCCTAATTTAACACTACCAAAAGACAGGACTTCCGGATAAAACGTTAAATCACCAACTATTTCTCCAGAAAACGGCACATCAATTCTTTCCTGCTTACTACTGCTTGTATAAATAAATACTATCCCATTAAATTTTCCTATATAATCATATTTACTAATTGTTACCTCATAAGTATAGTTACTCACACCTGTTTTATTTTTTGTAATTGTAATATAAGGATTTGGTGATTCTACTTTCTTTATATCAATTTTCAATTCCGGTACTGTTTTTATCTCCACATTTTTAGTGCAAGAATCCCCTCTTCTGATAATACCAAAATTGATCTGTTTTGGGTTTACACTAATTTCTTCAATTATTTCCCCGGTAATGGTTAACTTGTATTTTGTATTTTCCGGATCATTTGAGTTCACCACAACTGATTTTGTTACCTTTCCAACATAATGACCAGAATTAAACTTAACTTCTATTTCCCCTTCTTCCTCTTTGTGCAAAATATTTTTTGATACTAATGCAGCAGTGCATCCGCACGATGATTTAACATTATTTATAATCAATTCACCTTTCCCAAGATTTTTAAATTTAAATGCATGCTTTACGCTTTCACCTACATAAATTTTACCAAAGTCATATACTTGTTCTTCGAAAGAAATCTTGGACTTTTCTATAATTTTTTCATTGCTGATATTTTTATCGCTTATGTCACTTGCAGTTACTATATTTGTGCTCACAATGAAAGCAAAGAATATCAATGTTATTTTTATATAAATTTTGATTTCATTCATAGTATTTAAACCTTTCCAACTCCATAATTTTATAACAGTTTTTATAATCTATCAAATAAAAACATTTTTTATAATTCCAAAAACACAAAGAGCTGGGTAGTGAGTAAGAAACCCACATAACCCAGCTCTTCGATTGTTTTCTTCCAGTCCTCCGTCTGCAAGGACACGTTTAAGGTGTTCCCTTAAACTCTACTTTGCATGGTAGCCTGGGTAGAAATCAGGACCCTGGATGTTATCCCACTGCGCTCCAATATCTATCCACTCTACAAACAAATACCTCTCGTCCTGCGTGAGGAATTTGTCATGCATTACCCTGCCCTCTACCGGGAATACGTTCTCCCTCGGAGCAAACTGGCTTAACTTCTCTTCGTACAACCTCCAAATCAACAAGCTGTTGATAGCCGCTGATGGATTGGCATACTTGCCGCCGAGGTTCGTATCCTTACCCCTCTGTACCTCCAGCAAGCTGTTGTATGAACGGCTGAATGCCGCTACTCCATCAACACTCGCGAGCTCTGCGCCACCACTTAAGTCTGGAGGATTGCTCGCATTGTGGCAATTCGCACACTTTGCATCGATTATCGGCTGTAAATCCCTGCGGAAATCAACCGTCCTCCTCTTCTCATCCGTTAACCCTTCCACCGGCTGAGACGTCGTACCTGATGGGCCTCCATAGTATACGTCCGATGGCACCACCACGTCATCACCATGCTTTACACCCTGATAGATGCCATTCCTGTCAAACTTCAGGCCTCCAAACGCAAATGGTGAATCATAGTGGCTCCTGTCATCATACCACCAGTTGTACAATGCCTTTGCGTGCTGGTTCTGGAACGCCCTGCCACGGTATGAACCATCATGACATCCACTGCAAATCCTGCCATGATATGGCCTCAAATATGCCCATGCCAACGCCGTCTGCACCGCCATCCCCCTCTCATCCAGATTCTGGATGTAGTATGGAACATCGGCTATCTGAGAGGTCACCACTGAACCATCATCCTCTACATACTGATATCCAATGATCCTCCTCTGCTGGAATGCCGTTCCTGAGTTGCTGCTTGACCTGTCTCCTCCTACAAGGTGCTTTCCTGCGCCCGCCCTGAACCTGCTAGCATCAGGTTCAACGCATTGTGTCCCCTCAACAATCCTCACTGCCTTTACATCGCCCTGCTTCGTCGCCTTCGCCCTCTGGCTTGGATATGGACCTACCGGCAGATCAGTTAACGTCGTATCAAAACAAATCCATGTAGCCCATGAATGTGGATAACCTTCCACCTTCACCTGGTCAAATGGCTGATACGTTACGGTCGTTACACCAAAGTTATGTCCAGCCGTAAAGGAGTTGATCCACCTGGGCTTGTACTTTACATACACAGGGGCTGGCTGATGATCGTTCCACTCCGGGTCGTTGTGTACCAACTCCCCTGCACGACCATTCTTGCAATCAAACCAGTAAATGCCAAAGTCTCCCCTCTCAGCATACGATACTAACATCCTGTCGTCCGGAAGTGGATATGGACTCCTGTATAACCCACCCTCGTCCTTGCTTAATTTCTCATAGGTCTTGTTGTATGGAGCATCCCAGCTTACCGCTACCAATTGACCTACTCCCCAGTTCATATAAGGGGATTCTATGTATACTAACTTCCTGTCACCAAAGGTGATCTTTGCCTGTGACTTGCCAGATGCACCGCCAATTTCTTCATCGCAGTTTCCGTAGATCGGTCTTGGATACGCACCATCCCAGTTGTCCACACACAACATTACCCTACCCTTGCCTCCTGCCCTGCTTCCGTTGGCCTGCACGCTTGAAAACAATATGTTTCCATCCGGCGTAAGCGCAGGGTCAAAGTTGGAACTCACGTTGTAGGTAATCTGGTCTATTGACGTATTTATGCTTGGAAACTCAATGCCTGACAGCACGTGACCAGTGATTCTCTCCGTCACATGACCACCCTGCGTATCTAACCTGAAAAGATTGTACGCATAAGGATTGTGGAACTCATCCATCACACCATCCGGTGAACCTGCAAAGATGATGAATCCTGTCTTGTCTACAGAGCCCCTCTCCTTCCAGTCTCCTTCAAAATACCTGTCACGCCATATGATGCGACCCTTTCCATCCTCAATACTGCCAGCCGCATAATATATCGGAGCACGACAAGTACCCTTGTAATCGGTCATCTGCCTTACACCACTGCCATCTACGTTCATCTCCCATATCTGGCATCCGCCACCCTTCTTGTGGACTCCGGCAAATGTAAACTTCTTGCCATCCCAATAAGTGCATGGATCAAAGGCTGTCGCAAAATCATTGGTCAACACCTTCAATTCCTTCGTCTTTAAACCGTACGATACAACCCTGCTGCCCTCCGGGACATAATGGGGATAGTTCTGATAAGGATCCCCCTTCGCCGTCCTCGGTGACTGTGTAAACAGTATCGCATCCACAGGACCCTGCACCTCTTTTGACATCCCGCAATAATCAGTCCATAAGGACTTTCCCTGCTTCGAACCACCTGTCATTACCTGGTTTCCCGACGCAAAGATACTCCCACAGACCAACGCACCAGCTATAAACGCCGATGCCATCACTCCTCCTATTTTCCTCTTACTCATCTGTTGGCCTTCTCCTTTCACTTTCCTAAAATATTCAACTTAAACCAATTTTTTCTATCTGTTCCCCATCTACATGAGGACAGGCTTGCTTTAAAAATTATAACGCCTTCATGAACTCAACCAAGTCCTGCAACTCCTGCGCACTCAGGTGTGACGTCCTTCCATGCATGTCCTTCTCCGTCACCGCGTTGTTGATCGTGTCCATCAACGTCCTGGCGCTCCCATCATGGAAATACGTCCCTGACGCATAAATGTCCCTCATGGTCGGCGTATCAAATTCCTTCACCAGGTCCAAACCAATGATCGGCGTGTCGCTCTCCTCACCATAGGGATCCTCTCCTGCTTCCAGCGCCTTCATGTTGAACACCTTACCAGGCGTTGACCTGAATCCCTTTACCCCAACCCTGCCTGTTCCCACATCGTGGGTCTGCGCATCACTATAAAGAGCCTTCGGATCACTCGATTCACCCGGATGACATTCCGAACATCCTACCTTCGGATCGTTGAATATCTTCTCGCCCCTCTTCTGGGCATCAGTCAAGCTACCATCAGGATTCCTGAACGGACTTCCCGTAAACTCAAGCGACCTGATGTAACAAATCAACGACTCTAACCTCTCCGGTGAAAAATTCTCGCTCCTGAACACAAAACCAGGGTCTCTTCCGCATACCCTGTCCAACGAGCTCGTTGCGCCTACGATTTCATCAGGATGTCCCGTGAAACCCTCATGCCTGAACGGCGGCAAATACCTTCCACCCCTGATGTACTTCACGTTCTTCCAGCTTCCCCATCCTTCATCTCCCAAGTCCCAAATCAACCCGGTCGTCTGGCCTCTCTCATAATGGCAACTGGCGCATGCATACTCACCCTGCAAACCCCATGACGCATCGTTGAATATAAATTGTCCGTACCTTACCAACTCACTCTTATAGGGTGAGTGTTTTACCCGGTAATGCACCTCTGGCACCGTCAATGGCTCGCCCCTTGGAAGCGGCTCCCACTCCGGACCCGTCTGGATCGTCGCCACTACCTGCGGTGTACCAGCCATCAACCGACCAGTAGTCACCACCCCGGCTATCCCAAGGGCAGCTATTATACCGATCTTTATCATTCCGCTTTTCATCGTATTTTTCTCCTCCTTATAATCTCTATCATGAATACCTAATCACTATCCCTTTTAACCATTAATCCACTAATCCACCGGCGTCCTGATTACTGTAACGTTGTTGGAAAAATAGTTGGCTGCATAGCAAATCTTTCCATCCGGCGACAAACATACTGAGCTTGGCCCAAGCCCCGTAGGCACCCTGGCCACCAAATAATCCCTCACCAATCCAAGGTCATCCCTCAGATAATCAAGCTCTGCCTGGGAATTTCCACGAACAACGTTTAACACCTTGCCCATGTCCAATATCGTTACCCGATGCATCCCCCTTACTCCAATATACAAATACCTACCCTTCGGATCCATCGCTAGCCCATAAGGATTACCATCATAGTTGTTGAGCTCATCCAGCGGCAGCCTTGCTACCTTACCACCTGCCTTTGTCTCTATCACCGCTATGTTGTTCGTAAATACCTCGCCGTTCTCTGCCTCACACACCGGTAACCAGTTCTTCGGACTTTCATAGGTCACCACCACATACTGCCCATCCGGCGTGTACACAACATCCCTAAGGTTCGAACTCTCCCTGATTACCCTCTTCTCCGTTACCCTGCCACTGGCTACGTCAATAAAGTTGACACTCCTGTTTATCGAACCAACCGTGTCATTGACTACAGCCAGCGTCTTGCCATCCGGTGATATGTCCAACGTCCTTGGACCGTAATCACTCGTGAAGATAGCCCTGACCTTCTCCATCTTGCCGGTATCGATTACATCTACTGTGTTCCACATGTTCCCTGAACACGCTACATAGGCCGTCTTGCCATCCTTCGATATCTTTATCCCACTCGGCCAGTCACCTACCTTGATCTCCTTGACTACCTGCTTCCTCGCTATGTCTATCACCGATACGCTGTCGCTCTCGGCATTGCATACATACAAAAACGCATTATCAGGCGTCGGCGCTGCCGCCTCCGGCTGTACACCTACCGCCACCTCCCCCACTACCTTCTGCGTCCGGGCATCCACAAACGTCACACTATGCCCTGACTGATTACATATATACAACGTTCCACCATCCGGTGACGTCGTTACAAAAAACGGCGATGGCATGTCCGTCTTCACATGGGTACCCTGGATAAACCCAGCGCTCGCTGCCCCTCCCACCACCAACGACAACCCCACCACCAACGCTACTATCATTCCCTTCCCTTTCATCGCTTCTCCTTTACCTCCTAGTTACTAAAAGTAAATAACTAAATCTAAGTAAAATACAACTATTTTGCCACATGTGGACAAGTACCTGACTTTGTGCAAATAACTTCAAGAGGTACACCACAGGTTTCGCAATCACCGGCTTTTTCAATTTGCGGCGCATACCTACCTTTTATAGTCGTGAAACCTTTACCAGCTTCTGGGTTTTCTTTACTACACTTTGGACATTTAAATAATGTCCTAGCCCAAATCTTTTTACTTGTAATATCATCACCACATTCATCACAAGCGCCCGGAGCAGGCTTACACACACCATACATTTTGCAGTTGGTATTAATGCAACTATATGCTATTTTCTGGCATGCCCAACAGGTTGGTAAATCAGTATGTGTTTTGTCCCCTGCAGCACGATGTTTAGCAAAATCCCAAATATATCCTATTTCAGAACATTCAGTAAACTCTCTAACATCTTTACATGCATCGCACCAGTAAGCTTCCAAAATCTGTCTCTTATCACAAGGTTTATCCCATGCTGCAAAAACGGATTGAGATAAAAGAGCAAAGACACTAAAAATCCCAACTACGCCAAAAATACTTTTCTTCATAACCTTATTCACCCCCTTTCATTACCATTAGTAAAATTTAACAATTTAAAAACATACTCACGTTTAGATTGAGCTTACTCAATAAAGCATAATTTATACCAAAAGCATTCATAAGAATTAATCATCCCGTAACATTTGCAAAAAAACACAACTATATATTAAGCAATATGTTCATCTCAATAAATTTAAGGTTGCAATCAGCCACAATTCAAATTACTTAAAAATATATTTTATGTTATTACTATTTATCATGACTCACATTCGGTCGTTATTATAAATAATGGCTGATATTAACCATTACTAATTTACTAAACCATATTTTTGTAATCTGTATCGAAAAGTCCCCCTAGATAGTCCCAATAACTTGGCTGCTTTTGTTTTATTATTTTTACTTTTATCCAGCGCTTGTGTAACTAATTGTTTTTCTAAGACATCCAACGACAACCCATTTGGTGGAATATCAAATTTAAGGAGAGTCGTGATCGGATTGTGCCTCTCTTTCTCAATGATATAAGAGGTCTTTACTATAGAATCAGGTAAATGTTCGGCTGTTATAACATTCCTTTTACATAATATTACAGCACGCTCAATAACATTTTGTAATTCTCTAACGTTGCCTTCCCATTTATGCAACATAAAGATTTTTTCAACTTCTTTACCCAACGAAATTGGCGCTTTTCCCATTTTAGTTGAAAACGTTTTTAGGAAATGTCTACTTAGTGGTATGATATCTTCTTTTCTTTCTCTTAGCGGTGGTAACATAATGGGAAAGACACTGATTCTATAATACAAATCTTCCCTAAACTTTCCTGATTTTACCAGATCTTCGAGATTTTTATTGGTAGCACAAATAATTCTAACATCGACTTTTATTGTTTCAGTACCACCCAGGCGTTCTAATTCTTTAGCTTCAACCACACGCAATACCTTTGCCTGAGTAGCAGCACTCATTTCTGATATTTCATCCAAGAAGAAAGTACCACCTGCAGCTAATT
>Ga0209341_10003206_pt1 | contig 15335 bp, 18 predicted proteins | sample RifCSP13_2_FD_184020 | JGI IMG/M metagenome (GOLD analysis project Ga0209341, IMG submission 184020) | Soil microbial communities from Rifle, Colorado - Rifle CSP2_sed 13_2 (SPAdes) (version 2) | ecosystem: Environmental > Terrestrial > Deep subsurface > Rock core/Sediment | place: Rifle...
GGGGGCATTTACCCAAAAAGACCCGTTCTAATGAACGGGTCTTTTTGGGTAAATGCCAATTCATCGCGAATACAGCACCACTTGCCACATCCAGTTGCGCCGTTCGAAAACCCGTTTTAGCCCCGCGCGATTAATAATGCTCTCGATTTTTTCCATGGGGTGGACAAAGGCTCGGTATGGATTCCCAAAGAGATTCTGGAATGTATCCATGACCCGGAATGCGATCCGCAGCCACCAGGTGTCGCGCGGGACCACAATGCCATAGAACCGTTTGGCCAACCGAGCGGACTTACGAACCAGCGGAGGCATGTCGTCGTAACAGCAGATCACTTTGTCCAGGGTGACGATGTCGGCGGGCTTTAGATCCGGCGCCAAGTCCACGAAGTTGCCGAAGTGCCATTCGATCTTATCGGCTACCTTGCGCCGCTTGGCTTCGCGCTTTGCAGCCTCGATGTAGGCGCTGGACGCGTCGACATGCACAGCGGACTTTACGCCCTTGGCAAGCAAGTCATGCTGGATGGCCCCCACGCCGCCGCCTATGTCAAGAAGGCTGAGCCCATCCACGCCCCGAGCCTCGAGCTCGTCCAAGAGCCAACCGGTGGTCTCATCGGGGCCTTCTGTGCGATAAAGGCGCAGGTCTTCACCGACGTGCTCGTCGTCAAACATTTGCTCGATGCCTTCACATTGCGAGCAGCAATCTCTGCGGACGAAACGTCCACGGCTCATTGCAGCACCTCGATCTTCTCCTCGACCAGAGTTGCGTCCGGCCAGTTGGATTCAACCCAGCGTGCTACCGCCTGCAACGAACTGACCACGTGGCCGTTTTCCGTATTAACAGTGGCGCAGCACAGCAATGAATCGCGCCAGCGGTCCCGGAAATCGACTTCGGCGACTGAGACATTGAACTCTCGATGCAAGCGTGCCAGCAAAGGTTTCAATCGGCGGCGCTTAGCCTTGAGCGAATTGCTGCCAGGGAACTGAATATGCATGCGTAATAGGGCGACTTTCATCGGAAAACCTTGCTGAAGCGGCGATATCCAAGTCCAACCTTCGCAGGGTTCCGTTTAGTATAATCTTTCCATGGAAAGAACGCGTCCCTGGCTTCCCTGGTTGATCGGCTTGGCGATCTTAATCGTAATAGCCATCCCCAGTTTCTTGGCTTACCGAATTTTCGACACGATGCGCGATTTCACCACTGGCGGGATCAACCGGGTAAACGAGATGGCTGATTCCGTCAGCACGCAAGTCGCCAATGTCCTGCACCCGACTCCAACTATCATCCCAGACCCAGTTACCATAATCCATGAGGTTCGCAGCCTGGCTAGGCTGGAGACTATCCAGTATACGGTTGAAAAAGTAATTACTGCAGAGAGCCGCCAGGGACTATTTGGATTTCTTGTGGGCGACCGCCTCCTTTTTGTTGCCCATGGCACTGTGATTGCCGGAGTGGACCTCGAAAAATTACAGCCAGACGATCTGCGAATTGAGAACGGGATTTTATATGTGAATCTTCCCCAGGCTGAGATTTTCGTGACCGCTCTCGATAATGATCAATCCTACATCTATGATCGGCAATTGGGTTTTTTAGCGCGAGGCGATCAGAATTTGGAAACCGCTGCGCGCCAGGCCGCGGAAGAGGAGATCTTGCAGTCAGCCCTTCAGGACGGGATTTTGGAGCAGGCGCAAGTAAACGCGGAAAGCTATTTGTTGCGATTGTTGCTTAACTTAGGGTTCCCGGACGTCGTATTCGAATAATCTAGGCGCGCTGCGTCCAGGCTTCGCCTGCGTAGCGCTCTGTCATCCAGCGCTCGGAAGCCAGCATTTCTGCTTGGGTCAGGTCCCCCTCAACAAATTCAATGTTCAGGGTTTCGCTAAAGCCGCGCACGAACGCATCGCCAGCTTCCTCCCAACTCACCCGACGACCCAGCCCCTCTTCCACTGTGGCTGCGCGGGCCCGCACGCGATCGGCAGCTTCTTGGCGGCTTTCTTCGTTGGGGTAGCGCAAGATTTCGGTTATGCGGGCGATGTCGCCGAACAATGGCAGGCTGCCATGCTGCAGCACGCCGCCTTTTTTGCGCGCCTGTGCGCTACCAATGATCTTTTTGCCCTTCAAGGTGATCTCGTAATCTGAAGGTACTTCAAAGCAAACCGGGTTGTCCAACGCTCCAAAGCCGTTGCTTTCGCGCATTGGCTGTCTCGTGACCGGTAACTCTAAAAGCAACAAAGCTTTCATCAGCCCTTCTGAAAGGCGCTTGTAGGATTCAAGAACTCCGCCCACCAGCCGTGGCTCATTGGAGGGACCGATGACAGAATAGGTCAGCTCATCTGTATGCAGGATGGCGCGGCCGCCCGTAGGCCGGCGTACCACCTGCCAGCCGTGAGCGGTTAGCGCCGCCTCATCCACGTCCGCGAAGAGCTGGGCAAAGCCCAGCGAAAGGCAAGCGGGGTCCCAATCGTAGAGTCGCAGGGTAGGGGGTGATTGACCGGCGATGACGTTTTCCAGGATAGCGGCATCCATTGCCATGTTCCAGGCTCCGGGCCTGGCAGGGTGGCGCAGCAGGCGCCATTTAGCGGTGGGCCATGCCTGCCCTGGGCGCAGCGAAAGATCCGGCATCATGGCTATCTGGCGTAAAAGCCGAGATGATTCCCTACGGGACGCTGGTTGCCGGGGATACCCTGATGTACCGGGGAATTCAGTATCTCAGCTTCTCCGTTTTCCCCTTCGATGACGAGCGTTGAGGATCCACCGCCATCCATGTTCATGACGGAATAGACCTTGCGTTCTGCAAATATCTGCGCCAACTCTGCAAGGGTGATTCCCTCGCTGTATCCTGGCTGGCGCCCGTCGACGATGATGATGATCAGCTTATTTCCAGCGCGATTGAGCCCCACGGCAGTGCGCGGGTCGATATCTGAATCGTTCAACCCTTGGCGGATATTTCCATTCCACAGAAGCAATTCAAAGCCCGAGACTGCATTGTATATCTTACCGATAAGGGCGTTCATGCTGGCTTTGTTGTTCCGATAGATGTACAGGGTCGGTTGCTCATTGGTGTCCTGGGCATAAATAGTTCCCTTGGAAGCGGCAAACCCTTGAGGGGTTACGCGTTCCCCGGGCCTGGGGAAATAACCTAGCGGACCTAAATCCTGCCATGGAATAAACGCATCTCCATTGATCGCAAGTTGCAGGTCATTATCCGACAGGAATTGCGATGTCGTTTTGGCAGCAAGCGGCCGCTCCTGATTTGGATCTCCCGGAGTCACCAGAGTCTTGATTCCATTCGCCTTGAGATCGATGGTCACAATATGGATCACCAATAACCGAGGTTCCTGGCGCACGATACGTTCGTAGATGATGCCCCGAAAGATCTCACGCTTTTCCGGATCAGGCTGACCCAGCTGAATGCCGGTTGGGTTGAAACGACTTAAGTCACACGCAATGCTGGCCAGCAGCACCGCAATAATCAGCGCCCAAAACCGTGTTACCGGCTTTGTTTTGGCAAATTTTCTGTTGAACATGGAGCCAAGATTTTATCTTTTGATAAAAGAAAACGACTTGTTCAATTCTCCGCTTTTTCTTCCAATCGTTTCATTTGTTTAAATGCCGCGATGCCCACTTCCAGCATGCCTTTATCCGGGGGACGAGTAGTTAAATCTTGCAGAGCCAGATTTGGCGATACAAGAATCCGTACAATGGGGTTATTGAAGTGCGCAGCCGACCAGCGCAGATACTCATAAGCCAGGCTGGCCAAAATGGGGATCAACAATATGCGCAGCACAAGCCGCGGCAACAACGGCATTGGACCGATCAGGGCAAAGAGTAAGATGGAAAAGACAACGACAGTCAGCAGAAACGCGGTACCGCAGCGCGGGTGTTGGCGTGGGAACTTATCCACCTCCCTCGATGTCAGTTTGGCGGCCGACTCGAATGCGTGGATGGTCTTGTGCTCGGCTCCGTGATATCCAAAAACGCGCCGGATCTCTTCCACACGACCGACGAGGATCAAATAGCCGATCAGTACGCCCAGCCGTATAAAGCCTTCAAGGATGGATCCCCAAATCGAAGGTAATCCCAGCCAGCCCTCGATGAAATGGCTGATACCCGCCGGCGCCAGAAAAAACAATCCGATGGCGAAGACGAGAGAGAAAACCAGAGTGATGGCCAGTGGCGCCCCTTCTATCTTTTGATCTTCGCCGGATTGGATGTTCGCAGAGATCGTGAGTGCTCTGGTGCCCAGCGCGAGTGCATCCCAAAGCAGCACTAGGCCGCGCAAAAATGGGATGCGCGCTACCTGGCTTTGGTAGATAGGGCCGAGCTTTTCGCTGTGTAGCACGATCTTGCCATTGGGCGCGCGCATGGCAAGAGCCATGTAACGCCGCCCGCGCATCATCACGCCCTCTAGAACCGCCTGCCCACCGTATAGCGGAATTTTTTGCTCCGGCTTTGTGGCGGCCCTGCGCAGACGCCGTTTCGATTCGCGGTTTTTGGCGTTCTTGCTCACGCGCCGCTTGGATTTAAGTTTCGCCAAGGTTATAGATGAAGTGGATCAGGGCGTCGACGCCTTTTTCCCAGGTCGGCAGATGCATGTGTTCGTTGGGAGAGTGAATCAGGTCATCGGGCAACCCGAAACCGGTATTCACGCATTCCGCGCCCAAGATTTTTTGCATGTAAGCAACTGCTGAAATGGTACCTCCCTCGCGGCGGTAGATAGCCTTTTTGCCCCAAATAGCTTCCAAGGCTTTATCCATGGCTTTCATTGGACGCGAATCTCGTTCTGAAATGGCCGGGTCGCCATCCGAGATCATTTTCACTTCGCATTTCACCGCCGGATGGCAATGTTCCTTCACGTAAGCCATCATTTGCTGCTCGACTTGCTTGGGAGATTGATCTGCTACCAACCGGCAGGATACCTTGGCCATCGCCTTGGATGGCAGTACTGTCTTCGGACCTTCGCCGGTGTACCCGCAAAGGATACCGTTCACTTCCAGGGTTGGGCGGGCGGTAGCTCGCTCAAAGGCGGTGTAACCCTCCTCGCCCCACAGCTCGGTGACTCCTGCGGCGCGGATGTAATCGGAGTCAGAAGCATGCGGGACCCGTTTAAACTCGGCGCGCTCTTCGTCGTCCAAATTTCGAACGCTGTCGTAAAAACCCGGCAGCGTCACACGGTTATGTTCATCGTGCATGCCGCTGATCAAGCGGGCTAGCTCGTTTCCCGGGTTGCGTACCGTGCCGCCGTAATATCCTGAGTGCAGATCCTTATCTGGTCCAGTCAGATGGATTTCGAAGTAAGCCAGGCCGCGCAATCCATAGGTCAGTGTTGGCTGGTCTGCGGCCAGCATGCCGGCATCGGGATTGAGCGCGAAGTCACTAGCAAATGTTTTGGAATTGGCCCTGATGAAATCGGCCATGCTCCCCGAGCCCATCTCCTCTTCGCCTTCGATCATCCATTTGATGTTGACGGGCACCTCGCCGGCCGTTAGGGCGGACTCGACGGCCGCAAGGCTGGCGATGACCTGGCCCTTCATATCAGAGGTGCCGCGGCCCACCAGATAATCACCTTTCTTCACGGCTTCAAATGGTTTACTCTCCCAAAGTTCCAGGGGGTCAGGAGGCTGCACATCGTAATGACCATAGACCAACATGGTGGGCGCCTTGGCTCCTGCCTTCATCCAATCACCGTACACAATGGGGTGCCCGCCGGTATCCATGCTCTTCACGTTTTCGAACCCCAGCGCTTTCAGCTTGGCCTCCAGCCATTCGGAGGCGCGTTTGATATCCGATTTATGCGCAGAATCAGCCGAGATCGATGGGATGGCTACAAGTTCCTTGAGCTCATCCAGGAAACGACCCCTGTTTTGCTTAGCAAATTCCAATGCTTTGCTGCGCGAGTCTGCCATGTTTATTTGCTCCTTGTTTTTCTCGTGTACTTGTTTGCTTAATTGGGCATGGCCGCGGAAATGGCCGTAAATGAGACGTCATAGCGATGCTTCATATAACGATGGCCGCCGTCGTATTCTTCGTATTGGAACGGGATTCCCAGTGCGCGCAATTTTTCCGTCAACATCCGCGCCCCGTAGAGCAAATTATACTCGTCGAAGCGCCCGCAATCGAGGTAGAGCCAGTGCAGCGACTTGAGCGCGTCCGCGTGCTGCTCAGCGATTTCAATGGGATCGAAAGCCAGCCAGCGTGCCCAGATATCGGGTAGCAAGGCGCCGTTCCGCAGGTCAAACGGCAGGTCGAATCCGAGCATTGACTTTGGGTTTGGAGAATAGGCTGCGGCCATGGCGACCTGATTTAAGGCTTCGTGCGGCGCGCCCAAGCGTAGCGCTTCTCCGGGGTCTGTGAGCAGTTGCCGCAATCCCTCTTCTCCGACTTGCTCGAAATATCTGAGGAATTCACCGGCATACGGCCTGTAAGTCAGCTCAAAACATTTATCGCCGCTGTGATCTGCCACCAGGCCAAAGACATCTGCATGGCGCATCCCAAATCTCAGGGCCCCAAAGCCGCCAGAAGAGTGCCCCGCCACGGCCCGATGGCTCGCCTTCGCAATCGTCGGATATTTGCCATCAGTGTATTCGACCAGCTCCAGGATGTGATCCTCATAGTTACCCGTGGCGGCTGAATTCAGATACTGCGAGCCGCCATAGCGAGTACTGGCATCCGGCATTACCACGATCAGCGGTCGCACCTTACTTGTGGCAATTAATCTATCTAATCGCTGTTGAATGTTTTCTTCCCACAGTTCGTCGTTAAGGAATTTCAGTCCTCGGTTGCCAAAGGCAGCCAGCAAATACAAGCTTGGATAGCGCAGCTTTTCGTCGTAACCCGGCGGCAGGTAGACCGGCACTCGCCTGGTAGCCGGGTCGCCCAAAGGATTACCTTCCAGTGCTTGGCTATGAAATTCTTCGACGATCACCTGCGATTTGCTCATCGGGCGCATTATAGTCGGCCATCAATGAACAACCACAAAGCCACAAAGAACACCAGGTTGCTTTCACCCCGTACATTTGGTTCCCGGGTTGATTTCCTTTTATATCCGAGCTGGGAAAGGAGAGAAGGGGCTATTTACCTTCATGCTAAAATGCCTTGTCTGCTTGTGTATTTATTTACTTGTCTACTTACTTAACCATGCTCATCCACAACGCTGCCGTCGTCACCTGGGGAAAAGAAAACGCCGTCTTACCCAATCACGCCGTCTACATTGAGAAAAACCTTATCGTTGCGATAGGACCCGATGCGGATCTCCTGAAAGAATATCCGGATACAGAAAAACTGGATGCTGACGGTCAGATCCTGATGCCTGGCAACATTTGCGCGCACACTCACTTCTACGGTGCCTATGCCCGTGGTTTGGCCATCCCGGGACCCGCGCCCAAAGACTTCCCTGAGATCCTCAAGCGACTCTGGTGGCCGCTGGACAAGGCGCTCGACGAAAAATCCGTGCGCGCTTCTGCCCTGGTCCATCTGGTGGATGCTATCAAGTGCGGCACCACAACTCTTTTCGACCATCACGCCTCGCCCAATTTCATCGATGGTTCGCTCGACGTCATCGCCGAAGCAGTTACCGAAACTGGTCTGCGCGCCGTACTCTGCTATGAAGTCACCGATCGCGATGGCGATGCCAAGGCCAAAGCTGGCATCCGCGAAAATATCCGCTTCATCGAGCGCACCGGCAAAAGAGAAATAGCCGGCGGCCGCCTGGCCGCGCTCTTTGGTTTGCATGCCAGCCTGACTCTTTCCGACGAAACCCTCGACGCCTGTCGTGCTGCATTGCCCAACGACTCGGGTTTCCATATCCATGTTGCCGAGCACGAAGCCGACCAGGAAGATAGCCTCGCCAAAAGCCGCTTGCGCGTAGTGCCCCGTTTGCTTAAACATGGCATCCTGACGCCAGGGAGCATTGCTGCCCACGCAGTGCATGTAGACGCAGCTGAGATTGCCATGCTGGCTGAATCTGGTGCCTGGGTTAGCCACCAGCCGCGTTCCAACATGAACAATGGGGTGGGGGCAGCTGATATCGAAGCGCTGATGGCGGCAAGGGTCAAAGTAGTTCTGGGCAATGATGGCTTCACGCAAGATATGTGGGCTGAGTGGAAAGCCGCCTACCTGCTGCACAAAGTCTGGCATCGCGATCCGCGCAAGACGAATGGAGCCGACCTCGCCGCCATTGCCTCAGGCAACAACGCAGCACTCGCTGCGCAATCCTTTCCCAGCGCGCCAATTGGTGAAATTTCTGTAGGTGCCCGCGCCGACCTGATCTTGGTCGACTATCATCCGTTCACTCCATTGACCGCAGGCAACTTCCCCTGGCACATCATCTTCGGTTTCCAGGAGCGCATGGTGACTATGACCATGGTCAACGGTAAGTTTCTCATGCGCGAGCGCAAATTACTGCATCTCGACGAAGGTGAGATTGCCGCGAAGGCGCTCGAATTGGCACCCGAAGTGTGGGCGCGCTACGCGGAGTTCGCCCAAGCCCCATTGAATGAGGAGAAAATTGGCTGAGAAGAAAACAATTGCAATTCTAGGTGGCACTGGGCAGTTGGGTCCTGGCCTGGCCTTGCGCTGGGCACACGCCGGCCATCACGTCATCATTGGTTCTCGGCAAGCTGAGAAGGCTCAGAGCGTTGCCGCCGAACTAAACGCGGAGCTTGGTAAAGATCTAATCGAGGGCAAAACGAATGCGGATGCTGCTCAAGGTGCCGACATCTGCGTGTTGACTGTTGAACAAAGTGCACATCTGCCGGCAATTGAATCGCTAAAGAAAGAGTTGCAGGGCAAGATCCTGGTGGACACCACGGCCAGAGTTGGACCCCCAGATTGGACGCCTCCGGCTCCACCCGCAGCTGCTAAGATCGCCCAGGACCTGCTAGGAAATGAGGTACGCGTGGTTGCGGCTTTCCAAACGGTGCCAGCAGCCTCGCTGCGTAAGAGTTTCACGCAACCGCTGGATTCCGATGTGTTAGTTTGCGCCGATGACTCGGCGGATGCCGAACAAGTAACAGGCTTGGCTCGAGATGCAGGTCTGCAGGCTTACTACTCTGGCACTCTGGATAAGGCTATCGTGGTCGAAGGGCTTACCTCTATCCTCGTTTCTATGAATAAATACTACAAAAGCCGCCACGGCACCTTAAAGGTCGCCGGTATTCCCGCCAAGAAATCTTGAAGCCTCTCGTCATTACCCCACTTGAGGGACTTCCTCTAATCCAGGAAGGTGACAACCTGGTTAGTCTTATCCAGGAATCATTGAAGCGTAAAAATCTCGATTTGCTTGAGGGGGATATTCTGGTGCTGGCGCAGAAAATTGTTTCGAAAGCAGAGGGCCGGCGAGTTTTCCTCGAGTCGGTCAATCCGAGTAAAGCAGCGAAGGAGCTGGCTGCCAAGATAGAAAAAGATCCTCGCTTGGTGCAGCTTATTTTGGACGAGAGCGCCGAAGTCCTGCGCGCCCGCCCGGGTCTGATCGTGGTCGAACACCGCCTCGGCTTCGTGAGCGCAAACGCCGGGATCGATCATTCCAACGTCGATGAACGCGAGGGCTGGGTGCTGCTGCTTCCTAAGGATCCCGATGCCTCTGCCGACGCCATGCGCACGCGCTTTGAAGAGGCCGGCGGCGCACACATCGGCGTTCTGATTATCGACTCTCATGGCCGCGCGTGGCGCGAAGGGATTGTGGGCGTTGCTATCGGTGTTTCTGGGCTGCCGGGCGTCGTGGATCTGCGCGGCCGCCCGGATCTCTTCGGCCGCGAGCTGCGCGCCACCACTGTCGGCGCCGCTGATGAGTTGGCTGCAGCCGCCTCCATTGTGATGGGTCAGGCTGGGGAAGGTTGCCCGGCCGTCCACGTGCGCGGTTTCCCCTATCCGCTACGAGAAGGCAAACTGGCCGAATTACTTAGGCCGAAGGAGTTAGACACTTTCCGGTAACCCATATCCGTCTTTGCGAGGAGGGCGTCTTGCGCCGCTTTTTAGCGGCGCTGCCCGACGAAGCAATCCCCAAGCCCTTTGAAGGAGCGAATGAACGCTATCCCCGAGGAATTCCAAGACCTTTTAAAAGACGAAACGAAAGCTTTCGCGTTTCTGGGCACTGTCATGCCGGACGGTTCTCCCCAGGTGACTCCGGTTTGGTTTAGCACTGAAGGCGAGCAAATCCTGATCAACACCGCACGAGGTCGTCAAAAGGATCGTAATATGCAGGCCCGCCCACAAGTGGCTTTGTCCATTCTGGACCCCAAGCGCCCATATCGTTATCTGCAGATTCGCGGCGAAGTGGTCGCGTCCACCGAAGAAGGGGCCGCCGAACACATCAGCTTCTTATCCCGAAAATATCGAGGCCATGACTTTGATATTCCCAAGGGGCAAGTGCGTGTCATCTATAAGGTTCTTCCGAAGCAGGTTACTACCGAGGACTAGTGCCCCCTCCGATGCTGGCTCCTGAAGACCTGCATGGCTGGCTGCGCTCACGCCGCTCCGTCCGCCGCTTTCGCGAGGATCCTGTCCCCGCAGAAACCGTCACCCGAATCCTGGAAACCGCCACCTGGGCGCCCAACGCGCACAATCGCCAACCCTGGCGCTTTGTTCAGCTTTCCTCCCGCGAAAGCCGAGAGGTGCTAGCCGGCGCCATGGGCGCAGAATTCCGCAAGACACTGCAAGCCGAGGGTTTAAGCGCCGAAGAGATTTCTGCGCAACTGGAGCGTTCCCGCGCCCGCATCCTGGAAGCCCCCGAAGCCATTCTGCTTTGCCTAGATATTGACGTTCTCGATAAATATGATGATCCCGCCCGCACACAAGGTGAATACCTGATGGGCGTGCAAAGTGTTGCCTTGGCTGGTGGACAACTGCTGCTTGCCGCTCACGCCGAAGGCCTGGCCGGAGTTTGGATTTGTTCACCGTTATTCACACCAATAGAGGTTTCGCAAGCCCTTGGGTTGCCTGAATCCTGGCAGGCTCAGGGGTTGATTTTGGTAGGGTACCCAATTAAGGTTCCTGATGAACGTCCACGTAATTCGGTTTCTCATGTGACGAAAATAGCATGAAAATCGTCGCGCTTGCAGGCGGGGTGGGTGGCGCCAAAATGGCGGAAGGCCTAGCCCACGTCCTGCCAGCCATTGACCTCACCGTCGTCGTGAACACCGGAGATGACTTCGAGCATTTTGGCTTGACTATCTGCCCCGATCTCGACACGGTCTGCTACACGCTCGCCGGTCTCGCCAACCTCGAGACTGGCTGGGGACGCGCGGACGAATCCCAAAACGCGCTGCGCGAAGCTGCACTCCTCGGCGGGCCCACCTGGTTTTCGCTGGGCGACCGCGACCTCGGCACCCACCTTGAGCGTACTCGCCGCCTGAACGCAGGCGACTCGCTCAGCGCCATCACCGCCGATTTTTGCCGCGCCTGGGGCATCGAAGCCCGTGTTTTGCCAATGAGCGATCAGCCTGCGCGAACAATAGTGGATACCGACCAAGGCGAATTGCCTTTCCAGGAATATTTCGTTGCCCACGCCTGCGAACCGCGCGTGCGCGGTTTTCGCTTCGCCGGTGTCGAGCAGGCAAAGCCGGCGCCCGGGGTGCTGGACGAGATTGCCACGGCGGATCTTGCCGTGATTTGCCCATCGAATCCCTGGGTAAGTGTTGCGCCGATTTTGGCCGTTCCAGGAATCCGCGAAGCGATCGCGGAAAAAGTGGTTCTAGCGGTTTCACCAATCATTGGCGGTAAAGCAGTCAAAGGTCCCGCCGCCAAGATGTTCAGCGAACTCGGTATCGAGCCCAGTGCCTTGGCTGTCGCACAGTATTACAAAGACCTGTTGCGCGGTTTTGTGTTCGATGAAGTCGATTCGGCGCATTCGACCGCAATCCACGAACTCGGTATAATGCCCTTCGCGACCGCCACCATCATGCAAGACCGGGCAGACCGCGCCAGGTTAGCTGGCCAAGTGATCGACTTCGGACGGCGCCTGTTGGACAAATGAACTCTGTCGTTCTTTCCCGACCAAGGAGCAATTGAATATGGCGCTTTGGGCTATCGTACCGGTGAAACCGTTGCGGCGCGGCAAGTCGCGCCTCGCCCCTGTTCTCTCCGAAGAGGATCGCGCCGAGCTTAACCAGCGTTTGTTGTTGCGCACCGTCGATCTGCTTAAACAGATACCCGAAGTCATCGATGTTCTCGTGGTCAGCCGTGATTCCCAGGCGCTATCGCTGGCACGCGATCATGGCGCCCGTACCCTGCAAGAGGACGGCAAACCGCTCCTGAACGACGCGCTAAAGCGCGCCACCATTGTGGCGCGCAGCTATAAGGCCGACTCGGTGCTGGTCCTTCCTGCCGACCTTCCACAACTCAGCGCCGAAGACATCGCCGCCATGCTGGAAGCCGGCCGCGAACCGCCAGTCGTGGTCATCGCGCCCGACCATCACCACGAAGGCACCAACGCGCTCTTCATGAATCCAGCCGGCGTCATAGATTACGATTTCGGCCGCGGCTCCTTTAAGCGCCATTGCGACCGAGCCCACAAAGCCGGCGTGGTATTGAAGATCCTTGAATTGCATACCCTGGCCCGTGACGTCGACGTTCCAGAAGACCTTGGTTTCTTAACTCTTGAAGCTAAAAGCTAACTGCAAAATAGCTAAAACTGATCGCTGATAACTGAATGCTGGTAAGCAATAACAAATAACTATCCTCAAGGAGTTCCATGCCCAAGCGCGTTGCACTTTATCTTCAAGATGCCCACAACCTCCGTGATGGTTTGGAATACGTTCGCTATGCCGAACAACGCGGCTTTGAAGCTGTCTGGCAGGCGGAGTCGCGTTTGGTCCGTGACGCCATCGTGCCTATGGCCGCGTACGCCGCGGTCACGGAGCGCATCAAGGTTGGCTCGGGCGTCATCAATAACTGGACGCGCAACATCGGTCTTCTCGCTGCCACTTTCCTCACCCTGGATGACCTTGCACCCGGTCGTATCATCTGCGGTCTCGGCGCCTGGTGGGACCCGCTTGCAAAAAACGTCGGCATTGAACGCCGCAAGCCGCTTCAGGCAATGCGCGAGACTATAGAGGTGATGCGCCGCCTGCTCAACATGGAAACAGTTACCTTCCATGGGGAATTCCATCACGTGGATGGCATCGAACTCGACGTCGTGCACGGACGCAAAGAACCCCGCGATGTGAAATTGATGATCGGCGCCACCGGCGGCAAGATGATGGAACTCGCTGGTGAGATTGCGGATGGCGCGGTTCTGAATTATTGTGTGCCGCCGGAATACAACGATGAAGCCATGCACCAGCTGGAAGCGGGCGCCAAGCGCGCTGGCCGCAAGATCGACGATATCGATCGCCCACAGCTCATCGTCTGCTCCGTGGACCCAGACCGGGAAAAAGCCATCGACACCACGCGTGGCCTTCTCTGCCAATATCTGGCTCAGCAACCGCACATCGCGAAGGCGTCCGGCGTCTCTGAAGATGTCGTCAAAAAGATCCAATCCATCCTCGGCTGGCCAGCTACGCATGAGCAGATCGAGAAAGCAAAGCACTTAGTTCCGCAAGACCTGATTGATAGGATTACTGCATCAGGAACGCCTGATGAAGCAAAAGCCAAGGTCCAGGAATATTTGGACCGCGGGGCCACATGCCCAATTCTCTACCCTGTGGGTGGAGACGTTCGGTTATTAATCGACACGTTTGCGCAGTCGTAGAGGCGAGACTTGCCTGCCCAACGGCATGGCGGATAAAATTAAACGCGTGGTAGATGTGTACATGTGGTAGGTCCGAGCAATTTGGTAACTATGGTTGATGTGGTAGGTGTGGTAGGTGTGTAGGTGTGGTAGGTCTGATTGCTGAAGGGATTTCATAGAGCTGCCTTGCAATAGAGCGTAAAGGTAGTCCTGGGAGCATGGCGTCATTATTTACCGGAATGGGTTTTTTTTTGTGAAAATTGCTAAAAAAATCAAGGCATTTGACAGGCTGGATGTCCAGGTCTTCTAATCGAATAAAATACACCTGATGCACAAACTCCCCAACTCGCGCAATTGCTTTGCCTGTGGGATGGAAAATCCCATCGGATTAAAGCTTGAAATGTACGCAGACCCAAAAACCAGCGGCGTGGTTTGCGATTACACCATCCCTAAAAAATATGAAGGCTATCCCGGAGTCGCCCACGGCGGTATCGTCGCCACGCTCCTCGATGAAGTCATCAGCCGCGTCTACATGGTTGGGGATCACAACCGGTTTATGTACACCGCAAAGCTCACAACGCGCCTGCGCAAACATGTCCCAGTCGAGCAACCCTTGCACATGATCGGCGCATTCATCAAAGACAAAGGCCGCACCGCCGAAGCCCAAGCCAAAATCTTCGGTCCCAACGGCGAGCTGCTAGCCGAAGGCAAAGCCCTGCTCGTCGCCCTGCCTCCCGAGGATATCGCCCTGGACTTGCAAGAGTTGGGCTGGCGCGTGTATCCTGATAACGGTTAGACGATCGCAAGTAAGCAATTTTGTGACTGGGCGCGCTAAGACTAGAGACGTCAGATTGTTAAGGAGGTCCACTTCAGCTAATATCGCGAATTAGCACGGGAATCTGTTTGTCTCACTAGACTTTAAGAATAGTAAGCAGGAGGGCCTAATGTTCAAGAGAATAAGGCACGGAAAACCAAAGGCTATTAAAAACATGGTTGGATTCCCTAAAGAAGATGTGGGCAAGTTCGCAGAGCTGCGCGAAGCGGTTTATCAGGAGTTCTTCGGCCCAAGTGACCTAGTAAGCCACGAAAGTATCCCTCTGATACCGCATATCGATATATGGATTCACCCACCGGGATTTAGAGGAAGGAATTTCTTCACACTGGTTACGAATGGGATGAGCGATATTCCAATGAATTTGGAGAGCGAAGTCCCAAAATCCTATTCCCGACGTGAGTTGATTATCTATACGGCTGACCATCAAGCCGCGTATGTCAGCCTGCTGCGAAACATCGCTCGGTTTCCTTTTGAATACTCGACTTGGGTTGGTGTTGGCCATACTATTCCAAATGGCAACCCACCTGCTCCGATGTTCAAGGACAGTGAATTAGTGTCTGTTATCTTCTTTCCAGCCATGCTCGACCTTGAACAAACCCTGCCGCAGAGAGTGGTTCTTAATGGCGACCCAGTTGAATTTCTTTGGCTGGTTCCGCTCACTCAGACAGAACTAGATTTCAAATTGGAGCATGGAATAGAGGCCTTGGCAGAGGAATTAGGGAAGGCCAAAGACTGGCCGGTTCTGGATCCAAACAGGAAATCCTCGGTTTAAGCTATTCTTTCAAAGCCATGCCATTTATTTTAGATCCTGAAGCTGCTGTGGCGGGCGTAAACTCCTTTCA
>Ga0209341_10003207_pt1 | contig 15334 bp, 12 predicted proteins | sample RifCSP13_2_FD_184020 | JGI IMG/M metagenome (GOLD analysis project Ga0209341, IMG submission 184020) | Soil microbial communities from Rifle, Colorado - Rifle CSP2_sed 13_2 (SPAdes) (version 2) | ecosystem: Environmental > Terrestrial > Deep subsurface > Rock core/Sediment | place: Rifle...
TGGCGTCCCAATCCATCACACCCTGGTAAATTATCTCACCCGTCTGGGCATCGATCACCCAGACTTGCCAATCTAACCCTGTTTCCAACCCGCCTAAAAAGGCTAGGGACGTGCTGTCTGGGCTCCAGGTCAGGGCACTCACCGCGGCCAGCGGGAGCAATTTTCTTTCCGCTTGCGTAGCCAGATCCAGGATATACAAACCACAATTCTCATTTTGTGCATTGCAACCGAACACCGCTAATCGCTGGCTATCTGGCGAAAAAGCAAAATCACTGGGGAGGACCTCGGGTAATGGCTCGATTACCACGGACAGATCATTCAGGCTAAACCAGCGCAACTCATTCGCGCCGTACGGAACGATTTCTTTCCAATCGAAGAACGCGATCATCTGTCCGTTTGGCGAGCGGTCACACACCACGCTGAATGGATTGGCGAACTCAACGCTACCTAGTGAATATCCGTCGGCGAATACTTCCGCCTGCGTTGAGCTTGTCTCTGGATCGGGGAGGCTCGTCCATTGAAAAACCAGGCGGGCGGAGAAGGGATCGAATTCCGAAGGCGGCGGGCGGCTTGGCAGGGGTTCTCGGCCGGGGAGAGGTGCCCAGGCATGCGTTGGGGCAGCTGCCTCTTGGGAAAGCGGCTCGCCACGATGATCCTGGGCAAAGCGCGTGGGAAAGGGTCGGTACTCATCGAAAATTCGATTAGGAATGTCAACATCAAAGGCAATTTCAGTCACGCTGATCTCCTCGATGATCAGGTCGAGATGCTCCCCACCCAATTGCCGTTTGCGTAAGATTACACCGGTCACGGAATCCACCCAATAACGGTCCAGGTACTGCCGTTGGCGGAGAGGATCGCCTGTATCGATTGAATATGATTCCACTTGAGGCCAATCCACGACCAGTGATTCTCGGCCAATGACCTGCTCGCTGCCGACGATAGCAAGATCGTCTACCAGAAACGTCCGTAAACTGCCAGGTTCGAGCAACTGGGCCACGGCCAGTGAGTAATCCACCAAACCACCGCCGCCATAGAAATTATGCTGGCCCGTAGTAAGGTCGAGAGATTTTACTTCCCCACCCTTGCTCAGCGAGACGAAGTCTAAATCCCCGCTCAACGCGCCCGATACCGAAAGACCATAGGAAGGCTGGCTGATCCAAATCTGCTCACGCTTCACGCGTGGCGGTCCAACGTAGCCCGGCGGGCCATAACGAATCACCTGCGCATCCGCCCACAGGGTATGCCAATTTTCCTTGTTTTCCTGGATACGGCGTAATATTTCCTCGGGGCTTGATTGGAGCGTGAGAGGTTCCAACAGCGGAGCAGGCGTCACCGGCGTAGGTGTGATCTGAGAGAGCGGGGGGCCGCCAATGCCGATCATTACCTGCTGACCGGCCTTGAGGGGCACATCTGGGGCCATCCCATTCAACGTTTGCAGGATTTCCAGCGGCAGGCCAATCTTGAAAGCAATGCTTTCCAGGGTATCACCCTTCGCTGCCGTGTAAAACAATGCCCGTTCTGGATAAGGAGTGGGGGTTGCTGTGGGTGCAGGAGTAGAGGTGATGAGGACTAACTGAGTGACCAATTCGATCTTGACAATGGTCGAAGTCGGGGTAGGCTCAGACGTCCAGGGGGTGACTGCATTGCCAAAAAGAATCACCATCAGGATAGCGGCGATCGCCAGAGCTATCTCCTGGATGGTAGTCGCGATTTTCTTGCGGTGGCGCATCTGTGCCACCTGTTTTTCAATATCTTTAGCGATTAGCTCCAAGTTCTCCGCAGAGTTCTCTCTGGATTCATCAGCCCGGCTCAAATCTGAGGGTCGTTGGAACGCAGACCGCTGGCAAGTTTGAGCGGTGATCCCGAGCAACCAGTCCTGCAAGTTTCTATCATACCGGTACTCGTGGGCTTTTATCACCGCATTGGCCAACGCCTCCCTGGCTGCCGGCTCGGCTCGCCCAGGATCGCTTAATATGGATTGGGTCGAGGCAAGGATAGCTGGGTAATAGGCCCAAACCAATGCATGGACTAGTTCGGTATCGCTGGCCTGCCCGCTTTGGAGCATCCATGCTAAATCAGGTGAAGCAAGAGGATTATCGTCGGACACTGCAAGTCTCGCCAGGCAAAAAAAACAGGATTATACTTCTGGGTTGAATATATCATAACTCGTATTTTTTCTATCATATTTCATCTTCTGCTTTCGAGAGACGCCATGCCATCCCAGACCCTCTCCGCATCTGCAGCTCAGCGCTTCTACGACTCGATCGGCAGACGCTACGATTGGTTCGAGTCCTTTGAGAGCCAGGCAAAACAGCGCGCCAAGGGCCATCACCACTGTGTAAAGGGCGAAATGGCGGCGCATGATGACGAAGAAGACCAGCAGCAAACCAGCGCTACCAAGGGTAATCAGAATCGGCCCGGACTCTCCACCGATCCCTACAGCTAAGGATAGCCCTCCTAGGCCGGTGAGCAGTGGTCCGAGGTAGGTCCAGCGGGATCGCAGCGCCACGGCCCGCTCCAGGGCGATCAAGGTCCCCAGGAAGCCAGAAACCATCAGCGGGCCATGGGCGATGGGCAAGGTTGGCTGCAGGGGTGGCCAGCGCCATCCCAGGCGCACCAGCCCGGCCCAGATAGCGGTTAAGAAGAGGAGGCTGGGATAAAGCGATCAGTGGGAAACGGGATCTATTCTGCATTATTTCTGGGGAAATTCTTTTAGTAGCAGCAGGAGCATTACCAGCGGTGTCCTGGCGAAGACGCTGTGGGGGAGCTGCGGCTGCATGCGCACCCAGGTCCCTGGGTGAGCCTCCATCTCGTCTTTGCCAAGGGTCAAGCGCGCTTCCCCCTGCACGAAGAAAAGCAGGGCTGTTTGGGAGGCGGTATGCTCGGACAGTTCCTGCCCCTGGGCAAAGCCGAACAAGACTACCTTAACCTGTTCATCGCTTTAGATCGTGCGGCTGATGATGCTATCGGGTGGGATCTCCGGGATCTCGGAAGAAAGGTTCTCGAAGAAGGTGAAGTTGGAAATCATCTTCTTTCCTTATTCTTTAGCGAACACGACAAAGCCCAAAGTCCTAATAGCCATTTTTACCACATTATCAAGAATAAGCAATTGACTTAAGGCACACACTCCGCGCTTTGAACCCGTCTGTCCCTTGAGCCTTATCACACAGAAAAACGATTGATTTGTGACTTTTTTACTGTATTTGCGATATATTAACGATATAAAGCGGCCCAGAGGCCTGGACACCAGGAACCTGTGAGTCACGATGAGCGAGATCACCTTGGTGAGCGCAGAAACACCTTCCTTGACCGAAGAAGAAACTTCTCTGGTTAAAGCTGCGCAACGCGATCCGGTAATGTTCGCCGCGATTTACCAGCGCTATCTTAATCCCATTTATCACTATCTGCTCGCGCGAGTGCGAGTTCCACAAATCGCTGAAGACCTGACCGCCCAAGTGTTCCTCCAGGCTCTAGAGGAGTTGCCGAAGTACCGTCCGATGCGTCCGTTTTCCGCCTGGCTGTTTACCATCGCTCGCCGCCGGGCTGTCGACCACTTCAGACGCAGCCGTGAATTAATTTCCCTGGAAGACGAGCATGCCTCACCAACATCCTCACCAGATCCACTTTCGCAAGTGCTGCAAAATGAACGCCTGGCTGCTTTATCAAGCCTCTTGGGACGCCTGGATGAAGATGAGAGGGAATTGCTGCGCTTGCGCTTTGCAGCTGGGTTAAGCTTCGCGGCGATCGCCGTTTTACACGGGCAGAAGGAATCGGCTGTAAAGATGACACTATACCGTTTGCTGGCGCGGTTAGAGAGCCAATTGGGAAAAGACAATGACTGATTTGACACAAGAACGAGATTCGAGCGAACTCGAAAGCGATCTGATCGCTCTGTTTACCGCCTCGTCTCCGGATAAGGAATTTTCGGAGGGTCTGGCGAAAAAATTGGCAGCGCGTGCCGAAGCCTTGAGCACATCCAGAATCAAAACAGGATTTTGGGCGCACTGGTTCGGGCAAGGTCGCCGCCCTGCCATGGCCTTCGCGCTGGCAGCCTTGTTCGTCCTACTCGTCACCCTCTTCGCCCTTGGCCCTCGACGCGTCCTGGCGGGAGTCCAGCAACTGGTCAGCACTGTGTCGGAGATTCACTTTGGCGATCTGGTGCCACCTGGCATATTTGATGCTGTCTCTCGTCCAACGATCACGCCAACCTCCATACCCACGCCGACTCCCTTTCCATCGGCAACTCCCGCCCAGCTTGCTCCCAGGCCCGGACAGCCAATAACTATCTCCTACATTGACATGATCGATGCCGCCAACGGCTGGGCAATCGGTGGGAACCAGGACCCGGGCGATCGCGTGCTGCGCACCCACGACGGTGGCTTGACCTGGCAGGACGTCACCCCGCCTTTCCGGTCGGCTGACGAGAAGGCTCCAGGAAAGCTAAAAAACGCTTTCTTCCTGGACACCACTTCTGCCTGGGTCGCCTTTTACTATCTCCCCCAACCGGTTCTGCCTGAGGATTTTCAACTTTATGCCATCATTTGGAGGACGCGCGATGGTGGCCTGACCTGGGAGGCAGGTGAGCCGATTGAACTGCACATTACTTTACTTGGATCCCACGATTCGCCGATCGACCCTTCCCCGCCTCCATTGATGGAATTCCTGGACCCTCAACTTGGCTGGATCTTGATCCGGGACATTGGCAGCGGGATGCATACCTTTTCCGCATCCCTATATACCTCCTCGGATGGCGGCCTCCATTGGGAAAAGGTGTTCGATCCCTTCAGCGACGGCTCTCCCCTCCAGAAAGCGTGGAAGAATGCAATGACCTTCGCAAATGGGCAAACCGGTTGGTCGACGACAGAAGGATATCCGGTGTCTATAGCTTTTTATAACTTCACTTCCGATGGCGGCAAGACCTGGCAACTAAGCTACCTACCACCCCCAGGATTTGATCCCGGCCTGGTGGAATATGCCTGGTGTGTTGACCAACACTCACCTCATTTGTTCTCTCCGACTTTCGGCATGCTAGTGGTTGATTGTAAGCCGGGTGACGAGCGCCTCCAGCCAGCGGATATCCTCTATGTCACCGAAGACGGTGGGCTGAGCTGGTACACCCGTCCATACCCGGGCGGGAGGCTGCTGATGCTTAATCCACGACTGGGCTGGGCACTCTCCCGAGACATTTACCAGACAGCTGACGGCGGTCGCACGTGGGAGATGCTCAAAACGGTGAACTGGGACGGTCAATTCGATTTCATCAACGAAAAAACCGGCTTCGCAGTGGCTCGCTCGGAGGACCGGGTCGCCCTGGTGCGCACCTTCGACGGAGGGCGTTCCTGGGTGCTCCTGCAACCCAAGATTGGCCAACCGATTGCTCTTCCGCCGGGTTCACCCACTCGGGTTCCACTGTCGACCCATACGCCCACTCCGCAATCAATACCCCTTCCACTTCTTCAAGCGGAACACCCGGTAGCGATCACCCACATCGAGATGATCGATGAGAACCAGGGCTGGGCATTCGGTCGATTGAAGGACGCTCGTAACCGGCTCCTCATTACTCGCGATGGCGGCTCGACCTGGAGAGAAGTCACCCCACCGCAACTCAGCGTGTCCGGTGAGTGGACTGGGAGAATCCCTGCGGGTGTTTTCCCGGACGAGCAAACCGCTGTGATCGCCGCCTATTACTACCCGCAGGTTCCCTCTCCCGACGACTTGGCGGTAGTGTTGTGGCAAACGAACGATGGAGGCATGACCTGGCTCCCCAGCCGGCCGATACGTGTCCCGTCGTTCGAGGTCGTCGGCTACCCGCCTCCTTTGATTCAACTGGTCAATCAGAAGACCCTCTGGTTGCTGATCCGCCACCGAGCGAGCGCAGGGGGGACCTATCCGGCCACCCTTTACCGGTATCGGGATATTGAGGTTCTTCAGGAGCCGGAATTCGTCGCTAGAGACGAGTTTCTGCCGGCCTGCGAGAAGACGGGCCTAGCCTTCTACGGCCCCCAGCGGGGTATGGTGACCCTCGGCCAGTGCCCGGCTGGGATATCACCGGTGGTATCGACAAACAGTGGAGGGACCGAATGGGAGGGGGTTTCCCTGCCCGAGCCAGACTTCGAGCCTGGCCTGTTCCAGCGCGCCAGCTGCAACGGCGCGCATTCTCTGCGTCTCTTCTCACCTCGTTCGGCGATCCTTGCTTTGGAGTGCCAACTTCCCGAAAAACCGGATGCGCCGCTTAGCATCCTTTACTTCACCGATGATGAGCGGCAATCCTGGCGCGTCAATCCCTATCCAGGTGGCACGCTGTTGATGCTCAACCCACGAGTGGGCTGGGCGCTCTCCAGGGAGATCCACCGCACTCTGGATGGCGGCCTGACCTGGGAGCATCTCAAGACGGTGAACTGGGATGGACAGTTCGACTTTGTCAGCCGGTCGATCGGATTTGCCGTAGCTCGTTCGGAAGGTCGCCTGGCCCTGGTGCGCACGGATGATGGTGGGCGCACCTGGCGGTTGCTGGAGCCGGTGGTAGTGCCTTAAGAAAGACGCCGCTAAACTATTATTCCTGGCAGTTCTGGATTCCTTGGCTGCTACTCTTGACCGCTCGAATTTCCGACGGAGGAAATGATGAACCACTCACGATTTTCGATCCTTCTTTCCCTGATCCTCGTGGTCAGTGCTTCGCTGCCAAGCCTGGTTGCCGCCAAAAGCGAGAAAGGCGACGGCGAGGTGATCGGCGACTTCTCGCCCGGCGGCATGGTGCTGACCATTACCAGCCAGTCGGAACTCGAAGAGCTGTGGGGCCTGGTAATCGACTACTGCGACGGGAGCCGCGAAGAGATCTTAAAGTATCCCTTCAGGATAAAATTCCGGGCGCCTCTCGGCTCGAAAGGATATTCCTTCTACGCAGATAAACCGATGCGGCAGGTCTTGATCAAAACGCTACCGCTCGTCGAGAATGGCAAGCGCCCGGACGATTTCCGTTACACCGTAGCTCGGCGAAAGTGTGGGAACCCTGACCCAACACCGAAGTTATACTGCCACGATGTCCAGGTCGAACCGATGATTTATCGCTCGTGGGAAGGGATTCCGATCGCATTCAAGAGCACCCGCCACGTCGTGCGGGCAGGCTTGAGATTTCCGGGCGTCGACGGCTTGGCGCTAACCAGGCAACCGGAATTTAATCCAAGGCGGTATTTCCCGAGCATCAAATACGATCCCGCAAATCACACCTGGACGGGCACTTTTAGCTCGATCTGGGTGCCGGTTGGAAAATATGAGAAAGTCGTCCTGGTCGTGCAGGACGACTTCGGCCAGCAGGCGAAATGCCCGGTGGGCAAGATCAGCGTGCAGCCGTGAGGTTGCGCTCATCCTGTATTATCTTCTCGGAGTGGTGCCATCATGAACAGGGATAGATTCTCGATACCTTGGTTACTCGCAGGGTTCTTCGTTCTGGCTGGTTGCCTGGCTATACCCGAAACCGCGCGCCAACCAGGTATAGCACCGACAGGCACATCCACGCCAACCGAGCTTCGCCTGGAACACTCGCCAAGCGCGACCGAAACGGAGATTCTCCCCGCCTACCCGGCTGTGCCAACCACGGGCGTACCCACGGCGACGCCGACACCGACTTATGACGCAGCTGCTTACACATTACCGCCGCCGCCCCCGCCAACACCAACCGAATTGCCATCGCAACAGCCACCCTTACCGGGTCCGATCCCCCTCCTGCCCGCCGGCCAGCCGGTGAGGATCAACCGGATTCACATGATCGACTCCAGGACGGGCTGGGGGATCGGGGGAATGGAAGAGGATGCCGGGCACGTTCTTCGTACTGTCGATGGCGGCAGGAGCTGGCAAGACGTCACACCACCGGAGCTGGCTTCTTCTGAGGATCAGAATTTCAAGCAGGCAGCCGGTTACTTTTTAGATGCCGCTATTGCATGGGTCGTGTTCTATTCCCCTTCTCCCATCTATATGCCTCCGTCTCCGCCGGATGGCGTGTGGCACACCCGCGACGGAGGACAGACCTGGCAACTGAGCCGGTTCCCGCAAACAAACAGTGATCTTTTTGGCGGGAGTTCTGTCCATGAACCAGAATTCACCTTCATCGACGCCCAACATGGCTGGCTGCTGCTGGAGACTCATATCGGGATGGGATCCTTTGCCGATGCACTCTACCGGACTGGCGACAGCGGCCAAAGCTGGCAGCTGGTCACCGTTGAAACCCACGTTGCTAATAATGGTGGCATGGATTTTTTTGACCTTCAACACGGTTGGGTGCCAGATTATTTCGATTTTGGGGTCTACCCTCCGATGGAGCTCTTCCACACGGAGGATGGGGGTCTTACATGGGAATCTATCGCTTTGCCGTTTCCGGATGGCGCTTACACCTATGCAGAGACGACGGTGCCCTACAGTGAATGTGCTGTGACATCACCCGCTCTCCGTTCGCCGCAGGCTGGTCGGCTCGTTGTAAGCTGCCATTTGTTGGGCGTGACAAATAATGACCACTTCTTATACACCACACTCGATGGTGGTCAGACCTGGCAAATCACTCCTCTGCCTGGATACCCCGAATTCATCAGCGACAGCACGGGTTGGACCCTCGGCCAGGCGTCCTCCGAGAACCAGGCAGGGGATAAGCCGCAGGCCCGGGTTTTGTACCATACTCAGGACGGCGGACAGACCTGGGAGGAGATCACCACGGTGGATTGGTTTGGCCAGTTGCATTTTATCAATCAACAGGCTGGCTGGGCGATCGTGAGTACCGATGAAGAAAACTACCTCATGCAAACCAGCGATGGGGGAAAGAATTGGGTCCGAGTCGATCCTCAAACGATCCCCGGCGAAGGCCCAGCTTCCAGGCGGGATCCACCCAGGATCAGTCTCCCAGCGAGGCTTCTTCCACTTGAGCCTGGCAATTTGAATTTACTCCAAGTCCTGGACGAGGTGCCCGGTGGAAACACGACCGATTTGGCATTCGACAATGATGGTGACACGCTGGCTGTCGCCCAGAGGGACGGCAGCGTGCTCCTATGGGGTGTGCGTGGGGAGCCCTATCCCAGGGTGGTGCCAAGACATTCAGATTGGGTCTATGACATTGATTTCTCGTTTGATGGCTATTGGTTCGCTACCGCCTCAAAGGATGGCATGGTTAGATTGAATGCGATGTATCCCTCTCCTTGGATTATTCGTGATCTGTCACCCCTGGCCGGCCATGCTGGAGAGGTAACCAGCTCAGCCTTCGTAGATCTGGCGACGTTGGCCACTGGTTCGTCAAATGGTAATGTGAATATCTGGGACATAAGCGGAGCGTTCGATTCAGCAGATCCTGCTGACACCAACATAAGCTTACTAAGCACATTGAAAGGGCATACAGGCTGGGTATGGGATGTAGCCGTTTCCCCTGATAGACAGACGCTGGCTTCAGCCTCGGATGACGAGACGATCCGCTTGTGGAATGTCGAGAGCGGAGAAACCATGCAAACCCTGCGGGGCCATTCTGGGACCGTGTGGCGGGTGGCCTTCTCACCCGACGGAACGTTTCTGGCCTCCGCCTCGTGGGACGCGACGGTGAAGTTTTGGGATCCGGTCTCAGGCGAAGCGCTGAGAACGTTGCAAGGACATCGCGATTGGATTCTCGCTATGGCCTTCTCCCCGGATGGAAAGTCCCTGGCCACGGGGTCACGGGATGGTCTGGTGATCCTTTGGGAGACAGAAAGCGGTAAGATGCTGCATACTTTGGACGAACACGATGCGGCCGTACGCGGCCTGTCATTCTCGCCCGATGGGCGCTTGTTAGCAACCGCTTCCGAAGACGGCATACTGCTTTTGTGGGGCGTAACGCCATGAGTTGCCTGTCATTAGTGAGTTCTTCAGTTTGATTGGAGGTGGACCATGACACACAGTTTCCTGCATAATCCTCTTCGCCTGTGGGCGCTCTTCCTGGCCCTCTGTTTGGCAGCCTTGCTTCTGGCTGGTGGAGCCGCTCGGGCGGAAGGTCCGGTTTATGACGGCCTTTCCGGTTACGAACCGAGGAAAAGCGATGGCGCCTGGCTGCTTGCAGACAATTTTTCGAGGGCAGAGCGCCTCCTGGCTGGAACTCCGGGGTGGATACAAAGTAATGTCAGCGGCTTTGGCGATCCCTCCAATTACGTCATCGGCGCGTTAGCCAACTATAATAACCAGTTGTTCGCTGGCACTTGGAACAATGAAGATGGCGCCCAACTCTGGATTAGTTCCAATGGATATACCTGGGGCCAGCTCCTGCCTGGCTGGTCAACTGCCAATAACGCCATCAACGACCTCGAGCCTTTTGGAACGCATCTCTTTGTGGGAACATATCGCGGGGGTGGTGGGGAAATCTGGCGTAACGACGGACCAGTATGGAAGCGAGTAGCCTTGGGGGGTTTAGGTGATAGCAATAACGTCGGATTTAACGCCTTCGCCGTCTTTAATGAAAATCTCTATGTTGCTACCACCAACCTGATCACCGGTGTGGAGATCTGGCGCAGCGCGAGTGGGGATATGGGCAGCTGGGCACAGGTGAATGTGGACGGTTTTGGCGGTGCCAATACTGGTCAGGATATAACCATGGATGAATTCCAAGGATACCTCTACGTAGGTTTAAGCCGTAGTGGGGTGGCGGAGCTGTGGCGTTCCGATAACGGAACGAATTGGCTGCTAGTCTTCGTCGACGGCTTAGGGAATCCCGACAACACCATTGTCTCGGCGATGGCCGAATTCAACGGTCATTTCTACATTGGTTTGCGCAACCTGAATACCGGCGGCGAAGTTTGGCGTTCCCAAGATGGCGTGCAGTGGTCGCCTGTCTTCACGAGCGGGTTGGGAAACCCTGCCAATCAACGGCCTTATGGCTTGATCGTGTTTGAAGACACCCTCTATCTAGTGTTCAGCAACTTTGATACCGGTGCAGAGGTGTGGCGGTCCAGAGATGGCTCGTCCTGGCAACCAATCAACGAGGCAGGTTGGGGAGATCCGGAAAACATTTTTGGCGATTACTATGACAAGTCCGGGGAGGTGTTCAAGGATACTTTGTTCATCGGGACGATCAATTATGCAGATGGAGGCGAGATTTGGCGGCTGCTCATACAGCACTACTTACCCCGTGTTTCGAGGGATTAAGATGCTCATCTATTAGCCGCTCCTGTGCAGGTAGCCAAACGCGGGGGCCCGACCCCGAAATACTCCGGCAGGACGGCAAGTGGAATGAAAGCGATAACGCTTCTTCCCCGTGCCGACGGGTTTCGTTGAGAATCAGGATTAGCGGACAAAGGAGCGGTGTCCAATGCAGCACAAGGATCGCCTGTACAAGGTAATTTCCTTGCTAGCGATAATAGCGGTTCTGGCCATCGCATGGGGGATGGATCAGTTCCTCATCGATCAGACCAAACTGGCATCCGCAACTTTCAATTATTTCCAATTATATGGGTTATCCGCGGCCTGTGCGCTAATCCTGATCGCCCTTTGGTTTGGCTTGGGCTGGTTAGTCCTGTTCAAGAGCGGGTACAGCCGGCTGATCTGGATACCATTTCTAATTGTTGGCTCGTTTTGGGTGTTGGTCAAATACCTCTGGCTATTAATCCCCTGGCCTCCTCTCCACAGGATGGGATGGGCACTCGACTTTGAATATTCGACGCCGAGTCTGATATCCACGACAATGTTCATCGCTGTTTTAGGACTCCTCAACCTGGCGCTGCGATCCAGGTCCAGGTTGGGTGAATGAGCAATGGAGCCCTACCCTTGCAGGTGGGCGCGCCGTGCTGCTGGCGCTTACCGAGGGGGTCGATCTACCCAGCCGCTCGCTGGTCGCCGCCTGGAAGCTGGTCTATGCCGTCAGCCCGCTGGCCTGCGGCGGCTGCCGTCCATTGCGATTGACGGACCTGGTTAAGCAGGCTGGATTTGACCCTGTAGAAAGGGAGGTCATCGTGCAGCTGGGCTTACCCAGTGAGATCATTGTTGCGAGTCGGTAGTCGGCAGTCGATAATCGTTAGTCGTAAGTCGATAATCGCTAGAGGTAAATCGACAGTCGTCAGCCCTTAGTCTGGACCTTATCGCGAAACTTGCTCAAGCCGCCGTCCTCGGCGGCGTTTCCCGCGCTGTTACCGAATCCGCTCAATCCGTTAAGCAGCGTTCTTTGCTGCCGGAATCCGTTATCCGCAATCCGTTATCAGCAATTCGCGGTAAATTACACAAATTCGTCCTAACCCAGTGGTGTGGAATGCGTTACAATTGCCATTATCCGGACAGCGTGCTGGTTTTTCTTTCGATTCATCCCCGCCAATTCCGGAGGCATCCTTGAACTCTATCCTGGTTTACACCTACCCGCTCAGCGCTGTCCTGATCTTCGTACTGGCGATCGGAGTAGGTCTGTTCCTCACCCACAAGTTCCACCTGAGCTGGCGCCTGTACTGGATCGGCGGGGCGATCTTCATTCTCTCCCAAGTCTTCCACCTGCCCTTCAATTTCCTTTTGTTGAATCCTTTTCTCCAGCAAGCACTCCCGGCGAAACTGCCGGCGGCTTGGGTGCTGCCGGTAACTGCCTTGATCCTCGGCCTCAGCGCCGGGTTGTTCGAGGAGCTGGCGCGCTGGGCTGGTTATCGCTGGTGGGCGAAGGACGCCCGCAGCTGGTCGAGAGGGTTGCTGTACGGCGCGGGGCATGGCGGGGTGGAGGCGTTACTACTCGGCGGGCTGGTTTTGGTCACCTATATTAATATGGTGGCTATACGCAACCAGGACCTGGCAACCCTGGTGCCCCCAGAACAGCTCCCGCTGGCGCAGGCTCAATTCGATGCATTCTGGTCAGCACAGTGGTATGATTCCCTCTTAAGCGCAGTTGAGCGGGCGTTGACCTTGCCAGCCCACATCGTCTGGTCAATCCTGGTGCTGCAGGTCTTCCTTCGCCGCCAAACTCGCTGGCTGGGCTTCGCCATCCTATTCCATGCCCTGGTGGACGCAGTCGCCGTCCTCACGGCTGGTACCTGGGGCGTGTATGTCACCGAAGCCATCGTTGCGCTATTCACGGCTGTCAGCTTGGCGATCATCTTGGCCCTCCGCCAGCCGGAGCCCGCATCGCCGCTCGAGACGGGTCCGCCACATCCGCCCTCTCCTGACCTGCTTTCCAGGTTACCAGAGGTTGAAGAGACAGATGATAACCTCAACCGCACTCGTTTCGCCGGATAAGCCATGATCAAAACCGAAGGCTTAACTAAGAAATTCGGCCCCATCACTGCCGTGGAAGACCTGACCCTGGAGATCCCTGCCGGCGAGGTGTTCGGTTTCCTTGGCCCAAATGGCGCCGGCAAGACCACGACCGTGCGCCTGCTCACCAGCCTGATCGGCCCGACCAGCGGCACGGCACGCGTCAACGGCTATGCGATCGGCACGGACGACACGAACATCCGCCGCAGCGTGGGGGTGCTCACGGAAACTCCCGGTATGTACGACAATCTGAGCGCCGAACGCAACCTGCAGATCTACGCCAGCCTGTATGAGGTCAAAGACCCTCAAGGACAGGTTGAAAAATATCTGCGCATGTTAGGCTTATGGGAGCGGCGCAGCGACCCGGCGGGCACTTTCTCTAAAGGCATGAAGCAGAAATTAGCCATCGCCCGCGCCCTGCTGCACGAGCCGCACACTGTCTTCCTGGATGAGCCAACTTCCGCCCTGGATCCCGAGTCCGCCCACTTGGTGCGCGATTTTATCCTCGAGATCAAGAAAGAGGGCCGCACGATCTTCCTGTGTACCCACAACCTGGACGAGGCCGACCGCTTGTGCGATCGCATTGGCGTATTTAAGACCCACTTGTTAGTGGTCGACACCCCGACCCGCCTGCGGGCACAGGTTTTTGGCCGTAAGGTCGTCTTCCACCTGCAGAAGGCTGACGAGGCTTTGGCGGCGCAGGTGCGCGCCTTGAAGTATGTTAAAGAAGCCCGCCCGATCGATAATAAAATCCTGGTGACTCTCGACGATCCCGAGACCCACAACCCTGAGATCATCCGCCTGCTGGTGGGTAGCGGGGCAGGCATCCAGTTCGTCGGCGAACTGCGCCACTCGTTGGAGGATGTGTACCTGCAGCTGGTTAAGAACTCTTGACAATGGACAAAATCAAAACGATCATCCTCAAAGAATGGGCCGAGGTGTTCAAGAACCGCTTCGTGTTGTTCACCGTGGCCTTTCTGCCGCTGATCATGACCGCCATTCCGATCGCCATCTTGGTCACTTTGCGGGGCGAGGCCGGCCTGGAGAGCGTTTCCAGCGAAATGCCTGCACAGTTCACCGCATTCTGCCCCGCGGATCTCAGCGGAGGTGAGTGTTTCCAGGTCTACCTGGTCAGCCAGTTCATGATCATGTTCATGATCGTCCCCTTAGCTATCCCAGCCACGATCTCGTCCTACTCCATCGTGGGGGAAAAAACCACTCACAGCCTGGAACCCCTCCTGGCAACGCCTATCACCACCGCCGAGCTGCTGGTCGGCAAAAGCCTGGCGGCAGCCATCCCAGCCGTTCTAGCCACCTGGCTGGGTTTCGCCGTCTTTGCCGCCGGAGCCTGGATCCTGATCCCCAATAAAGCCCTCTTCGCCGCCATCCTAGACCTGCGCTGGCTGCTGGCAATCTTCCTGGTGGGCCCCTTGATGGCGATTATGGCTGTCAACCTGAGCGTGATGGTCTCCTCGCGGGTCAACGACCCGCGCGTCGCCGAACAGATCTCAATGGTCGTTATCTTGCCGGTGCTGGTCGCATTCTTCGGGCAGCTGGCTGGTCTATTCCTGATCAACCGCCAACTGATCCTCGCCACTGGAGGCGTGTTGATCGTCCTGGACATGATCATGGTCTATCTGGCAGTACGTCTCTTCCAACGCGAAACCATCCTGACTCGCTGGAAATAAACCATGAAAGCCACCCTCCGGCCTGGATTTATCCTGATCCTGCTGATCTCCCTTACCCTTGTACCCCTGGCTTTTGCCCAGGCTGACCAGGAAGAACTCTCCTTACGGCTGTCCAGGGATTTCGGCTATTCATCGGGCACGGGCAAAATCCAGGGCGCTTTCTCGATGATCGCAACCAGCCCGCACAACCTGTTGCGGGTGATGTTTTACATCGATGAAGAATCGATCGGGGAAGTTACCCAAGCGCCCTTCCGCTTGCGCTTCAGCACCGGTGATCACCCGCTGGGCGTCCACACGCTGTCCGCCTTGGGCTACACCGAGGATGGGCGTGAACTGCGCTCGAACGAAATCCGCGCCCAATTTGTCGCCGCCGAAGAGGGCTGGCAGGCTGGGATAAAGATCGCTATCCCACTCCTGGCGATAGTCTT
>Ga0209341_10003210_pt1 | contig 15327 bp, 14 predicted proteins | sample RifCSP13_2_FD_184020 | JGI IMG/M metagenome (GOLD analysis project Ga0209341, IMG submission 184020) | Soil microbial communities from Rifle, Colorado - Rifle CSP2_sed 13_2 (SPAdes) (version 2) | ecosystem: Environmental > Terrestrial > Deep subsurface > Rock core/Sediment | place: Rifle...
GCTGGGCATCCTGGCCTATATCTGGTTTGCGTTCCGGCGGCTGGAGCACGCCTGGCGCTACGGGATCTGCGCCATCATCGCCATGCTGCACGACGTGCTGGTCGTCATCGGCCTGGCGGCGATCTTGGGCCGGCTCCTCGGCTGGCCGGTGGACTCCTTGTTCCTCACCGCCCTGCTCACCGTCGCCGGTTTTTCGGTGCACGACACGATTGTGGTGTTCGACCGCATCCGCGAGAACCTGGTGATCCACCGCCGGCTGGGTTACGAGACGGTCGTCAACCACAGCATCGTCCAGACGCTCGACCGCTCGATCAACACCCAGTTGACGGTCATGTTCACGCTGCTGGCGCTGGCGCTCTTCGGCGGCGTGACCATCCGCCACTTCGTGGTCATGCTGCTGATCGGCGTCTTCTCCGGCACCTACTCCTCGATCTTCAACGCCGCGCCGCTGCTGGTGGTGTGGGAAAACCGCGAGTGGGCGAACCTGTTCGGGCGCAACCGACCCGCCGAGGCGTAACTCTTCTACAGAACCCTGGCCATTAAGAACCAACAGGCCGGAACCTGGCGGTTCCGGCCTGTCTTATTCCCAGCGCCGAAAGATACGGCGGCCTTAACGCCGTATCAGAGGCAGATACAGCAACGCATTGCCGATCGTAAATAACTGGCCGTTAGAATCCTGCACGCCCACCCGGACAGTAATAGTAGCCGCGCCTACGCCAGCTGAGATCAGGTCGCTTGAACGAACCAGCGCAGTCACGGTCGAGGCATTCACCCATGCCGTTGACAAATTATTCCCTTCAAATTTGACTACGGCTTGACCCGGACTGCCAAAGTTCGCGCCGTTCACAGTAATCTGCGTATCCGGGCTGCTCAGGTTCAGCGAACTGGGGCTGACGCTGAAGATCAGCGGCGCTGCGCCAACGATAGTGCTCGTGCCTTCCAAAGTAAAGAGCAAGTCCGGGCCATCACTCCCTAGCGGCTGACCACAGACCGACACCCGCGGCTGCCAGTTGATACAGGCAAAGCTGAATGCGCCGCTGTTTCTCCAGGCGGAGGGATTGCTTGTTTGTATTTTGCGCTCGACCCATTGCCATTGGCCGCTGCCCATCACAGCCTGGATCGATACCCAGTAGGTGCCGCCGGCCGGAAGCGATAGCGTGGGGCCTAAGGGGATGACGAAGTTGCCGCTCGATGTGCCACTGGCTGGGACAAGAGTCGCCGTATACACTGGCGTACCAGGCAGGCCGTTAGAATTTGAGTAAAAGTTAACATTAACGCTGCTCGCCGTACCACTTTGATAAACGCCACTCACAGAGATCTGCTCGATGGTCCACGAACCACTTGTGCCAGCAGGGATAATGAAATCCTCAGCGGCCTGAGTATCAAGAAAAGTGCCAGGGCTATCAGTGGAGAGGACGTAATTCGCTCCGGCGTTATCCTGCTGAGGCCACAAAACGCTGAGAGCTCCCACTGATTCTTCCTGCGCTTGAGGCCCGGCGAGTGGCGCTCCGTCTTGAGCGCCAACCTGCCCGTTGGAAATAGACAAAGCAACGACAATCGTCAGTCTGAGCAAGGCAATGAGACGTTTGGTGTGCATTCTTATGCTCCTATGTTTGGGCTAAGTACTTCGCCGACAGGGCCGGTTGGCTGCTATCGTTGCCATTGTACAAAAAAACAGGACAAGTTAGCAACTTGTCCTGCACCCCACCCCATCACTGTAGAAACCCGGTTTCGCGGAGAAACCGGGTTTCTGGAAGCGTTCTAGGGCAAAGCGTTACTGACGATCACGCCCACGGACTGGGCATAGAGAGGCAAGTCCTGCGTGCCGGCGATGGCGCCCACCAGCGGCGTGAGCAAGCGATAATTAGAGCTCACCGTGACCGTCACCAGCGAGCCGGGCACGTAGTTGGTTGGATCGGAATACGTCGTCGTCACAGCGGCCGTCGTCCAATCCACCAACCCCCCCGAGGGCGCAGACTTCCGCGTGCGGTAGTCAATGTTGTTGGGATTCACGCAGCCAGCCAGGCTGTTGTCGCGCGGATCACCGCCCGCCCCGTCCAGGCACCGGGGAAAGGCGCTGGCGAAGTAAGCCCCATCCGCCGCCGCATCCTTCAGCGCCAGGTAGGTGAAATAAGCCCGCCCCAAATCCAGGACGCCCTGCAAGAGCATGATCAACACAACCCCCATGACGGCAAACTCGATCAGGCTCTGGCCGCTTTCACCTCGCCGGAAGACTTTAGCGCCGTGCGCTGCCATTAAACGAAGGTTGCTCATAGGATCTTCACGGTGCATTGACTACGGTTTGGAAATCGTCATGTTTGCGCTTGTGGTACAGATGCTGCTGCCGCTCCCATCATCCCACTGAACATTCGACAGGCTAAAGGTGGCCCCGGAGGGGATGTTGAGACTGTAGATGAATGATAGAAACTTTCCATTACCGGCGGTGAGGACCCGATTGCCAGTGCTCAGCCACTGATTTGGGCCCGTGCCGGATACGGTCAGCACCGGGGCATTATCAGTGGCGCTCTGCCAAAGGACATAACTGGGCTGAGTATTATCCGGAAAATCAATTTCGGCGAGATAAGTCGAAGCGTTATCCGGTGACCAGTTAATGCTCAGGCTTGTCAACCGACGGTCAATGCCCGTCTGATTAAGGAAGAAGAACTGAACTGCCCTGGCGCCATTGAACAGCGCCAACTGGTAGTCCACGCACTTAAACGCGACACTATTGCTAGTGAGATTGATGGGGTTGGCGACCGCCGTATAGGTGCTCACGCCCACCGTCGAAGACCTGGCAAAGAACCGGACCTGCCCATTGCTGTCGGTCGTGCCGGTGGTGCCGGTCGTGAATGTATCCGACCCACCGCGGGAGGAGGAGACCGAGACAGACGCGCCGCTGATAAAGTTAGGGCAGTTGTCTCTCAGCGTCACCAGGATTTGCGCGGTCTCCTCGCCATCCGCCTGGACCGTGACCGGTGAGGCGTTGATCGTCGAATATGCCGCGCTGGGGATGCCCGGGTTGCAGTTGAGCACCTGGATCCCAAAACCGGGAGTGGCGCTGTTATTCGATGTATTGCTGTCGGTGGTGTCCGACGACACCGTGGCCTGATTGGTGACAGTTGCCGGTATCACCGGGTTGGGCACCAGGGTACTGATGGTGATGTCGGGGGCAGTCGCGCCGGCCGCCAGCGATGCCAGTGTGCAAACGACGGTTTGCGCCGTCGCACACGACCAACCTGACCCACTGGCCGACAAAACGTCCAATTGAGGCGCAGGCACCGGGTCGGTGACGACGACGTTGGTCGCGTCGCGCGGGCCGTTGTTGGTCACGCGGAGCGTGAAGATCAAGGAGTTGCCCGGCCCGACCTGCGTCGCGGAGGCGAACTTGATGATGGACAGGTCGGCTTCCGACTTGACGGTGGTCGTCACGACGTCGGTCGTGTTATTGGTAGGAATGGGATCTACTGCGGTCCCGGCCGTGATCGAAACGCTGGCGACGTTGGAAACAACGGTGTCGAGGCCGACCGCCGTCTGCAATCGTAGCACGATCGGCTCCGCGTAACTCGCCCCGCTGGTCAGGGCCCGAGCGCCCGGATTCCGCGTACAACTGACGACTGATCCGGGGTTCGTTCCGGTCGAAGAACAGGTCCAGTTAAATCCGGTCGCGCTGGACAGGGTAGTGTCTGGAGGCACGGCGTCGGTCACGGTGGCTATATCGTTGTTGCCGAGGTTCACCGGACCGATGTTGTGCACGGTAATATGATAAGTGATGACATCGCCCGGAAACACCGGGTCCACCAGGTCGGTCTTGGTGAGGGACAGATCGGCGCCCACGGCGATGACGTTGGTCGTCTCCGTCTCGCTATTGTTTGCAGTATTCGCATCGCCTCCGGCGATCCCCAAATCCATCGCGGCGGTCACCGGGTATAGGCCCGGTGTGTTCGATGCGGTTAGCCGCACCGAGACGGTCGCGGTGGCGCCTGGAGCCAGGCTGCTGCGCCGGCACGTGATGATCCTCGTGGCGGCGTCGTAACCGCACCTCCAAAAGGAATCAGATAACGTGAACGACGAAGGCGAAGGCGCCCCGAAGCCGCTGGGCACAGTTTGCGTGACGATGACTCGGCCGGTTGGCATGGAGTCGGCAGTCCCGTTGTTCGTGACGGTGATCGTGTACGTCACCGAATTATTCACCGTCACCGGCTCCGGCGCGTGCGACAGATCCAGGACCACGTCCGGCAGGGGCCTCGGCGTGGGCGTCGGCCCTTCAATCGCCGGGAAGATCGTGCGCCCGGCGGCAAAGGTGAACGGGATGGGCGGGATAGGGACGATCGGCACGATGGGGCGATAGGTCGTCGTCACCGTGATGAGGATGCGGTAGCCGTTGTCAATGTCGTCCTCGGTCATCGCCCGCGAGCCGCCGGCCGTATAGGTCGGAAGAGCGCTGCTCGTCCCGCACAGGCCGACGGAGCTGAAGTCGCCCGTGGCCGTGGCCGGCTCCTGATAAGTGATGCTGATGTCGTTATTGGCGAGCTGCAGCAGCGCCGAATTGCGCTGGGCCGTGTTCCGGATGCCCGCGCAGTCGAGGAAATAGGGCGTGCCGGTGCCGTTGTCGCCGCCCACCGAGCCGTAGCGGGCCGCCTGCCGGGCGGCGCTGGAAATGCTGCTGAAGATCGCCAGCATCCGCCCCGCTTCGATGATGCCGAAGGTGAGCAGGAGCAGGAAGGGCAGAATCAGCGCGAACTCGACCAGCCCCTGAGCGCGCGCCCCGTGCGTTTCCCCCTGGCCTGGCCTCGCCCGGACCCTAAGGGTCTCTGAGACCGCGCAGACCTGTGAGGTCTTTGAGACCTCACAGGTCTCACAACCGGGTTGATGGGGTCCAGCAGGAGGCATGGGATTAGCGCTCATCCGGGTCAATTATTTAACCAGCAAAGTCGCGGGCGGGATAGGCTGAGAATAAAGGACGTCGGGGTCGTAGATGATTTTTACGCCGCCTGTGCCGGCGATGTCCACCGTGTTGGCGATAATCTGCGACTCCAAAGCGAAAGTGCCGCTGTTGCCGTTGATCTGAACGTCAGAGCACGGCGTATAAATCGTACCGGTGACCCTGGACTCGCCGCCGCCGTTGATCTCGACATCGCCGCAAGCCTCGGGCGCGTACATTAGCATCCCCTTCCAGTCGTCGCTGTCGAGGGCCCACAGGACGATGACGGCTTGAGCGGTGATATCAATCAGGGGCTCATTGGAGTCGTAGAAGTAAAGCAAAACCCCTTCGTTGGCATCCTGCACTTCGTTGCCGTTCACATCCGTCGAAAGGTCGCCTTGAATTTTGTCCCAGCCACCGCCAAAGCAATAGATTCCTTGTCTGAGATAGACCGTTTCATTCGAGCCGACGCCGAAGGTGCTGGCGTAGGTCCCCGGGTCAAGCGTCTTCGTGTTGCCGCCCGGAACCGTCCGGTTCGGGCCGCACTCCTCATCGGTGGGGACAGGCAGATCGGTCGGACCGGGGAGAGCCGGCTGGTTCTCAGCAGTGACAGGGTTAAGGTTGGACGTGATCTGGGAGCTGCCTCCCTGATAGATATTTGTTCCGGCCACGCCAAAATTGCCGTCAATAATATTCACGGACCCATGGCCATTGGCCACGCCAGCCGAGCTGCTGGGGCCAGTTCCCGCGCATTCCGAGTTACTGAATATCCCTGCCCCAGAAACATCCAAGTTGCCGGTGCCGTGGAACCACAGCGCCTGGCAGGTCGAGGGCGAAACGGACATAATGGCCTGCCCAGAGTACGGGATGGGGTTATCCGTGAGGACGGCCTTCGCCACGGCGTGCACCGTCACCTGCCACGGGCCGCGGTAGACAAAATGAGCCAGCACCGTCGGGACTTCGCGGGTGATGACGACCTCAAAATAGTTGTTCTGCCCGGCGTACGGCGCCCGGGTGGGCGGGGTATTAAACTCCACCCAGTTGTCCGCCGCATCGTTGTTGTACCCGTTCTGCAGCGCGCTCGTCAACGCCGCCTGCCTGAGCGTATTGGGGTCGCTGACGTTGCTCATCCGCTGAAAGGCCGCCGCGATGACCGCGTTATCCGCCGCCGCCTGCGCGCGCCGCTGCTCGGTGTAAATGTTCCCGCCGTCCAGCGCTACCGCCGCAAAGCCCAAGAGGCCAATAATAGTCAAAATCATCAGAACAATTGCCTGGCCGCGTTCTTTTTGCTGAATTGGAGTGTTCATACCTTACAGTCTCCTGACAATCTCTTGTCTTGTCGTTGGATTGTACCAGAAAAAAAACTGTTTGGACTATAGGACAACAGGTTATGCCAAGTTGGTACTACTCCTCTAACGACCCCTTAACCGTAATGTATCAGTATCATCCGGCGAGATAGCACGGTATAATAATTGGCACGCCAACTCGTCTATGACATAAGACCAGTCCGTGCCAAATTATCAAACTGTAGAAGAAAAGAAACTTGTGCGGCTGGCCCAGCAGAGCGACGTCGAGGCCACCGCTGAACTTTACCATCGCCACGCCCCGGCCATATTCCGCTACTTTTATTTCCGGGTCAGCGAACAGGCCACAGCGGAAGACCTGACCGGCGACGTCTTTCTAGAAATGGTGAAGGCCTTGCCACGGTACCAGGATCAGGGTGTGCCGTTTGCCGCCTGGTTGTTCCGGATCGCGCACGACCAGATGGTGGATCATTACCGCCGGGCGGCTAACCGCCGGACCGAAGACCTGTCCGACGGCTTGCTCGACGACCGGCCCGGCCCGGAAATTGTGGCCGAGGCGCGGGCTGAAACCGGACGCCTGCACGAGGCGATCGGCTTCCTGACCAACGAACAGCAGTTGGTCGTCCAACTGCGCTTTATCGAAGGGTACAGCCTGGAGGAAACGGCGCGCTTGATGGAAAAGACGACCGGCGCGATCAAAGCCATGCAGCACCGGGCGCTGAACCGGCTGGCCCGCAGATTGAAATGGTGACCGTGTGGAACCTGAAGATATCCTCGAGATCTGCCTGAAGGAAATCGCCGCTGGACGGAAGACGGTGGAGGAGTGCCTCGCCGCCTTCCCGGACATCACCGGCCTCGAGACCCAGCTCCGCGTCGTCCAGGCCTTGCGGCTGTGGTCGCCCCCCACCCTGCGCCCTGAAGCCAACCAGGCCATCGAAGCTAAACTCCGCGCGGCAGTCCGCTCTACGCCCCGCCCACGCCCCATCCGCCAGGCCCGCCCACTACCGGTTTTTGCCCTGCGCAGGGCCGTCGCATTCATCCTGATCTTAGCATTGGCGCTCGGCGGGACAGGCGCCGTCGCCGCCTCCTCCGACAGCCTGCCGGGCGACCTGCTCTACCCCGTCAAACGCGCTGGCGAGTCCGTGCAAGTATTCTTCACTCCCGCTCCACAACAGGCCTCCTTACATATCCTACTGGTCAAGCGCCGACTGGATGAGATCATCGCCCTCGCGGCGCGGGGGACGATGGACGCCTCCCTGCTGGCTGATCTCTCGACCGAAACGGAGGCCGCGCTGGCCGCCGTCGCCAACGCCGGGCCGGATGTCCAGTCGGAGGTTCTGAGCCTGCTGGTCATTGTGACTCAGCAGCAGCAGGACGTGCTGGAGGCCGTCAAAGTCTCGGCCCCGCCCGAGGCGCAGGAGGGTTTGGAGCGGGCGATTGAGGCTTCAAGCAAGCACCACGCTGACGCCAAGGATCGTTCGGAACGCGCCTCGCCCTCCGGCGCGGAAGCAACCCAATCGGCTCCCCCGACTGAGGGTGGGGACACGCCGCCAGGCCAGGCGGACGAGACCGAAGCGCCTGTGGCCACCTCGACCGAGGTCCCGCCGGGGCATGAGAAGAAGACCGAGGAGGCTTCCACTCCTGCGCCTGACGCCACACCTGAGGCGACTCAGGAGGCCCCGCCCGGACAGACGAAGAAGACTGACACGCCGCCGACCTCGACCGGCTCAGAGACAGACCCGACCGGATGCCAGCCCAACCCGAACGCCCCGAACCCGTGCACGCCCGAGCCGACGGAGCCGCCTCCGACCTCGACTCCCGAACCGGCCAGCCAGCCCACGGAGACGCCTGGCCCTTCGAATTCTCCCGGGGGAGGGAACCCAGAGGCGACATCCGAGTCATCCGGAGAGGCTACGCCTGAGCCAGAAGCAACGGCGTGCCCGACCAACCCGGCTGGCCAACCAAAGTGCAAACCTTAGTCTGAAGAAACCCGGTTTCTGGCAGAAACCGGGTTTCTGTTTCTACCGCCCGAAATACCACGCGGCGAACTCTCGGCCATGTAAATACATCACCAGCGCGCCCAGGATGAGAAACGGCCCATAGGGGAGCGCCGTGAACAGGCTGTATTTGCGCCGCGCGCTTTGCACGCCGATGTAGAGCAGGCTGAAAGCCGCCGCCGAAAAAATGGTGATGGGTATCGTCAGCAGGATCCCCGACCAGCCGACGGCCAGGCCCACCACGCCCCCCAGGTTAACATCGCCCCCGCCGAAGGCAATCTCTTCGAGCGGCCGGCCGCGCAAGCGCCCCATCACTGCCGAGAACACCTGCGCCGCCAGGAAGATCACCAGCCAGATGCCATAGCCCGCCAGCCCGCCGAGCAGCGTCTTCAACGGGCCGCGCCCGGGGGTGAGGCTGTTCATCAGGCCGATGATGACGGCGGAGGGGAAAATCACCACCCGCAGGATCAGGCGGTGCTCGATGTCAATGACCGCAATCAAAATGAAGAGGACGACGATCACCGCCGCCGAAAGAAACTTGAGCCAGTCGCCTCCGGCCCACAAGGCGACGTAGGCCAGGCTCAGGGCAGTCCCCAGCTCGACGACCACGTGCCGCCAGCGGCGCGGCGCGGTGCAATGCTCACATCGACCGCCCCTCACCAGAAAAGCCGCCGAGGCTAACCAGTAGGCCGGCGCGTGGGTCGCGCCGCAATAGCGGCAGCGCGGCCAGGCCGGCGGACGCCGCACCCCCAGTTCATCCGGGGGCAGGTTGTCGGCGAGGCTGTTGATCGCGAGACTGGCGAGGAGGCCCAGGAGGACGACAAAAATGAGCATGCGCGCTATTATACTGCCCACGGGCGCGGTAAGGGCGAGGCATTCGCGCTTCGGCCGACCGCTAAATTCGCACGCTGCAGCGCGCATGCTTCGCCCCAACAGTGGAAATATAAATTTTGACAATTCCCTCTCGCCCACCTAGAATTCCAGACATGCACTGGGTGCGGCGCTTGCCCAGCCGGGATCAGTTAAGCGTGTTGACGGCGACGATTCTGCTCGCCTATGCGCTGATGCGCTTTTTGAACCTGCCCGTGCGCGTCGTGAGCGCGACGGTCTTCGGGTCGGCGCTGGGCTTTGAACTGAGCGGCCCGGTCCTGATGCTGGCGCTCGTCGCCGCGCTGATCAGCACGGGTTCAGACACGCTGATCCGCTCGCACCCTCGCTTTGCCGCCCGGACCACGGCGCTGCATTGGATCCTTCCGGGGGCGACGGCGCTAGTCCTGGGGGCCGCGCTCAACCGCACGCCCAATGGCCCGGTGTGGTTGCTCGAGCTGGGCCTCAGCGCGCTGGCGCTGATCGTCGTCTTCATTGCCGAATACATCGTGGTAGACATGCACGACCCGGCGCGCGAGGCGGCGGCGCTGGTGTTGACCGCGCTGGCCTATGCGCTGGCGCTGATCCTGTTTGTGCTGCTGCGCAGCCTCGGCGCGCGGGCGGCCATCTCGGCGACGACGGGCGGCGCTGTCGCGGCGGGCATCGCCTGGCGGTTGCTCGTCCTCCGGGAGGCGCCGATGGGCCGCGCCGCGCTGTATGCGGCGCTGGTCGGGCTGATCTGCGCCGAATCCACCTGGGCGCTCAACTACTGGCGCGTGTCCCCCAGCGGAGCCGGGGTGCTGAGCATGGTCCCTTTCTATATTAGCGTGGGCCTGAGCCAGCAGCACCTGGCTGGGCGGTTGACGCGCCGCATCTGGATCGAGTTTGCCGTGGTCGGGACAGTCGGCCTGATGATCGCGCTGCTCTACGCCTTCGAGCGGGGGCAGTGAACCAGCGCCGTTGGCCGGGGGTATTTTGCCCGTAGGGGCTGACCCACGTGTCTGCCCCCTGACCCACGTGTCTGCCCCCTGACCCACGTGTCTGCCCCCTGACCCACGTGTCAGCCCCGGTGAACCGGCGCAGTGAGCCGAGGGTATTTGTAGTCACCAGACAGTTGACATAGTCGCCCATCTCCCCTAAACTCGGACTTCGAGGATGGTTCCAGTCGCATCGTCGGAAAGGAGTGATGACACAATCAACAACAGGCAGATTTTCCTCACCCAGTGCAAGCGGTACCCCATTTGATTCTTCTTAAGGAGGAGATTAGAATGAAACGCTCGAACAAATTGATGGCGCTGATCGGCCTGCTGATCACCGCCAGCCTCGTACTCGCGGCCTGCGGCCCAGCTGCGGCGCCGACCGCGCAAGTCATCGAGGTCACCAAAATCGTCGCGGGCACGCCAGTGGTGCAGGTCGTGACCGCTACCCCACCGCCAAAGCCGACCGGCCCCAAGGCCTTCATCTTTGGCGCGCAGGGTGAGCCGGTGTGCCTCGACCCGGCCATCATCACGGACGGCATTTCGGGCCGCGTCACGAACCAGGTCTATGAGGGTCTGGTCAAGTTTGACGGCTCGACGACCAACGTCATCCCCAGCCTGGCCGAATCGTGGACGACCTCGGACGATGGACTGGTGTGGAAGTTCAAACTGCACGAGGGCGTGAAGTTCCACGACGGCACCGACTTCAACGCCGAAGCGGTGGTGAAGAACTGGGACTACTGGCACAACACGTCTAACCCGCTGCACAAGGCCCAGTTGGACGCCGGACAGGTCTTCGAATATTACGGGGCCCAGTTCGGCGGCTTCGACGATGCCAGCGTCATCGCCAGCGTGGAAGCGACCGGCACGCACGAAGTGACCTTCACCCTCAGACAGCCCCAAGGTCCATTCCTAAACAACCTGGGCATGTTCATCTTCGTGTTTTGGAGCCCTGCAGCGCTGGAGGCCGCCGGCACCGATTCCTGCAAGACCCCGGTCGGCACCGGCCCATTCAAGTTCGTCGAGTGGAAGCCGGGTGAGCAGGTGACGCTGGAGAAGTTCGCGGATTACTGGGACACGGCGAACGCGGCCAAGGTGGACCAGGTCATCATCCGCAACATCCCCAACAACTCGCAGCGACTGCTGGCCCTCTCGGCGGGCGAAATCCACGGCATGGAAGGACTGGAGTCTGACGACGTGGCCGCGCTGCAGGCCAATCCCGACTTCCAGGTGCTCCTGCGGCCCGCCAACAACACCGGCTACGTCGCCTTCAACTACAACTACGCAGAGTTCCAGGACGTGCGCGTGCGCCAGGCCTTTGCGCATGCGATTGACAAGAAATCCATCGTGGACGCTTTCTATGGCGGCACGGGGCTGGTAGCCAAGGAATTCCAACCGCCGTCGCTGTGGGGCTACAATCCGGATATCGAGGATTACGCCTTCGACACAGCCAAGGCCAAAGCCCTGCTGGCCGAAGCCGGCTTCCCGGATGGCCTGAGCGAAGTGACGGCCGCCGACGGCGCCAAAGTCGCGCTCGACTTCTGGTACATGCCGGTGTCGCGCCCGTACTATCCCAACCCCAAGGATATTGCGACCGCCATCGCCGCGCAGTTGGCGGAGGCCGGCATCACGGTGAACCTGCAGACGGTAGACTGGGCGACCTACCTCGACAAACGCAGCAACGGCGACCTGATGCTGTACATGCTGGGCTGGACGGGCGACAACGGCGACCCGGACAACTTCGTGTGCTACTTCTTCTGCGATCCGCCCAGGTCCAACGAGGGCTTCGTGAATGACGCCGAAGTGGCCGACCTGCTGGCCCAGGCCGCCCGGCTGACGGATCAGGCGGAGCGCGCCGAGCTGTACCAGCAGGCCGAGCAGTTGATTCACGACCGCACATTGCGCATCTTCGTCGCGAACAACGAGCCGCCGCTGGCCTTTGCCGCCGGGGTGACCGGCTACGTGCCCAACCCCACCGGCACTGAGTTCTTCAACACCGTGGACGTGCCTTAACGTCCCCGGCTCGCAGTAAGCGTCCAGGCCCCGGCCGGTGGGGCCGGGGCCTGGCTCATCCGCCAATCCTTAGATTCAAGGAAGCGTGACTCAATACATCCTTCGCCGCATGCTGGCGACCATCCCCACCCTCTTCGGTATCTCGCTGCTCGTCTTCGGCTTTCTGCACCTCATCCCGGGCGACCCTGCCCTGGCGATTCTGGGAGAGCGCGCGACGGAAGAGAGCGTCGCCCGCGTGCGGGCGGGGACCAAGGTCAGCTGCATGAGCGTTCCGAGGCAGGACTTCCTTGCGCTCGTCGAGAGCGAGCCGGCGCTGGCGCTGCGGATGCTCCGCGAGCTCGCACGGCGCCTCAGCGAGGCAAGCCTCGACGCGTAACGCAGGTGAGGGCGAGGCAAGCCTCGCCCCTACACTCCGGGCGTGACCCGGCCCTCCGGTACGAAGCTGATCGCAGAGAATCGCCGTGCGCGGCGCGAATACCCGCGCGCTGCGCACCAAGAAGCTCGTCGGACTGAGGGGAACCACCGATACCGACTCGCTCATGCCGCTACCTCCTGGCGCCCCGGATAGTGCATGCGGTCGAGCGCTGCAACCGCCGATCACGGCCCCGCAAGGTCGACGACTTTGGCATCCCAGCCCAGGCGCTGATGGATGAGGTTCCCGTCGTCGATGCCCGAGTAGTAGAGCGTCATCACGGCACCCTTGATGCCGATATTCATCAGCCGCAGCACGGCGCCGAGCGGCCCGGGTGCGCCGTGGTGGTGCTCCGTCGCCCACACGATCGCGCGCAGCACGAATCCGGGCAGGAAGCGAAAGAGGCCGAGAAGAGTTCGCACACCGGCTCGATCGCTCTCCGTCATGTAGGCCAGCATCCGATCCGCTTGCTCGGCGCAGCCCGAGGCCGAAAAGGACGGAAACGTACCGTCGCCGGGAATCATGACGTCGCCGACCTTGCGCAAGCCGGCGAGCTGCGTGGACGTGAGATAGCGAGGCGTCATGCGCGGACGTCCTTCAGCATCTGATCCGCCGCCTTGAGCGACAGCGCGCCGTAGGCCCCGAAGGCCAGACCTGCCAGGGCAAACAGCAGGCCCGCGACCAGCACGCTACGGCCTGACCGGGGAGTCATAGGGGATTCACCATACGAGCCGCCCGCGTCCGGTGTCAAGGAAGTGCGGCACGTGCAACCGCTCGCCAACTCCCGGGACGGCGAGCGCCACCGCCGCTTCCTCATCACCCCCAAGGACTACCAACGAGCCGAGGCCGAGGCGACGGCTCGTGGATTGACGCTTTTGGGCTTCTACCACTCACACCCCGATCACCCGGCGTTTCCTTCGGGGTATGATTTGGATCATGGGTTTCCGTTCTTTTCCTACGTCATCGTTTCTGTCCAGAAGGGCGAGCCGACCGAAGTGCGGTCTTTCGTCATGAAGGAAGATCGCAGCGCCTTCGACACCGAGGAGCTTCGAACGGCTTAGGTCGGGCGATTTCCAGAGAAGGAGTATTGTTATGCCGGTCAAGGTAATGATTCCGACGCCCCTCCGGGGTTTTACCGATAAACTCGAAGCGGTCGAGCTCGAGGGCAAAACCGTGGCGGAGCTTCTCGCTAATCTCACCGCGCGTTATCAGCCGCTTCGCAAGCACCTATTCAATGATGAGGGCAAGCTTCGGAGCTTCGTCAACGTGTACGTCAACGAGGAAGACATCCGCTACCTCGACCGAGAAGAAACCCCCCTGAAGGACTCGGACGTGGTGAGCATCGTTCCCTCGATTGCCGGCGGTGCCACCGGCACCGCGCCTACCGGAGTCGCCTTCAGCCACGAGGAGATTCAACGCTACAGTCGACACCTCATCATGCCCGAAGTGGGCATGGAAGGTCAGGCCAAGCTCAAACAGGCCCAGGTGCTGCTCATCGGCGCGGGTGGGCTCGGAGCTCCTTTGGGTCTTTATCTGGCGGCGGCTGGCATCGGCCGCATCGGGTTGGTCGACTTCGACGTCGTCGACGCCTCCAACCTGCAACGGCAAATCACCTACTCCACCGCCGACGTGGGCAGGTCGAAGCTGGAAGTCGCCAAGGAACGACTGGCGGGAATCAACCCACACATCCAAATCGACACCTACCAGGAACGCTTGAGCTCAGAGAACGCCCTGGATACGTTCAGGAGCTACCAAATCGTGGCCGACGGCACCGACAACTTCCCGACCCGGTATCTAGTCAACGATGCCTGCGTCCTTCTCGGAAAGCCGAACGTCTACGGCAGCATCTTCCGTTTCGAGGGACAGGCCTCGGTTTTCTATGCCAAGGAGGGACCGTGCTACCGATGCCTCTACCCGGAACCGCCACCGCCGGGACTGGTGCCGAGCTGCGCCGAGGGTGGCGTGCTGGGTGTCCTCCCCGGTATCGTGGGGACGATGCAGGCGCTCGAGGTCATCAAGCTGGTCCTGGGAGAGGGCGATCCTCTCATCGGCCGGCTCTTGCTCTTCGACGCCCTGAAGATGCGCTTCCGGGAGCTGAAGCTGCGCAAGGATCCGGAGTGCGCCCTCTGTAGCGAGCATGCCACCATCAAAGAACTCATCGACTACGAACAATTCTGCGGCCTCCCGCGACAGGAGCCGGTGGCGGCGAGCCGATCGGGCGTGCCCACCATTTCTCCCGAAGAGCTGAAGGCGCTCTTGGACAAGAAAGAGGACGTTTACATCCTCGACGTGCGGGAGCCACAGGAGTGGAACATCGCGCATCTGGAGAAAGCCAAGCTGATCCCGCTGGGAGAGCTTCCCCAGGCGATGAACCAGCTGAGCTCGGCCGACGACATCGTGGTCCACTGCCGGAGCGGTCCTCGAAGCGCGCGCGCCGTCCAGTTCCTGATGGAGATGGGGTTCCGAAAAGTCAGGAACCTGGAAGGCGGAATCCTCGCCTGGGCCGAGCGGATCGATCCCTCAATGCCTCGCTATTGATGTCGCGCTATTGAAAAAGACCGGCGGGGGCGGGCTGGGAGCGGACTTCCAACCCGTCCCCTCGTGCCCTTGTCTCCCCCCCCGCCTTTTTCTCTTCGAGGCGTCTTTTGACAGTTTCGAGACATCTAAGATAGAAATCTGCTGTGAGTGATTCCAATGACTCCGTTAAACAGGAGGTTTCGGATGCCCTCCGCAACGCGCGGGAGCGCGTGCGATCGGAAGCGTTCCCTTTGGTAAGGCCGACCTCCTACCCTGTCCCCTCGCCGCCGCATGCCCCCTTGGGATCCCTCCGGCAGGG
>Ga0209341_10003211_pt1 | contig 15325 bp, 13 predicted proteins | sample RifCSP13_2_FD_184020 | JGI IMG/M metagenome (GOLD analysis project Ga0209341, IMG submission 184020) | Soil microbial communities from Rifle, Colorado - Rifle CSP2_sed 13_2 (SPAdes) (version 2) | ecosystem: Environmental > Terrestrial > Deep subsurface > Rock core/Sediment | place: Rifle...
AGAGAGACAAGAAAAAGTTGCAAGATAAGAAGTGTATAAGAAATTTTACCAAGCTTTATAGGTTTATTTACAATAACTAGATAAATAGAGAGAATGATTACCGATGCAACAAGTCCTAATAGCACACCACGGAGATTCCACTTGAGGCCAGTTACCTTACTTTTCATCAAATAAGGCGCCAAGAAAAACAAAATAGCCGCAATTGGTAGCACAAAACTGGGAAGAAATCTTCTAAGCAGTATGATGACAAATATAACAATCACATAGGCTACAATAGAACCATCGGTGACCTTGATAGTATCTTTTGTAAGTTTGTATGCGACAGCTACGTAGTCTCCTATAGAACCTAAGGACTGAAACCGTAGTTTATTTCCCATAAGTCACATTAATCCTCTTTGATAGACTTTCAATATCAAATGTAATAGAGGTATCTCGTCTGAGGGCTACTTTCATAACCTACCTCCTTAAAAATTATCTCTAACGTATCCGATTAGGCATCATAAGATATTCTCATTTAATTTTATCCTCTTGTTGATTTTTATTATTTCGGCATTGTAAGCAAAACTTACCATCTTGCTTTCTCTTCTTCATAGACAATAATAACTAAGCTATTTATTCCGAGACACTTATAAAAATAAATCCAATTCCCAAGAAAGTTGTGTACATTTAGTCGGTTTATACTATCTTGGATCTGAGCGAGGTGTTTTATCTCCCTTATCGAAAGATTTCCTTCATTTATCCGATTTCTAAACTTATCTAATATAATAACCTTTTCATAGATCGATTCTAGTAATTATAGATTAATATATTCTTATTTAATCAACTCCGTTTTAGGTTACTCGTAGTGGAGAAATTTGTTGACAAGAAGCCTCAAATTTGTTAAAAAATGATTCATATAAACATAGGAGTAAACTATCATTATCCGTTATTTTCTGTTAGTTTAATTGTATATATTTGGGAAAGTTTTATGGATTGCTTTAGCTTTCTACTTTGCAGTTCATAAATTTGTAGGTGTTTGGAGAAAAGTTGTATGCAACAGAACACTAATATTCAATCCCATATAGAACTCCCCATTGCTAAAACACTTCTCTCTGTAGTGGTGCCTGCATATAATGAAGAGGAGGTCCTGCCCGATTTCCATAAACGCATTTCCTCAGTCTTGGAAAATATGTCGATAGAGGCAGAAATTGTCTACGTTAATGACGGAAGCACCGATAATACCTTGGCAGTAATGCAAGGTCTGCAAGAATCTGATCCACGAGTCGCCATCGTTGATTTGAGCCGTAACTTTGGTAAAGAGATTGCTTTGACCGCTGGACTTGACCATGCAAGTGGTGATGCGGTAGTGGTTATTGACGCAGATTTGCAGCATCCACCTGAGCTAATTCCAGAGTTGGTCAAGCATTGGATGGAGGGCTACGATGTGGTGTATGCTAAGCGCTTTTCGAGAAGTGGAGAGGGGGTGATCAAAAAGGCCACTACTTTTGTCTTTTATCGCCTGATTCAGATGGTAAGCCGCTTAAAGATTCCGCAGGACGCTGGCGACTACCGCTTGCTTAGCCGTCGCGCCCTTGAGTCACTCAAACAGCTACGGGAACAGCACCGCTTCATGAAAGGACTGTTTGCATGGATAGGTTATCCCCAAAAATCCGTTCCTTATCGGCCTGATCCCCGCTATTCTGGGCAAACCAAATGGAATTATTGGACTCTTTGGAATTTTGCTCTAGAGGGAATTACCTCTTTCAGCATTGCCCCTCTAAAACTCGCCACCTATATTGGCCTCGTCACCGCAATCGTGGCCTTCATTTATGCCGGCGTTATTGTATACCAAACACTTGCTTATGGGAACCCAGTAGCAGGTTATCCCTCACTTATGGTAATTATACTGTTCCTTGGTGGTGTTCAGCTTATTACTATTGGCATTATCGGGGAATATCTGGGACGAATGTTTGATGAAACAAAGCAAAGACCGCTCTACTTTTTGAAAGGTTACAAGCCTTCAGCCTCGAGAAAGGCCCTATCGTGATTCCATATTTATTTTTATCGAAGTGCAGTTTATGAGACCCTTGTCACTAGTAAAAAACCACTTCTACATTTTAGTTGCTATTCTTCTCTTCGCACTAACCTTTACTGCCTACTACTTTACCGGTGAAGGCGGAGCAACACCATTTCATTATTTTGTACCGCTTGCAGATGCATTTCTACACGTAAATCTATGGGGAGTTCTCTGGATTTCCAAGTCCGTCGGTAAGATATTAAGGGTATGTTTTTTGATTTTTAATTCTTAAAAACTATAAATTTATATCCCAAGAAGTTCCACAAGAGTGAAATCGCTATAGCTGAAAAGGCCCCTAAGTTCGCCCAGAGCCTTGCTGAGATTTCACCAACCGGTCCGATAACGTTTACAACAAAGGAAGCGACAATTACGTTTATTCCAAATCCGATGCCACTTATTGTCAAAAACTGAAAGAACTCCTTTCTCGTCCCTTTTGTATTAGAACTCTCAAACGCCCAGAATTTATTCCAAAAGTAGCTATTCGTAACTGCAAACATGAAAGAAATAGCTTTAAAAAGAGAATAAAAATATCCCCTTTCTATGTCTGTTAGGAATATTAAAAGATTAAGTATCCCGAAATCTATAGCAGTGTTTGATAGCCCTATTGTAATAAACTTTCCAAACTGAAATAAAACGGGACGCTTTCTTCCTAGACGAAACGTTCCATAAACCCCCACGGTCGCTAGAGCAGGAATAAGAAAAAATATTAACCACTTAGACCTTATCAGAATATCGAGTATCGGTATATCCCGCTCAAGGTTTTTTGAGATTAGAATGAGAAAGACCGCAACAATCTCCCCAAGGATAATACTGCTTAGGATGTCCGACTTTCCAAACACGTTCACCATTTTTAGGCTATAACTGTATCATAGTTTTCTGATGTGTGCACCGACTACGTTTAATACCAATTCGATTTCTTGATAATGCATAACTCTTCTCTCGTAGAGTAAAACAAGCTTGTATACCCCCATATATTAATGGTATGCTAGTCCAAACTTAACTCAACTACCTAACTCTTATGGGATACGTCTTTATCCTCTACACCTTTTACCTCGGATGGCGGATATGTAGGTGGTTTGAGGTAAAATCGGACTTTTCCTATCTAAGGATAGTAGCGGCTCCATCTGTTGGCACCATTCTTTTTACCCCATTTCTCTTTATTATTTCTTATATAGTAAAACTTCGTTTTCCCTCTTTAGATTCAATTTCATTCTCAGTTTTGGTTTTTTCCTCAGTCACTATAGCTTGCGAATTGATGCTTCTTCGAAGCCGATTTAAGAAGGCTGGAGATTATTTAAATGAAACTAAAACCTCTCTAACCTCTTTTGATTTTTATAAGAGGCACTGGGGCTTTCTCTTAAGTATCGCTCTTGCGCTCGTAATTACCGCCCCTGTCTTTTTTGATGCCCTTTATTTATCTGACGGAAGCCTCATTATGAAAGGATACATGTGGAGCGATATGACTCTTCATCTTGGGTTAATTGCCTCTTTTGCTAAGGGCGAAAATATACCTCCAGAGTTTATTGCTTATCCTTTCGTAGGTATAACATATCATTTTTTATATCATTTCTTTATAGCAGTTGTCAGCCGTCTTGGGTTGGAGCCCGCTCGGTTGTTAAACTTTTTAAATATTGTCAGTTTTATTCAAATAAGCGGAATCTGTTTCCTCATTGGAAGGCGTGTATTTCGGAGTGACGTAGTTGGTATATTGGGTTTCCTTTTTTCTGTTTCAGCTCTTCTCTGGCAGTTTGGGGATTTTTATGGGAGCACACAAGAGAAGGTGACTTAGTAGCTGGCCTACTTAGTTTTAAAGGGTGGATGTGGCAGGTAGTTTTGAGATGTGGGGGCTTTTTAATTTTAATGTCTATATTAATCAAAGGCACTTCCCTTTTGGAATTGCAGCGTTTGGGACTTTTGTTTATTTACTTACCTCTTTTACTTTGTTTGACGACCTTAAGAAAAGAGGAAAGACGCCTTTTATTTTAATTGGACTCCTTATCGGCTTAATGCCGTATATTCACATGCCTGTTGCTCTCAGTGCGTGCTTTACGGTGTTTATGTTTTTCATCTTTTCAAACAAACTGCGCAAGGAAATCTTTATAACGGGTCTTGTTGCGGGTGTGCTGGTTTTACCTCAGGCACTTATGTGGAAATATGGAGTAGACAGCACGCTGGGTAGTTATCCTAAGGTCAATTTTGGGTACGAGATTGGACGGCTAGACTCGATCGCGATTTTAGTATACTACTGGAATATTTTTGGCCTCAAAATTTTTGCTATTCTTGCAGGATTTCTCCTTAGCCCTAAAAGGGGTCACATACTTTTTATAACTTTGCTGCCTTTATTTATTTTACCTAACATTTTTCAGTTTCAGCATACCCTTTATGACAACAATAAGTTTTTTATTCTATGGCTCCTTGTGGTCAATATCTACGCCGCCTATCCTTTGGTACTCCTATGGGGTAAAGGACTAGTAGGAAGGTTTGCCGCTTCTTTGCTTTTTATGTCCTTAATTGCCACAGGTGTTGCCGACTACTACGGTATAATGAAGTTCGATAAAGTGACGCTTCCCTATTACAATGACCGCTTACGTAACTGGATTGAACAGAACACTAATTCTCGCTCTGTGTTTTTACCGGATACGGCTATAAAACCCGGTTACAGTGCCTACTACTCTGTGCTTTTATCAGGAAGACGCCTCTATGTGCATAGCATTGCCGATTCTGTCCAAAATTTATCTATGCGCAAAAGTAAAGTAGCTAGTATATACAGTGCACAAAATAAAGCATATGTCTGCAAAATGCTCAAAGATGAGAGAATAGATTATATTCTGGTTGACTATTCTGTGCGAGAGTCAAAGGACTATAAGTTCAGAAAAGATTTCTTTGTTAATAACTTCATGCCCGTGTATAGAGATGTCGGTATAAGTGTCTATTCAGTTAAGGGAGAATGTGGTTAAGTAGGTACGCCGGAATATACCTCTAATTTTATTCATACTTCCCCTTCCAGTAGTTTATCCGAATTTTAAATAAATCTAAGACCATCTGCAGTGAGTCTGGTATGATTTTTACAGTGGTCTTAGCATCTCTATCGGTCCAGCGCACAGGGACTTCCTTGACTGGAATTCCCCATCTCTTTGCTAAGTATAAAAGCTCTACATCAAAGCAAAAGCCTTCTACTAACTGCTTCGGAAAAATCCTATCAGCAGCTTCTCTCTTGAAACACTTAAATCCGCACTGAGTATCATTAATTCCCCTTATTATGAAAAGCTGCAGAAGAATATTAAAAATCCTTCCCATTAGCCTGCGGTATAGGGGTTGGTCTATAAAACTCTTAGATTCTTTTAACCTCTTTGACCCGATTGCTATCTCGTATCCAGATCTAAGCCAATCAAACAGCTTCTCGACCTCTTCAATAGGTATAGGCAAATCTGCATCCGAGAAAAGAACATACTCACCGCTTGACGCAAGAACCCCTCTTTTTACACTATATCCCTTTCCGCGATTAACACCGTTTCTGAGGACCCTTATATTCCCGTTGTTTCTAGATATACCGCCGACCAGATCTACAGTCGAATCCAAGCTTCCGTCGTCTACGACTATAATTTCGTAGGTGTATTCCTTTTTTTGAAGGTAGTCGCTTATCCCTTCCAGGGTTTTCGATATTCTTTCTTCTTCATTATAGGCGGGAATAACAACCGATAGAAAAACGGGTTTCCCCTCCTTTAGTATCATAGTGAAGAGAACCTCTTAATAATCTCCAAGGTTTTTCTTAGTCTATAAAGTCTTTAGTTATAAATATCGGTCTGTCTTGACTTTCTTTGTATATCCTGAAAATATATTCACCTATTATTCCAAGAAATAACAATTGAATTGAGCCAAGAAGATATATACTCAATAAAGTAGATGACCAGCCCAACGGGGCTATTCCTGTAAATTTACTTATAAGAGTGTAGATAGTTGCCATAAAAAATAGCAGCACACCTATTAAACCGGTATAAAGACAAACCTTGATAGGGAAATCAGAAAATGAGAAAATAGCATCTAAACCCAGGTTAATTAACTTTTGAAAATTCATTTTTGCCTTACCGCCGGCTCTGTCAGGTCTGGAGTACTCTATATATTCTCGATTAAAACCAATAAAAGATCGCAATCCAGGTAAGTATCTGTTTTTTTCCTTAATAGATAAGAAAGCATTTAACGCCCTTCGGCTATACATTGAGAAATTGCCAACATCTGTAGCTTCATCTATTTTTGAAAGAATTTTAAAAACTAAGTGAAAAACCTTTATAAATAGCTTTTTTAGAAATTTTTCTTTCCGCTCTATTCGCTTTCCGTACACAATATCACAGTTTTTGTTGATTAGTTTACTGTACATATCTTTTAATAACTCTGGAGGGTCTTGCAAATCCCCATCCATCATAGCAATATACTCCCCCCTTGCATAATTCAAACCCGCTGTATATGCGACTTGGTGACCAAAGTTTCTGGAAAGTACAAGCACTTTAAATCTATTATCTTTATTGTGGCATTCTATTAACTTACTTAAACTTTTATCGGTACTCCCATCATCTACGCAAATAATTTCAAAGTCATCTGTAATCCCTTTTAGAACGTTGATACATCTTTCAAATAGTTTCTCAATCAATTCTTCCTCATTATAAATAGGAATAACTACACTAACATGTGTTTTCAACATAAAATTTAATTGCTCTGTTTGTAAGGATGAAGATAATCAAAAACGACCTAAATACGAATAGTAATAATCTTAAACAAAAAATGTGCAAAAAGGAAGACAAAGTAAATAGATGGTATAGGGCAGAGACCAGACCAGAGGTAGACGATAAGGGCTTGGAAACGGAGGGAGCTATGGGAAGAGAAAGTCTTGTGCATTGGTTCAAGAAGAGTTAAGATCTCATCCGTGGTACCGATTTATCTATTCACAATAAAAGGAGCTGAAAAATGAGAAAACAGATTTTTGTTAGAGGTGCCGAGGGTTTTACTGAGCCAGTTAATCTGCAATCCCAATGAGACTAGCCATCTTGGATTCAGCCAGATTGATAATTGATTCTACGGATTCTAAATCTACCATCGTCTTTAAATCTTTGTCTCAGGATGATCCTAAGAGAATATGCCAGTGCTTGTGAGATATATAACAAAACTAAAAACGTTTTATCAGACTTTTTAAAAAGCCCAGAGCCCTTGAGCGAACATAATTAAGAAGAGGCTATAGAGAAAAAGAAATACGATTGTAATTAGATAATGTATTTCCCTTCGCTCAGCACCTAAGGCAAGTAAAATAAATATCGGAAACATAGAGAGTGTATAGCGGGGCACACTTAACAAAAAAGAGGTTGAGGTTGCGGCAATCCAGGTAAGGAGCATATATACACCGTAAGAAACCCTAAGACGAAGGAATGCCCAAATTGTACATAGTAGTCCAAAAATACCAAATACAAACTCAACCCCTCCTACCGTCAGTCTGTAGGCAGGGTCTCCTTCTTTCCACCAAAGGTAGTTCCAAGCCCACAGGAGACCCCTCCAGGGGGAAGCAAGGTTTTTATTCCAGTATTCCTTCTGGGCAATAAGAAAAGCAAAGGCGTTTTCAAAGGTTATATAGTTGATAACAAGATAGGCTATGAAACCTATTGGAATTAAACCCAGATAAAGAAAGTTCAACTTAAGTTTTTTTATGCGGAATTCCTTCTGGGATAGATACTCTATGAGAAGTGCTAGGACTAAGAAGATTCCCGTAATCCGGGTAGCCGAAGCCAGCATCCCTAAAAATCCTGCAAGAAGCCACCTGTCTTCCCTTGCGTAATAAAAGCTTGCGATTGTTAAAGCTAAGAATAGGCCCTCTGTATAGCCCGCATGAAAAAAATAAGCGGTAGGAAATACCGACATATAAAAAACGCTTCTAACAGCGGCTTCCTCCGTGTAGCTCCTGAGAACAAGCCTATAGAGATAAAAACAGGCTATAACATATGCTAGGTTTGAAACAACAAGGGCGGAGAGTTTGTAGTTTTTAAGTACAAGAGCGAAAAGCCGAATAAAAAAGGGGTACAAGGGGAAAAATACAATGCGGACCCACATTTCATCACCAAATTTTCTATAACCGTTTTTAGCAATATCTAAGTAGCTTGGAGAATCCCATTTGTTCCAAAGGTCAAGAAGAGAAGGAGAAGGCCGATTTAAGAGGCTTTCATAAGAGAGGTATGAGAAAAGATAGCTACCAAAAATCATGACTAAAACTATTACAATAATTTCTTTGTAGCGGCTAATTAAACCTTTCATCCCTAGTCCTCATTCTTACACATATCTTTAGTTGCGAAAACCCGTTCCTCAAAATAAGACCTTGCATCGAGGAATACAGGCTTAAAGTTAAGGTTAAAGAACCCCTGATTGATCCTGAACATAGGGTCTTTTTCCGGCTGTTTTTCCGTCACAACGTAGTCAATCTGATTCTTTTTAAGTAGTGCACATAGTTCGTTTGTGGAGTTAGTTGCATAAATTCTTCTCACTAATTTCTCTCTATTTGGTTTAGTATAGCCCGATGACCAGGCAAAATAGGGCCAACCTATCATGGCTCTCCTGCCCGTGAAGGACACGGGATTGTAGATTCTAATGGTAGTAAGAAAGACGTCATGCGGGTCGGTATTTTCCACAATCCACTTTGCCACAGGTTGCTTTTCAAAATCTTGGAAGGTAATAGTACTATCATTTTTTATAGGCATTGCATCAATTATCCCGGAGATGGTCAGAAAGAAAAGTAAAACGGCTGTGGCTATACGACCCCACCATCCCAAGCAAAATAGCCTATAAAGTAGATAGGCAGTAAAACCGTTTGATAAAATAAGCCAGAGGTTGAAGAATTTATGATTTGCTGCGATTTCAGGGCTAAACCTTAAGAGATTTCCTAGGATGAAGATAGTTAGATACATTAAAAAAATCTTCTTTCTCTGCCTATCTACTAAGAAGAATGAAATAGGGATGGTGATAAAACTTAAACCCAAGTTAAAGAACCAGTAGCGTAAAAAGGATATTATAGAGCTTATTATCCGGTTAAGAAACTGATAGGGCATAAAATCTACAGGGATTAAATGGTTTATTACTAAATAACCGGCCCTGAGCGCAAAGTGGTTCTCTACATCAGGAGAACTTTTCTGAAGCCAAAGTATCTGCGGAAGTGCTGTAAGAAGAGCAATTATTATAGCCACAAGGCTTTTCTTTCTATCCGGGAAAAGAAGAAAGAATAACACTAGGAGTCCAAAAAGGCATATAAAGGCTTGACTGTGCCAGAGGACTAATAAGCCGGTTATTAGACCGATAAAGGCCTTTTGGCCGTAGGTTGTCTCTCCCTCCTTAGTAATGTGCTCATCAATATAATGAATAAGAACAAGTATAACGAGAGCGAAACCGAAGGCGAGGTGTCTTTGGTTGATGTATATATTCCAGTTCCAAAAGACCGAGATGATATTGCCGTCCCACGGACCGAATGCAACGTACCCGGGAAGGTGCCACCACTTTTCCACAAGCGACCTAAACGATATAGGAGGATATTTTTTTATAAACTCAACAAAAGAAAGCGAGCTATTTAGTAAAAAGAGAGCCACTGAGACAAAACCGACAAAGCGGCTTCCAAAGAAAAGTTTTTTTGATAGATAGTATATAGATATTAGGAGGCAGGTCCAGAATAAGGCACTCGGTATATTAAGCGCATAATCCAGAGGTATACCCATCTTCTCCTGGATTCCTACCATGAAATCGAATAAAAAGTGGTAGCGCATAATTTCATGTGCATAGAGCGGATGTTCCAAGGTGAGATTGTTACCAAGACTAAAGGAACGTATTAAAGGAATATGGAACCCATAGTCGCTCCATATAAGGCCTGCGACTTTAATCTCGTGAGATTCCAAGTCATAGCCAAATGTACTTGCGAAAAGTATCCATGAATAAACAAAAGCGATTGTAAAGAAGATAATATGGGACGGTCTTAAACCCAGTGGCACTTTGAAAAGTGCACGCTGATGTATAGTGAAGGCTACAAGAAAAGCAGTTGTAATGGTGAACCCCACAGTTATAGCTTCTTCGGTGAACCGGTAGAAAATCAAAGATAGTAAGAGAACCATCCATACAGAGGTAAGGGTTCCTAATATATAGGCGGAAGCAATACGCAATAAGCTTCTGAAACTCGGGAAAAAGCGGACAGTAAGCAGATATCCAGAAAGGTAGGAGGTTATGAGAAATATGACTGCGATTACAAACTCCATGTCACTTCTGGGGGGACACCCTCCAAAATTTTGTCAACCGCCTCTTAGCCATGCATAATGTTTTTTAACAAGTATGTTTGTAGGTTTTTATAATATATATTCACCCAAGAACTTGTTCAACTATACTTCGTAATATCTGATAATCGTCTTGCCTATTTGGCTCTGGTAGATATAATAGTTGTTAACCCTTAAGTCTGCCTAAGGCTGTAGCCTTAATCCTCTGTTAAATGCTTTTACCTTTTCTTTTTATACTTATCTCCTTCCTCTTTGGCTTTGCTGTCACGCTTTTCTTCAAAGAAGAGTTTTTATTAGAAGAGAGGATTTTTTACGGAGCCCTAATCGGCTTTGTTTCTTCTACCTGGATTGCCTTTATCGAGACGCTTATTTTTGGTCTGGATTTAAAGACAATCGTATTTACCTCTGCGGTTTTAATCTTATTAACCTTCTTAATTCTCTATATTATCCTTTTTAAAAAGCGTATTGGATTCTCCTCTGCAGGCATTTTTCATTCTGAGGTGCTTTCCCCAATTTTCATTCTAAGCTGTATTCTTTTCCCGGTTCTTTATTTCCTATTTAGTAGAGTAATACTCTGGAAGCAAGACGGTCTCTATACAGGCCTTGCCTACAACCTAGGAGATCTACCTTACCACTGGAGTATGATTAACTCTTTCCTTTATGGAGAGAATTTTCCTCCAGAAATACCATTTTATAGCGGCTACACTCTAAGCTACTATTATCTCTCGAATTTCTTCACCGCTCTTCTTATGAAATCGGGTTTAAGTCTATGGGGTGCCTTTACCTTTCAGGGCATGGCACTTAGTATAGTGCTCCTGGCGATAGTATATTTATTTACATATCGCCTTACCCGGAATAAAATGGCTGCTGCCCTCAGCCCTTTCCTTTTCTTCTTTAATGGGGGCTTAGGATTTATCCAGTTTTTTAAGGATTTGATTGCAGACAGTGGAAACCTTATAAATTTTCTTTTATATGTCAAGGATTATACTAACATTGGAGACTTAGGATACCGCTGGATAAACACCACTACCTCCCTTCTTGTTCCTCAAAGGCCCTTCTTATTCGGCTTTCCAATGTCTATTCTGATTCTTACAATGCTCTGGGTTGGCATAAAAAGTGGATTAAAAGGACATCTTACTCTGGCGGGTGTTATAGCGGGGATGCTTCCTTTTTTTCACACCCTCAGCTACTTTTCTTTAGGAATAATAAGCATATTTTTATTTATTCTTTTTCCCTCCCGTAGATGGCTATGTTTTTTTATTCCGGCAGGGGTTTTATCTTTACCCCAGATTTTTTACTTTATGCACAGCGGAGAAACTACGGTGCATTTCTTCAGTATTCATCTGGGATGGGTAGCTAATGAAGAAAACGTCTTCTGGTTTTATCTAAAAAATACCGGGCTCTTTATTCCGATCCTCTTAGGAACTCTTATATTTAGCAAAAAGCTTTCCTACCCTCAAAAGAAATTTGCTATACCCTTTTTACTAATCTTTGTGATTGCAAATTTAATACAGTTTACCCCTTGGGATTGGGATAATCTGAAGGTGTTAATATTTTTTTACATCGGCTCTATTCCTTATGTATCTTATGGGCTTGCTTCCCTGTGGAAGAATACCTATAGGATTATTCCTATACTCCTCTGCCTCTCCCTCGTCCTTTCCGGGATGATAAGTATAAGCAGAACCTACACGCAGTCTTACTTAGAGAATAATAACGAAGAAATAGAGCTGGCTGAGACTATAAAGAAGATAACACTACCAAAGGCTGTATTTCTTACAGCACCTACCTATAACCATTTCGTTTTTCTTACGGGAAGACGTGCCCTTCACGGCTACTCAGGGCATCTCTGGAGTTGGGGCTTAGATTATAGTAAAAGGCTAGAGGACCTAAGAAAAATGTACAGAGGAGATAGAGTTGCAAAGAACCTTCTTAATCAATATAGAGTGGACTATGTAGTAATAGGGCCTCCTGAGACAAGAGAGAAAATGGAGCCAAATTTAGAATTCTATATGAATAATTTTCCGATCCTTGTTCAGTCCGAGAATTATTATGTGTTTAAGATAAGGTGACGTGAGTTCAATCATAGAATCAAAGGACCGCAAGGATTTTCTTGGTGTCAGTACCTCTTCCCTCCCTTAAGTGTTATAATTTTAATATTTATGTTTATCTCCTTAAGTTATCTTCTAATATGGTATACCCTGAAGAGGTATTTCCCACATATTTGCATCAGAACATTACAGAAAATTGAAGAATAGCTTTGGGATGGTCTCTACGTAAGTATGTTAAATACTTATTTATCGGTTGTTATACCTGCTTTTAACGAAGAGCGTCGCATAAAAACTACTCTTGAAGCGATTTATAATTATTTGTCACGCCAAAATTATTTTTGGGAGGTGATTATTATTTCTGACGGCTCTAAAGACAGAACCGTAGAATTGGTAACAGAATTTATCAGTAATAAAAAGGAGTTTAACTTAATCTTTAACACTAAAAATCATGGCAAGGGTTATGTGGTACGCCAAGGTATTCTTGCTGCTCATGGCAAATTTCGTCTTTTTACCGACGCCGACAACTCCACCTCGATTGAACAAATTGAAAAATTCTGGCCATATCTGATAGATCAAAATTATGACATTGTTATTGGTTCAATTGAGGTGCTTGGTGCTCAAATCATTGAGAAGGCTCAATGGTATCGCCGCGTGTTAGGGCATTATTCAAAATATATAATTCGTTTTGTTGCTGGTCTTTGGGAAATTCAAGACACGCAGCGGGGTTTTAAACTTTTTAGCAACCGTGCCGCGCAAGATATTTTCTCCCTAGCAAAAATTAACCGCTTTGGATTTGATTTTGAAGTTTTGGTTTTAGCCAAGCGCCTAGGTTATAAAATAAAAGAAGTGCCAGTGACTTGGAATAATTCTGGAGAATCAAAAGTTGGTTTAAAAAGTTACTTGGATACTCTTTGGGATTTAATAAGAATTAAATGGTACTTATGGACTAATAGATATAAGACCTGATTTTTAAGTTTTAAATTTTATAACTTATAACCTGAAATTCTTTGAATAGGGCTCGATCGTGAACGATAAAAGCTACAAGAAGAGCAATACTAAAAATAAATCCTATAACCATAGCATGCTCGATTAGAGGATAAAGGATTGAAGACAGTAAAAAGACAAGCCATACAGAGATAAGGATTCTAGAAAGTATGCAGAAGCAACCCTAAGAAGATTGTTAAAACTTGGAAAATGCAAACGGTAAGAAGATAACAAGATATAAGTAGGAGGTTATTAAGAAGACTATAGAAATGATTTCCATTAATTTATTGCCACTATTTTTAGCTTATAACCATATCGTATTTTCTGATACCGTCAGAAAGTAGATGACTATCTCCACGACTTTAGCCAAAAAAAGCGACCGAGCGAATCATTTGAAACCGGTATCGCCGCAAGTATAGGGTAAAAGTAGATAAACGTACCAAGAGCACAAACAAGATACAAGATCACAAAGGCCCTGCCGTAGCGGGATTTTACCCAGAGTAAATCAAGAAAATAGGCAATTATAAGAAGAATAAAGGGAAGCGATGGAAGAAAATGATACAGAAAAGTAAGCTTTCTTGGAGAAATAGCCCAGTGAAGCCAATAGGCAAAAACGCTTAAGATAGGAAAGTAAAGGCTGAGATCCTCTTTCCTGGCCACCTCAATCAGGCTATACAGGAGAAATCCTACTCCAGTCCACCAGATAAAAGGGTTCCCAATGGCATAAATATGCGCTGCAAATTCCCCTTGAGCGCCAAGGTATAGATAAATAGGCCGGATAAGAAGAAGCCACTGCCACCAACTTGATTGATATGGGTGGGTTGCCTTAAGACCACTATGATAATAATACATCTGTTTATGAAGTTCTATGAAGTCAGCCCATGTATGGTTATGGAAAAAAAGCGGTAGATAAATGAGAAGATAAACGGCGGCGGGAATCACAATAAATGATAAGACTAATCTGGGTAACATTCTTATTGACAGAGTCCATATGGAGGGGACCTTAACCTTAATTTTTTTTCTTTTTTGATCAACAACTTGTTTTCTTTTATGAACCTCAACCAAGAACGAGAGAAATCCTAAGAATCCAAGGGTTAAAATCCCGCTCCATTTTGTGGATACACTGAATCCGCAGAACAGCCCTGTAAGAAGAAGATAATAAAACTTTCCTTTTTTTACATACAAAACGAAAAAAAGGGAGGCAAGAAGGGTAAAAACCATAAGAAAAACATCCACCATAGTAATACGGCTCAGCACAAAGATGAAGGATTCAAACGTAAACAAAAAAGCCGCAATAAGCCCCGCTCTTTTACTCTGAAAAAGCTCTTTAGCAAGCAGGTATATAAAAAGAGCCCCAAATCCCCCAAAAAGAGCCTGAAAAAAACGCCATCCAAAAGTGTTATCACCAAAAATCAAAATGCCTAAGGCACTTATCTCCTTGCCTAGGGGGGGGTGTACCCATTCATAGGCAAACCCCTTAGGAGCATTTCCGCCTATTCCCCAAGGTATATCGCTTCCTTTTGCCATCTCCTCGGCTGTAAACGCAAAGTAGATTTCATCAAAATAGTAGCTGTTTGGATTGTTCAGACGATAAAATTTGAGGCCAAGACTAATAATAAGTAAAAAGAAAAGCATAATCTCGATCTTGTTTTTTCGTAAAAACACTTTATAAGACTCTAAGCTCATTTCTTAGTTTCCGGCACTCCTTAAACATTTACAACCATGACTTTATATCGCTCAAATCTTCCACTAAGATAAGAAACCGCTCCGCTGACTGTTTTTTCGATATTTTTCGCTTCATTATAAGCGGGAAGAACTACAGAGAGAGAAATATCTTTTTTCATAAGTTTTCATTTTAACATAACCTAAGTCTGTTGTCCGTGTTTTGTGTGGGTTTGATCTTAGATGACTTCCCAGACAGTGCTTATATCTTCTCCAACTCTTCCCTAAATTGC
>Ga0209341_10003213_pt1 | contig 15322 bp, 14 predicted proteins | sample RifCSP13_2_FD_184020 | JGI IMG/M metagenome (GOLD analysis project Ga0209341, IMG submission 184020) | Soil microbial communities from Rifle, Colorado - Rifle CSP2_sed 13_2 (SPAdes) (version 2) | ecosystem: Environmental > Terrestrial > Deep subsurface > Rock core/Sediment | place: Rifle...
TGGACCTGGCGGCACTCGTACCCCTCGACAAGCCGGTGGTGCGTGCCCGCTACGAATTCGCCGAAGCCGGTGAACCCACCCTTGGATCGATCATCGATGCGTTTGTCGATGCGGAGGTCAAACGATGAGGTGCCTGCTCCGAACTTCCGATCTCTCCATCGACGATCTCGAGTCGCTGATGGAGTTGTCCGCGCTTTTCAAGCGTCGGCCCGGCCACTGTCCCCAGGTCTTCAGTCACGATACGGTGGTGCTCTACCTGCAGAGACCGTCGACCCGCACCCGCCTCTCGTTTGAAACGGCGGTGGCCAGGCTGGGCGGCACACCGCTGCAGTTGGGCCCGACCGATTTCCAGTTGGGCGGCGGCGAGACACCCGAGGACGCCGCTCGCACCATCAGCCGCTACGCCGCCGCTTTCGTCGCCCGCACCGACAGCGACGAGGAGTTGGGTCGTTTCGCCGCTGCTTCCTCTATCCCGGTCGTCAACGCTCTCACGAGTGTCCACCATCCGATGCAGAGCCTGGCCGATCTGATGACATTGTGGGAGCGGTTCGGTGAGTTGGACCAATTGCCGGTCGCCTACGTAGGGGACGGCAACAACGTCTGTCACAGCCTCATGGAGGTGTCGGCGATGGCCGGAGTCCAACTGACCGTGGCCACCCCACCCGGCTATGAGCCGGAGGCCGAGGTGGTTGCGTCGGCGGCAGCTCTGGCCGACAAGATCGGTGCTCGGCTCACCGTCATCACGGACCCGGAGGAGGCGGTCGCTGGAGCCCGGGTCGTGTACACCGGCCCCTGGTTGTCGGCGGACAGCCGCGAGGCAGAACGCACCCGCCGGCGGTCGGACTTCGCGACGTTTCAGGTCAACGAGCGCCTGATGAACCTGGCCGATCCGGAGGCGATCTTCATGCATTGCCTCCCATACCACCGCGGCGAAGAGGTGACTGCTGGGGTCATGGACGGTCCCCAAAGCGTGGTGTTCGACCAGGCCGAGAACAGACTGCACACTGCGGTAGCGGTGCTCTATGCCCTGGCTGAGGAGTTACTGGTAGGCGCCGGCTGAGTCGACCGTCCCCCCACTCAGAGTGGTCGCAAGGCGGCTGCTCTCGTCGGTGGTGGGTAGGTTTCAACAGCTTCGTATTCGATGACTAGTCCGTGGACGGGGGGCGAAGTTGTTCACTGATTCGCGCCCAGAGTGGCGGTACCGTGTTGTCCGATCGCGGGGCGTCCAGGGAGGGCAGGGCAAATGGGCGGGTTCAGGGGCTCGGTTACTTTCACCGGCGAGCAGGTGCAGACCTACGACGTCGACATCCACCTCGAGGAAGAGACCATCGCCATCGTCGCCGGCGGCACCGTGGTCGGCCAGTGGCCGCTGGCAGAGGTGGTCTTTCGAGGAACCAACGTCGGTTTGCGGATGACGGTCGAGGGCGAGGAGGTGCTCATCCGCACCGACGACCAAGGTCGTTTCGCCCGGGCCGTGGGGCTCCGGACGGGCCCGCCGGAGCTTCGCAAGAAGATGGCCGTCGCCAAGAAAACGGCGAACAAAGGCACGAAGCCCATGTCCCGCGATCGGGTCCGTAAGCAGCGGCGCCCTTCCAAGGCGATGCTGGTGATGACGGGGGCCGGCGTCACGACAGCGGCGGCGGCTGCCGTCGGGGCAGTGGCGGGTGGGGGGGCGATTGAGCCCACCACCGGCCTCATCGTGGTGTGCAGCCTGGGGTTTTTGGGAGTCCTGGGGCAGTTGGGGTTGTTCCGGGACGTCTGAACCGGCGGAATGGGCCCCTTCCCCGGTATGGTCTGACCAACTAGCCTGGTAGCCGGGTCGAGATAAGGAGTGCCGATGGCCGATTTCCAGGGGTCGATGACCCTCACAGGAAGCCAGCCGACCACGGTGAGCGTGGAAATCCACCTGGACACCGAAAGACTCTCCTTCCGATCGGGCGGCGTCGAAATTGGCAACTGGTCGCTGGAGGACGTCAAGGTCAGGGCCGCCCTTGACGGCCTGCATATCGTCGTCGAGGGAGAGGACATGGTTCTCCATACCAACGACGATGCGCGCCTTGCCATCGCCTTCGGTATTCGCAGCGCACCGCCACTGTTGCGCCGTCAGATGGCAGCGGCGATGCGAGACGAACCTCCCGCCCACTGAGTTTCAACTCGAGCAAGGCGGGGACCCGTTGCCCTTCGGCCTGTCTCCTGGGGCGGGGACGGTCAGGCTCGCAGCCAGGCTCGCCGTAACATGCCGATCTGATGACGGACGCCGATCGACGCCGGGAGCGTTTGGCCAAGCGGCGCTCCGAGCGGGTAACCCAACGCGTTACCCCAGGCGTCACCAGCTACAGGCAGTTGCGCAATCCGTACCCTCCCATGGCGCAGTTCTCCGAGGATCAGATCGAAGCCATCCACCAGACGTCGCTTCGGGTCCTCGAAGAGGTTGGCATGCGTGTCCTCTTCCCCGAAGCCAGGGCCATCTACCAAGCGGCAGGAGGAGTCGTCGATCCGGAAACGATGATCGTCCGCCTCGACCGGGGACTCGTAATGGAAGCGGTCGCCCAGGCCCCTGCAAGCGTCACCCTCCGGGGGGGGGAAGTGACTGGAGACGTCTTCATCGGAGAGAACTCGGTGAACTTCGGGATGGTGGCCGGCCCCCCCCACGTATCCGATCTTGAACGCGGCCGCCGACCCGCCACGCTGGCCGACTTTGAGGATTTGGTGAGGCTTTCCCACACCTATGACGTGATCCACATGCAGGGGTCGGCAACCGAGCCCCTCGACGTACCGGTCCCAGTGCGCCACCTCGCCATGACCTACGCCCAGACCACCTTGTCCGACAAACCCGTCCACGTCTATAGCCGAGGTAAGGAACCGGTGGCCGACTCCCACGAGATGGTGCGGATCGTCCGGGGTCTCACCGCCGAGGAGTTTGTGGGAACGCCTTGTTGCTTCACGGTGATCAACTCGAATTCCCCTCTTCAGCTCGACGTCCCGATGTCGCGGGGCATCATCGACTTCGCCCGGGCCGGCCAGCTGATGATCATGACGCCGTTCACGCTGGCAGGAGCGATGGCGCCGGTGTCCCTGGCAGGGGCGCTCGCCCAGCAGAACGCCGAGGCGTTGGCCGGTCTCACGTTGAGCCAGCTGGTCAAGACCGGCGCCCCCGTCATGTACGGAGCGTTCACATCCAACGTCGACATGAAGTCGGGGTCGCCCGCCTTCGGGACCCCCGAGTATGTGAAGGCGGCCTGGGGGAGCGGCCAGCTCGCCCGCCGCTATGGACTTCCCTGGAGGTCGTCGTCAACCAATGCCTGCACGGTCGTTGATGCCCAAGCCGCCTACGAGTCCCAGATGTCTCTGTGGGGCGCCATTTTGGGAGGCGCCAACTACCTGATGCACGCCATAGGTTGGATGGAGGGCGGGCTGACGGCATCGTTCGAGAAGGTGATCATCGACGTGGAGATGTGCCAGATGTTCGCCGAGTTGTTTCGCCCGGTGGTGGTCGACGAGGCCGAGCTCGCCTTCGAGGCGATTCGGGAGGTCGGTCCGGCCGGCCATTTCTTCGGGGTTGCTCACACCTTGGAGCGGTACGAACGGGCTTTCTACTCACCGCTCGTCTCCGACTGGCGCAACTACGGCGCCTGGGCCGAGGACGGAGCGCTCAACGCCGCCCAGCGGGCACACCTCATCTGGAAGAAGGCCCTGACCGATTATGTGCCCCCCCCGCTCGCCGACGATCGCCGAGCCGAGCTGGACGCCTTCGTGGCCCGTCGCCGGGCCGAGGGCGGCGGCGCCATCGACGACTGAGGCGGTCTGTTTTCAGAGCCTCCTGAGGTGGCGTCCGGTACCGTCGATCGGTCTGCTGACAGGAGGTAGTGATGGTTTTGGTGCGTTTCGTTCATGTGGTGTCCGCGGTTTTCTGGGCCGGAGCCGGAATCATGGTCGGGTGGTTTGTGTTACCCGCCACGCGTGACGTGGGTCCCTCCGCTGCACCAGTCATGCAGGCGATCATCAGACGTCGTCTTCCCGACCTGGCCAGCCTGGCCTCGTTGCTGACGGTGGGGGCGGGGCTTTGGTTATGGGTGGATCGGGGAGTTAGCTTCTCCAACTGGCGGGGGTGGGTCCTCGGTGTGGGCGCCTTGGCCGGGATCTCCGGCGCCGTGCTGGGGGTGGGATTCCAGAGGCCGACCGCCCAGAAGCTGGCCCTTCTCGGTGCCGAGGTGGCGGCGGGTGGCCAGCCTCCTAGCGCTGACCAGACCGCTGAGATGGGGAAGCTTTCCGGACAGCTTGCCAGGTACGCCTCGAGGCTGGCCGAGCTGCTGGCGGTGGCGGTGGGCGCGATGGCTCTAGCTACCTGAGGGCTGGAGGAGGGGTACTGACCCCTTCTTGTGACGCTTCGCCTACCGCCAAGGTGGTCAACCGTCACAAGAAGGAAGCTACCGTGCGACATAGCATTATCGGAGGTGGTCATGGCGTTGAGCACGATCAACTTGAAGCGTTGGATCGACGAGCACCGGCATCTGTTGAAGCCGCCGGTGGGTAATCAGCTCGTGTACCAAGACGGCGAGTTACAGGTGATGGTGGTGGGGGGACCGAACAGCCGCAAAGACTTCCACATCGATCCGGGCGAGGAGCTCTTCTATCAGTTGGAAGGGGACATGGTGCTGAAGGTTCGGGAGGACAGCAGTATCCGCGATCTGCCGATTAGGGAAGGCGAAATCCTCCTCTTGCCCCCGAACGTGCCCCATTCACCGCAGCGGTTCGTCAACACGGTCGGTTTGGTGGTGGAACGCCAAAGGCGACCTGATGAAACGGAGTCCGTCCTTTGGTATTGCGAGAATTGCGACAATGTGCTCTACCAGCACACCGGCGTGATCACCGATCTGGTCACCCAACTGAAGCCGTTGATCGAGGGTTTCTACGCCGACGAAGGCAAGCGGACCTGCAATGTGTGCGGAACCGTGATGCAGCCACCTGCCAAACCGAAGGTGGACTGAGCGGGCAAACTCGGACGCCTGGGCCGGCGAGACCCTCACGCTATTTCCCAGACGGTGCACTACTTAGCAGTTGGATGGGTTGATCTGATGGCGGCGAGGAGTGTGATGGACCCCCTGGCCGGAGATGCCGGCTACAGCGATGATTGACGTGCACACCCACTATCTTCCCGAGGCGCTGCCGGATCTGGCTGGGCGGTTTGGGAACCCGCGGTTGCCGAGCTTCCAGCGTCTGGAGACGGGCGGGGTGCGCATCATCATCGAAGGGGCGACCTTCCGGGAGGTGGGATCGAACTGCTTCAACGCTGTCCGGCGGCTCGAGGAGTGTGATCGGTCGGGCGTGAAAGTACAGGTTCTGTCGACGGTGCCGGTGATGTTCTCGTACTGGGCGCCGCCCGCCACTGCGACCGAGGTGGCCCGAATGCTGAACGACGACTTGGCTGAGGTGGTCGGCCGTCATCCCGGTCGCTTCATCGGTCTGGGCACGCTTCCCATGCAAGCCCCTGACCTGGCGGTGGCGGAATTGGCCAGATGTGTGGGAGACCTGGGGTTGGCCGGGGTCCAGATCGGCAGTCACGTCAACGCCTGGAATCTGGATGCCCCGGAGTTGTTCTCGGTATTCGAGGCAGCGGACGACATGGGGGCGGCCGTCTTTGTGCATCCGTGGGACATGCTTTCTCCCGATCGCCTTGCCAGCTACTGGTTGCCCTGGCTGGTGGGAATGCCTACCGAACAGACCATCGCCATCTGTTCTCTCGTGTTCGGCGGGGTCCTCGAACGACTTCCTCGCCTGCGCGTGTGTCTCGCTCATGGTGGAGGTTCCTTCTTCGGGACCTGGGGCCGGATCGCCAAGGGCTTTGAGGTTCGGCCAGATCTGGTGGCGATCCGTAACTCCAAGCCGCCCTCCGAGTACATGGGCCGGTTCTGGGTGGATTCGCTCGTCCACGACCCGGCCTTGCTGGCTCTCATCGCCGACCGGATCGGGCCGGAGCGAATCGTCTTGGGCACCGACTACCCATTCCCACTCGGCGAGCAGGAACCGGGAGACACCATCACTGCCGCATTTTCTGTCGGCGGGGCACCGATGGTCTGGGAGAACGCTTTCGAGTGGCTCGGCCTCCCCCCCCCATGATCGCGACGTTTCGCGATCGCTTCCATATCCCCGTCGATACCTCAGGGAGGGAGGTGGCCTACCTGTGCGGGCACTCACTGGGGCTCGCTCCCAAGGCCGCCGCCCAATTGGTGGAAACGGACCTGAGGTCCTGGGCGGAAATGGGCGTCGAAGGCCATTTGCGGGCGGAGGCGCCGTGGTACGGCTACCACGAGCTGGTGCGCCTCCCGCTTGCCCAGCTGGTGGGAGCTCACCCCGACGAGGTGGTGGCGATGAACAGCCTCACGGCCAACATCCACCTGCTGATGGTCAGCTTCTTCCGACCTGACCGTGACCGCTACCAGATCCTGATGGAGGCCAATGCCTTCTCGTCGGACACATATGCTGTGGTGTCGCAACTGCGCCATCACCAGATCGACGAACGCCAGAGCCTGGTGGTCGCGAGTCCCCGCCCGGGGGAAGACACGATTCGCACCGAGGACGTGGTCTCGCTCATTCACGAGCATCGCGACCACCTGGCGCTGGTGATGATGGCCGGCGTCAACTATCTCACCGGTCAATTCTTCGACCTGGCCGCCGTAACCGCAGCCGCCCACCACGTGGGTGCGGTGATGGGGGTGGACCTTGCCCATGCCGTCGGCAACGTGCCGCTACGCCTTCACGACTGGGGAGTCGATTTCGCCGCCTGGTGTTCGTACAAGTACCTCAACGGAGGACCAGGGGCGGTGGCCGGGGCTTTTGTCCACCGCCGGCACGGCTGGAACCCCGAGGTGCCCCGCTTTGCCGGCTGGTGGGGGACCGACCCCGAAACGAGGTTTGAGATGTCGCCGGAGTTTCGACCGCGCCCGGGTGCCGACGGCTGGCAACTCTCCAACCCGCCCATCCTTGGGTTGGCCCCGCTGCGAGCCTCCCTGGAGATCTTCGACGAGGCGAGCATGACGCGGTTGCGGGAGCGATCCGTCGAGCTGACTGGTTACCTGCAGGAAAGACTCGGGGGCCGCTATCCGATTATTACCCCCAGAGACCCAGAGGCGCGGGGATGTCAGCTGTCCCTTCGGGTGGGTGAGGGGGGGGGTGGGTTGTTGGCGAAATTGGAGGCGGCCGGAGTGGTCGTGGACTTCCGGCCCCCCGACGTGATCAGGGTGGCACCGGTGCCGCTCTACAACACCGAGGACGATGTGGACCGGCTCGTGGCGGTCTTGGAAACCGGGCGCCCATGACCGAACTGATCAGCGCCGCGGCTCCCGAACCGGTGGGTCCTTATCCACACGCCCGGCGAGCTGGCGGCTTTCTGTTTCTGTCCGGCATGGGCCCTCGCCGGCGGGGTGCAAAGGAGATCCCGGGAGTCACGTTCGGTGCCAATGGCGAGGTGCTGGCTTACGATTTCGCCGCCCAGTGTCGGGCGACGTTTGCCAACGTCGCCGCCGTGTTGGAGGAGGCCGGTTCGTCCTTGGAGAAGGTGGTGGACGTGACCGTCTTCATCACGGACCTCGGGTCCGACCTTGCCACGCTCAATCAGATCTGGACGGAAACCTTTCGCTCCGCCCGGCCTACCCGGACGACCGTCGAGGTTCGCAGGCTGCCGACGCCCATCGCCATCGAACTGAAGGTCATCGCCGAGGCGTGAAGGAACCGGTAACGGTCGTTGGGGCGGGTTTGGCCGGGGCGTTGCTGGCCACCCTGCTGGCCCGCCGGGGCCTGGCCGTGACCGTGTTCGAGCGCCGACCGGATCCCCGGCTGGCCGGTTACCAGGGGGGCCGCTCCATCAACTTGGCGCTGGCTGAACGGGGGCTCCATGGCCTGCGCCGGGCCGGGCTGGCCAGGGAGATCATGGAGCGGGCGGTGATGATGCGGGGCCGCTACGTTCACGGCGCCGACGGGCACGCCGGTCTCCAACGCTATGGACGAGACGACTCGGAGGTCATCTGGTCGATCAACCGGGGTGATCTCAACCGGCTCCTGGTCGATGCCGCCGAACAGGCCGGGGCCCGAGTGGTTTTCGATCGCCGGCTGGCCGGCGTCGTGTTCTCGGGCGGTGTGGTCGAGCTCGTCGTTGAGACCACCGGCGCGGTGGAGACTCATCAGGTCGGGGTAGTGATCGGCGCTGATGGGGCGGGATCGACGGTCCGGCAAGCGATGAATGCGGAGATCGATCTTGGCGAAACCGTCGAGCCCCTCGGCCACTCCTACAAGGAACTGGAGATACCGCCCCTATCGGGGGGGGGATTCGCCTTGGAGCCGAACGCGCTCCACATCTGGCCACGGGGTGGCTACATGTGCATTGCGCTTCCCAACCCGGAGGCCACCTTCACGGTCACGCTATTTCTCCCCACCGATGGAGAACCGAGCGTTGCCTCCATCGAAACCGGCCGACAGGCCCGGGCATGGTTCGATTCTGAGTTCGCCGACCTGTCTCCCTTGATTCCCGATCTGGAGGTCGACTTCGATACCCACCCCACCGGCTCCCTTTCCACCCTTCGGCTCGAGCGGTGGTCGCTCGGTGGTCGGGCAGCGTTGATCGGGGATGCCGCCCATGCCATGGTCCCCTTCCATGGACAGGGGATGAACTGTGCCTTCGAGGACTGCGTCGAATTGGACGATCTGGTTGGGGAGCGGCCGACATGGGAGGAGACCTTCGCCGAGTACGAACACCGCCGGCTCTCCAATTCGCAGGCCATCCAGCTGATGGCCGTGGAGAACTACCAGGAGATGCGAGACCGGGTGGTGGATCCGCGGTTCCTGCTCCAGAAAGAGCTCGAACGGATCCTGGCCGATCGTCATCCGAGCATCTTCGTGCCGCGCTACACGATGGTGACCTTCCGGCGGGTCCCCTACCGGGTGGCGTACGAACGGGGGGAAGACCAGCGGCGAATCCTCGAGGAGTTGACGGCGGGTCGGACCGCGATCGAGGAGGTCGACCTGGCAGCCGGCGACGAGCTGGTGACGACCCGGCTCACACCCTTGGGGTGATGGTCGCAGGGCTGGAGGCCGCTTGTCCCGTAGCCCACAGATGATCTGTGGGCTCTGGGTAGTACTGGGTACTACCCAGAACCCTGGGTTCGCCGGGGGTGTTGGGCGGACGTGATAATGCAGGCGCGATGAGTGGAAGTATCAGGTTGGTTACGGAGGTGCCGGGACCGCGCAGTCGCGAGATCGTCGCCAGGAGGGAAGCCGCCACCCCGGCGGCGGTCGCCAAGCTCACGCCGATCGCGGTGGAGCGGGCCGAGGGCGCCGTGGTGGTGGACGTGGATGGCAATCGTTTCCTGGACCTGGCGGGCGGCATCGGCGCCCTGGGAGCCGGCCACCGTCCTCCCCAGGTCGTGGCCGCCATCAAGGATCAGGCCGACCGCCTGCTGCATATGTGTGCGATCGTCGCCACCTACGAACCCTATGTCGAGGTGGCCGAAGCCCTCAATCGGGTCACGCCCGGGGCGTTCCCCAAGAAGACCTACCTGGTCAACACCGGCGCCGAAGCGGTAGAGGGGGCGGTCAAGCTGGCGCGCTATTACACGGGACGCCAGGCGGTGGTGGTCTTCGAAGGTGCCTACCACGGGCGCACCAACCTCACCATGGCGATGACCTCGAAGTACAGCCTGTTCAAGAAGGGCTTTGGGCCCTTCGCCGGCGAGATCTACCGCTTCCCATTCCCCTACGTCTATCGCCGACCACCGGGGATGAGCGAGGACGAGTACGTTGCTTGGCAAGTCACCAATCTCGATCACGCCTTCGTGGCGTCGGTGGATCCGAGCCAGGTGGCAGCCATCGTCATCGAACCCGTCCAGGGGGAAGGCGGTTTCCTGCCCGCTCCGCGCTCTTTTTTGCGCCGCCTCCGAGAAATCGCCGACGCCAACGGGATCGTGTTGGTAGCCGATGAGGTGCAGTCCGGGTTCGGGCGCACTGGAATGCTTTTCGCCATCGAACACTCGGGGGTGGTGCCGGACCTGGTCGTCACCGCCAAGTCGCTGGCTGCCGGTTTGCCGCTCGGGGCCGTCACCGGCCGGGCCGACATCCTCGACGCGGTCCATCCAGGGGGAATGGGTGGCACCTACAGCGGCAACCCTTTGGCCTGCGTGGCGGCGCTGCAGGCCATCGAGCTGCTCTCTCGGCCCTCCTGGCTGGAGCGGGCTACCGCTCTCGGCGTTCGTATGCGCGGGTGGTTGGAGAAGATCAAGGACAACCAGCCCGACCTGGTCGGCGACGTGCGCGGCCTCGGTCCCATGCTGGCCATGGAGCTGGTGGAGAATCCGGAGTCGAAGACCCCGGCGGTTGACGCCACCATCGGGGTGACCCGGGAGGCGCTGCAGCGAGGAGTAATCGTCATCAGGGCCGGGTTGTATTCGAACTGCGTACGGTTCCTTCCCCCGCTCGATCTCGGAGACGAGCAATGTGACGAGGCGATGTCGGTGGTGTTCGAGGCAGTCGCAGCGGTGGCGCAGGCAAGGAGCAGATCATGACGATGCCTTTCCTTCAGTACATAAACGGCGAATGGGTGGGAGCGGCTCGGGGTGGGCTTTGGGACCTGGTTAACCCGGCCACCGAGGAGACCATCGGTCAAGTCCCCTTCGGGGGGGCGGAAGATGCTCGAGCTGGCGTCGACGCGGCCAGTTCCGCCCTGTCGGGATGGTCGCATCTCACCGCCTACGACCGAGCCGCCCACCTGGAACGGGCCGCCGCTCACATCGCCGCGAACCTCGACGAGTTCGCCGCCATCACCACCGAGGAGTGCGGGAAGCCGCTCGTGCAGGCCAGGGCCGAGTGGGCCGGCGCCCCCAACCAGATCCTGTTTGCTGCCGAGGAAGGCAAGCGGATCTCGGGTCGCTGGATACCGAGTCGGGTGAAGAACAGGCGCATCGACGTCACCTACCGGCCGGTGGGGGTGGTCGGGATCATCACCGCCTGGAACTTCCCGGTCTACAACGTCGTGCGAGCGCTGTGCTCGGCGTTGGCGGCCGGGTGCACCGTGGTCGTAAAGCCGTCTGAATACACGCCCCGTTCGGCGATGTTGGTAGCCCGGGCTTTTGCCGAGGCCGGCACTCCCGCCGGTGTCGTCAACGTCGTGATCGGCGAAGCCCAACCCATCGGCGAGTCGTTCCTTGCCGATCCCCGCTGCCGGAAGGTGTCGTTCACCGGCAGCACCCGGGTTGGAAAGCTCCTCATGGACGGCGCCTCCCGTACCGTGACGAAGCTGGCTCTGGAGATGGGGGGCAACGCCCCCGTCATCGTCTTTCCCGATGCCGGCGACATGGAGGTGGTCGCCAAGAACGGAGTGGTATCGAAGGTGCGGAATGCCGGTCAGGTCTGTGTCTCGCCCCAGCGGTTCTACGTCCAGCGTCAGGCGGTCGCCGCTTTCACGGATACGGCCGTGGCGGTGGCCAAGCTTCAGGTGGTCGGCAACGGCACCGATCCGAACACCACCATCGGTCCGTTGATCAATGCCAGCCAACTCGCCCGGGTAGAAAAGATCGTCGACGAGACCGTCGCCCGCGGTGCCCGTGTCCTCGTGGGGGGGGGAAGAGCATCGAACGAGCGAGGCTATTTCTACTCCCCAACGGTGCTTACCGACGTTGCCCCGGGGATGCCCCTCCACGAGGAGGAAGTCTTCGGTCCGGTACTCCCGGTTATTCCGTTCGATACCGCCGAGGACGCCATTGCCATGGCCAACTCGTCGGAGTACGGGCTGGCCGCCTATGTGCACACCGCCGACCTGCGGACGGCGATGAGGGTCTCCGAGGAACTCGAGTATGGGATGGTCGCCATCAACGACTGGTACGTGGCCACCCCGGAAGCGCCTTTCGGGGGCATGAAACAGAGCGGGGTGGGCAGAGAATCGGGCCAGGAGGGGGTCTACGAGTACCTCGAACCCAAGACGCGCCTCTTCGGGGGCATGGGTTGAGGCAGGCCTCGATGCGGAGGCTGGATCTGAGGGGGACGCCCGAGGAACTAGGCACCGCCTTCGGCACCGTCTTTGACGAGGAGATCCGGGCGTACCTGGAGGACCGTCTCGCCCGTTCGAAGGTGGGGACCGGGTTCTCTTCCGATCAGCTCCGCCGGCTGGGCGCCGACTGCCTGCCAGCCCATCGGCGTTATGCCCCCGACCTCTACGAAGAGATGACCGCCATGTCGGAGGCGGCCGGTCTGACGCCGGCCGAGGCAGTGATCGTGGGCGGATACACGGACTTCATCGACACGGTCCGGAGCGCCGCCGGTACCGGGCCCGCCGAGGACGACTGCACGGCAGTGATGGTTCCCGATTCCATAGCCGGTGGATCCGGCTACCTGGCGCAGACCTGGGACATGCATGCCTCAGCCACCGAGCATGTGGTATTGCTTCGCATCCGTCCCGGTACAGGGCCGGCGGCCTTGGTCTTCACCACAGTGGGGTGCCTCGGACAGATTGGCATGAACGAGGCTGGACTGGCGGTGGGAATCAACAACCTGACCGCGGCAGACGGCCAGGTGGGCGTCACGTGGCCGTTCATCGTGCGGAAAGTACTCCAGCAGACCGACTTCGACCTGGCGGTGAAGGCCGTGATGGAAGCCGACTTGGCCGGCGGCCACAACTTCTTGCTCTTCGACATCTCCGGCCGGGGGGTGAACATCGAGGCCATGCCGAGCCATCAAGAGCTGACCGAACTGGAAGGTCGGGCACTCGTACATGCCAACCACTGTCTGTTCGAGGCCACCCGGCGCCACGAAGCAGAACGGCCGGCGGTTCTGGTGGCGTCGTCGGAAGCGCGGATGCGAGACGCCGCCGCCTGGCTGGAGCGGCCGCCCATCACCGAGAGGGAGCTGATGGCCATGACGCGAGATCCGAACTCGATCTGCCGGAGGCCGGAACCACCCTTCGACTACGAGACCTGCGGAGCCGTGATCATGCGACCGGGCCGGGGCGACCTGTGGGCGGTCTGGGGGCTGCCGGCGGAGAACGAGTATGAGCATTTCCGCTTCGACTGGTGAAAACGCTCAGGACCGAGAGCCATTGGGCGGGCTCCGGTTCGCGAATCTGACTCCGGATATGGCCGCTCAATGCGCTGAACTCGAGCATCTGGCCTTTCCGAACACCGATCCTGCCTACCTCTTCACCGAGGAGGACGTGAGCGTATACGCCGAGACTTTCGCGGAAGGCTTCTTCGTTTGCCTCGACGGGGAGCGAGTTGTCGGACAGGCGGCTGGGATCTTCCGAGATTTCGACTTCTCCATGACCCAGCACACCCTCTTGGAGATGGCGGGGCCGCATCAGTGTGGCAACCACGACTCGGAGGGGGAGTGGTACTACGGGACCGACATCGTTGTCCACCCCGACTATCGCCGGAGAGGCATCGGCGGCCGCTTCTATGACCTGCGGAAGGATCTGGTGAGAACCCGCCGGAAACGCGGCATCGTGGGCGGCTCCCACATGCAGGGCTACGCCCGCCACCGGAGTTCCCTCACGCCCGACGCCTATCTCGCCAAGGTGGTGGCCGGCGAGCTTTACGACCCGACCGTCACGTTCCAGATCCAGCATGGGTTCTCGGTGAGAGGCTTGCTGGCGAACTACGTGGTGGACGACGACACCGGCGGTTGGAACGCCTTGATCGTCTGGGAGAACCCCGACCGCTGAGTTCGGAATCGGCGCCTGCTAGCTGGTGGCTCTTCCGATAGGCTGGACCCGTGGCCCTAACCACTGTTGCCTCCCTCGACGCCGCGCTCGAGATCCTGGCGAGGAAGAAATTCGCCTGGGCCACGGCTCCCCTCGAGACGAAGATCGCCTACTTGTTGCAGGCGCGCAAAGGAGTCGCCGAGGTCAGTCGGGATTGGGTGGACGTGGCCGCCGCCGCCAAGGGCATCTCCGGTCCCCAGGTGGGGGAGGAGTGGCTGGGGGGCGTGTATCCGGTCCTGCTCATGATCAACGCCTTGGTGGAGACACTGGACGCCCTTGCCGCTGGACGTTCTCCGCTGACCGGGTTCAAGACTCGAATGCAAGGGTCGCAAGCGTCCGTCGAAGTATTCCCTCACGACGTCTACGACCGGTTGTTCTATCTGGGCTATTCGACCGAGGTGCGGATGTCGTCTGGAATCGACTTGGGCGATCTGCCCGAGACGGTGGCGGTCGCCTACCGGCGGCCTCGCCCCGCGGTCGTGGCGGTGCTGGGCGCCGGCAATGTCGCATCGATACCGGCGCTCGACTTGCTCTACCGCATGTTCGTGGAAGGGCACGTGGTGGTCCTCAAACTCAACCCGGTCAACTCCTACCTGGAGCCGTTCTTCTCGCGAGCGTTTCGAGCGCTCATCGACGACGGTTATCTGGTCCTCATCCAAGGAGGGGCCGAACAAGGCCAGCGTCTCGTTCGTCACGAACTGGTCGACGAGGTACATCTGACCGGCAGCGACCGAACCTTCGACGCCATCGTGTTCGGATCAGGAGTCGACGGAGCACGTCGAAAATCGGCCGGCCAGCCATTGATGGACAAACCGATCTCGGCGGAGCTGGGGGGTGTGGCGCCCACCGTGATCGTTCCGGGTCGATGGAGGGAAGCCGACCTCCAGTTCCAAGCCGAGCACCTCGTTACCCAGCGCTTCCAGAATGCCGGCTTCAACTGTCTCGCCACCCAGGTGGTGGTGCTCCCCGAAGATTGGCCCCTGGTCGACGCTCTTCTTGCCAAGATCGAAGAGGTGGTCAACGGCCTTCCTCCTCGGCCTGCCTACTACCCGGGAGCCGAGGAGCGTATCGAAGCGGCCTGCCAGGGTCGGAAGGGCCGCACCATGCAAGGGGGCTGGCGGATCATCGAAGGAAATGAAGAAAGCTACCGGACCGAGTTCTTCGCCCCGGTGCTCGCCACCACTCGTCTGGCCGGGGGTGATCCGGGCGACTTCCTGCGTTCGGCGGTCGATTTCTGCAATACCACCTTGAGCGGGACGTTAGGAGCGAACCTGCTCGTCGACCCCGCCACCGCCGCCGCCCTTGGCCCGGAACTCGACCAGGCGGTGTCCGACCTTCGCTACGGCACGGTGGCGGTGAACGGGTGGACGGGGATGGGGTTCGTCCTGCCGCGGGCCGCCTGGGGGGCATACCCCGGCCATCGGGTCTCCGACATCCAAAGCGGGACGGGGTTCGTCCACAATGCCTTGATGTTCTCGGCGGCCGAGAAGACGGTGACCCAGGGTTCGTTCCGGCCGACGCCGCGATCCTTCAGGCCGCCCTGGTTTCTCACCCACCGGCGCGCCGACGCCGTGGGTGAGCGTCTCT
>Ga0209341_10003214_pt1 | contig 15320 bp, 7 predicted proteins | sample RifCSP13_2_FD_184020 | JGI IMG/M metagenome (GOLD analysis project Ga0209341, IMG submission 184020) | Soil microbial communities from Rifle, Colorado - Rifle CSP2_sed 13_2 (SPAdes) (version 2) | ecosystem: Environmental > Terrestrial > Deep subsurface > Rock core/Sediment | place: Rifle...
AGGGGGCTGTCCAGCGGCTTCGGCCTAAAATGATGACGGTCTCGGCCATCATCTTTGGCCTCGTCCCCCTGATGTGGAGCACGGAGACCGGATCCGAAGTGATGCGGCCCCTCGCCACCCCAGTGATAGGAGGGATGATTAGCTCCACGATTCTGGTCCTGATCGTGCTTCCCGTCCTCTACCTGTGGATGAAGGAGTCGGAATCGCGCCGGGCCGGAGCTTCCTCGACAACCGAGGCCTGAGTGGCGTGGGGGGGGTACTGGCGGGGCCGACGGGACTTTTGGCAAGGGTCTCGTGGATTCCAGCATACTCGGTGAGTTGACTTCTCCAGTGTGGTAGGCTATAGATAAGACCCTCATTTGCGCCCGAGGGGCCGTGATACAGCCTGGTTAACACGTCCCGACTGGCTGTTGGAGGATCACGGGCCCTGTCAGAGCATCCATTAATGGCCTTGTAGTTCATGCGGGTAGCTCGCGGGGCCGTGGTGTAGCCCGGTTAACACGCCGGCCTGTCAAGCCGGAGATCGCGGGTTCAAGTCCCGTCGGCCCCGCCACTTTCCGCCAGCCGCTGAGCGCCTCCGTCAGGCTTCCCGTCCCTTCTCCACCAGGACCTCATAGAGGGCAAGGATCTTTCTGGCGATCGCGCCCCAACTGAAGAGGGCTTCGCACCGCTGCCGCCCCTTCTTGCCCATGGCCTTCCGTAGCGACCCATCGGCCAGGAGCGCGTTGATGGCGCGGGCCAGGTCGCGTGAGAACCGGGTCGGGTCCACGGGCTCGAAGGCAGGTGCGGCCTGCTGCTCCACGGGGACCAGGAGGCCGGTCTCGCCGTCCACGACGACTTCCGTGATGCCCCCGACGGCGCTGGCGACCACCGGCGTCTCGCAAGCCATCGCCTCGAGGTTGATGATCCCGAAGGGTTCATAGATCGAGGGACAGCAGAAGACCGCGGCGTGGGAGTACAGCTCGATCGCCGTCGGCCGGTCGACCATCTCCCGGATCCAGATGACGTCGCCCCGGGTGGCCGTGACCCGGCGGACCGCATCCTCGACCTCCTTGGCGACATCCGGGGTATCCGGGGCCCCGGCGCAGAGGACCACCTGCACCCCGGGGTCGAGGTGGGGAATCGCATTCACCAGGTGCACGATCCCCTTCTGCCGCGAGATGCGGCCCACGAAGAGGACGTAGGGGCGCCGCGCGGCGATCCCGTAGCGGTCGAGACGCTCGCGGCTCCCGACCCGACGGTACTCCGCGGTGTCGACACCGTTGTGGATGACGTGCACGCGCTCGGGCGAGACCCGGAAGTGCCGCAGGATGTCCCTTTTCATCTCTTGGGAGACTGCCACCACGGCATCGGCGGCCTCGAGGGCGGTCCGCTCGATCCACGCGGCGAGATCCGCGCCCCGGCCCAGTTGCTCCCGTTTCCACGGTCGAAGCGGCTCCAGGGAATGGGCGGTGATGACGAGGGGGATGCCGTACAGGATCTTGACCAGCAACCCCCCGAAGTGGGCGTACCAGGTGTGGCAGTGGACCACGTCGGCATCGGCGGGACGCGCGGCGAAGCTGACGCACACCCGCAGCGCCTCCAGCGCGGGGAGGAACTTCTCGGAGGGGGCCCCGGGATCGGCCTGGGCGACTCGGTGCCCCCGCACGAGTAGGGTGCCCGCCCGGAGGTCCTGATCGCCAAAGGTCCGCACCTCCACCGGAATCACCTTGGCCAGCTCCCGCGCGAGGTAGTCCACATGGACCCCCGCGCCGCCGTATACCTCCGGTGGATACTCCCGGGTCAGCATCAGTACCTTCATCCCACCCCCCGCGGTCGCGGCGGCCCGTCCCCGATGCACCGTATAATAATCACAGTCGCGTTCCGTGCGGATCCGCCGGCGCACACGAAAGACATGGGCGGTTGCATCCGCAGCTCCTGCGTCGCCGCGGCCTAGGCCGGCACCCCCGACAGGAGCGCGACCGGAAAGTGCTGAAAGACGCTCCCCACGAGCAGCACCCTCTTTCCCTTCACCGTGCGAGCCTGGACGGTTTCTCCGGTGAACACGTTCCGCCAGCGGGCAGGCGCCGTGGCCGGGAGGAGCAGGCGATCGCTCCCCCACACCCGCCCTCCGCACGGAGGCATCTCTGGCTCGACCACCCGGGTGAGGAGGCGGGGGACGGCCGCGAGCGCCCACGCGTCCCCGTGTCGCCTCGCGAAGGCGCAGACATGGGCCTTCCGCTTGCCCGACGCAACCAGCGGCAGGTAGGCACCCTCCCGAAAGAGCGCGGCGTGGTGTCGACGGAACGTCAGGGCCTTCCAGGTCACGAAGAGCTTGATCCGCCCATCCCTCCAGCGCGCCAGCAGGTCGGCCGCCAAGTCCAGTGCGCCGGCCTTTTCCCTCCGCTCGAGCTCCGCGAGAAGCCGGATCCGCTTTTCGAAGTCCACGGGCCGGCGGTTGTCGGGGTCCACGAGGCTGAACGCCCAGAGTTCGGTCCCCTGGTAGAAGTCAGGGACCCCGGGAGAGGCGATCTTGCAGAGCACCTGGGCGAGCGCATTGCAGGCGCCGTAAAAGGCGACGGCCCCCTGGAATTGGAGAAAGTCCCGCAAGAAGCGATTCGTCTTCGCCCGGCGCAGGAGGGCACGGACAAAAGCCACGAGGGCGCGCTCGTGCTCGCGGTCGGGATGGATCCAGCCCGTGCGGACTTTGGCCTCCCGCGCCGCCTTCACCACATACGCGTCGAGCCGCGCCCGCACGGCGGGAACCTCCTTCGGCGAAAGCGGCCATGCCCCGATCAGGGTCTGGTAGAGAAAGATCTCTTCGCTCCGATCCGGGACCGGCCGGCCTCCGATCCGGCGTCGCTTCGCCCGGTTCCACCGGCTCCATCGCGTCAGACGCTCCCCCCAGGCCGCGGGCAGCTCGGAGAGAACGTTGATCCGCGCCCGCACGTCTTCGCTCCGCTTCGTGTCGTGTGTCGAGGTCGCGGTGAGCGTCTGGGCCCACCGGGCCCGCGTCGCCCGATTGTGCCGGTGGAAATTCTCGACGGAAGAGCGGTCCCCCTCCGGATCGCCCCCGACCTCGTTGAGCGAGAGGAGGCGGCTGTATCGATAGAGGGCGGTGTCTTCGAGCCCCTTGGCCATCACCGGCCCGGTGAACTGCTGCCACCGTCGGACAAACCGCAGCCACTCCTCCTGGACCGCGGGCGGGAGGGAGCCAGGGAAGTCGAGGAGGAGGACCCGCTTCAGGAACGCGACGGGCGCCCGGCCGAGATCGCCGGCGCGCCGGCGCGCCCCCACGATGGCGGCCGCGATCGCAGCGCGGTCCCGCGAAGACACGGCGGAATCGCGAACGTAGGTCCGGTAGACAGGGAGGCACGCGGTCACCTCCACGAGGGCCCGGGAGAGCCCCTGCAGGGGGAGGTCGTGCGCGTGCCGATCGCTGAGCGCGAGGCGGGCGAGCAACTGTCCGAGCAGCCCCAGTTCGGCGGCGAAGAGCTCCGCCACGACCCGCTTCTTCGCTTCATAGACGATGTCGGAGAAGGCCGCACGGGCCCCGGTGAAGGCGGCCGTGACCGCATCCAGCCGCATCATCCCCCGCCGATCCACGAAGACGCCGTTCACGGCGCGGGCAAACTCATAGCCGGTCGTCCCGCACACCGGCCAGTCTGCGGGCACCGCCTCATCCCCGACGAGGATTTTTTCCGCGACGACGTAAAACCGTGGGGGTGCGGGCGCGCCGTCCGGCGCGCCGGCTATCCGGTTTTGGAGCCGACGGAGGTATCCAAGTGGGTCGAGCAGCCCGTCCACGTGATCGACCCGGAGACCGGTCACCTTCTCCCCCTTCGCGAGCGCCAGGATCAAGCCATGCCCCGCCTCAAACACCGTGGGGTCCTCCACCCGGAGACAGATCAGGTCGCTGACGTCGAAGAACCGGCGGTAGTTCGTCTGCTCGCGGACGACGCGCCAGAAGCCCAGACGATAGGGTTGTTCGACGAGGAGCGCGTCCAGGCGCTCAAAGCTCGACGGATCGCCCTTTGCGCCGGCGAAGATCCTGAGATTCTCGTCGAGAAACCGCTTGATCTCGAGATGGGTGACGTGGAGCTGCCAGAGCCTGTGCTTGATCCGCTCCTTCTCCCGGTGCCGCTCTTCCAGCCTCTCCGGGCCGGCGGCCGTTCCCCCGGGCAGCCGCTGGATCGCATCGAGGAGCTCGACGAGCCCCCGGAACGCGGGGTGAGCCGTCCCGAGGGCCTGCTCCAGCGTGCGGATGCGGTGGGAGAGGATGGCGCGGTACGATCTGGGCTCGAGCGGCAGTCGCATTCCGGCATACCGGACGTGCAACCCCTGCTCATCGAGTCCCGGGAGAAGCTCCTGGTTCACCAGGACGCTCCCGTACGGACGACCGAGAATAGGGAGCGGGATTCTCTCCTCCCCAGCCTGGGTGGTGGCGGACCAGTCCACGTCGAAGAAGGACGCGTACACGGAGTGCACGCCGTTCTCCAGAACATCCGCCCACCACGCATTGTCGGAGCTGGCCGCCATGTGGTTCGGCACGATGTCGAGCAATAACCCCATCCCGTGCCGCTGGAGTTCCGCCACCAGGAGGTCAAATTCCTCGTCCGTCCCGAGCTCCGGGTTCAGACGCGTCGGATCCGTGACGTCGTACCCGTGGGTGCTCCCCTGGCGGGCCTGCAACAGCGGCGAGGCGTACAGATCCGTAATGCCGAGGCTGGCGAGATACGGCACGAGGTCCCGGGAGTCCGTGAAACGAAACCCCCGGTTGAACTGCAGCCGATAGGTGGCGATGGGCATCCTCACGCGACTTCCTCACCCCTCTCGGATCGACAGTTTCTGGCAGAGGGAGCGGAAGTGGGCCACCCACGCGCGCGCATCCGCATCACCCTGCTCGGCCCTGATCCGCAACTCGGGATAGACCGTCTTCACGATGTGATAGCACACGTTCTGGATCTCCCAGAGGTTCACGTCGAACGGCAGCCCGCGCACCAGCCCCAGTGCGGCCTCGAGCCGTTGCAGGAGCGGCAGATCCGTGGGCGCCGACAGCAGGCGTTGGGCGATGCGCTCGAGCGTCCCCCGCAGGGCGAATTCCAGCGTCGCCGCATCCAGCGTAACGCCATCGCCCCGCGCCTGCTCCAGCAACGCCTGGATGCGGTCGAGCTGCAGTGGCTCCGTCTCACAGGCCCGCCGGAGCTCCGTGTGGATGACAAAGTCCGCCGCCGCATGGAACGCCTTCGGCAAGGGGACGCGGAGATCCGTGAGGGATCGGATCAACGGCGCATGAATTTCGTAGACATGGCGATAGACCGCTTCGGCCTCCCTCACGGTCGATTCGAGGATCCGGTGGACCAGCGTGCGCTGCTCGTCGCGGAAGAGCGAGCGGAGGGAATACGTCGATCCGCCAAAATGGGTGTTCAGGAGACGGATGACCTCCTGGAAGTCCGCCCGCTCGAAGGCCTCGGTGATCTCCCGGACCATCCGCCGGTACGCCTCCTCGCCCTGAAAGCCCCGCACGCCGGCCGTGAGGTCGTGGTCGCCCAGGTGCAGGACGCCGAAGGTGAGCGACGCGGACTCCTCCGTGATGGTCGAAGTCACGTGGGCCCGGCCCACCGCCATCCTGGCCTTCCCCGACTCGGCGCTCCGGTACTCGTCACGCTCGACCGTATAGCAGTAGATCCGCGCCCGTTCGGGATATCCGTCGAACAACGAGGTCACCGCATAGTGGGCGCCGATCGCTCCCCAATCCAGGACGACGGGTGTGACGAACCGTTCGTAGATCAGGCGGCCGTCGCCGCGCTCGGGTAGATTGCTCTTTGCCTTCGCGAGCCGCTCGAGGAAGGGAGACTCGACCGTGCGCCCGAAGAGCTCCTCAGCCAGTTGGATGGCGCGTCCGGCGTACCGGAGGATCTGGATCGTCTCGATACCTGAGACGTCCTCGAAGAACCAACCGCAGCTGGTGGAGGTCAGCATCCGGTGGCGCTGGAGTTCAAGGAGCTTGAGGGTCGTCACTTTCTCCGCCGCGCTGAGCGGACGGACCGCATGCCGCCCAAGGAACCCCTCGACACGCTCGCGGGAGCGATCGAGGATGACGTCGATGTAGTCGTCGCGGGCTGCCCAGGGATCCGTGAGCAGCGCACGGCTCGCCTCCTCGTAGAGGGGATCGAGCGTGTCCCGCAGCCAATCCACCGCCTCGCGGAGCGGCCGCCGCCAGGTCTGGCGCCAGTCCGGGTGTTCTCCGATGTTGCACCCGCAGTCGTCACGCCACCGTTCGACCCCATGGGGGCAGCTCCAGGACGTGTGCTCGGTGATCTCCACGGCGTGGCTGGGGGGGTGCCGCTCGAGATACTCTCCGTAGTTGGTGAGGCGAGCCAGCCGACGGGCTTCGATGGTGCGGATGGCGTAGGCAAGCGCCATGTCGCCGAACCGATGATGGTGGCCGTACGTCTCGCCATCGGTGGCAATGTGGACGAGCTGCGGCCAGGTGGGGTCGGCCACGAAAAGGCCGACGAGCCGCTCGGCAAATTGGTCCCCCCGGCTCAGGAGGCGCTCGAACGCGACGGCGCGGGAGACGGGCCCATCGTAGAAGAAGAGGGTGATCGTCCGCCCCGACGGGAGCGCGAGCGCGTAGGCCATCGTCGGATCGACGCGCGCGCCGCCGACGTCGCGCCAGCTCCGGGCCCCGATCTTCCGCACGCGGCTGGCCTGATGGGGGGCCAGGATGGTGAACTGGATGCCCAGCTCCGCCAGGACCTCCAGCGTCTCGAGATCGACGGCGGTCTCGGGCAGCCACATCCCCTCGGGCCTCCGCCCGAAGCGGCGCTCGAAATCCCGGACCCCCCAGCGGGCCTGGGTGCCCTTGTCCCGGCGGCTGGCCAAGGGCATGACCATGTGGTTGTACACCTGGGCCATGGCGGACCCGTGTCCGGAAAAGGTCCGCTGGCTTTCCCGATCCGCCTCGAGAATCCCCTGATAGACGCTCGGGGCTTTCTCCTCGAGCCAACTGAGCAGGGTGGGGCCGAAATCAAAGTTGATCTTGGCGTAGTTATTCACGATCTCGACGATCCGCTCCTGCTCGTCCAGGATCCGGGAGGCGGCGTTGGGGGCGTAGCACTCGGCGGTAATGCGCTCGTTCCAGTCATGGTACGGATGGGCCCCATCCTGAAGCTCGATCGCCTCCAGCCACGGGTTCTCGCGGGGCGGCTGGTAGAAGTGCCCATGAATGCAGACGTACCGCTCCATCAGGTCTCGCCCCCGCCCTGCCGCCCCCCTGCATCCCGCTCCCGGAGCCGGAACAGGACGAGCGAGCGCCCCTCCGCCTCGTATGACTCGCCTCCCCGCAACGAACGGCCTCTCCCGTCCGCATGCGCTTCGCGCGTATCCAGCACGAGCTCCCACCGCATCTTCGGCCGGTGGGCCGGCAGGAAGAACGTGATCAGTTCGTAGTGGGCGTTCAGGAGGATCAGTAGGGTATCGTCGACGACCCGTTCCCCGCGGGCGTCCACCTCCTCGATGGCGTCGCCCGCCAGACGCAATCCGAGACAGCGCGTCTCCGGGTTGTTCCAGTCCTCCTCAGTCATCTCCTTGCCGTCGGGCCGGAACCAGGTGAGATCCTTCACCTCCGAGCCGCGAATCCGCCGCCCCTGGAAAAAGGTCCGCCGCCGGAGCACCGGGTGACGGTGGAAGAGCCGGATGAGCAACCGGGTGAAATCGAAGAGGTCCCGGCGGGGCCGGTCGAGCTTCCAGTCCACCCACGAGATCTCGTTGTCCTGACAGTAGGCGTTGTTGTTGCCCTGCTGCGTCCGGCCGATCTCGTCGCCGGCCAGGAGCATCGGCACCCCCTGCGAGAGCAGGAGGGTCGCCAGGAAATTCCGCTTCTGCCGCTCGCGCAGCGCGATAATTCCGGGATCATCCGTCGGGCCTTCCGCGCCGCAGTCCCAGCTCAGGTTGTCGTCGGTGCCGTCCCGGCTCCCCTCCGCGTTGGCCTCGTTGTGCTTCCCGTTGTAGCTCACGAGGTCGTGCAGGGTGAACCCGTCGTGAGCCGTCACGAAGTTGATGCTGGCATACGGCCGCCGCCCCCCGTGCTCGTAGAGATCACTCGACCCCGTCAACCGGTACGCCAGGTCCGCGACCTGACCCGGATCCCCCCGCCAGAAGCGCCGGACGGTATCCCGGTACTTCCCGTTCCACTCGGCCCACAGCACCGGGAAGTTTCCCACCTGGTATCCGCCCTCGCCCAGGTCCCACGGCTCCGCAATCAACTTCACCTGTGAGATGACGGGATCCTGGTGGATGATGTCAAAGAAGGCGCCGAGTCGATCCACCTCGTGCAGCTCCCGCGCGAGAGCGGCCGCCAGGTCAAAGCGGAATCCGTCGACGTGCATCTCCAGAACCCAGTACCGCAGGCTGTCCATGATGAGCTGCAGCACGCGCGGGTGGGTCATGTCCAGCGTATTGCCGCAGCCGGTGTAGTCCATGTAGTACCGGCGGTCGTCGGCCACCAGGCGATAGTAGGCGGCGTTGTCGATGCCGCGGAAGCAGAGGGTGGGGCCCAGGTGGTTCCCCTCGGCCGTGTGGTTGTACACGACATCGAGGATCACCTCGATCCCCTCGCGATGCAGCGTCTTGACCATCGTCTTGAACTCCGCCACCTGCTGGCCGAGCACCCCGCTACTGGCGTAGCCCGCGTCGGGCGCGAAGAAGCCGATGGTGTTGTAGCCCCAGTAGTTCGTCAGCCCCTTGCCCACGAGATGCCGGTCCGCCACGAACTGGTGCACCGGCATGAGCTCCACCGCGCTGACCCCGAGCGAGCGGAGGTAGTCGAGGACCGGGGGACAGGTGAGCGCCGCGTACGTCCCCCGGAGCTCGGGCGGCACGTCCGGGTGGCGGGCGGTGAATCCCTTGACGTGCACCTCGCAGATCAGCGTCTTGTGCCACGGGGTCCGCGGGCGCGTATCCTGCCCCCAACTGAAGGCGGGGTCCACCACCACGCACTTGGGGAGCCCCGCCGCGCTGTCCCGCTCATCCGTGGAGAGATCGGCGTCGGGATGCCCGATGGTGTAACCGAAGAAGGCGTCGCTCCACCGGATCGTCCCGGCGATGGCCTTGGCGTACGGGTCCAGGAGGAGCTTGGCCGGGTTGAACCGGTGCCCCGCGGCGGGGTCGTACGGGCCATGGACCCGGTAGCCGTAAAGCTGTCCCGGCCGCACCTCCGGAAGGTAACAGTGCCAGACCCGATCGGACTGCTCCGCCATCGCGATGCACGCCACTTCGTCGCCGCCGTCCGGGCCGTCGAACAGGCAGAGTTCACCCTTGGTGGCATTCTCGGAAAAGAGGGCGAAGTTGACCCCCGCCCCGTCCCAGGTGGCCCCCAACGGATACGGCTGTCCCGGCCACACCTTCATCCCGCCCTCCGCAAACGATCCGCCGACGCTTCCCGCGCGCTCCGGCGGAAGAGGACGAACGACGTCGGCGCGAGGGTGAGCGTCACTTCGCCGTCCGAGTCGAGGACCGCGGGCACCTGAGATCCCTTCCCCTGCCACTCTTCCTCCGCCGAGTCCAGAACCTTCTGCCAGCGCCCCTCCGGCACCGGCAAGGCCATCGAGATGTCGGCCTCGCCGAAGTGACAGATCATGAAAACCTGGTCCTCCCCGCTCCAGCGCCGCAGGGTGAGGACCCGCCGCCGCTCATCCCCCGTCACCGCCAGGGCATCGTTGCTCACGCGGGCCAGGGCCGGGACCGTCTTCCGCAGCCGGATCAGCGCCGAGTAAAAGGCGAGGAGGATCCGATGTCGGCCCGCCTCCCGCAGGCTGTGGTCGAGCCTTGCCCGCAGAAACGTCGCCTCGTCCTGGGGATCGGGCGGCTCACCCTGCATCCCGAATGCCGCGAACTCCTCGCGCCGTCCCCGGCGCACGGCCTCGATGAGCGCCGGATCGGAATGGCTCACGAAGTAGGGAAACGGTGCCGGCTCCCCGTACTCTTCGCCCATGAACAGGAGCGGGATGTACGGCGAGAGGAGGACGACGCCCGCGGCGAGCTTGAGCGCGTCGAGGCCAACGAGTTGGCTCAGCCGCTCGCCGAAGGCCCGGTTCCCCACCTGATCGTGGTTCTGGATGCAGACGATGAACTTCCGGGCCGGGATCGACTTCGAGGAGTTGCCGTGCCGGCGCCCCCGGGAGCGGGAGTACTGTCCCGAGTAGACATAGCCGTCGGTCAAAGCCGTGACGAGGTGCCGGAGCGTGCCGAAGTCCTGATAGTATCCGGACTGCTCGCGGGTCAGCAGGGTGTGCAGCGCGTGGTGAAAGTCGTCGTTCCACTGCGCATCCAGGCCGTAGCCCCCGAACTCCGGCTGATGAATGAGCGTCGCATCGTTCAGATCGCTCTCCGCAATGAGGTGCACGCGACGGCCGATCCGCTCGGCCTCCTCATGGACCGCCGTGGCCAGCTCCTGGAGGAACGGCCGGGCGGACAGATCGAGGATGGCGTGCAGCGCATCGAGCCGCAGGGCGTCGATGTGAAACTCGCTGACCCAGGTGAGAGCATTCTCGAGGAAGAAGCGGCGGACCTCGTTGCTCCCTGCGCCATCGAAGTTGATCGCCGCGCCCCACGGCGTGCGATACCGGTCGGTGAAGTACGGCCCGAACTCGGCGACGTAGTTCCCTTCCGGCCCCAGATGGTTATAGACCACGTCCAAGACCACGGCGAGCCCGCGCTGGTGGCAGGCGCTCACCAATCGCTTCAGACCCTGGGGGCCGCCGTAGGAGTGCTGGACGGCAAAGGGGTAGACGCCGTCGTATCCCCAGTTCCGCGTCCCCGAAAACTGCGCCACCGGCATGAGCTCGATCGCCGTGATCCCCAGATCCCGGAGCGCGTCCAGATGCGGGATGATGGCGTCGAAGGTCCCCTCGGGGGAGATGGTGCCGACGTGCAGTTCATAGATGATGTATTCCTCAAGGGGGACGCCCCGCCACTGCCGATCTTGCCAGGCGAATACGGGATCGACCACCGCGGAAGGACCGTGGACGCCCTCGGGCTGGAACCGGGAGGCCGGATCGGGCCGCTCCACGTTCTTGTCCAGCCGGTACAGGTACAGGCTGCCGGGCTCGACGCCGTCCAGGACGGCCGCATGGTACCCCCGTTCCTCCTTCTGCAGAGGGACGAGCCGCTCGCGCGGGGAGACGAGATGCACCTCGACCCTCTCGACGTGCGGCGCCCACACGCGGAACTGGCATCGTCCGGCTCCGAGGGAGAGCGCCCCCAGGCTCAACTCCCGCCCCCCGCTCACGATCGGCGGCCCTCGTGGATGAAGAAGACGGCGGTGAGGGGGGGCAGCGTGAGGGTGAGGGAGTAGGGACGGCCGTGCATCGGAATCTGAACGGCGTCGACGCCGCCCATGTTGCCCCACCCGCTTCCCCCGTAGACGGCCGCATCGCTGTTGAGCACTTCCCTCCAGAAGCCGCCGCGGGGAGCGCCCACCCGGTAGTTCGGGCGAGGCACCGGGGTGAAGTTACAGGCCGCGAGGACGATAGCATCCGTCGACTTGCCCTTCCGGATCAGGCTCAGGACGCTGGACTCGGTGTCATTGCAGTCAATCCACTCGAAGCCCGCCGGGTGGCAGTCAAGCTCGTAGAGCGCGGGTGTGCTCCGGTAGAAGCGGTTGAGCTCGGCCACCCATCGCTGGAGCCCCGCGTGGGGCGCGGACTCCAGCAGATCCCACTCGAGGCTGCCGTCGTGGACCCATTCGCTCCACTGCCCGAACTCGTCCCCCATGAAGAGGAGCTTTTTCGCCGGCTGGGCGACCATGTACCCGAAAAGCAGGCGGAGATTGGCGAACTTCTGCCAATCGTCGCCCGACATCCTGCCGAGAAGCGATCCCTTGCCATGCACCACCTCGTCGTGGGAGAGGGGGAGGATGAAGTTCTCGTGGAAGGCGTAGAGCATCCGGAAGGTCAAGTTGTTATGATGAAACTTGCGATAGACCGGATCGTGGGACATGTACGCGAGGGTGTCGTGCATCCATCCCATGTCCCACTTCAGGCCGAACCCGAGCCCCCCCACATACGTAGGGCGGGAGACCATCGGCCATGCCGTGGATTCCTCGGCGATGGTCTGGACATCGGGATGCGCTGTGTAGACCTCCGCGTTGAACCGCCGGAGAAAGTTGATGGCGTCGATGTTTTCCTTCCCCCCGTATGCGTTGGGGATCCACTCCCCCTCCTGCCGGCCGTAGTCCAGGTAGAGCATGGAGGCCACGGCATCGACGCGCAGGCCGTCGGCGTGGTACCTGTCCAGCCAGAACAGCGCGCTCGAGATGAGGAAGCTCCGCACCTCGTTGCGCCCATAGTTGAAGATGTACGTGTTCCAGTGCGGGTGAATGCTCTGCCGCGGATCCTCGTGTTCGTACAGGTGCGTGCCGTCGAAGTAGCCGAGTCCGTGCTCGTCTGTCGGGAAGTGGGAGGGGACCCAGTCCAGGATCACGCCGATGCCGCGCTGGTGCAGGCCATCGATGAGGAACATCAGGTCCTGGGGGGTGCCGTAGTTGCCCGAGGGAGCGAAGTACCCGGTGGTCTGGTAGCCCCAGGATCCGAAGAAAGGGTGATCCATCACGGGGAGGAACTCCACATGGGTGAACCCCATCCGCTCGACGTATTCCGCCAGGGCGGGGCCCAGCTCGCGGTAGCTCAGGGAGCGGTTCCCCTCCCCGGGCACCCGCCGCCACGAGCCCAGGTGCACCTCGTAGATGGTCATGGGGGCGGTGAGGGCGTTGCGGCTGCGGCGCGCCGCCATCCATTCCTGGTCCTCCCACACGTAGTCCAGATCCCAGACGATGGACGCCGTCTTCGGAGGGATCTCGTTGAATGTCGCGAACGGATCCGTCTTGTCCACCCGATACCCGTGAAACCGGGACCGGACGTGATACTTGTAGAGGGTCCCGGACCCCACACCGGGGATGAAGCCCTCCCAGATCCCCGACTCCCCTCGGGCGCGCAAGGGATGGCTCTCCTTGCTCCACTCATTGAAGGTCCCGGTCACGGAGACCTGCTCGGCATCCGGCGCCCAGACCGCGAAGTAGGTTCCGGCCGTCCCCTCCACCCGCATGGGGTGCGCGCCAAGCTTCTCGTACAAACGGAAGTGGTTCCCCTCGTTGAAGAGGTAGAGATCATCCTCGGTGAGGCGCGTCACGTCAGGGCGGACCGCCATGGCCGGCTCCCGCGGCGGCGGCCTCCCTTGCTGTCCGTCGCGTCCCTTCGGTCCCATCATCCCCCCACACCTCCATCCACCAATCACCAATCACCATTCACTATTCACTATTCACCCGTCACCATCCCCGGTCAGGCCACCTCGCGGACAGAGTTGAAGCCGCCGTGGGGATTCGTCGCCTGATTGGGGTTGTACGGGTCCACGCGCCACACGCCGTCCACGACAAAAAGATACTCGTACCGGCCGGCTTTCAGCGGAATAGCCACCCGCCACACGCCGCTCTTTTCACGACGAAGGGGATGGGCCTGCGGATCCCATTTGTTGAAATTGGCGGCCACGCTCACGGTGAATGCCCCCGTCGCCGGCCACTCGAATACCACCCGCTTGACCTTTGGCTCTCCAGGCGTTCCCGCCGCTTTGGCCCTCGGGCTCTTTGTGGGTCCACCTTTTTTCGCTTTCATGATGCGTCTCCCCTTTCGCGATGCCGGACCATGATCGCGGTCTCTCGTCACCGCCCGACGCGCCTCCGCAACCGATCGACCTCCCCGAGCAGATCACGGACGGCTGCCATCTCGCGAAAGGTTTCCAGGTGATGTCTCGCCTTCCGTCGCCAGTTCGGGCGCGTGCCACCGGTGGTCGGCACGTTCTGCGGCTCTCGTTCGAGCCACAGATCCTCCAGGTTCACCAGGACCACTTGCGCGGGGCTCGCACTGACGAAGCGCAGGCACCCCTTGAGAAGCTCGCACAGATCCGGCGCGTCCGACGCAAGCCACCTGCGACGCGTAAGAAACCGCGCCAGGAGATGGTGGAGGGCGCGACGGGTCTTGCGTTCGACCCGGGCACCGGTCGGGGTCAGGAGTCCCAGCCGGAGCCGGTCGTCGATATCCAACCCTTCCCAGTAGGCAGCGAAGGGGGGCATGTCGTGCGTGCTCAGGCCCGCCACCGCATCGCGGGGGACGGCCCGGAGGACCCGCCGCGCGCTCCCTCCGAGCTCGTACTGCACCACGTACATCCGCAGGAGCGCGTGCCTGGCCATGGTCGCGTTCACGACAGCCGGAACGGTCCCTAGGTTCTCGCCCACGAGCCGCGTCCGGTGCCGGTGCGACTCCACCGTCAGGATGCCGTACAGCTCCTCGGCCGGGTAGCGGACGTACACCCCCTCGCGCGCCTGATGCCCCCTGGGGATCCAGAAGAGGCGATGGAACCCCATCACATGATCGATCCGGAGCAGCCCGGCGTGCCGCATCTGGTGGCGGAGGGCGGCGATGACGTAGCGATAGCCCTGCGTCCTGATCTTCTCCGGATGGAGGGGCGGAAACGCCCAGTCCTGTCCTGCGGTGAAGACCGCGTCCGGCGGAGCGCCGCCCGAGACCTCAGGCGCAAAGACGTCGCGCTCGCGCCAGACATCGTAACTGTGCGGATGCACCCCGAGGGGCAGGTCGAGGAAGAGCCGGAGACCCCTGCCCCGCATCGTTGTCGCAAGGCGCTCCATCTGCTCGTGGGCCACCCACTGCGCATAGCAATGATAGCGCCGGGCCCGCTCATCATAATCGTCCGCCGTGACGAGGCCATCAACCAGCGGCGCCGGCCACTGTGGCCAAGGGGTCTTGCGCCGCTCGCCCGCGGCGCGAAAGCAGGCGTAATCGTCCACCCGGGGATGGCCGTTCACGAAGCGCCGGAAGGCCGTCTGGCGCCCGGCCGGCGCGCCCGACAGCGACTCGGCGAGCACGCCGAGGATCCCCCGCTTGACGGCCATCTGGCGACGGTAATCGACCAGCGAGGCAGCGCGCAACCCGGCCACCTCCTGCTGCACGTCGGCGGATGCCAGGAGGGCCTGCGCCCGGGGGCTGCTTCCGAGTTCCGGAATTCCCGTCACGTCCACGTAGAACTCATTCCAGAAGAGACGGCTCACCGGGGCGTACGGACTCGGATCGACCGGATCGTCGAACCGAACGGGCAGCAGGGGGAGCGTCCCGACGATGCTCCCCCCGAGCCCCGCCACCCACTCCGCCAGGGCCTCGAGATCGGTAAAATCGCCGGCCCCCCAGCTGCGTTCCGAGTGGAGCGCATACAAAGGGAGAAACACGCCCCAGGCCCTATCGTCAGCGCGATCCGCACCCGCGTATGCCTGA
>Ga0209341_10003215_pt1 | contig 15318 bp, 17 predicted proteins | sample RifCSP13_2_FD_184020 | JGI IMG/M metagenome (GOLD analysis project Ga0209341, IMG submission 184020) | Soil microbial communities from Rifle, Colorado - Rifle CSP2_sed 13_2 (SPAdes) (version 2) | ecosystem: Environmental > Terrestrial > Deep subsurface > Rock core/Sediment | place: Rifle...
ACAGGTACGAACGGTACGAGAGGGTTCCACCGCCGCGGCGCGGGGCGAGCACGCCGCCGCCGCAGCACGCGGTGCACGGGCAGACGTACTTCTTCGGCCATCTCGGCCTCTTCGAGCCCAACGACGACCGGGACGGGCTGGAGGGCTACGACACGGGCGGGGCGTTCGACATCGGCATCGGCTCCCGGGTCTCCCCCAACCTGGCGATCGAGGGGGCGTTCGGCGCGTATTCCTCGGACAGGGGTCCGGATGACGTCACCGTGGCCCCGCTGACCTTCGGGGCGCGCCTCATCATCCCCGCCCCCGTGTTCGAGCCGTACATCGGCGCGGGGCTTGGGTTCTATTTCGCCACCCTCGACGAACCCACCTCGGGGATCGACGATTCGGACACGACCGTCGGGGGGTACGCGGCGTTGGGACTGGACGCATGGCTTAATCCCCGGACGGCATTGAATTTCGAAGGGAAATACCACTGGGCCGAGCCGGAGTTCGACGGGATCGACGTCGACGTCAGCGGCTGGACCCTTAGCCTGGGGATCCGGGTGTCCTTCTGAAAGGACGATCGATGCACGGGACTCCCCGGACCCTCCTTCTCGGAGGGTCCGGGGCCTACTCGCTGCCGGAGAGAGCGCTGGGGCGCCGTCTCGGGACGCGGCGCGTGCGAACCCCTTTCGGTTTCGCCGGCCCCGTTCACCTGTACGAACGGGAAGGGTTTTCCTATTTCTTCCTCTCCCGCCACGGGGAACGCGGATACGAGAAGACCGCGCCGTACGTGAATTACCGCGCGAACGTCTACGCGGCAAAAACCCTCGGGGTCGAGCGGATCATCGCCTGGTCCGGCCCGGGGATCATTTCGAAAACGATGCGCCCGGGCGACCTGGCCCTCCCCGACGACCTCCTCGATTTCACCCGCACCCGGCTCCGGACATTCTACGAGGGGCGGGGGATCGGCTTCCTCCGGCAGTTCCCCGTGTTCTGCGACGCGGTCCGGAGGGCCCTTCTCGACGTCCGGGCGGAGGAAAGGGGAGGCCCGCGGATGCACAAGGGGGGGACGTACGCCTGCACCGAGGGTCCCCGGCTCGAAACTCCCGCCGAGGTGCGGTTTCTCGCGCGGGCGGGGGCGGACATGGTCGGGATGACGCTGTGCCCCGAGGCTTTCCTCGCCCGGGAACTGGAGATATGCTACGCCCCGGTCGCATACCTTACCAATTACGCCGAGGGAGTCCGGGAGATGCCGTATCGCCGCGGGGTCCTGTTCGAGGGGATGCTGGTCGGGGCCGGGGAGGGGCGCGTCGAGAAGGCAAAAAACGCGATCCCGCCGCTGGCGGTCGCCGCGGCCCGCGCGCTGGAGGGAAGGGGGCGGGATTGCCCCTGCGCCGTCTCGATGGAGCGGTACCGCCGGGCCGGGGTGATCGGGCCCGACTTCCGTACGTGGGTTTCCCCCCCGGGGGTGAGGAAAGGATGAAGATCAGGGAGGAGCACATCCACCGGATCTGCCGGACCATCCTCTCCCGCTGGAAGGAGAAGGGCCTGATCCGGCCGAAGGCCGACGACGACGTTCTCCTGGGGAAGATGGTCAGCGAGGTGATGGCCGATTTCCGGCGCGAGGAGGAACTCGACCGGGAAGTCGAGGCGATCCTTACGAAGCACTCCGGGGAGATGGCGCGCTCGCAGGCCAGTTCCTATCTGATGTTCCGGAAGATCAAGGAGCGGCTCGCACGGGAGCGCAAGATCGTTCTCTAAAGGAGGGTGCCATGCGTTTGACCGAGGACCGGATCTCCCACCTGTCGCACCTCGTGATCGACCGGCTGTTCCGGGATGACATCGCGGATTTCCCGGACGAGGCGCAGGCGCTCCGGGAGGCGAAAAAGGTCTTCGGGTACTATGGGCGGGTGGAGGACGAGGTCGACACGTTCGTCCGGCAGAAGATCGCGAAACTCTCCCGCCAGGTCCCCGAGGGCGGCAGGGAATGGGATATCCTCTACCGGAAATATTTCGAGGAGGAGATGGCGAAGAAAAAAATATAACCATCCAATTTGCAAGGCATTTCTCCTTTTTCGTTTTCCCCCTTGACACCGATTTCCCCCGGGGTTATAGTTGCTGTTAGCACTCGTCCTTGCTGAGTGCTAACAGCCGCAAGGCATTCATCCCATATTCGATTCCGTAAAGGAGGAGGCACCATGAAGGTCAGGCCGTTGCAGGACAGGATACTGCTCAAGCGCGTCGAGGAGGAGACGAAGACCAAGGGAGGGATCATCATCCCCGACACCGCGAAGGAGAAGCCGCAGGAGGGCCTGGTGGTGGCGGTGGGCCCCGGCAAGGTGACCGACAGCGGGACCCGCGTGGCTCCCGAGGTCAAGGCGGGGGACCGCGTCCTCTTCGGCAAGTATTCGGGGACGGACATCAAGATCGATGGCGAAGAGCATCTGATTCTCCGGGAGGACGACGTCCTCGCGGTGATCCAGAAGAAATAACCACCCTGCGGAAAAAGGAACAATAAAAAGGAGGAAGGTGAAGATGGCAAAGCAACTGAAGTTCGACGCGGATGCCCGCGCCGCGATCAAGATCGGCGTGGACATCCTCACCGATGCCGTCAAGGTGACGCTGGGGCCTCGTGGACGGAACGTGATCATCGAGAAGTCGTTCGGCTCACCGCTCGTCACGAAGGACGGGGTTACGGTCGCGAAGGAAGTGGAGCTGTCGGACAGATACGAGAACATGGGCGCCCAGATGGTGAAGGAGGTCGCCTCCAAGACGAGCGACGTCGCCGGTGACGGGACGACGACCGCAACCATTCTGGCGCAGGCGATCTACCGGGAGGGCTCGAAGCTCGTGGCCGCCGGATACAACCCGATGGACCTCAAGCGTGGAGTCGACAAAGCGGTCGAGGCGATCGCGACGGAGCTCAAGAAGATGTCGAAGCCGACCAAGGACCCGAAGGAGATCGCGCAGGTGGGGACGATCTCGGCGAACAACGACGACACGATCGGCAACATCATCTCCGAGGCGATGTCCAAGGTCGGCAAGGAAGGAGTCATCACCGTCGAGGAGGCCAAGGGGATGGAGACGACCCTCGAGATCGTCGAGGGAATGCAGTTCGACCGCGGCTACCTCTCCCCCTACTTCGTCACCGACCCGGAGCGGATGGAGGTCATCCTCGAGGATCCGTACATCCTGATCCATGAAAAGAAGATCTCCAACATGAAGGACCTGCTGCCCCTCCTCGAGCAGATCGCCCGTTCGGGCAAGCCGCTCATCATCGTGGCGGAAGAGGTCGAGGGGGAGGCGCTGGCCACCCTGGTCGTCAACAAGCTGCGCGGGACGCTCCACTGCTGCGCGGTGAAGGCCCCCGGGTTCGGCGATCGCCGGAAGGCGATGCTGGAGGACATCGGGGTCCTGACCGGCGGCAAGGCGATCGCCGAGGAGATGGGGATCAAGCTGGAGGCGGTCCAGCTCTCCGACCTCGGCCGGGCCAAGCGGGTCGTCATCGACAAGGACAACACCACGATCATCGACGGGGCCGGCAAGAAGGCCGACATCGAGGGCCGCGTGAAGCAGATCCGGGCGCAGGTCGAGGAGACCACCTCGGACTACGACAAGGAGAAGCTGCAGGAGCGGCTGGCCAAGCTCGTCGGGGGCGTCGCCGTCATCAACGTCGGGGCGGCCACCGAGAGCGAGATGAAGGAGAAGAAGGCGCGCGTCGAGGACGCCCTCCACGCCACCCGTGCGGCGGTGGAGGAGGGGATCGTCGCCGGCGGCGGCGTGGCCTACATCCGGGCGGCCAGGGTTCTGGACGGCCTGAAGCTCGAACACGACCAGCAGGCCGGCGTAGATATCGTCCGGAAGGCTCTGTTCGAGCCTGCGAAGCAGATCGCGATCAACGCCGGCCAGGACGGCGGCGTGGTCGTGGACAAGATCAAGAACGGAAAGGGGAACTTCGGCTTCAACGCGGCCACCGAGGAGTTCGAGGACCTGATTCTCGCCGGGATCCTCGACCCGACGAAGGTGACGCGAGTCGCCCTGCAGAACGCGGCTTCCGTCGCGGGGCTCATGATCACCACGGAGTGCGCGATCGCCGAGAAGCCCGAAGAGAAGGAGAAGATGCCGCCGATGCCCCCGGGCGGCGGAGGCGGGATGTATTAGAAACTGGTATAATGAACGTCCGATAACGACCGAGGGGGCCGGGCGACCGGCCCCCTTTTTTGAAGGAGAAGGTCCCGTGCCGATTTACGAATACCAGTGCAGGAAGTGCCACGGAGTGACGGAAAAGATCCAGGGGATGCAGGACCCACCTCTCCGGAAGTGCCCCTCGTGCGGGGGGAAGCTCGAGAAGATGATGTCGCCGGGAGCCTTTGTCCTCAAGGGGACCGGCTTTTACTCGACCGACTACGCGCACAAGGGGAACGGCAACGAGAAGGACGCCGGGCGCGGGAAGGGCGATGCGAAGGGACCGGCGTGCCCCGCGGCCGGGGAGGCCGCTGCGCCGGCATGCGCCGGGTGTCCGAAGGCCAAATAGGTTCTCCCGGGCGTCATCCCGGGGATCCGGGAATCCAACTCATCACGGGGGACGCAAGGCGATGCCGGCCCACCTGATCGACGGGAAGGCGATCGGGGCGGCCGTCCGGGCCGAGATCCGGGACCGGGCAGGGGAGTTCTCCGCCCGAACCGGAATCAGGCCGTGTCTCGCCGCGGTGCTGGTGGGAGATGACCCGGCCTCCCGGGTGTACGTGCGGAACAAGGGGAAGGCCTGCCACGAGACCGGCATGCTCTCCCGCCAGATCGACCTGCCTGCGACTCTCCCCGAAAACGACCTTCTCGCCCTCGTCGCCGAACTGAACGCGGACCCCGCGGTCCACGGCATCCTCGTCCAGCTCCCCCTCCCCGGCCATATCGACGAATCCCGGGTGATCGAGGCGATCTCGCCGGACAAGGACGTGGACGGGTTCCATCCCGTGAATGCCGGGCGGCTGCTGACCGGGGGAAGGTGCTTCGTCCCGTGCACCCCCCTCGGGATCATGAAGATGCTCGATCACGAATCCGTGGACCTCAAGGGGAAACACGCGGTCGTGGTCGGGAGAAGCAACATCGTCGGGAAGCCCGTCGCGCTGCTCCTGCTCGCGAGGCACGCCACGGTGACCATCTGCCACTCCCGGACGAAGGACCTTCCCGCCGTGGTGCGCTCCGCGGATGTTGTGGTGGCGGCGATCGGGAAGGCGGAGATGATCCGGGGGGCCTGGCTTGCGCCCGGGGCCGTGGTGATCGATGTCGGCATCAACCGGTTGCCGGACGGAAGGCTTGTCGGGGACGTGGCGTTCGAGGAGGCGAGGGAGGTCGCCGGGAAGATCACGCCGGTGCCGGGGGGGGTCGGCCCGATGACGATCACGATGCTCCTTCACAACACGCTGGAGGCGGCGACCCGGATGGCCACATCGGTGTAGCCCCTGCGCGCCCCCACCGACCGCAGATACGCGCGCACCCATGTGTGGGCGCGCCCCGAGAGCAACGGAGATGTCCGCGTGGGGTTTACCCACGTGCCGTGTTCCTGCCTGGGGGATGTCGTCTACGCCGAATTCCCGGCGCCCGGAACCGAGGTGCTGGCGGGCGAGCCGATCGGGCTGGTCGAGTCGTCGGTCGCGGTCTGCGAGGTCGTCGCCCCGGTCTCCGGGGTGGTCGTGGACGTAAACCCCGCGGTGGAAGGATCCCCCGAAACGATCACCACCGACCCGTTCGAGGGGGGTTGGCTGCTCGCCATCCGTCCGTCGGACCCGGAGGAAGTGGGCGCCCTCCTGAGCGGGGAGGAATACGACCGGCTTTTCCCGGCGGAGGAGTAGCCCGGGGGTGTTAGCACAGCGTCTCGTAAATGGCTTGACGCACCGATCCGCCGATGTGATAGCCCGGGACAGGCGGCCATTCCGCGCACGGGCTCACCGGCCCCCAGAGGTCCATTCCCTCAGATCCCGGCATTCGAGGGCCGCTGCATCCGCTCCGGCTTCGTTGCCCGCCCTCACCGTACCACAGCGGGTACGTCTCGATCGGGCGCCTCGCCGGGCGCGGCGCATCGACCCTCTCGGTGCGCGGCCTCTTCAGGAACGGATCTCTGGAGGCCGGGGGGTCCTCTCCGCTACGCTCGCGACCTTGTGCCCGCTCGCTGCCGGTTCCGCTCGCCGGGGACATTCCCTTGGGGGGACATTCCTCTATCAAGTATTACGTTGAGGAGTGTCCCCCCCTCAGGGGAGAGGGAGTGTCCCCGCCCATTCGCTCCACAGGCCGCTGCGAGGACCCCCCCGCAGCGCCCTGTGCGCGGAGACGGACTCGATTGTCAATGTATATACGAGACGCTACCCTAGCGGATCCTCAGGGTGTGCATCTCGTAAATGAAGCGGGCGCGTATCCGCAGGTTGGGGATCTCGTAATGCTCGGGGATCGGGTTGTAGGGGGCCGCCTTGCGGATGGAACCGAGCGCCTCGTCGTCCAGGATCTTGTGGCCGGAACCCTGCAAAAGCTCCACGGACTCCAGCTTCCCGTTCCGCCCGATGACGAAATCGACGGTCAGCTCTCCCTGGATCCCCGCGGTCGCGGCATCGTGCGGATACTGCCAGACGAGCTCGATCTTCCGCTTGATGCTCGCGAAGTAGGAGATGTACTGGATCTCCGGGGCGTTCAGGGCCGTGAGGTGGGCCCCGCCCCCCCGTTCCTCGGAGATCGCCCCCTTCTCCACGGCCTTTCCCCCCGTCCCTACCGCGTTTCCGGAGGACGTTCCCTCACCCCGTCCCGCTTCGGGGTTTGCTTTCGCGATGACCATCTTCCCCAGGGAGGGGGTGATCTCCCGAAGGGACCTGGGCGGTGCGGGCACGGACGGCTCGGAAGTCTCCCCGGGGGTCCGTGACGTTTCCTCCGTGCGGGGAACCCGGGTCGGCTCGCTGCTCTCGGGGGTCAGGGTGGGCTCCGCCTTCGGCCGGGGGACGGGGAACTCCTTCTCGGGCGGAAGGTCGGGGTTGACGGGCAGGTCAGGGACACGCCCCGCGAGTTCCCTCGGCAGGGGAACGGGCGGTTTCTCCTTTCGCGCCGGCTTCGGGGGAGAGGGCGGGGGAGGTTTCGGACGCGCGCCCTCCACGATTCCCGGCCGGGGGGTCGGGAAATCGGCAGAGCGGGGCAGATCGGCCAGATCCACGATCATCACGTCGGCGGGGCGGTGCGGGGTCCAGGGGATCATCGACGCAAGCACCAACAGCGTCAGATGGAACAGGGCGGAAACGGGGACCCAGTTTTTCAGCAAATGGCTGTTAGGCATAAAATATAATTATATCCGACTATTCCCCTCCCTTTTCAAATTGCGTGGCTCCCGCTACTATAAAAAGACATCCCGCCATCGAAGGAGCATTCCCATCATACCTCTGAAAGATACGATCCCGTCTTCCCGGATACCGTACGTCAATTACGGGCTGATCGCCCTGAACTGCGCCGTGTTTCTTTATCAGCTGGCCTTGGGCGAACGGCTGACGGACTTCGTCTATACCTACGGGGTCATCCCGTTCCGCTTCCTGCAGATATTTCCCCGGGACCCGGGGGAACTCCTGACGCCCCTTTCCGCCATGTTCCTTCACGGCGGATGGATGCATCTGCTCGGCAACATGCTCTACCTCCACATCTTCGGAAACAACGTGGAGGACATGCTGGGCCGCGGCAGGTACCTCCTGTTCTATCTGACGTGCGGCGGCCTCTCCTTCCTTTCCCAGATCGCGTTCCAGTCGAATTCCATGGTTCCCAACATCGGGGCATCCGGGGCGATCGCGGGAGTGCTCGGCGCGTACTTCCTGCTCTTCCCGCGGGCGCGGGTCCTGACGCTGGTGCCGCTTTTTCTCTTCTTCCCCGTGGTGGAGATCCCGGCCTTTTTCTTCCTGGGATTCTGGTTTCTCATGCAGTTTCTGAGCGGTGCGGCAACGATCGGGAAAACGTCCGCCCTCACGGGGGGGGTGGCGTGGTGGGCCCACATCGGCGGGTTCCTGGTGGGCATGCTTCTGTTGAAACTTCTCCTCCCGCATGACTCCGCGCGCAGGCCCGTCATTGTCTGATGATTGATGATTGCAGAAAGCCCGAAAACAAAGGCCCGGCGGGGCACCGTCGCCGCGAAAAATTCCTTGACACCCCATACCCCCTCGGCTTTCAATGAAATCAATTTACCGACGGTAGCCGATCCACCGGTTTCCTTGCATCCGGGGATCTTGAACCATACCCCAAAACGACAGGAGGGAAAGCGATGACGAAGGCGGAACTGGTTACGTTCATTGCGAAAAAGGCGGGCATTACGAAGGGCAAGGCGGAAGGGGCCCTCCACGGGTTCACGGAGGCCGTCACGGCGACCTTGAAGAAGGGGAGCAAGCTCGCGCTGACGGGGTTCGGGACATTCACCGTCAGCAACCGGAAGGCCAGGATGGGGCGGAACCCGCAGACCGGCGCCCAGATCCGGATCAAGGCGACGAAAGTCCCCAAGTTCTCGGCAGGCAAGTCCCTCAAGGAAGCGGTCGGCGGAAAGAAAAAATAGAGAATTCCTGTCCGCGGCCCACCAGGATCCCCGGCCGGCCATGCGCGGCCGGGGTTTTTTTTTGCCGGAGGGAGCATGTTCGCGAAGATCCTGCTGTCCACGGATTTTTCGGGATGCTCCGCGGAGGCCGCCGGGATGGCGAGGTCCCTGGCGGAGCGGTTCGGTTCGCGGGTCGTGGTGCTCCACGTGCTCGACGAGCCGGCAACGCTCGACCCGATGTTCCGCGGGGACATTCCGCTGGAAATGCTCCGCAGCCGGATGGAGCAGTTCGCCCGGGAGAACATGGACGCCTTCCTCGCGCGCCACTTTTCCGGTTTCGAGAATTTTGACACGATGCTTTCCACGGGAATACCATACAGGGAAATCATCGGAAAGGCTCGGGAAGTCGCGGCGGACCTCATCGTGATCGGGACGCACGGCCGCACGGGAGTGGAGCACGTGGTCTTCGGAAGCACGGCGGAAAAGGTGGTCCGCATGGCCCCGTGCCCCGTCCTCACCGTCCGTCAGGGGGGGAAGCAATTCGTTTATCCATGATCTTTTCCCATCCGGAGGACTCTCCGTATGACCACGATCATTGATGTGCACGGGCGGCAGGTGCTGGACTCGCGGGGGAACCCCACCGTGGAGGTGGAGGTGCACCTCGAGTCCGGGGCGGGAGGACGCGCGATCGTCCCCTCGGGGGCGTCGACCGGGACCCGGGAGGCCGTGGAACTCAGGGACGGGGACCCGGGGAAATACCTCGGCAAGGGGGTCACGAAGGCCGTCCGGAACGTGAACCGGGTGATCGGGCCCAAGATCATCGGCTTCGATGCGACCGAGCAGGCGCTGATCGACAAGTTGCTGATCGAGCTGGACGGGACCGAGAACAAGGGAAAGCTCGGCGCGAATGCCATCCTCGGGGTCTCCCTGGCCGTTGCACGGGCGGCGGCGGAGGGGTGCGGCCTCCCCCTCTACCGGTACCTGGGGGGCGTGGGGGCCCGCACGCTTCCCGTCCCGATGATGAACATCCTGAACGGCGGCTCCCACGCCGACAACAACGTGGACATCCAGGAGTTCATGGTGATGCCCGTCGGGGCGAAGTCGTTCTCCGAGGCGCTCCGGATGGGGGTGGAGACGTTCCACCACCTGAAGAAGGTGTTGAAGGGGAAAGGGCTGAACACCAACGTAGGCGACGAGGGAGGGTTCGCCCCCCTGCTCCGGTCGAACGCCGAGGCGATCGAGGTGATCCTCGAGGCCATCGGAAAGGCGGGATACAGGCCGGGCAAGGAGATCGGCATCGCGCTGGACGCCGCGGCATCCGAGTTCCGGGAGAAGGGGAAGTACGTATTCCGGAAATCGGACGGCTCGAAACGGTCCGCCGACGGGATGGTGAAGTTCTACGAGGGGCTGTGCCGGCAATACCCCATCTTCTCCGTCGAGGACGGGTTTGCCGAGGACGACTGGAGAGGCTGGAAGATGTTCACGCAGGCCATGGGGAAGAAGATCCAGATCGTCGGCGACGACGTGTTCGTGACCAATCCGAAGATTCTCCGGAAGGGGATCGACGAGGGGATCGCGAACTCCGTGCTCATCAAGCTGAACCAGATCGGGACCTTGAGCGAGACGATCGACGCCGTGGAAATGGCCAAGCGGGCCGGCTGGACGGCCGTTGTGTCCCACCGGTCCGGCGAAACGGAGGACAGCACGATCGCCGACCTGGTCGTCGCCCTGAACACGGGCCAGATCAAGACGGGCTCGGCGTCGCGGACCGACCGGCTTGCCAAGTACAACCAGCTGCTGAGGATCGAGGAGGAGCTTGGACAATCCGCGCGGTTCGAGGGAAGGGGAGTGTTCTATACTGGTTGACATGAGGCGACGGTTCATCGCTCTGATCGTGCTGGACGGCTGGGGCTACCGGGAGGAAACCGAGGGCAACGCGGTCGCCCTGGCCGATACCCCGTTCTTCGACCGGCTGTGGGCGGAGTTTCCCCACACGCTGATCCATGCCTCCGAGGAGCGCGTCGGACTTCCCTCCGGGCAGATGGGAAACTCGGAAGTCGGACACCTGAACCTGGGGTCGGGTCGGGTCGTCTACCAGGACATCGTCCGGATATCGAAGTCGGTCCGGGACGGAGAGTTCGCGAGGAACCCGGTCTTTTGCAAAACGATGGACGCCTCCCGGCAAAACGGGAAGGCGCTCCATCTCGTGGGGCTCCTCTCCGACGGTGGTGTGCATTCCCTCCACACGCACCTGGTCGCCCTTCTCGAGATGGCGAAGAAGCGGGGGGTGGAGAGCGTGTTCCTCCACCCCATCCTGGACGGCCGCGACACCTCCCCGAACAGCGGTGTCCACCACCTGCGCAACCTCCAGGAGGAGATGGAGCGGATCGGGGTGGGGAAGGTGGCCACGGTGGGGGGCCGGTATTACGCGATGGACCGGGACAACCGCTGGGACCGAATCGAACGGGCCTTCCGTGCGATGGTGCGCGGCGAGGGGAAGGAGAGCGGCGACCCCGTCGCCGCCGTGTCCGTTTCGTACGAAGCGGGGAAGACCGACGAGTTCATCGAGCCGGTGGTCATCACGCGGGACTGCCGACCCGTGGGGTCCATCTCCGCGGGGGACTCGGTCATCTTCTTCAACTTCCGGGCGGACCGCGCCCGGCAGCTCACCCGTGCCCTTACCCAGGAGGATTTCGACCGCTTCCCGCGGCCCGAGCGGCTGGACCTCGTGTTCGCCTGCATGACCCCCTACGACGAGACCTTCCGGCTGCCTGCCGCGTTCCCGGCGCAGCCCATGAACAATCTCCTCGCGGATCTCTTCGCCGCCCGCGGGGTCCGGAATCTCCGGATGGCGGAGACCGAGAAATACGCGCACGTGACCTACTTCTTCAACGGGGGAGCGGAGAAGGTGTTCCCGGGAGAGTCGCGGATCCTGGTTCCGTCCCCCTCGGTTCCCACCTACGACCTGCAGCCGGAGATGAGCGCATACGAGGTCGCGGAGCGGGCGGTGGCCGAGGTGGGGTCGGGCAGGCACGACGTGCTCATCCTGAATTTCGCGAACGGGGACATGGTAGGGCACTCCGGGATCCTGTCGGCCGCGATCCGCGCGATCGAGGCGGTGGACGAGAACCTGCGCAGCGTCGTGGAGAAGATCTGGGAGGTGGGGGGCTTGGCGCTCGTGACGGCCGACCACGGGAACGCCGAACAGATGGTGGACCCCGAGACGGGGGGGCCGCACACGGCCCACACGACCAACCCCGTCCCCCTGGTTCTCGCCGATCCGCAGGGGAAGGGGACGGTGCTCAAGAGCGACCGCGCGTTGGAGGACTTCGCGCCCACGATCCTCCGGATGATGGGGATTCCCCCGCCGCCCGAAATGACCGGCGAGGACATCCGTCAGCGGGAGAAAGGGAACTAGGGGATGATGCAGAAGTCGGTCCTGATCATCAGCAACGAGGCAGGCGTCCGGGACATGATGGCGAACCTCCTCACCGACGCGGGCCTCCGGGTGTCCCTCGCGGCCACCGGCGCGGAGGCGATCAAGATCGTCTCCAACTCCACCCCCGATTTCATCCTGTGCGAGCAGTTCCTCCCCGACAGCTCCGGGGTGGAGCTCAAGCGGCGCCTCCTCCGGCTGTCCCCGAAATCCCGGGTGATCGTCCTTTCGTCCTTCACCATCATCCGGACTTCGGACGACGTCCTGCGGTTCGGGTCCTCCGACTTCATTCTGGACCAGCGGGAGCTCCTGGACCTCCTCGAGGCGGCGGGGGAGGACAGAGCGCCGGTGGCGGTTCCGGTGACCGACTTGCACCTGAAGAAGTGTCTCACCGAAACGATCGACGTCCTCGTCGGCCTGCTGGAAATCAACGACCCGTTTTTCAGCGGGAATTCGCACATCACGATGGAGTACGCCCGCGCCGTTGCCGAGGAGATGAAGCTGTCGAAGGAGATGGTGGACGAGATCGTGGTGGCGTCGCTGCTGCACGACATCGGCAGGATCGGCATCCGGTCCGAGATCCTCATCGAGAAGAAGGAGATCTCCAACACCGAGTACAACACGGTGAAATCGCATTGCGAGAACGGGGTCAAGATCCTCGACACGATCGACTTCCCGTGGAAGATCAAGCCGATCATCGTGCATCACCACGAGCGGTACGACGGGAAGGGATACCCGGGCGGCCTCAAGGGGCGGGAGATCCCGCTGGGGGCGCGGATATTGTCCGTGGTCGACGCCTACGCGGCGATGACCGCCAACCGGCCACACCGGAAAAGCCGGCCGAAAGGGGAGGCGATCGAGGAGCTGCACCGGAACGTGGGAACCCAGTTCGACCCGGAGATCGTCGAGTTGTTCACCCTCGTGGCGGAGCGGAAGTTCCATTACCACGGGAACGGGGTGAAACCGCAGATCCTCATGGTCGACGACGAGGTCGATTACCTGACCCTCCTCAAGCTCAAGCTCGTCAACGAGGGGTTCGGGGTGATCGTCACGGACAACGGCGCCGACGCCCTGGCTCTCATGGAGAAGGACCGGCCGGACCTCGTCATCGCGGACGTCCTGATGCCGGAAATGGACGGCATCGCGATGTACAGGAGGATGCGCGAGATCCCCGGGGTCGGGGATACCCCCCTCCTGTTCCTTTCCGGAAAGGATGATACGAACCTGAAGGTCGAGGCGCTCCACCTGGGCGCGGAGGATTACCTCGTCAAACCGGTGGACCTGAAGGAGCTTGCCGCGCGGATCCGCAACATCATCCGGCGGGAAACGACGAGGAAGAAGAGCGCCGCCGGGGCAGGTACCAGCCAGGGGGTGATGGGGGACTTAAGGAATCTCGGGATCCCCGAGATCGTCCAGACCCTCCACCTGGGCCTCAAGACCGCCTGCGTGGCCCTGAAGACGGGGGAGAGGGATCAGGGACGGATTTACTTCACGAACGGGCGGCTTTCCCACTGTGAGACCGGGAGCCTCGCGGGAGAGGAAGCCTTCTACCGGCTCTTGCGCCTGCAGGAGGGATCCTTCGTGATCATGCACGGCCAGACGACCAAGAAGCGGACGATCGATATGGACGAGATGCAACTGATCCTGGAGGGATTCCGACGCATCGACGAGGAGAGGAAGGAAACCGGACAAGGATGACCCTGTTTTCCAAAGACCGAAGGAAGAAGGAGAGGAAACAGCGCATGGCTCATGTTGTCTTCACGGTCCAGAGCGGCAAGCATCCGAAGAGGGTGTCATCCCCCGTAACGGCCACAGCAAAGGATTTTTCCTCGGTGGGGATGTCGGTCGTGACCCCGAAGATCGCCCCGGACGGGATCCACGTGATGTACGACACGCTGATGATCACGAGCAACCGCGTGGATGCGACGATCTTTCCGGAAGGGGGGGGGGCGCCGATCCGGGTATCGGGAAAGGTCATCTGGTTCCGCTCGGCCGCCGCCCCGGAGGGGTCCTACATCTTCGGCATGCAGTTCGACGAGCCGTCCTCGGAACTTTCGGAGTGGCTCTACCTCGAGTAGGCCCTTGAAAGCGATCGACGTGCACGCCCACCCCAGCACCCGCCCCTGTACGAATCGATGCGTCCGTACCTCGAGGCGCTCGAGTCCTACTACAAGTCCCCCTTTCACGTCCGCACGGACGAGGAGATGGCCGAGGAGTTCCTCCGGGCCGGCGTGGGGGCGATGATCCTGGCATGGGACGCGGAGACCACTACCCGGCTGCCGGCGACGACCAACGATTACGTCGCCTCGATCCGGGACCGGTTCCCCGGCGCGGTCATCGGGGCCTGGGCCTCCGTCGACCCGTGGAAGGGGGAGGAGGCCGTCCGGGAGCTTGACCGCGCGGTTCGAACCTTGCGGCTCGCGGGGGTGAAGTTCCAGGGGGTCGCCCAGGCGTTCTTTCCGAACGACCGGCGCTTTTATCCGCTCTACGAGAAATGCGTCGAGCTTTCCGTCCCCGTGCAGTTCCACACCGGCACCACCGGGCTGGGGGCGGGGACACCCGGGGGGATGGGACTCAAGCTCAAGTACGCCCAGCCGATCCATCTCGACGATGTCGCGGCCGATTTTCCCCGCCTCACCATCATCGCGTGCCATCCCTCGTGGCCGTGGCAGAGCGAGATGATCGCCATTCTCCTCCACAAGTCCAACGTCTTCATGGAGACGTCCGGCTGGTCCCCGAAATATTTCCCTCCCGAGCTGAAGAAGGAGATCGCCGGTCGCCTGCAGGACAAGGTCATGTTCGGGTCGGACTATCCCGTCCTTGCCTACGAACGGCTCTTCCGGGACTGGGACGCCGAGGGGTACCCCTCCGGTGTCCTCGACAAGGTCTTCCTCGCCAACGCGCGCCGCATCCTCGGGCTCCCCTGACGAAAAGCAAAGGGACGTTCATACACTTTTTCATGTTGGCGAGGCGGGCCACCAGGGCAGACTTCGGCTTCCGGGAACCCTGGCTCGCGGGGGGCTTCCTCTGCGCTACGCTCGCGACCTGCGACCGCTCGCTGCCGTTCCGCTCGCCGCAAGTCGCACCTCGCTCCACAGGCCGCTTCGAGGAACCCCCCGCATCGCCCCGGGTCCCCGGAAGCCCGCAACTGCCGACTTCGGAGTCAGGGGGGGGTCGAAAGGCCAAGTGTGCTGTTCCGTCTTCCGGGAAGCATGGGAGAGGGGTTTCCCCGGGCGGTCGTTTGGGCTTGCCAAGCGGAAATATATGTATATACTATAGTTTTCCGAATATTGACCCGACGGCGGAGTGCGAGAGTGGCGGAATGGCAGACGCGCCGGATTTAGGATCCGGTGGGCAACCG
>Ga0209341_10003216_pt1 | contig 15313 bp, 14 predicted proteins | sample RifCSP13_2_FD_184020 | JGI IMG/M metagenome (GOLD analysis project Ga0209341, IMG submission 184020) | Soil microbial communities from Rifle, Colorado - Rifle CSP2_sed 13_2 (SPAdes) (version 2) | ecosystem: Environmental > Terrestrial > Deep subsurface > Rock core/Sediment | place: Rifle...
AGGATGGTGGCGTCGGTCGTGCAGTCGCCGTCCAGCGTTGCCGTGGATCCGACAGTGGTGAAGGTGCAGGTGGTCGTCCCCTCGGACGGCGCTGCGAGCGGGAGCACGGCCAGGAACGCGAGGGCGATGGCGAGTGTGACGAGGCGGCGCATGGGCAGCTCCTTTCTTCGGCGCTGTGAGCCAGCGCGCCGTGACTCTAGGCCAACCTATAGGGTTTGTCAATGGCTCTCGCCACCGCTCGTGGAGGATGCGGCCGCGGGGAGCGCGGCGGACCTCACCGGGGTGCCGGCCGGTGGCGCTGGCGCCCGCGTCGCGCTAGCATCGCCTCGTCCGGGGGAGATCCCTCGAGGAGACGGCCATGAGTGACGTGCCGCTCGCCGCGGAGCAGATCGACGTCGAGGACGTGTTCGCGGCCATCGAGCTGTACCACGAGCGCGGGTGGACCGACGGGCTGCCCGTCGTCCCGCCCACCGAGAAGCGCGTGCGCGCGCTCCTCGACGCGGCGGGACTCGCGCCCGCCCGCGTGCTCGGCGAGATCCCCGAGCGCGACCGCGTGATCACCGCGGAGCACCTCGCGATCAACGCGGCGATGGCCGGCTGCCTGCCCGCGTACATGCCGGTCCTGGCCGCCGCGGTCGAGGCGATCACCGACCCCGCGTACCGGTTCAACCACATGGCGAGCCTCGGCAGCCCCTGGCCGCTGTTCATCGTGAACGGCCCGCTCGCGCGCGCCCTCCGCTTCAACAGCGGCCTCTACCTCTTCGGGCCGGCGGCGCGCGCCAACGCCACGTGTGCGCGGGCGATCAGTCTGCTCCTCTGGAACTGCGCCGAGGCGCGGCCGGACGGCATCCAGCGCGGCCAGTGGGGGAACCCGTTCCGCGCCGTCGGCTTCATCGCCGAGGACGAGTCGACCGCGTGGGACCCGCTCCACGTCGTGCTCGGGCATCCGCGCGAGACGACGACGGTGACGGCGATCTCGCTCTACCCCGGGTTCCAGCAGCTCCACTGCGCGCGCTCGACGCCCGAGGGGCTCCTCGACACGGTGGTGGACGCCATCTCGACCGACGAGTTCTTCCGCGGCACGTACACGCTCTTCGTCTCGCCCCAGCACGTCGCGGTGTTCGTCGCCCACGGCTGGACCAAGCGGCACGTGCGCGACTACCTGTGGGAGCGCTGCGGGCGGTCGGTCGCGGACCTCAAGCGGCGCGGGACCTGGGGCGTGATGGCCGACAAGCCCGCCGGCTTCGCCGACGTCGCGCGCGACGTCCTGCCGGGGGACGAGACGCGCTTCGTGCACCTCTTCAAGCCCAACGAGTACGACCGCTTCATGCAGGCGACCGGCGCGCTCGAGCGCGGGGCGGACATCTACGTGGTGGTGGGGGGTGGCAACGCGGGGATCCGGATGGCGTACGTCGTGCCGTACGGGGTCTCGACGGATCCGGTCACGAAGCCCGTCCGCGCTGCGGCGCCGACGGGATGAGGGAGGGACGACCATGCTCAAGGTGCTGAACCCCACGGCCGGGCCGGCGCGCGGGACGAGCGGCGTCGCGCCGCGCCTGGCGACGCTCGACGGCAAGACCCTCGGCGTCATCTGGAACGGCCGCGCGTACGGCGACCGGATCCTCTCCGAGGTGCTCGACCTCCTGAAGCAGCGGTACCGGGTGCGGGACGTGCTGTTCCGCGAGAAGCCCTTCCTCGGCAACATCGCCCCGGAGCCGCTCCTGGCGGAGATCGCCGCGCGCGCGGACGCCGCCATCACCGGCGTCGGCGACTGAGGGTCCTGCACGTCGGGCAGTGTGCTCGACGCGATCACGCTGGAGCGGCGCGGCATCCCGGCCGCCGCCGTCGGGGTGCAGAAGCTGGTGGAGACGACGGGGCGCGGGATGTGCCGGGCCCAGGGGCTGCCGGAGTACCCCATGGCGACCGTCGCCCACGAGACCGGCTCGCTGGCGTCGGTGAACGACGCGGAGACCCTCAGCCGATACGCGGCCGCGATCGCGGACCAGGTGGCGCGGATCCTCACCACCGGCCGCGCGGCGTAGGCCGCCGCCGGCCTCCGCGCGCATCGTCGCGTGCGGCGCGCCCAGCGCGTCGATGAGTCAACGGGTGGCCTGGCGGCAGCCCTCCCTGTCGACCAGGTCCCAGAGCATGTCGGCGAGAATCGCCTGGCTCAGGTCGCACGTGATCCTGCGGCTGTACTCGGCCGTCGCGGGTTTCGTCTGCGCGCCGCGGACGCGCGCCAGGTGCATCACGGGACAGCCGCCGCCGCAGCCATACCGCCAGGCGCAGGTCCGGCAGTCCGCGCGGTTGTCCACGTGCAAGGCCATCAGCATGTCGTCCAGGGGCCTGCGATCCAGCGGCCCGGCGACGCTGCCGAGCCGGTACTGCTCCTGACCGACGAGATAGATGCACGGATACACGTCGCCGTTGACCCGCACCACGTACGTCGTGCCGTACGGCGCCCCGCACGCCACCACGCACCGGACGCCAGGATGGATCTCCGCGGAGAAATCGTTGAACGGGAACAGGTTCGCCTTGTCCTGCCGGCCACTGCGGCGTAGCTCCAGCGCGGCAGCGATGATCCTGTCCGGATCCGGCAGCATCTCCTCCGGAAAGAAGTCCTGGTCCGAGTTGATCGGGCGAACCGGGACGAAGAGCGAGGATGCGGCGCCCAACCGGGCGTGATGCGCGGCGACCTCCGCCAGGCAGCCCTCATTGGCCGACGTGATCGTGGCCCGCAGCGTGACGGGAACTCCGGCGTGGACGAGTTGCCGGATCGTTTCCGCGGTCCGCGCGTGAGAGCCGCGGCCGCCGCGATACGGTCGGCACCGGTCCTGGATGTCCGGCGGGCCGTCGACCTCGCAGACGACCGTGACGTCGTAACGCGTCACCCAGTCGATCAGGTCGGGAGGTCTGAGCGTCAGGTTACTGGTCAAGTGATACCGGATACGCTTGTCCGCGTTCGCGGGCTTGAGCGTGGTCTCGCAGTGCGTGATCACCTCCTTGACCAGGGGCCAGTGCAACAACGGCTCGCCGCCGAAGAACGCCACCTCCACGACGCCCCCGGGCTCCAGGTCCTCGAGGCACATCGCCACGCTGCGGAAGGCCACCCCCGCGCTCATCCGCGCACGAGCCTTCGTCTGGTAGGTCTTCGGCCCGTTCAGGCAGTACATGCACGCGAGGTTGCAGGACTCGCCCAGCAGGAGGTAGAGCGTGATCCTGCTCTTGCGGCGGGGACGGATCGCCTCCGCCGCGATCTCGGCGCCGTCGAACCGCTCCGGCGACGACTGGTCGACGAGGATCCGATAGTCCCGGAGCACACGCACGAGGGCGGCATCGGCCGGGAAGGCCGCCTCGAGCTCCTCCGCCATGCGCCCCGGTGACGCCGCGGCCAGGAGGCGCCGGACCCGCTCTCCGCCGCGCCGTACGTAGAGCGGGCGCATGTGAAACGAGTTGGCCAGGAGCAGCTCGCCGGCGCCTCTTTCCAGGGCGATCAGGTTCTTGGTCACCTCGAGCATCGTCGTCGGCGCCGCGGATGACTCAGCAGATGCGCGCGGGCTCGGGCGGCGACTGGGCCGCCGGCCGCCGCCCGCCGGCCGCGCTCGTTCTCGCCTGGTCGGCCATGTCCCAGAACAGCTCCGCCAGCACGGCCTTGGTGAAGTCGCAGTTGATTCTGCGGCCGTACTCCATCGCCCTGGGATTCTGCTCGAGGCCGGCCATCGGAACCAGCTTCATCACCGGACATCCGCCGCCGCAGGCGTAGCGCCAGGGACACGCCCGGCACGCCGCGTCGTTGTCCACGTGCAAGGCCGCGAGCGCCTCGGTCAGCGGCCGGCGGTCCCACGCGGTCCCCAGCGTGCCGAAGCGATACCGCTCTTGGCCGACGAGATAGATGCACAGATACACGTCTCCGTTCACCCGGACGACCGGCGTCGTGCCGGAGGGCGCTGCACAGGCCGTGACCTGGCGTGCGCCGGGGCGCAGCTTCAACAGGTACTGGTTGAAGGGAAACAGATGCTGCGTGTCCCACAGGCCGCTGCGATACACCTCGGCCAGTCCCGCGATGAGCGTGTCGGGATCGGGCAAGAGCTCGTCGGGCAGGAACGTCCGGTCGGAGTTGATCGGGCAGACCGGGACGAAGGCCGAGTTGCTCGCGCCCAGCTCCTTGTGGTGCGTCGCGATGTCGACGATGTGGTCCTGATTGACCGCGGTGAGGGTCGCTCGCAGTGCCACGGGGATGCCGGCGTCCACCAGCCGGCGGATCGTCTCGGCCGTCCGCGCGTGCGTCGGTGCGCCCCGCCGATCGGGCCGGCAGCGGTCGTGGATCGCGGCCGGCCCATCGATATCGCACATGACCGTGATCCTGTGCCGCTTGATCTGCTCGACCAGGTCCGCCGGGCAGAGCGTCAGGTTGCTCGTGATGTGATAGCTGATCTTCTTGTCGCCGTGAGTCGACGCGAGCTCGTTCTCGCAGAGGCGGATGACCTCTTTCGCCAGGGGCCAGTTCAACAACGGCTCGCCGCCGAAGAACGCCACTTCCAGGTGGCCTCCGGCATCGAGTTGCTCCAGACACGCCGTGACGCTCCGGAGTGCGGTCCCGGGGCTCATCATCGAGCGCGAGTTTCTCTGGTAGGTGCCCGCCCCGTTGAGACAGTAGATGCAGCCGAGGTTGCAGGACTCGGTGAGCAGCAGGTACACGGTCATCCTGTCCCGCCTGCGAGGCCCGGCCGCCGTCGCCGCGATCTCGCACGGGTCATAGCGCTCCTTCTCCGCCGCCGCGTCGACGAGGATGCGATAGTCGCGCAGCAGCTGGATGAGATCGGCGTCGCCTGCGAAGGCCGACGTGAGGTCGTCCAGCGGGAGCGGCGTGGCCATCCCGGACAGCACGCGCCTGACGCGCTCCTTGCCTCGCGCCACGTAGAGCGGGCGCATGTGAAACGAGTTGGCCAGGAGCAGCTCCTCGGGGCCTCGTTCCAGGGCGATCAGGTTCTTCGTCACCGCGAGGAGTCCGGGCGGAGTCATCACCGTGACCTCATGGAGCCGACCGCGCGCGACGCGCGCGGTGCACGCCGGGCACGATGCGAGATGGCATCCGGCGAGTTCGTGGGCGCCTGCGTCGAGCGGGGCAAAGGACGCGGCCACAGCGCGCAGACGACCCCGTCGCCCGCGTCCGCCCGCCCTTCTTCGCCCTGCACTCCTACTGCGGGATCAGATGAGGGTCGTTCGCCGCCGTCAGCACGAGCACGGAACGGTGGTATAGCTCGGGCACGGCGCGCAGCACTCGGCGACGTACGTGCTGGCGTCCCTCACCTGGGACAGGTCGTCGCACAGGGACACGATCGTGCAGGTCTCATCCTCGAAGACGACCTTCCGAGGCGTCTCGCGCTCGGCGGCTTCCGACTTGTCGCTTGTGACCGCCATGTCCCGTTCCTCCCCACGCACGAACCGGGTACGGTGAGAAGCCACTGCCAGGCTGCCGACCAAAGGACCACGACGCCTGAGCGTTGTAAATGAGGCGACTGGACAGCCGCCGTAGAGCGAGTTCCCTAGCGCGCCCCGGGTAGACGGCCGACGCCGCGCCGGTGGCTGTGAGAAGATGCCGGCCCGGAGGTGGGGCGATGGGCGGGCTCCGGCAGGTCGGCTACTTCGATTGCGCGGGCGGGGGGCAGGTCGTGGTGGACGGCACGGTGGCCTTCGTCGCGCACATGCGGGCCCCCCACGGCACGACGCTCGTGGACGTGAGCGACCCCCGGCACCCGCGCGCGCTGGCGAGCCTCGCAGTCCCCGAGGGCACGCACTCGCACAAGGTGCGCGCCGCCCACGGGCTCATGCTGGTGAACCGCGAGGCGCAGCCCGCCGACCGGCCGCCGGCGGGCGTCCAGGGCGGGCTCGGCATCTTCGACGTGGCGAACCCGCGCGCGCCGCGGGAGCTGGCCTTCTGGCGCGCGGGCGGCGCGGGCGTGCACCGCTTCACCTTCGACGGCCGCTACGCCTACCTCTCGCCCGAGCTGGACGGGTACGTCGGCAACATCGTGCTGATCCTCGACCTCGCCGATCCGGCGCGGCCGCGGGAGGTCGGCCGCTGGTGGATGCCCGGCCAGTGGACGGCGGGCGGCGAGCGGCCGGCGTGGACGGGCCGCCAGCACCGCTGCCACCACCCGATCCGCCTCGGCGACCGCCTCTACGTCTCCTACTGGCACGGGGGCTTCGTGATCCTCGACGTCGCCGACATGAGCCGGCCGCGCTTCGTCGCGGGCCTCGACTGGAGCCCGCCCTTCGCGCACCCGACGCACACGGCGCTGCCGGTGCCGTTGCCGGTGCGGGGCCGGCGCGTGCTGCTGGTGAGCGACGAGGACGTCGCCAAGCTCGAGCCCGCCCCGCCGTCCTTCCTCTGGCTGGTGGACATCACCGACGAGACGCGCCCCGTGCCGTTCGCCTCCTTCCAGGTGGCGGGCGTGGACGGCGCGGCGCAGCCGCCGTTCACCGGCTGCCACCAGCCCTGCGAGGAGGTGCGCGGGACGGAGATCCCGGTCGCCTGGTTCGCCCACGGCCTGCGCGTGGTGGACATCGCCGATCCGCACGCGCCGCGCGAGGTGGCCGCCTTCGTCCCGCCGGCGCCCGAAGGCGCCGAGCGCCCGTGCAGCAACGACGTGTGCGTGGACGCGCGCGGGCTCCTCTACCTGATCGACCGCGCCCGGGGGCTCCACATCCTGGAGCGGACGCGCTGACGAGCGGAGATAACCCCATGGACATCGCCACGAAGGCCATCGTCCTGCCCACGACCATCACCGGCTCCCTGCCGCGGCCCGGCTGGTACACGGAGAACCTCCGGGGCCGCCCCTTCCGCGTGGCGATGGCGGACCGGAACTATCGCGAGCAGTACCTCGACGCGGTCTCCTGCCTCATCCGCGATCAGGAGCGGGCGGGCCTCGACATCGTCACCGACGGCGACAACCGCTTCGACACCGACGTGGGCGGGCGGTCCTGGGTGAGCTACGTCGTACAGCGCCTCCAGGGCTTCTCGGGCTACGAGACCTCGCGCGGCCACGCGGCCTGGGGCGGTTCCGTGCCGGGGGAGATCATGTACGAGGTGCTCGAGGCGCGCGTCCTGCCCCGGGTGACGGGCCAGGTGGGTCCGGGCCCGCTCGAGTACGCGCAGCTCTGGCGCTCCGCCCAGCAGATGACGGGCAAGCCGGTCAAGTTCGGCTCCATCAGCGCCGACTGCCTCGAGTCGATCGTCGGCAACGACTACTACCAGGATCGCCGTGAGCTGGTGCTGGACCTGTGCGACGTCATGCACGCCGAGTTCGCGCGCCTGGCCGACGCGGGGTGCCGGGTGCTCCAGATCGAGGAGCCCTGGGTGCACCGCTTCGAGCATCACAAGGAAGACAGCGCGATGACGATGGAGTTCTACGTCGACGCCTTCAACCGGAGCGTGCGGGGCCTGCGCCGGCGGCTCGAGCTCTGGTGCCACACCTGCTGGGGGAATCCGGCCCAGCAGCGCTTCTACGACGCGGCCAGGAGCTACGCGCCGGCCCTGGAGCACATGAACGAGCTGGACGTGGACGTGCTCACCTTCGAGTGCGCGAGCACCGGGGGCATGGACCTGGAGGCCATCGGCCGCAGGATCACCCGGCCCAAGATCGCGATCGGCGTGATCGACCACCGGGCGCTCCAGGTCGAGCGTCCGGAGGCGGTGGCGGCCCTCATCAGGAAGGCGCTCGGATGCATCCCCGCCGAGCGGCTCTGCGTCTCCACCGACTGCGGCTTCGGCCGCGAGGGGATGAGCCGCCGCCACGCCTTCTACAAGATGGTGGCGCTGGTGCGCGGGACCAACATCGTCCGGAAGGAGCTGGGGCTGCCCGAGGCCCCCATCCCCGCCACCGAGAGCCGCTTCGCCCTCGCCGACGAAGCGTGAGCCGGCCGCAAGGAGACGCCCATGGGACAGGTCACGGTGGCGCGCGCGCTCGCCACGCTCCTCGAGCGCATGGGGACCGAGTACGTCTTCGGTGTGAACGGCCACGGCAACTGGGCGCTCCTCGACGCCGTCGTCCACGAGACGACGATCACGGGCATCCCGGCCCGCGCCGAGGACCAGGCGCTCCAGATGGCGGATGGCTACTGGCGGATGCGGCGGCAGGCGCCGCTCGCGGTCGTCGTGACGAGCGTCGGCCCCGGGAACATGAACATCCTGCCCGCGCTCGCCACCGCGTTCTACGAGTCCGTCGCGCTCGTGGTGCTGGCCGGCGGCGGCTCCACGCACTGGTTCGACCGGGGCGGGATCGAGGAGGCCTACCGCTACGCGCCGGAGGAGTGGATCCAGGTCGTGCGCCCGGTGTCGAAGAAAGCGGTCCTCGTCAACCGCCCCGACACCGCCGTGGACATGTTCCTGCGCGCCTATCAGGCCGCCATCACGGGCCGGCCCGGGCCCGTGGTCCTTCAGATCCCCTTCGACGTCCAGCACACCCCGATCGACGACCGGCTGCCCGATCCCGCGCCGCGCCTGCGGGTGCATCAGCCCGCGCCGGATCCGGCGGGCGTGGGCGAGGCGGCGGCGCTCCTGGCGCCGGCCGCCCGGCCGCTGGTGGTGGTTGGCAGCGGCATCGCCAACGCGCGCGCGTGGGACGAGCTGCTCGGCTTCGCCGAAACCACGGCGACACCGGTGGCGCTGACGCCGACCGGCAAGGGCGCGTTTCCCGAGACGCACCGCCTCTGCCTCGGCGCCATCGGCCGCGCGGGGACCGCGCAGGCGAACGAGGCGGCCCGGCGCGCCGACGTGGTGCTGGCGGTGGGCACGCACCTCTCGGACATCGACACCGGCGGATGGACGCTCTTCGACATCCCGGCTGGCGCGCGGCTGATCCATCTCGACATCGATCCCACCGAGCTGGGGCGCGCGTACCCGGCCGACGTCGCGCTCACGTGCGACGCGCGCCTCGGGCTGGCCGCGCTCACGGCCGCCCTCGGCCCCGCGCCCGACCGTGCGCCATGGCTCGGCGAGCTCGCCGCCGTCCGCGCCGGCTGGGAGGCGAGCGTGGCGGAGCAGCGCGCGTCCGACGCCGGGCCGCTCCACTACGCGCGCATCTGCGCCGACGCGAGCGACGTCGTCGCCGCCGTCGAGCCGGAGATGCCCGTCCTGTTCGACACGGGCCACCTGCTGTCCTTCGGGCCGCCATTCCTTCGCGCCGCCTCCCGGAATGTCGCCCACTGCGGCTTCTACCACCGCATGGGCTGGTCGGCGTCCGCCCTCCTCGGCGCGAGCCTCGCCCGCGGCCGCGCGCGCGCGCTCGCGCTGCTCGGCGACGGTTCGTTCCTGATGGGGGGCGTCGCGGTGGCGACCGCGGTCGAGCAGGACCTGCCGGTCACGTGGGTCGTCCTCAACAACCGCTCACTCCAGATCGAGCGTGAGCTGATGCTGCGCGCCTACGGGCGCGAGGCGTTCTGCGACTACCGGCTCAGGCGGACGGGCGAGCTCTGGAACCCCGACTTCTGCCAGTGGGCGCAGGCGATGGGCGCCGGCGCCACGAAGGTGACGGAGGCCGCACAGTTCGCGCCAGCCCTGCGGCGCGCGCTCGCCGGGGGGCGGCCGCACGTCATCGACGTGGACGTGAGCCTCGCGGTCGAGGGCTACCGTGCCGTCTGGTATCCGTACCCGCGGAACTTCTTCGAGACCTGGGCGCCCGGGCCCCTGCGGCCCGGCGGCCGAGCGCACGCTACTTGAGCCGCGGGTCGAGCGCGTCCCGCAGGCCGTCGCCGAAGAGGTCGAGGCATCTCTCACGGAGATCTCGTCGACCTTCCTGTCACCCAGCTCGGATCCTGGAGGCCGACGAGCTCCACGTCGGGCAGCCGGCGAGGTCGCGCAGGTACGCGGCGTCGTGGAGCGAGTGCCGGTGGCTCACCTCGATCACTGCGATCCGGATGCGCCCGGTGGGCCTCCGCGACGGCGTCAGGCCGCCGGCCCGGCCGGGGCGCGCGCGCGCCACGGCCGGGCGCGCTCGAGCTGGCCGGCGAGGCGGAACAGGGTCGCCTCGTCGCCGAAGCGCCCGACGACGTGCATGCCGATCGGCAGCCCGGCCGCGTTCCAGCAGAGCGGCACCGACATGGCGGGCTGGCCGGTCACGTTGAACACGGGCGTGAAGGGGATGAAGTCGAAGACCTGCCCGGCGAGCTGCCGGATCATCCCCATCGCCCGGAGCGCCCAGCCGGCGTGGAGCCGCCCGAGGACGCCGAGCACCGCCCGCTCGGCGCGCGACGGCTGGAGCGAGCCGATCGGCACCGGCGGCGCCGACAGGGTGGGCGTCAGGAGCACGTCGTGCCGCTCGAAGAAGCTCCCGATCTCGCGCGCGACGCGCTGCAGGTAGCGCGAGGCGTTGGCGTAGTCGCTCGCGGAGAGGGCGCGGCCGAGCAGGCCGAGGCCCCACGTGGCGGGCTCGAAGTCCCCCGGCGCCGGCGCGCGACGCGCCTGGCCCGCCGCCCACTCGATCTCGGCGCGCGCCTCGGCGACCACGATCGTCAGGAACGCGACGGCGAACGCCTCGCGCTCGATCCGGGGCGTGGCCTCGACCACCGTGTGCCCCAGCTCCCGCAGCAGGCGCACCGTGTCCTCGAGGCCCTGCACGCAGTCGTCGTGCACGGCGTGGCCGAGGAACGGCTGCGCCGTGAACGCCACGCGGAGCCGCCCGGGCTCCGTGCCGACCTCGGCGAGGAACGACCGCGCCTGCGGCGGCGCGGCGTAGGGCGCGCCCACGTCCGCGCCCGCGATCGCGTCGAGCATGGCGGCGCTGTCGCGCACCGAGCGCGTGAGCACGTGCTCCTGGGCGAAGCCGCGCCACACCTCGCCCGTGTCCGGGCCGGTCGGCGTGCGGCCGCGCGTCGGCTTGAGCCCGAACACGCCGCAGCACGACGCCGGGATGCGGATCGAGCCGCCGCCGTCGCCGCCGCCGGCGAGCGGCACCATGCGCGCGGCCACCGCCGCGGCCGAGCCGCCGCTCGAGCCGCCCGGCGTGCGGCCGAGGTCCCACGGGTTGCGCGTCGGGCCCGCGACCGCGGGCTCGGTGAACGGGACCAGGCCGAACTCCGGCGTGTTCGTCTTGCCCAGGATGACCACGCCCGCCGCCTTGTAGCGCCGGACGATCTCGCTGTCGAGCGGCGCGGGGATGTCCCTGAGCAGGCGGTTGCCGGCGCCGGTCGGCACGCCGGCGTACTTGGCGCCGAGGTCCTTCAACAGGAAGGGCACGCCCCGAAACGGGCCGTCGGGGAGGCCGCCGGCGACCGCGGCGCGCGCCTGGTCGTACATCCGGTGGACGACGGCGTTGATCGTCGGGTTCCCCGCCTCGATGCGGGCGCGCGCGGCCTCGAGCAGCTCGCTGGGCGTGACCTCCTTGTTCCGCACCAGCTCGGCGAGGCCCAGGCCGTCGTGCTCGGCGTACTCCGCGAAGGCGCTCATGCGGTCTCCCTGGCCCCCTACGATACTCCTCCGTTCCTCCCCCGGTGCTCGGCGCGAGCGGTTGGGTTATGCTCTCCCCCGGGAGGCGACCATGACCCTTCGGCTCTCCGTCCTCTGCGCCACCACCGTCGCCCTGCTCGCCCTCGCCCCGGTGCCCGCGGGCGCCCAGTCGCAGGAGCACGACGCGCCCGGCCGGCGCGGGGCCCCGCCGCCGTCTTCCGCGCCGGCGGCGCCCGCGAATCTCTGCGCGGCCCTCGCCCGCGCGGCCGCCGACGGGGCGAACAAGTTCCGCTCGTTCCAGACGGGCCGGTTCCACGACGAGACGAAGGAGTGGGACTCGAGCCTCATGCTCCCCGGCTTCCGGTTCTGCCGCGTGGACATCGAGCTGGCGAACCTCAACTGCTGGACCGAGCGCATGACCCCGCTCGAGGCGGAGCCGCGCGCGCTCGAGTTCAAGCGCGCCGTCCAGGCCTGCTATCCAGGCCTCGTGCCGGGCGAGGACGTCGACCGGGCGAGCACCGCGGTCCGGTCGAAGACCACCTGGACGCTGCCCGCCGGCCGGCGCGTCCGGCTCGTCAAGCGCATCCGGACCGACGGCCAGCCGGCGTCGATCTTCATCTGCGTGGAGTGACGCGCGCCCGGCGCCGGTAGTGGGTCAGTTTGATTCTCCGTGCGTGTCGAGCAACCCGACGATTTCCTCGACGGACCGCTTGGCGGTACCGAGCTTGTTCATGTGAGTAGCATACTTGACCGCTCAAGCACAAGTCAAACCCTTTCTGGCCTTGGCCGTAGATCCCAGTGGCGTTTACGCTTGTTTGCGGATCGCCCTCAGGGACGTGATCTTGCTACGGGGCGCGTAGATGCTTTGCGTCTCTGGTTCTTCCAGGTTGACGACTCGCGCCAGGTCGCTGACCGAAAACCCAAGCTTCCCCGTGTGCAATTTGATGATCTCCTGAAACACGCGCGGCTCCTCGACTGGAATATCCAAGTGCTGCGGCTCTCGGGTCCGATAGCCCGCCTTACCAAACTGCATCCAGATGTATCGCGCTTGGCGCTCGCTGATGGCGCCAAGATCCGTCGCGCACTTCAACAGCGCTTGCATCGAAACCTTCCAAAATGGTTTCAGGTTGGCGAGCTTCGCCGGAGTAATGCCTCCCACGAAGTACGGCCTGATGTCGTCGGCGGGCAAGAGGAACGCCGATGCAAATTCGTCGGCCTCCTGCTCAATGTCTCGACTGACCGTTCGGTGCATTACCGTGTGACCAATCTCGTGAGCAAGTGTCCACCGGAGACGATCACCTGGAACGCCAGTGTTGACGAAGAACATTGGCGGGTATCCGGGTATCCATTGGCTGATGGCGTCTACCTGACGCGTCTCGAAGTCGCATCGAATGACGACGCCGCCAGCGTCCTCAATCGCCTGGGTGACGCCGGCTACCGGCCCGCGCGGCAGAAGCCACGTCCCACGCAAGGCTTGCGCGACAGACCGGGGGTCGCCGCCAAATTCCTCGAGATCGAAACTCGGGAAGGGCTGTTTCGGCTCAATATCGACCGATCGCAGCAAACGGCCAAGATGAATTCGGCGGATGTTAACGACAGCGTGAATCTTTGCGAGCGTTCGCGCCGGAATTGCCTGACGCCTTCGGTGGAACAGGATGCTGGTGTCGATTCCGTGCAGCTCGTCTTGCTGATAGAAGAAGTCGGGCGGATAGTTCAGCGCCCTACAGAGCGCTTTCAGGGTTTCATCCGTGACACGCACCAACCCGGCCTCGATCTTCGACACCTTGGCCTGGTGGTCACGCCCCATCCGGTCCGCGAGTTCCGCCTGGGTGAAGCCCCTGGACTCACGCGCCAGCGTCACCATCGCAGGATTGATCGCTCGGTTCATTCTTCCTCGCTGAGCTTGTCCTTTTTCGGCTCGTGTTCGGGCTTGAGCTTCACTATCGTCCCGTCGCCAGAGATCGGCGTGGGTGTGATCTCCGGGATCACAGGGAAGAGATCGTCTTGCTGACCGTAAATCTTCACCGGTATCCGGTACTCGATTTTGCGGCCCACCGGAGCCACGATGAAGATCGCCATCAAGCCGCCCACGCCGTTTTCTTGATACCCCGCGACGAGCCGACGCGCACGGGTGGGCAGACCGTCGATCTTCGTGTTCGGAGAGTTCAGGTTTTTGACGCGTTCTGTCTGGATATTGGAGGGGCGACCCTGCTTGTCCAGCTTCTTGAGCCGAACGAGCGCGCGGTCCCTGATGCTGAGGTGGTGATAGCCGTGCTTCACGACGAACTGGACACCGGAGACGTTCCTGAAGACCACGTAGGCGCGATGAATCATCAGGTCATTGACGACGCTCGCCTTGGTTCGCTTGGAGTGCTTCGCGCGCTGCTCAGTGGAGTACTGCCCACCATCGTTGTACTCGTCCCAGGCTTCCTCGAAGCAGCGTATGAAAAGATGGCGATACTCCTCGAACAACGCCCGCGCTTCTGTTTCCGTGAGATCGTCCGGCATCCCGGCGGCTCCTTTCATGACCGGAGGATGCCCGATCGTGTCATGTTCGGTGTCAAAAATCCATGGAATTATGCTTGCCTGGTCCGCCGTGCCGATTTCCAGCGTTCTTTCGCGGCCTTACTGGCAATCTCTCTCCGGCGCTTTGCGCTCAGTTGCTTCGCCCTGGCCAGTCCGCCCTTCAATCCCCCGCGTCTGCCCAACTCGACGGCTAAGGGGTTCTTGGCCGGCTCCCCAGCCTTCGTCGCAGCCTCGACAATCGCCGCAGCGAGACGGTTCAGGTCCTTCGGGGTGGGGCGCTTGCTTGACCGCTTTGGCATGTTCATAATATGCCACAGGAAGTTAGCGGGGTCTATTTTAGGACTTGACCGCAAGCGGCTTGGCCAGGCACGCTATGTACGGACCGGGAGGGCACCGACGAGTGTGCCCGTGGGCTCTGCCCCCCGGTCCCGATTTTTTCCGGTAGGGGGTTCCAGAAATGCACCTCCTGTACCTCGACGAATCGGGCACGCATGGGGGGAATTACTTCGTTCTCGCCGGGATTTCCATCTTCGAACGACAGACCTACTGGCTTGCGAAAGAGCTTGATCGAATCCAGCAGCAGTTTCTCCCGGGCTCCAAGGAGCCTGTTGAATTCCATGCTGCAAAGATTCGAGCCGGCAAGGAAGAGCCGTGGTTGAGTCTAGCTCAAGACGCGCGTTATGGGCTTCTCGATGAAGTTTATAAGATGATCATCCAGAGCAAGTGTTCTCTCTTTGGTGTGGCAATAGAACGGAAGTGGATTACCGCCAAGGGCGATGACGAGTATCAGTTTGCCTTCGAGAGTCTGATTCTTCGTTTCGACGCCTTTCTAACAAAGCTTTACAAAGAGGAGAACGAGCAGCAGCGCGGCCTCGCTGTAATCGCCGAATCTGAGTTCAAGCGCCGCCTCGAAACCCTGGCACATCGCATTCGTAGAGAAGGCACGCGTTGGGGCGAGCTTCACAATCTCGCCGAAGTACCCCTCTTTACGCTCGCAGCGAATTCGAGACTGCTACAGGTCGCCGATTTCTGTGCTAATGCCCTCTGGGGGCGATACGAGACCGGTCATGGGCGCCACTTTGATCGGATCGTATCTAAATTCGAAGCGGCTGACGGTGTCATTCACGGGTTGGCCCATTTCTGTATCAACTACTTAGATTGTTATTGTCCGGCCTGCCTCACTCGCCGGGTACACAAAGGCGCCCCCTAAACCGGCGCTAGTTCAAACTGGCCCACTACCCCGGCGCCGCGATCCTTGCGGCCTCGGCGGGTCCCCGGTATGCTGCAAGGGCTGTCCTTCCAGCCGCCATCCCCGCGAGAGTGGCGAAACTGGCAGACGCG
>Ga0209341_10003221_pt1 | contig 15308 bp, 6 predicted proteins | sample RifCSP13_2_FD_184020 | JGI IMG/M metagenome (GOLD analysis project Ga0209341, IMG submission 184020) | Soil microbial communities from Rifle, Colorado - Rifle CSP2_sed 13_2 (SPAdes) (version 2) | ecosystem: Environmental > Terrestrial > Deep subsurface > Rock core/Sediment | place: Rifle...
ACCAGGTCTCAATAGCAAGGGAGGCCGGCTGCGATACCTGCTGCGGTCACTGAGCAGGAGGGCAGGGTAGAATAAAAAAGACAAAGGCCGCGGGGCTTGATCCCCGCGGCCTTTTTTTATTGAATTTGTCTGGATTCCGGCTTAAGCGTACTCACAGGTTGCTCTAAAAGCTCTAAGATGCAAGGCCCCGGTTAAATCGGGGAGCGAGGAATGAGGCGTACTCTTTATGTACGTCGCAGTGACGAGCTACGAAGACAACACAGCAGATGGACTTTTTCAGCAGCCTGCTAAAGCGGGATGTGGATATAGACGATATAGAGCCACATGCAGATCAGCGTAGCTCCCAGCCAGCTTACGTACTTGAAGGCCCTCCGGCTCCTTGAATGCACGATGAGGAGCTTGAAGAGTATTATGAAGAGCCCCGCTGTCCAGCCGCCGAGAGACCAGAGGCTCAAGCCGTACGTTGCGAAAGAGAGCACCGCCAGGATAAGGAATATGACGAAGCTTATGAAGCCGTTTGCCCTGTGTATCTTCCTCTCCAGCGGGCCCTTTGCCTTGACCATCTGAAGGCCGCTTATGAAGCTCGTGGTTGCCAGTATCAAGCCGATGCTGGCGAGCACGGTGGAGAAGTTCGTGAACGCGTTAAAGAGTTCGAGTATGCCGTTCATCTGTTATTCCCTGTATACTATCTTGAATATGTTCTTCTGCACAAGGTACGAGACTATGCCGAAGTATATGAGCACTATGGGCATTATGAGGAAGATGTTCGGTATCGTGGTGTTCTCTGCCACCTCATTGCCGTCGGATTCGCTTATGACGATGCCGTAGGTGTTCCTCAATGTCCTGTTCCCGGTTATCTTGTTGCCGTGAGAGGCAAAGACCATGATGCCGTCCCACGAGTTCAGGTTAACGCTGTTGTTAACGATCTCGTTGTCGTCGGAGTAGCTTATGAAGAAGCCCTTGTCCTTGTTCAGGGTCGCGCTGTTGAGCTCTATCCTGTTGTGGCCGGACTTTTCCATGTACAGGCCGTACTGCGCATTCGAGCTCGATATGTTGCCTCTTATGGTGGAATAGCTCGTGCCGTAGAGGGTTATCCCGTTGCCGTTGTTGGTGAACTGGTTGTTGGAGAGGGTGACCTTCGTAGAGTTGGAGACGAGCACCCCGGCCACGGTCGAGCCTGTCGCCCAAAGGCCTGTAACGGAGACGTCGGCGGCGTTTGATATCTTTATGGCCGGCTTATTCTGGATGGCCGCCTGTATCTGCGTCGAGGCTGGCCCCATGTTCGACCGCAGGATCAGCGGCTTTTCTATCATGACGTTCTCGACAAAGACGCCGCTGTTGACGATGATGGTGTCATACGGCATGGCGGCGTTCACGGCCTCCTGTATCGTTTTGAACCGCTCAGGAACATAGTGTGTGGCGGCTTTAGCGATAGAAGGAGCCAGGGACGCGATGATAACGAATAGGATGCTGAATGACTTTTTCATTAATGAGCGCAGAGAATACCATTCGCAGCCCATTGAGGGCCGAACCAGTTTATCTCTCGATTGAAGTGGATTTAAAGTAAAATCATAGCAGAATGGCCCGTTAAAGTCCATTTTTTTGTACTCTTTTCCGGTACTTCGGTCTGCTTGTCAGGCTGAATTCGCAGCTCTTAATCCTGTATGACTTTCAAATCCTTGAACGCGGCATCCGTTGCCCCTGCCCACAGCCCACTTTTTGCCTGTTTAAGCGTTTTGATTTCAGTCTGGCCCTGCGGGACGCCGTTGATGTAAAAAGATGCCGTATTGCCGGAGACCCTTGCCTCTATCTCATGCCATACGTATCTCCTCAGGAGGACGCCTTCAGCGGCCCTGGTAAAGATGTTTCTGCGCCCCATTTCGCTCTTCCCGTTATGCTCCCACAGCTCGATTGTGCCGCTGTCGGTGTTGATATAAAAGACATGGTACTTGAGGCTGTCCCTGGCGTTAAAGATCACCCCGGCGGTATTGCCCCTGTCCACCCTGACCCGTGCCTTTACAGTATAGCCCCGTCCGTTTCCGGGCAGGCCGAAGATGATGCGGGCAGGCATCTTCTCCCCCCTGTGATAGAGCACGTCTCCTTCGCCCTTCCAAATGCCTGAGGAGACCGAAGGCTCATCCGGGCAGCCCCAATCAGGGGCCGCTGATTTCGAAAGAAGGCTTACATCGGCGCAGCGCGCGTATTCCCGGTATCCATCCGCTTCGAGTCTTCTCCTTATCCCTTCCTGCATCCTTTCAAGGCCGTGCGGTATCAGCCTGTTGTCGTATGCTATCACCGGATGCCGTTCTATCGCGCTTGTGAATTCGCCGATGTCGTCCTTTGAAGTGAGGATGGACAGAGAGAGGAACCTGTGGTCAGGCAGGCAGCCGTGCTGCATGTAGATAAGCGAATCGAGGCCGGATACGACAGGTACCCCGGCCTTGCATGCCTCAATGAGCGGGCCTTCCGCGCGGCTTATCTTTACGTCCATATCGCGAGACCTGCCGTTCACTGCTTCCGATACCCTGAACACCCCTCCGGTGTCGTCCTGCAGAAAACGCGTTGAGGCCTGCATGACCGCGGCGCGGTAACCCGGTTTTGTCTCAGGGGCGCAGGCGAGGCCTTTTTGCATGCCGTCAGCGCACTCCGTGTGCCATGCGAAACGCTCTGCCTCGTACCTGGTCATGAACCCGCTGATGCTCCCGAATACCTTTTCATGGACTGCGCCGCTCAACAGCAGCAGGAGCACAATGAGGCCTGCCGCATATTTCCTCGCTTTCTTTGCCCTTATGAACCTGTAAGCGAAAAGCGCGAGCCCGGGCGCAGCCGCCCAGACAAGCGGGAAGAAATAAGGGGTGACCGACCGGCCCATCGAGTACATGGCCCACATCGCGGAGACGATGACGGATGACAAGAGGAAGAGATGGGTATCTGTGAGCCTGAAGCCTTTTTTTATGATCCTCCCTGATATGCTCCATAAGGCGAGCAGAAGGAAGAGTACGGGAAGGAGCGCCTCAGACGGGAAGACCTGCGGCAGCGCGGCAAACCCCTGGGAGAACGCCGCGTATTGCCTGCAGATATTTCTTACTGCCTCTATTGGCCCGTAGTCCGGAATATTAAAGAGCGTCATGGCCGCAAGCGGCGCAATGACGGCGCACGCGCATAAGGCCATTTTTGTAATCGAGTCCCGCTCTCCGGTGAAGGTTTTGAATGCGTGGCTAAGCAGGAATGATAGAAGGAATAGAAAACCGAGCACAGGCTCCCAGAGGACCAGGAAGCCGAAGAGGAAGCTCCATAAAAAAGACGCCTTTGTTTTATTTAACGAAAGCCAGAGAAGCAGGAGGCCCAGCATCGTAGGCAGCTGCGCCCGGACCGGCCCCATGTTGGGGAATATTATGTATGCGTCCCTCGAGACATAAAAAAATGATAGCACTACCGCGGTAACGAGCCCGGTCATTGCCGAGCCGGTAATCCGCTTTGTCAAATAATAGAGGGCTAGCCCGGCCGCAAAGCTTGTCGAGGTCACGAGCCCGATGAGGCTCATCTGTGAGAGGCCGAAGAGCTTGACCCAGGCCCATATAATGAAGGCGGGCATTAGCCCGTACTGCGCGTGCGTGTGTATGTAAGGCCACCGTCCCTGGCCAATGCCCGATGCTGGCCCTATCCAGGACGCCCAGTGCGTGAAGTCTATCCTCGCGGGCGGGTAGATGGTAAAGCAGATAAAAAGAAGCAGCATGACTACCGGAGTTACGGGGCTGAGCCTCTTGAAGCCGGTCCGTATTGAAAGGTAGACAGATGCGCTCTGGATGATGACGGCTCCGAATAAGAGGATGAAAAGGAAGGAGCTGAGGAGCGTCTTTATCCCGCTCTTGTCGTAGACGGATTGCGCAGTGCCTGCTGAGAGTAGTTCATGGGGGATTTGTCCTGTAAGGAGGCCTGCAAACGGCGGAAGTTCCAGATACCCGAGCGCGTCTCTCAAGGATACGGCGACGAGCGAGAAGAAAGCTCCGTAAAGAAGGCTCGCGAATATGTCGTCTTTGTATGTCTTTAACCGGCGCCGTCTTGCAGCCTTGTAAGCTGTTATGGCCGACGCTCCGGCGCCAGCCATGATGGCCAGCGCAAAGAGGCCCTTGTTCCCGGCAAACGGGACTGCCAGCGCCGGTAGCGCGGCCGACAGGATCATTATGATATCAGCCGCTCGGAAGGTTTTTTTGAAGGATATGCCGGACAGTATGGAACCTTTTGTGATAGCGTCGATCTGCATGTTTTGGTCCTGATGGAAGTGTGGACAGGAAAGGCAAGGCGGATAGGCGTACAACCGAAGGATTAATCCGCGCTTTAATCGTGAAATTCCCCGTAGCTTTGCTACGGGGGTTACCTTATTACCTCCCCCTTGACGGGGGAGGGCAGGGTCGGGGTGAAAATATTTTTCACCCTCCCCTCAGTCCCCTCCCGTCAAGGGAGGGGAAGAATTTATGAAGACTCCCCGCAGCTTGCTGCGGGGAGGTTCAGCGGCTAACTATAACCGGGTTTTACGGAGTGTCAACTGATGGGAGGGACTGCATATAGGCCTGAGTTTGACCATGTTATAGTCCGGGGATATACTTTTTTATATGCAGGAAAAAGGGGGTACGAGATGAAAGAAGATATTAGAAAAGAGCTTCCCGATTTTCTTCAGAAGGTCATAGATAAATACCCCGGGATCTGGGACGGTTTCGACGCGCTGGGGAATGCCATAAGTGAACTGCCCGGGGGCATTGACAAAAAAAGCCAGCATCTTGTGAAGCTGGGGATCGCGATCGGCGCTGGCAGTGAAGGGGCCGTTCACTCGCATGTTCGCAGGGCCAAAAAGGCTGGTTTCTCGAACGAGCAGATATACCATGCCGCGCTGCTCTCCATAACCACCATTGGCTGGCCGGGCGCCGTGGCCAGGCTATCCTGGATAGATGACATCCTGAAAGAGATTAAAGCCAGAAAAGCCGCCTGATTATTGATGCATAAGAACGCATGGGCGTGAAAGCATCGTACGATGCTCTGCGCTCTACTTCATCTTCGAATTCAGCTTGATCGTCGGTCCATCCACCACGAATGTGCCGCTGCCCTGATGATGTATGGTCTTGGGCCGCTTCTGCGCAGGATCGATCCATGCCTTGAGCACCTCCAGGATGAAAAGGTTATATTTGGCGGCGAGCCGCGTGTCATACACCCTGCATTCCAGGTTGGCGAAGCACTCGGCGATGAGCGGCGCGGCCACACGCGCGGCCGGCACGGGAGTCAGGCCGAAGGCCGTGAACTTGTCGGTGTCGCGGCCTGACGCGTTGCCTGCATCCACCACCTTCGCCGCCAGCTTTCGGGCCGGGATGGCGATCACGCATTCTCCCGTCGCGCGGAGCGCCGTGAAGCTGAAGTTCGCATCGCTGACGACGCATGCGACGAGCGGCGGCATGAACTCGACCATCATGTGCCAGGACATGGTCATTACATTGGCGCGGCCCTTTCGCGCAGTCGTCAGAAGCACGACCGGGCCAGGTTCGAGCAGTTGGTATACCCTGGAGAGCGGAAACTCTTTCATCGTGGTTGTCCTCTGGCGAGATACATATTGAAGTCTAATCATGCAAATGCAAGGTGTCAAATGGCATTTCGTCAGACATGAGCCTGAGATGCGTAGCGTAGGTAATGAAGAGGATTAGCACAAAATCAGCACACTCAAATGAAAAAGGGGTTACGATTTCTCGTAACCCCTTTGATTTTCTGGTGGAGCAGAGGGGGATCGAACACCTGACCTCAAGACTGCCAGTAGGAAACGGCAAAAAACCATAACCCCTTGATTTCGGTCTGACTTTCCTATTTTGACATGAAAATCAAGGGGTTAATTGTTGTCCCTTGATTCCCTCTGTTTCCCTTAAATCCCTCTGTTCCCTCTCTGTCTACAACAATTTTACAACAGTGCGTCAGCCATCCCCTCGATTATAGCTCCATAACCGGCCGCGTGATCCCTTGCGCAGGTTAATCCGCTTGCGGCCATAGGTTGTATATCATCACGAATATGATATCAACTTCAGAATAAGATGGGATGCCGTAACGTGGATGAAGGGACCTTTTAAAATAGTGGTGAAAAATTTTCCGTGAAGTGTGTTGAGACCGGAGGACGCAAACACAGCAGCTTATGACCGGGGGATCGGAATAAGTACGACATTTTACTTTGAAGGCAGGGTTGGCTTGATATTAAAAGCGAATGACTTTACGCCTGGGGTTTTATTGTGATAGAGAGGCAGACCCGAAGAACCGGGCCTGCCTCTCTTCGAGCTTAGAACTTAGAGCTTTACTACATTTGTCGCCTTGGGGCCCTTGGGTCCTTCGGCTACATCAAAACTCACCGCCTGACCTTCGGCAAGGGACTTGAATCCCTGGTCCTGAATGTCAGCATAGTGCACAAACACGTCTCCGCCGTCTTCTTTGCTGATGAATCCGAAGCCCTTGGAATCATTGAACCACTTAACAGTTCCGTTCGCCATGATGATATACCTCCTTTTTGAGTATTTGAAGCTTTCGGAGGGCAAGTCATAAAAAAAACCGCAACAGAGAAGGTCTTTGCGGCTGCAAACAACAAGGACTTCCGGAACTTCATTCATCATAACATCTCACATAATCTCAAAAAGTGAAAGGTTTATTATTCATACGCCGTTACCTGCGATAAATATCCACACTAAAGCCCCATGCGTATAATCGAGGTCTGCGGTGGCCTTGAAGTCAGCCGGTTCAGTAGCCAGCGGCATTTTAGTGTCCATTTTCATTAGAGCGGTCAGCTAACTTCCAGGAATTTGCATTATATTCCGTAATAAATGCATGAATATGGTATGTTATGTTAAGAAATAGCCAGCGCTTTAATACTCCTTGCCTACCGCCTGGTTCAACTTCGGCCAGCAAATTACCAAGGGCCTTCGACCTAACTATCCAAGTGGAACACTAACCGGGGGCAAGTCACTTGTTCGGCGCCAACTCATTTCAACCCGAGTTCGAGCGAGGAGAATGTCATGGTCATCAAAGAGCTGGGATTTTCAGCTCGCACCCGGAATGCGCTGTTTAACGACCGGGATACCGAGTTGCTGCGTTCGGAGCTGTTCAGCCTCGAGCAATTGAAGCGTCACGCGGAAACGCTGGCCGGTCAGCATAGAATCGATCCGCGTCCGGGGCCGGACAAGTTGCTGCCACGGCTGGCGGACAATGCGCGCGTTCTGCTGGCGGCGTATGACGTCGTGACAGCCGCAGCCACGCCGGGACAACGGATCGTGCCGGCGGAGGCCTGGTTGCTCGACAATTTCTACCTCATCGAGCAGCAGATCGGTCTGGCACGTCGGCATCTGCCGCGCGGGTACAGCCGGCAGTTGCCGCAATTAACTGATGGCCTGTCAGCCGGTTTCCCCCGCATCTATGATTTGGCGTTGGAGTTGATCTCTCACATGGACGGTCGTGTCGACAGCGACAACGCCACCCAATTTGTCACCGCTTACCAGACCGCTAAACCGTTAAAGCTGGGCGAATTGTGGGCATTCCCGATCATGCTGCAGTTGGCGCTGCTGGAAAACCTTCGACGCGTTGCGTTGCGTATCGCCCGCCGGCGCGAGGAGCTCGATGCGGCCATCACATGGGCAGACCGCATGCTCGCGACGGCCGAAAAAGAGCCGAAACAGCTTATCCAGTTGCTGGCCGACTTTGCCAATGCCGATGTGCCTCTGACCGCGCCGTTTGTGGAGGAATTTTACGCAAGACTCCAGGCACAGGGGCCTGCCATGGCGTTCGTTCAAACCTGGGTCGAGCAAAAACTGCTCGAACAAGGGTCGACCGCAACGCAGTTGTCGGAGGCAGCCGGACGAACGGCCGCTGCCAACCAGATCTCCATAGCAAATAGTATCGGTAGTCTGCGTTTCATCGACACTATGGACTGGAGGAATTACGTAGAGGCGCTCAGTGTCGTCGAGCTGACATTGCGCGAAGACCCGACAGGGATGCACGCCAGCCAGGACTTTGTCACCCGCGACCGGTACCGGCATGTCATCGAAGACGTGGCGAGGGGCAGTTCGCGCAGCGAGTCGGGGGTGGCACGCGAAGCCGTTATCCTCGCGCAGGCTGCTGCGGCGCGATTGGGCACCACGGACCGCACCGCGCATGTCGGATACTATCTTATCGATAACGGACGGCAAGTACTGGAGCGCGCGGTCGGCTGCCGTTTGTCCTGGAAATTGCGGGTCAGCCGAGCGAGCCGGCATTTGCGCCTGTTTCTTTACATCGGCCCCATCATGTTGCTCACCGCGCTGGCGACATCGGCCGTGCTTTTCCCGTTCGGCGGGTTCGAGCCGGGTGATTTGCGGTACTGGTTTTTCGCGATCACCGGCATAATCGGCGCGTCGGCGCTGGCCGTCCCGCTGGTGAACCTGTTGTCCACGCTCGTCTTGCCGCCTCGCGCGCTGCCACGCTTGGATTTTTCGCAGGGCATTCCATCCGTTCACCGCGCCATGGTGGTTGTCCCCACCTTGCTGAGCAGGCCGCAAGATGTTGATGATCTTATCGAAGCAATGGAGATACGCTATCTCGGTAATCGCGATCCTAACCTGTTCTTTGCCCTGCTGACGGATTTCCGCGACGCGCCAGAACGCACCCTGCCAGACGATGACGCGTTGCTCGCCGAAGCGCGCGCAGCTGTCCAGGCGCTCAACGAGACCTACCGCGAGGACCGCCCGTGTATCTTCTATCTGTTTCACCGGCCCCGGGTATGGAATCCATACGAACGGGTGTGGATGGGATATGAGCGCAAACGCGGCAAACTGGAGCAGTTCAATGCCTTGCTGCGGGGAGGGGAGCAAACTGCATTCTCGGATATTGCCGGTGATTTATCCATCCTCTCTTCGATCAAGTACGTCATCACCCTGGATTCCGACACGCAACTGCCCCGCGACGCTGCGCGCACACTTATAGGAAACATCGCTCATCCTCTCAATCGGCCGGTCTACGATGCCGACAAGGGACGCATTGTCGAAGGTTACGCGATCCTGCAACCACGCGCTTCGATCAGCCTGACCAGTGCAGGCCAGTCACGGTTTACCAGGTTGTTCGCCGGTGAATCAGGCATCGATCCCTACACGCGCGAGGTATCGGATGTCTACCAGGATATTTTTGGAGAGGGGTCGTTCATCGGCAAGGGCATCTACGATGTGGACGCCTTTCGTCAAGCCGTCGATGGACGCTTTCCGGAGGATCTCATTCTCAGTCACGACTTGCTGGAAAGCGGGTATGCCCGTTCGGCGCTGGTGACCGACGTCGACCTCATTGAAGATCATCCGGCCAGTTACGCCATAGAGGCCAGCCGGCGACACCGGTGGATACGCGGCGACTGGCAGCTTGCCGGCTGGCTGCTCCCGCGCGTGCCCGGACCGCCTGGGTCAAACGGACAAAAAACGAAGCGGCAACCGAACTCGCTTACAGCCTTGTCGGTGTGGAAAATTTTCGATAACCTTCGACGCAGCCTCGTGTCGCCATCGTTGTTTGGCTTGCTGGCGGGCGGTTGGCTGTTTGGTCCGGGACCAACGTGGTTCTGGACCCTGCTGGTCGCGGGTGTGGTGTTCCTGCCCGCCTTGCTGGGAGCCGTGATTGAGCTTATTCGTAAGCCTGAAGAACGGGATTGGCTGGCGCACCTGACCCTGACAGTCAAATCCTCGGGCCGCTCAATAGCGCTCGTTTTGCTGACATTGGTCTTTTTGCCATACGACGTGCTGATTTCTCTGGATGCGATCCTGCGCTCGGGTGTGCGGATGCTGTTCACTCGACGCGGATTGTTGCTCTGGCATATGCGGTCCTATGCAAGCCGCAACGCGCGCCGTACGCTGGCCGATTTTTTTATGGAGATGTGGGTCGCGCCTGTTCTGGCAATGGCGCTGGCTTTCGCATTGGGGGTCAGCCGGTCGGCGGAACTGCTCTTCTGTGCGCCTTTTTTGTTGCTCTGGCTGGTGTCGCCAGCCGTCGGCTGGTGGATCAGCATGCCTCTTGTGTCCCGCGCGCCGGAGCTGACTGGTGATCAACGGGCATTTCTGCGGGCGGCGGCTCGGCGGACGTGGCGTTTCTTTGCGGATTTCGTCGGCCCACAGGACAACTGGCTCCCGCCAGATAACTTCCAGGAATATCCGGCTCCGGCCAGCGCCTCGCGTACCTCGCCTACGAACATCGGCATGTCGCTTTTGGCGAACCTGGCTGCGTACGATTTTGGTTACATTTCCGCCGGAGAATTCCTGCGGCTTACCGGGAATACGCTGGACACGATGGAAAAGCTGGAACGCTACCGCGGCCATTTTTACAACTGGTACGACACGCGCACGCTGAAACCGCTTCGCCCGCAGTACGTCTCTTCGGTGGACAGCGGCAACCTGGCCGGCAGCTTGCTGACCTTGCAAGCGGGACTGGCAGAGTTGAAAGATCAGCCGGTGCTGTCATCGTGCGCGTTTCAGGGGCTGCAGGACACCTTGCAGGTGCTTGCTGAACACATGCCTTCGTCACCAGTCCCGGGTCTTGCGAAGAAGATCGAGTTTCTGCAGGACACACTTCATTCGCTCACGCTCAAAGGGCAGCCACAGACGCTTGCCGCCGCCGATATCTTGCTGGATGAGATTCACCGTTCTGGCGGGCGGCTGGTTGCATTGCTGCCGGCGGATATTGATTTTGATGGCGATCTGTATTACTGGGCGCTCTCATTCGACCGGCAATCCCGCGCACTTCGGGATGACCTTGGATTCCTGGTGCCCGGACCGCGGGACTTCGGCAACATCCCGACACTGACGGAATTGGCCAGAGAGAGTGCGGTTGGCACTGAGGCGCTGTCGTCAGCCGGGGTGGCCGCCGCAGCAGTGCATTGTTACAAGGGCGCGGTGGAGCGGCTCAGGATTATTGACGATCTGGTGGATCGCTGCCGCGAACTGGCGGTGATGGATTTTGAATTTCTCTACGATACATCGCGTGGCTTGCTGACCATAGGTTACGACGTGAGTGAACGGCGCCGCGATCCGTCCTGCTACGACTTGCTGGCATCGGAAGCGCGCCTGGCCAGTTTCCTGCTCATCGCGCAGGGACAGGTACCGCAGAAACATTGGTTCGCGCTCGGCCGCCAGCTGACGAGTCACGGCGGCGAAATGAGCTTGATTTCGTGGAGCGGCTCGATGTTCGAGTACCTGATGCCGCAACTGATAATGCCGAGTTTCGAGAACACCCTGCTGGACCAGACCTGTAAGGCCGCGGTGTCGCGCCAGATCGAATACGGCCGACAGCGCGCTGTGCCCTGGGGTATTTCCGAGTCCTGCTATAATGCCACCGACATGCACCACGTCTATCAATATCGGGCGTTCGGTGTGCCCGGGCTGGGCTTCAAGCGCGGGCTGGGAGGCGACCTGGTCGTCGCTCCTTACGCCAGCGCACTGGCGCTGACGGTGATGCCGCGGGAAGCGTGTCGCAATTTGCAGACGCTGGCCGCCAAAGGTTTCCTCGGCGTTTATGGGTTCTACGAGGCGGTCGATTACACGCCGTCGCGTGTGCCGCTGGGTAAGAATCACGCCACCGTGCGTACATTCATGGCGCATCATCAAGGCATGAGCCTGTTGGCCTTTGAGCATGTATTGCTCAACCGGCCGATGCAGCGCCGGTTCATGTCTGCCCCCCTTGTACGGGCAACGGAATTGTTGCTGCAGGAGCGCGTGCCCAAGAAGGGCGCTACGTTGCACCCGCACGCTGCTGAAGTGAACGCCGCCTCGCGCCTCCCCGTAGCGGAAGCAGGCGCGATCATGCGCATGTTTACCGACCCCAACACGCCGACGCCTGAAGTTCACCTCTTGTCCAACGGCAGGTACCATGTCATGGCGACCAATGCTGGAGGAGGTTACAGCCGCTGGCGAGACCTGGCCGTCACCCGTTGGCGAGAGGACGCCACTTCCGATTGCTGGGGCACGTTTATTTACTTGCGCGACCGCGACACGGGGCGTTATTGGTCAACCGCGTATCAACCGACGCTGCGCAAGGCCGATCACTACGAGGCGATTTTCGTGCAGGCGCGCGCTGAATACCGGCGGCGCGATCAGTCGATCGAAGCGCACACCGAGATCAGCGTCTCGCCTGAAGACGATGTCGAGATTCGCCGTGTCACGCTCACCAACCTGTCATCCCGTACCCGTCAAATCGAGGTGACGAGTTACGCGGAGGTCGTGTTTGCGCCGTTGAATGCCGACCTGGCCCATCGCGCTTTCAGCAACCTTTTCGTGCAAACCGAAATCCTTTCCGACCGGCAGGCGATCCTCTGCACGAGGCGCCCACGCACGCCGGGGGAGCAGGTCCCGTGGATGTTTCACTTGTTGGCAGCGCCTGGCGCGATTGCCGACGAGCCGTCTTACGAGACTGACCGCGCCAAATTCATCGGGCGGGGTCGAACGGCGGTCAACCCGGTGGTACTGGATAGCAGTGACAGCCCGTTGACGTTGTCGAACACGGATGGTCCGGTGCTCGACCCCGTCGTGGCGATCCGGTGCTCCATCATCTTGTCAGCTGACGAGTCAGCGACCGTGCAGATCATCTCCGGTGTCGCGGAAACGCGCGAGGCGGCATTGGCTTTACTTGATAAGTATTGTGACCGGCACTTCGTTGAGCGTGCCTTTGAAATGGCTTGGTTCCAGAGTCAGGAGGTGCTGCGCCACCTCAACGCGACCGAAGCCGATGCGCAGGTCTACGGCCGCCTGGCCTCCTCCGTCATTTTCGGCAATGCCTTGCGCCGCGCCGCGCCCGGCGTTATTGCCCGCAACCAGCTTGGTCAGTCCGGGCTTTGGCGTTTTGGAGTCTCGGGCGATCTGCCGATCATCCTGATACGAATCGGCGACCTGAGCCGCATCGAGTTGCTAAAACAGGTGCTTCAAGCCCATGCCTATTGGCGGATGAAGGGCTTGATTGCGGATTTGGTGATCGTGAACGAGGATTTCTCTGGATACCGAGCGGTCCTGCAAGACCAGATAATGGGGCTGATCAACTCGGGTCCCGAAGCGCAAATTATCGACAAACCGGGTGGGGTCTTCGTGCGGCGCGCCGAAGAACTTTCCGAGGAGGACCGGGTCCTGTTCCAGACTGTCGCCCGCATTGTGTTCAACGATACTGTCGAGACATTGGCCGAGCAGGTGGAACGCCGGGTTCCGGTAGAGCGTGTGCCGGGCCGTCTGGAGCCATTGCAGCAACCGGCGCCCGAACCGGCAAATCCGCTCCCGGCTCGCGAACGCATTTTCTACAACGGCCTGGGGGGATTCACGCCCGATGGACGCGAATACGTCATAACCCTCGATCCTGGTCAGAGCACGCCTGCGCCGTGGGTCAATGTCATCGCCAGCCCGTACATTGGCACGGTCGTCAGCGAGAGCGGGAGCGCGTATACCTGGGTGGAAAACGCTCACGAGTTCAGGCTGACCACCTGGCACAATGACCCGCTTAGCGACAGCAGCGGCGAGGCGCTATACATCCGTGACGAGGAAACGGGTGCGTTCTGGTCGCCGACTCCGTTGCCCGCCCGCGGCCGGTCCGGGTATGTGTGCCGGCACGGGTTCGGGTACAGCGTGTTCGAGCATTACGAAGCCGGCATCTCCTCGGAACTGTTTACCTACGTCGCAATGGACGCACCGGTAAAGTTCGCGGTGGTAAAGCTGCGAAACCACTCGAGGCGTTCGCGTCGATTGTCGCTGACCGGGTATTGGGAACTGGTGCTCGGTGAGTGGCGACACTCCAATCTGATGAACATTGTTACCGAAACTGATTTGCACAGCGGGGCGCTGTTTGCCCGCAATGCTTATGGCCGCGAATGCGCCAATCGGGTCTTCTTTCTGCAGGTCAGCGAGATAGAGCGTACGGTGACCGGAAGCCGTACAGAGTTCATTGGCCGCAACGGCTCGCTGTCCAGCCCGGCGGCTATGCGCCGCAAGGGTTTGTCGGGCAGGAAAGGCGCGGGCCTTGATCCGTGCGCCGCGATACAGACCCAGATCGAACTGGCCGACGGGCAAGAGCGCGAAATAGTGTTTGTATTCGGCGCTGCCCGCAGCACCGACGAGGCGCAGCATTTCATCCGGCGATTCGGCGGGTCGGTTGGCGCACGGGAGGCATTGGAAGCGGTGTGGGGACACTGGAACCGAACCCTTGGCGCGGTGCACGTGGAGACGCCGGACCCGGCGTTGAACGTGTTGACCAACGGCTGGCTGGTCTACCAGACAGTGTCCTGCAGGCTCTGGGGCCGCAGTGGGTATTATCAGTCCGGCGGTGCCTACGGTTTTCGCGATCAATTGCAGGACACCATGGCGCTTGTCCATGCTACGCCGTGGCTCGCCCGCGAGCAGTTGATCCGTTGCGCCGAGCGCCAGTTCCTTCAGGGTGACGTGCAACACTGGTGGCATCCGCCCAATGGACAAGGCGTGCGCACACATTTCTCCGATGATTATCTGTGGTTGCCGTATGCAACCTGTCGTTATGTGCTGGCGACCGGCGATACCGGAGTGCTCGACGAGTCAGTACATTTTCTAGAGGGCCGCGAGCTGAATCCGGGAGAGGAGGCTTACTACGACCAGCCGCAACGTTCGCCTGAAGCGGCAAGCCTCTATGAACATTGTGTGCGTTCAATCAAGCATGGTTTACGGTTTGGCGAGCATCAATTACCGCTGATGGGCTGCGGCGACTGGAACGATGGCATGAATCTCGTCGGTCGTGACGGCAAGGGCGAGAGCGTTTGGCTGGCTTGGTTCCTGTACGAGAACCTTCGGCTGTTTACGGGCCTGGCCCGTGCCCGAAACGACGAGGCCTTTGCCGAAGTTTGCACCTGGCAGGCTTCGTTGCTGCGCAGCAACATTGAGGCTAATGCCTGGGACGGCAGTTGGTATCGGCGGGCTTATTTCGATGATGGCACACCCTTGGGCTCGTCCGAAAATGACGAATGCCAAATCGATTCGATCAGCCAGAGTTGGGCGGTCATTTCGGGCGGCGGCGATGTCATGCGAGCCCGCCAGGCGATGGCGGCGGTGGATAATCGCCTGGTGCGACGCGATATGCAGTTGATCCAACTGTTCGCCCCGCCCTTCGATAAATCAGACCTTGAGCCCGGTTATATCAAGGGCTACGTGCCCGGCGTCCGGGAGAACGGCGGCCAATATACCCATGCCGCGATTTGGACCACGATGGCGTTTGCCATGATGGGTGACAGGGAACGAGCGTGGGAATTGTTCGCCATGCTCAATCCCATCAATCACGGTAGTCGGCCG
>Ga0209341_10003228_pt1 | contig 15289 bp, 27 predicted proteins | sample RifCSP13_2_FD_184020 | JGI IMG/M metagenome (GOLD analysis project Ga0209341, IMG submission 184020) | Soil microbial communities from Rifle, Colorado - Rifle CSP2_sed 13_2 (SPAdes) (version 2) | ecosystem: Environmental > Terrestrial > Deep subsurface > Rock core/Sediment | place: Rifle...
AGAGATGGCGCAGGAAGGTTTGATCCGCTGAAAACGGGTCAAACCTCGTCCGTAGTCCCTAGTCAATGGTCAGTCGACCGAACCATGGACTATCGACTATCTCTCAGCCCGCCGGTGTTGAACTCGCCAGCGGCGCCCTCGGTGACCGACTCATCCCCCACGCTCCCGCCAGGGCGAGAACGCCGGGCACTCCGTAGGCCACCACGAAGGTGGTCGTGGTGGGGGAGTCGACCAGGACAGAGATGAACTGCGCGATCAGCACCGCCACGGCCACGGTGGCAAAGCCGCCGAGGACCGACGACTGCCACCGGGTGGCGCCCCAGACGAAACCGACGGCGATCGCGGTGGACAGGGCGATCCATCCGTCGGTGGTGCCGAAGAGCTGGAGGGCGCTGATCCAGGCGTAGAAGGCGCCGAGGGCGAATGCGGCGTTGCGGGTGCGGATCCGTCCGGTGGTGCCCAGCCAGATCCAGGACAGGCCGAGGGCGGTACCGACCACCAGCGACACCCAGCCCTGGGTGTTCGGCATCGATCCGAGCGCTGCCGACAGGATCAGCTCCGACGGCTCCAGAGGATCCTCGATCTGAACCAGGACGAGGATCGCCGACACCGCTTCGACGGCGGTGGCGAACAGCGCGAGTTGCGTCGGCACCGACGGCGACCGCTGCCACACGTACAAGGCGACGACGGCGACCGGGAGCAGCCGAACCAGCGGGGTGAAGTCCCCGAGATCGAGGTCGTAGAGCAGGAACCCGAAGGCAACCGAAGCGAGGCCGAACCCGGCGAGGAGCGTGAAGCTCCCCGAGCGGCGGATCGCTCCGGCGTCGTGGTCGGCGAAGCGGGTGCCCAGCACCAGGAGGATGGCCGCCCCCAGCAAGGCCACCAGCCCGGCGGGGAGGTTGTCGAACGAGCCGAAGACGAGGCCGGCGATGCCCGTGTCGCCGAAGGCGACGTCGTAGGCGAGCACCAGGGTCGCCACCACCAGGGCAACCGCACCGAAGTACGCGAGCACCTCGGCGGCGCGGGGTCCCATCACGGGTGCCTTGCCGGTACGGCCGATGATTCCCTCGGCCTGTTCGAACGAGATGTGACCGCCCCGGACGGCGCCGTCGTCTTCCGCCATCTACAACCTCCAGAATCGGTTGACCACAGACTACGCCGGGCCGAATCAGGGGGTAGAGCCACTATCCTCGGCGCGCCTTCCGGGGGGCTGCCCGAGCGGCCAAAGGGAGCAGACTGTAAATCTGCCGGCTATCGCCTACGGAGGTTCAAATCCTTCGCCCCCCACGCGATTGAACCGCCCTCGATGGGCGGTTCCATCGGCTCCCTCCCCCCGCAGGGGCGAGAGTGCGAGGCGGCTTGCGCCGCAGCCGGAGGAGGGTCTCTCGCTCGAGCGCGGCGCCCTCACGCGGTAGAGCCGGGGCGGACCAGCTGATCGCGCCGCCGCGGGGCGCGGAGGCTTGCGCGGTGCCCTCGCGCTGGAGACTCAGAGGCGGACCTGCAGGTTGCGCGGTAACGAGGCGCGAGGTGTCAGGCGCCGGGCATCAGCCAGATCAGAACACGCCGCACCGTCGATACCGCTGGTTCCTCGCCCCTGGCATGTTGGCTCTGGTGCCCGGCGCCCGGCATCTGGCACCTGGCTCCCGACTATCCTCGCTGCGCCGAACGCGCCCCCTTAGCTCAGTGGTAGAGCACTTCCATGGTAAGGAAGGGGTCCCCGGTTCGAACCCGGGAGGGGGCTCAGGGCGGCGGCAGGAGCCAGCCGTTCCGGGGCGGCGTAGCTCAGAGGCAGAGCACCCGGCTCATAATCGGGTAGTCGGTGGTTCGATTCCACCCGCCGCTACGAAGAGCATCACGACAACACCAACACAGGAGACCGGGGTAATGGGTAAGGAGAAGTTTGAGCGGTCGAAGCCTCATGTGAATGTGGGGACGATGGGTCATATTGATCATGGGAAGACGACGTTGACGGCGGCGATTACCAAGGTGTTGGCGGAGTCGGGGGTGGGGGCGACGAGGTTTACGGCGTTTGATCAGATTGATAAGGCGCCGGAGGAGCGGGAGCGGGGGATCACGATTGCGATTGCGCATGTGGAGTATGAGACCAGGGCGCGTCATTACGCGCATGTGGATATGCCGGGTCATGCGGATTATGTGAAGAACATGATTACGGGTGCGGCGCAGATTGATGGGGCGATTTTGGTGGTGTCGGCGGCGGATGGTCCGATGCCGCAGACTCGTGAGCATGTGTTGTTGGCTCGGCAGGTGGGGGTGCCGTGCATTGTGGTGTTTTTGAACAAGGTGGATTTGGTGGATGATCCGGAGTTGTTGGATTTGGTGGAGTTGGAGGTTCGGGATTTGTTGACGGAGTATGAGTTTCCGGGGGATGAGGTGCCGGTGATTCGTGGTTCGGCGTTGAAGGCGTTGGAGGGGGATGCGGCGGCGGGGGCGGGGGTGATGGAGTTGATGGATGCGGTGGATTCGTATATTCCGGAGCCGGTGCGTGATGTGGAGAAGCCGTTTTTGATGCCGATTGAGGATGTGTTTTCGATTACGGGTCGGGGGACGGTGGTGACGGGTCGGGTGGATCGGGGGATGTTGAAGGTGGGGACGGAGATCGAGATTGTGGGGATTCGGGCGACGCAGCGGTCGGTGGTGACGGGTGTTGAGATGTTCCGTAAGTTGTTGGATGAGGCTCGGGCGGGTGACAACGTGGGGTTGTTGTTGCGGGGGACGGGTAAGGATGATGTGGAGCGGGGTCAGGTGGTGTGTGTGCCTGGTTCGATTACTCCGCACACCGATTTCGATGCGCAGGTGTATGTGTTGACCAAGGAGGAGGGGGGTCGGCACAATCCGTTCTTTCCGGGGTATCGGCCGCAGTTCTATTTCCGGACCACGGATGTGACCGGGGCGATCACTCTTCCGGAGGGCACTCAGATGGTGATGCCGGGTGACAACACCGAGATGCGGGTGGAGTTGATCAACCCGATTGCGATGGATGAGGGTCTGCGGTTCGCCATCCGAGAAGGTGGCCGCACCGTCGGCGCCGGCCGCGTCGTCAAGATCCACAAGTAACCAGGCACCAGGCACCAGGCACCAGAGAAGAAGAACACACATGGCAAAAGCTGAGCACCGGATTCGGATCCGCCTGAAGGCGTACGACCACGAGGTGGTCGACGAGTCGGCGCGCAAGATCGCCGAGACCGTCGTGCGCACCCAGGCGAAGGTCAAGGGCCCCATCCCCCTGCCCACCGAGATCCATCGCTACTGCGTCATCCGTGGCCCGCACGTCCACAAGGACTCCCGGGAGCACTACGAGATGCGTATCCACAAGCGCCTGCTCGACATCCTCGACCCGACACCCAAGACGGTGGACTCGCTGATGCGCCTCGACCTTCCGGCCGGGGTGGAAGTGGAGATCAAGACGTGAAGGCGATCCTCGGAGAAAAGCTGGGCATGACCCAGATCTTCGACGCCGAATCACGGGCCGTTCCGGTCACCGTGATCAAGGCGGGGCCCTGTCGCGTCGTCCAGATAAAGCGCCTCGAGACCGACGGCTATGCCGCGGTACAGCTCGCCTACCGAGAACTTTCCGAAGGCCGGGTCACCAAGCCTCAGGCCGGGCACTTTCAGCGTGTCGGCCTGACCCCGCACAAGCATCTCGTCGAGGTGCGCGTTGACGACCCCGACGCCTACAAGGTCGGGCAAGAGATCGGCGTCGCCGACGTATTGGTCAAGGGTGGACTTGCCGACGTCGCCGGCGTCAGCCGGGGCAAGGGCTTCCAGGGCGTCATGAAGCGCCACAACTTCGCCGGACAGGGAGCCAGTCACGGTGCCCACCTCGTCCACCGCGCCCCCGGGTCGATCGGCGCCTGTGCCACCCCATCGCGGGTGTTCAAGGGGATGCGGATGCCGGGACGCATGGGCGGCGAGAAGACGACGGTGCTCAACCTCGAAGTCGTCGAGGTGGATGCCGTCCGCGGCCTGCTCATGCTGCGCGGGGCCGTGCCCGGCGCCAAGGGAGCCGTCGTGCTCGTCAGGGAGGCGGTGAAGGGCCTTGGCTGAGACTCCGAAGGCCCGCGTGTACGACTCCTCCGGCAAGCAGACCGGGGAGGTGGCCCTTGACGCCGCCGTGTTCGGCATCGAGCCGAACGTCGCCGTCATGCACCAGGTGGTGACCGCCCGGCTCGCCGCGTTGCGCTCCGGCACCTCGAGCACCAAGACGCGCGGTGAGGTCCGCGGTGGCGGCAAGAAGCCGTGGCGACAGAAGGGAACCGGGCGGGCCCGCCAGGGCTCAATTCGGGCGCCGCAGTGGAAGGGTGGAGGCGTCGTCTTCGGTCCCAAGCCCCGCAGCTACGCCCAGCGCACCCCCCGCAAGATGCGTCGACTCGCCCTCGCCAGTGCCCTCTCGGTCCGGGCCGCCTCGGGTGAGGTGCGGGTCGTCGATTCGTTCGCCTGGGAGAAGCCCCATACCCGATCCGCCGTCGAGATGCTCGAGAAGATGGGGGTCGCGGGCAAGGTGCTGTTCGTCCTGGGACGTTCGGACGAAGTCGCCGAGCGCTCGGTGCGAAACCTCCCCAGCGCCATCGTGCTCCCGGTCGACCAACTCAACGCCTACGACGTGCTCTGGGCAGAGGCGATCGTGTTCACGTCCGCAACCGTGACCAGTGTCGGCAGCGGCAGGTTCGCCGTCGCCAAGGACGACTTCGTGATCGAGGACGAGGGAGGTGCGGCATGAAGAACCCGCGCGACGTGATCGTCGCCCCCATCGTCTCGGAGAAGTCCTACGACCTCATCGAGCAGCGCGGCACCTACACCTTCCAGGTCGACCCCCGATCGAACAAGTCCGAGATCAGGAACGCGGTCGAGGTGATCTTCGGGGTCAAGGTCTCCCGCGTGAACATCATCAACCGCAAGGGCAAGCGCAAGCGCACCGGGTTCGTCATCGGGAAGCGAAACGACACCAAGCGCGCACTCGTGACCCTGGCGCAGGGCAACGAGATCGACATCTTTGGAGTGAAGTGATGAAGGGATTCGACGTGATCGCCAAGACCGGGATGGCAGATGGCAGATGGCAGATGGCAGATGTGTGCAATCTGCGATCTGCAATCTGCCATCCACTCGCTTTCGTTCCCGTCGATCGCGTGGAGAGCCGCTATGGCCGTTAAGAAGTACAAGCCCACCTCGCCGGGACGGCGCTTTCGCACCGTCTCCGACTTCAGCGAGATCACGAAGTCGACCCCGGAGAAGAGCCTGCTGCGGAAGCAAACCTCTGCAGGCGGGCGCAACTCGTTCGGTCGGATGACGTCGCGCCATCAGGGCGGCGGTCACAAGCGCCGCTACCGCATCATCGACTTTCGCCGCACCAAGGACGGGATCCCGGCCAAGGTGGCGGCGATCGAGTACGACCCGAACCGGAATGCCCGGATCGCACTGCTCCACTACGCCGACGGGGAGAAGACGTACATCCTCGCCCCGCAGCGGGTTGCCGTCGGCGATCTTCTCGAGTCGGGGTCGGGGGCGGAGATTCGTCCCGGTAATGCGCTTCCGTTGCGTAACGTGCCCGCCGGCACGGTGGTGCACGCGGTGGAGCTCCGTCCCGGGGGTGGTGCCAAGCTCGCCCGCTCGGCCGGCTCCGGCATCCAGTTGATCGCCAAGGAGGGCGATCTCGCCCTGGTCCGCCTCCCTTCGGGGGAGATGCGCAACGTGCCGCTCGATTGCCGGGCCACCATCGGCGAGGTGGGCAACCCCGAGGCCGAGCTGACCAAGGGCGGCAAGGCCGGTCACAGTCGCTGGAAGGGCGTGCGCCCGCAGAGTCGCGGCGTGGCCATGAACCCCGTCGATCACCCGCTCGGCGGTGGTGAGGGGAAGTCCAGCGGGGGCCGGCATCCGGTGAGCCCTTGGGGCAAGCCGGAGGGACGCACCCGAAAGAGGAAGAAGGCGAGCACCAAGTTCATCGTCCGCCGCAGGACAAAGAAGGGGGAGCGATGAATTGGAGATGGCAGACAGCAGATGGCAGATCGCAGACGTGTGCAATCTGCAATCTGCAATCCCCGTGGGCATCGAAGCCGGTCGCAAGGAGCGCGCATGAGCCGTTCTCTCAGTAAAGGTCCCTTCGTGGATGAGCATCTGCTCGCCAAGGTGGAGCGCGCCGCCAAGAGCGGTGACAAGCGGGTCATCCGCACCTGGAGCCGGCGCTCGACGGTGATCCCCGAGATGGTCGGACAGACCATCGCGGTGCACGACGGGCGCAAGCACGTTCCGGTGTACGTCACCGAATCGATGGTCGGCCACAAACTCGGAGAGTTTGCTCCCACCCGCACATTCCGGGGTCACTCCGGCGAAAAGGCGGCGAAGAAGACATGAAGGCCGCCGCCCGCGCCCTGTTCATCCGTGAGTCGGCACCGAAGTTGCGTGCCGTGTTGGACCTCGTCCGGGGCCTGCCGGTGGCGCGCGCTCGCGAGATCCTGCAGTTCTCGGGCCGCGGCGCCACGGGTCCGGTGAGCAAAGTGTTGGAATCGGCGGTCGCCAATGCATCACACAATCACGCCCTCGACGCCGCCGAACTGCGGGTGCTCGAGGCCTATGCCGACCTCGGGCCGGTGTTGAAGCGGGTGCGCCCGAAAGCCCGGGGACGCGCCGGAGGGATCAGGAAGCCGACCGCCCACGTGACCATCGTGGTCGGCGATGGACGCGACGAGGAGAGTGCCTGATGGGCCAGAAGATCCACCCCTACGGGCTTCGGCTCGGCATCGTCACCGACTGGAAGTCGCGCTGGTACAGCGAGAAGGACTACGCGTCGCAGGTCCTCGAGGACGCAAAGATCCGCGACCTCCTCGAGAAGGAACTGGTCCGCGGGGCGCTGTCGCGCATCGAGATCGAGCGCATCCGTGAGAAGAAGGTGCAAATCGACATCCACACCGCCCGTCCCGGCGTAGTCATCGGGCGCAGTGGCACCGAGGTCGATCGTCTGCGCACGATGTTGGAAAAGCTCACCAACCGTGAGATCAAGATCAACGTGATCGAGGTCCAGGACGCCGAGACCGATGCCCAATTGCTCGCCAGGAGCATCGCCGACCAGTTGCAGGGACGGGTGTCGTTCCGCCGCGCTCTGAAGCGGGCGGTGACCACGGCGATGAAGGCCGGGGCCCAGGGGGTACGGGTGCAGGCAACGGGCCGCCTCGGCGGAGCCGACATGGGCCGCCGCGAGTGGTACCGCGAGGGGCGGGTACCGCTCCACACGCTGCGCGCCGACATCGACTTCGGACGGGCCACCGCTCGCACTACCGTCGGTGCCGTCGGGGTCAAGGTCTGGGTCTACAAGGGCGACGTCGTGCCCTCGCTGTCGGCGACCCGCCTCAAGATCGCCGCCGAAGCAGCTCTCGCCACCGGCGGGCCTTCCTCGCGACGGGCCCCGGCCAAGGCTCGCGCCGAGCGGGCCGCGGGGGAGAAGCCTCGGACCCTCATCGAGGCGGGCGGCGGCAAGCGTCTGGTCGAGGCGGGCGGCGGCAAGCGTCTGGTCGAGGCGGGCGGCGGGCGGCGGGTCGAGACGGACAGCGGGCGTCGCGTCGACGCCGACCTGGCCGAGGCAGAGTTCGAAGAGGAGCGGGCCGTGGCCGATGAGACGATCGACGTCTCCGCAGCCCGCGTCGTCGATGAGACCATCGACGCCTCCGCAGCACCCGTCGCCGAGTCGCCGGCGACCGAGCAACCGGGTGTGGAGGAGTAGCCGATGTTGATGCCGAAGCGCACCCGCTGGCGCAAGCAGCAACGGGGCAATATGCGGGGGGCCGCCAAGGCCGGCACCAGGGTCGCGTTTGGCGACTATGGTCTTCAGGCCGTCGAGCCCGGGTGGGTCACCGCTCGGCAGATCGAGGCCGCCCGCGTCGCCATGACCCGGCACATCAAGCGCGGTGGCAAGGTCTGGATCATGGTGTTCCCGGACAAGCCGGTGACCCAGAAGCCGGCGGAGACGCGGATGGGGTCGGGCAAGGGCAACCCGGAATTCTGGGTGGCCGTGGTTCGCCCGGGCCGCGTGATGTTCGAGCTGTCCGGCGTCGACGAGCCGCTCGCCCGCGAGGCGCTGCGGCTCGCCAGCCACAAACTGTCGGTGAAGACCAAGTTCGTGCGAAGGGAGGAAGTGTGAAGTCTGCAGACTTGCGCGACCTCCCCTATGAGGAGTTGAAGACGAAGCTCGCCGAGGCAAAGCAGGAGTTGTTCAACCTGCGCTTCCAGGTGGCCACAAACCAGCTGGACAACACGGCGAGGATCAAGACGGTGCGCCACGAGGTGGCCCGTATCGCCACGGTGATGCGGGAACAGGAGATCGAGGCATACCGCGAGATGGAGGTCGAGGGAAGATGACCGACCGCGCAGACCGCAAGATCCGCACCGGAGTCGTGGTGTCGGACGCGCGCGACAAGACCGTGACGGTCGAGATCGTCGGCTCCGTTCGCCACCCGATCTACCAAAAGACGATGAAGTCGACGAAGCGTCTACAGGCCCATGACGAGGCCAACGATGCTCACGTCGGCGACACGGTGCGAGTGATGGAGACGCGCCCGCTGTCCAAGACGAAGCGCTGGCGCGTCGTCGAGGTAGTGGAGCGTGCCCGATGATCGCCCAGGAGACGCGGCTCAAGGTCGCCGACAACACCGGTGCGCGCGAGGTGCTGTGTATCCGCGTGCTCGGTGGATCAACGCGCCGCTACGCCGGCATCGGCGACGTCATCGTGGCGACGGTGAAGGATGCCGTGCCCGGCGGCACGGTGAAGAAGGGCGAGGTGGTCAAGGCCGTCGTCGTCCGCACCCACAAGGAGCGTCGGCGCCCGGACGGCACCTACATCCGGTTCGACGACAACGCGTGTGTGCTCATCAACGACCAGCAGCAGCCCCGGGGTACGCGCATCTTCGGCCCCGTCGGCCGCGAATTGCGCGACAAGAAGTTCATGCGGATCGTCTCCCTGGCTCCGGAGGTGTTGTGATGCAGCTCAAGCAGGGTGATCAGGTGGTGGTGATCTCGGGCAAGGACAAGGGCAAGGAATCGCGGGTGGCCGAGGTGTTTCCCAAGGTCGGCAAGGTCATCGTCGAAGGTGTTGCCACGGCGAAGCGGCACACCAAGCCGCGCGGCCAGACCATGCAGGGTGGCATCGTAGACAAGGACATGCCGATCAGTGCCTCCAACGTGATGATCGTGTGCCCCACCTGCGGCCCGACCCGGGTCGGGCACAAGGTCGATGCCGACGGCCACAAGCGCCGGGTGTGCGTCAAGTGCGGGGGTGACCTGTGAGCGCCCGCCTCAAGCAGATCTACCGGGACCAGATCTACGCCGGCCTCAAGGAGCGCCTCGGCGTGGACAATGTCATGAGGGTGCCGACGGTGTCGAAGATCGTCATCAACATGGGGCTCGGCGAAGCGGTGAACGACAAGGGCATCGTCGACGTTGCGCTGGCCGACCTGGCGATCATCTCCGGTCAGCGCCCCCGGGTGAACCGGGCCCGTAAGTCCGTGGCGAACTTCAAGCTGCGCGAGGGCATGCCGATCGGCATCTCGGTGACCCTGCGGGGCGACCGGATGTGGGAGTTCCTCGACCGCTTGATCTCGGTGGCGATCCCCCGTATCCGCGACTTCCGCGGGCTCAACCCCCGCTCGTTCGACGGCCGTGGCAACTACACGTTCGGGGTCACCGAGCAGCTGATCTTTCCCGAGATCGACTTCGACAAGGTGACCAAGGTGCGCGGGATGGACATCACCATCTGCACGACGGCGAGTGACGACGAGGGCGGCCGTGCGCTGCTCGAGGCGTTCAACTTCCCGTTCCGGCGCCCCCAGACCCAGCAGGCAGGTGTGTGATGGCGAAGAAGTCCCTCATCAACAAGGCGGCCCGGACGCCCAAGTTCAAGGTTCGTGGCTACTCCCGCTGCGGTCGCTGCGGGCGATCCCGGGCGTTCCTGCGCAAGTTCGGCATGTGCCGCATCTGTGTGCGCGATCTGGCGCACCGCGGCGAACTGCCCGGTGTGAGAAAGGCCTCCTGGTAATGCTCACGGATCCCGTTGCCGACATGCTCACCCGAATCCGCAACGCCAACCAGGCGCTGCACGAGAAGGTGTCGATGCCGACCTCGAAGCTCAAGGAGGAGATCGCCCGCATCCTCGCCGCCGAGGGCTACATAGACGGTTTTGAGGTGCTGGGCACCGGGGCGCGGCGCACGCTCGCCGTCACGCTGCGCTACGGGTCGAGTCGCAAGCGCGTCATCGAAGGCCTGCGCCGTGTCTCTTCCCCCGGCCGCCGGGTCTATAGCCCCGCCGGTGAACTTCCCCGGGTCCAAGGGGGTCTCGGTGTGGCCGTGATCTCGACGTCGCAGGGTCTGCTCCCCGACCGCGAGGCCAGGCGTCGCCATCTCGGCGGCGAAGTCCTCTGTGAGGTGTGGTGATGAGCCGGATCGGCAAGGCTCCCGTCTCACTCCCCGGCGGCGTCGACGTCGCGATCGACGGCACGACGGTCACCGTCAAGGGAAGCAGGGGAACGCTGTCCCGGACGTTCAGTGACCGGATCTCGTTTTCCCGGGTCGAGGGTGTGGTCACGGTGGCGCGGAGCGACGACGAACGGGAATCGCGAGCGCTGCACGGTCTCAGCCGCGCTTTGCTCCGCAACATGGTGGTCGGCGTCTCCGAGGGATTTCGCAAGGAGCTCAACCTCGTCGGTGTCGGCTACCGGGTCGCTCCCGCCGGCAAGGGCATCGAGCTGCTCGTCGGGTTCTCGCACCCGGTGAAGATCGATCCGATCGACGGCATCACCTTCGAGGTGCCCGAGCCGACCAAGATCGTGATCACCGGAATCGACAAGGAGCTGGTCGGCCAGGTGGCCGCCAACATCCGCTCGGTCCGGCCGCCCGAGCCGTACAAGGGCAAGGGCATCAAGTACGCGGACGAGGTCGTCCGCCGCAAGGCAGGGAAGGCGGGGGTGGCGCGATGAAGACGCGCCAAGAGGCCCGGCATCGGCGCCACTTCCGGGTGCGCCGGCGTGTGCACGGTACGAAAGAGCGGCCGCGCATGGCCGTCTTCCGCAGCAACCGCTACATCTACGTCCAGGTTATCGACGACGTCTCGGGGCACACGCTGGTGGCGGCGTCGTCTCAGGAGAAGTCGCTCCGGGACCGCACCCTGACCGTTACCACCGCGGCTGAGGTCGGCAGGTTGATCGCCGGCCGGTCGAAGGCCGCCGGGATCACGTCGGTCGTCTTCGACCGGGGTGGGTTTGCATACCACGGTCGTCTCAAGGCGCTCGCCGACGCGGCGCGCGAGGAGGGGTTGGAGTTTTGAGCACGAGAAGAGACTCACGCGACACGCGCGGCGGGCGCGACGGCAGCAGGGCCGCCGAGGGTCCCCAGTTCGAAGAGCGGGTGATCCACATCAACCGCGTCGCCAAGGTGGTGAAGGGCGGTCGCCGCTTTTCGTTCACCGCGCTCGTCGCCGTCGGTGACGGCAACGGCAAAGTAGGAGTGGGGTACGGCAAAGCCAAGGAAGTGCCCACCGCGATCCAGAAGGGTGTCGAGGACGCCCGCAAGGCGATGAAGCCGGTGCCAATGGCGGGGTCGACGATCATTCACAAGAACATCGGGGTCCACGGCGCTTCGCGAGTGCTGATCAAGCCGGCCGCCCCCGGTACCGGGGTCATCGCCGGCGGAGCGGTGCGCCAGATCCTCGAGGCCGCCGGGGTGCGCGACGTGCTGGCAAAGTCGCTCGGCTCGCCGACCCACATCAACGTCGCCCAGGCAACGCTCAACGCCCTCATGACCCAACGTCGTCCCGACGCCGTCGCCAAGCAGCGCGGAAAGATCGCCGAGGAGGTCACTCCGCCGGGATTGCTCGCCGCCTACCGCACCGCCGAGTTGGGTCGGGCGGCCAGGTCGGATTCCTGAGGAGATCGGTCGCCATGGCGAAGAACACCTTGAAGATCAAGTTGGTGCGCAGCACGATCGGTGAGAAGCCGAAGACGGTGGGCGCGGTCCGCAGTCTCGGGTTGCGCCGGATCAATGCGGTCACGGAGCGTCCAGACACCCCGGACGTGCGCGGGCTCATCGCCGCCGTGGCACATCTCGTGGAGGTTGAGGACGCATGAAGCTGCATCACTTGAAGCCGGCACCCGGCTCGACCAAGAGCCGCATCCGCGTCGGGCGGGGTGAGGGCGGCAAGCGCGGAAAGACCGCGGGCCGCGGCACGAAGGGCGACAAGGCGAGGGGCAGCACCCCCGCCTGGTTCGAGGGTGGACAGATGCCCATCTACCGGCGTCTCCCCAAGATGAAGGGTTTCACGAACCGCAACCGGGTCGAGTACGTGGTGGTCAACGTCGAAAAGCTCAACGGGTTCCGCAAGGGTTCCACGGTCGGCCCCGACGAGCTACGCGCCGCGGGGTTGATCAAGAAGCGGGGCCTGGTGAAGGTGCTCGGAAGCGGGGAGCTGACCAAGGACCTCAAGGTCCGCGCCCACGCCTTCAGCGTCGGCGCCGTTGAGCGGATTCAAGAGGCCGGCGGCTCGGTGGAAGTGATCGAATGAGCCGTTACCCGTTACCCGTTTCCGGTTGCCCGATGAGCGATCCGGGTAACGGGCAACGGGTAACCGGCAACGTCCCCGGCGCCGATAGAGTCGCTCCGACCGAAAAGGGCTAGGAACAGTGCTCTCCGTCTACCGCAACATGTTCCGGATCCGGGATCTCCGGAACAAGGTGCTGTTCACCTTGATGATCTTCGCCGTGTACCGGGCCGGCGCGGCCATCCCGGTTCCCGGAGTGGACATCGACGCCGTCAAGCAGTTCGCCGACCAGGCTGAAGCGGCGGGGATCGTCGGTCTGCTCAACCTGTTCTCCGGCGGGGCGCTCGAGACCTTCTCGGTGTTCTCCCTCGGGATCATGCCCTACATCACGTCGTCGATCATCATGCAGTTGCTCGCCGTGGTCATCCCCCGCCTGCAGCGGCTCCAGGAGGAGGGGGAGGCGGGGCGCAAGGTCGTCACCCAATGGACCCGGTACGTGACGGTGATCCTCGCCCTGTTGCAGTCGACCGGCCTCACGTTCCTGTTCCACCGCGGAACGCTCACGGGGGGCATCGACCTCGTCCCCAGTTACACCCCGGGGCGGGTGCTCATCATCGTGATCACCCTCACGGCCGGCACCGCGTTCATCATGTGGCTCGGCGAGTTGATCAGCCTGCGCGGTATCGGCAACGGAATGTCGCTGATCATCTTTGTCAGCATCGTGAGTCAGATCCCGGCCCAGTTTGCGGTTCTCGCCGCTTCGGCAGGCGGTTACGCCAATGCGAGTTTCATCGGGGTGGCGCTCCTGTTCCTGGTCCTCACCGCCGGGATCATCTTCGTGGACCAGGGGCAACGGCGGATCCCGATCCAGTTCTCCAAGCGGGTCCGCGGCCGCCGCATGCTCGGCGGGCAGAGCACCTACATCCCACTGAAGGTGAACACGGCAGGTGTGATCCCGGTGATCTTCGCCTCCAGCGTGCTCTACTTCCCGGCCCTGGTGGCGTCCTCGATCCCCGCCGAAGGATTCTTCGGGCCCATCCGCCGCTTCATCGACACCAACCTGGTGAGCGGGCGTACCTGGTGGTACGTGATCATGTTCGGTCTGCTCATCGTGTTCTTCACGTACTTCTACACCGCGATCCAATTCGACCCTGCCCGGCAGTCGGACATGATCCAGCGCCAGGGTGGCTTCATCCCCGGAATCCGACCGGGATCGCAGACGACCCACTACCTGGAGCACATCCTCAGCCGGATCACCCTCCCGGGTTCGCTGTTCCTCGCATCGGTGGCGGTGCTTCCCTCGATCGTGGCGATCTATTTCAATTTGAGTCTCGGGTTCTCCGGCGTCTCGATCCTGATCGTGGTCGGCGTGTCCCTCGAGACGATGAAGCAGATCGAGAGCCAGTTGATGATGCGCAACTACGAGGGGTTCTTGGCGTGAGGCCTCCGGCCTCACGCCGTCGCCCGTCGCCCGTCGCCCGTTTCCAACCTCGCCCGGCGACTTCCCGGCTCCTCGCCCATCGCTGCTGGCCGCTCGTCATTCGGCAATCGCCAATTGCCAATTGCCGATTACACGCCACGGTCGCCCTGGAGGTTGTCGATGGGTAGACGCATCCTCCTGCTCGGCCCTCCCGGCTCCGGCAAGGGCACCCAGGCCGAGTTGCTGTGCAAGGCTCTGGGGATCCCGCACGTGTCCACCGGAGTGATGCTGCGCGACCACGTCGCCCGCGGTACCGACCTGGGGAAGCGGGCGAAGGCGACCATGGACGCCGGCGATCTGGTGTCCGACGAGATCGTGGTGGCGATGGTCGAGGAGCGACTGGCGACCGCCGACGCCTCCTGCGGCTTCCTCCTCGACGGCTTCCCCCGGACCCGGCCCCAGGCCGAGGCCCTCGATGAGGTGGCCGGACGGGACGCCCTCGACGCGGTCGTGGTCATCGAAGTGCCCGAGGCAGAGCTCGTGGCCCGGGCACTGGCCCGGGGGCGCAGCGACGACACCGCCGAGACGGTCGCCAAACGGTTTGCGGTGTATCGCACCCAGACAGAACCGCTGATCGCCTACTACCGCGACTCGGCTCGTCCCGTGGTGACGGTGGACGGGGTCGGCGAGATCCTCGATGTGCTCAGCCGGATCGTGGCGGTGCTGGCATCGTGATGACGATCAAGTCGGCCTCCGACTTTGCCGCGATGCGGCGGGCGGGCCGGGTGGTCGCCAGGATCCACGAGGCGCTGCGCGAGGCGGCGCGAGCCGGGGTCTCACTCCTCGAACTCGACTCGATCGCCGCCCGGATCACCCGCGACGGGAAGACCACATCGAACTTCCTCAACTACCAGGGGTTCCCGGCGCACACATGCCTCTCGGTCAACGAGCAGATCGTTCACGGGATCCCCACCTCGCGTCGTCTCGAGGAGGGTGACATCCTCGGTGTCGACGCCGGCGCCATCTACGAGGGGTGGCACGCCGATGCCGCCATCACCTTTCCCATCGGCGACGTCCCCGCCGACACCAAGACCCTGATCGAAGCCACCGAGCGGGCGCTGTGGGCGGGTATCGAGAGGGCGACGGTCGGCACCCGCCTCGGCGACATCGGACATGCCATCGGCTCGGTGGCCGAGAAGCACCGCTTCGGCATCGTGCGCGAGTACACCGGGCACGGCATCGGGCGCGAGATGCACGAGGAGCCGCAGGTGCTCAACTACGGGCGTCCGGGAACGGGGATGAAGCTGCGCAAAGGGATGGCGATCTGCATCGAGCCGATG
>Ga0209341_10003230_pt1 | contig 15288 bp, 9 predicted proteins | sample RifCSP13_2_FD_184020 | JGI IMG/M metagenome (GOLD analysis project Ga0209341, IMG submission 184020) | Soil microbial communities from Rifle, Colorado - Rifle CSP2_sed 13_2 (SPAdes) (version 2) | ecosystem: Environmental > Terrestrial > Deep subsurface > Rock core/Sediment | place: Rifle...
GCTTGGCATTGCCGCGTTCATGGGCGCGCTCCTCGATATGCCCTCAATCGGCTGCGCAAAGACGAGGCTCGTGGGCGAATATGTCGAGCCGGGGCCGAAGAGGGGAGATTACTCTCCGCTAATTCATAAAGGCGTTGAGGTGGGCGCGGTGTTGCGCACGCAGGATAATGTAAAGCCTCTCTTTGTCTCTCCAGGGCACAGGATAGACATAAAGGGAGCTGTCGATATAGTGCTTTCCAGTGCGCCGAAGTACAGGCTGACAGAGCCCATAAGGCGGGCAGACGCCCTGTCGAGGAAGATAAAGATGGAGATGAGGAAGGCATAAAGCTTATGCCCCTCACCCCGGCCCTCTCCCCAACGGGGAGAGGGGGTTGAAAGGCGTTTTGCATTTTTGCGGGTTCAATTTTTCAAATTGAACCCGAATATTCGTAAATTTCAGGACGAATTACCGGGTTCAGGTTACAAACCTGAACCCGCGTCAAGAGAGGCAGCCATTACCAGGAGCATCCCATGTCAGACATAATCATGCTCATCGAGAACGGATACGAGGACGCAGAGGCGCTCTATCCCTTTTATCGGATGCAGGAGGCGGGGCACAAGGTGGTCGTCGCCGGCCCGAAGACAGGCGCCTACTTGAGCAAGCACGGCTATCCGCTCGAGGCAAAGAAGGCAGCGGAGGATGTACGCACGGCTGACTTCGCGGGGCTTATCATCCCCGGAGGCCAGGCACCCGACAAGATGCGGATTCACGCCAGCATGGTGAGACTGGTCAGGGATGCTTTCGATAAAGGACTGGTCGTGGGCGCGATATGCCACGGCGCGCAGGTGCTGATCGAGGCGGACGTTTTGAGGGGGAAAAAGGCGACCTGTTATATCTCGGTCAAGACAGACGTTATAAACGCGGGAGCAGATTACGTTGACGCTTCCGTCGTGGTCGACGGCAGGCTCGTCACATCCCGCCATCCGGGCGATCTGCCGGATTTCGGCAGGACGCTTGTTGAGATGCTTGGTTAGCAGGCTGGGGAAAAGAGCAGCAGCCGGGCAATACAGGGACGTAAAGACATAATTGCGAGACTTGCACGAATTGACTTCGAGCAAGCCGGGGCTTAAAAATCCAGGAAGGATTTTTAAGCGTATGGTTAGATGGCCTTCAGCTTCTCCGCAGCCGCGGTCCCGGAATCCAGAAGCTCGGGCGAGGGTTTGCCGACGAGGTAGCCCTGGGCGAAATCGACGCCAAAGGACTTGAGGATCTCGAGCGTCGTCTCGTTCTCGACGAACTCGGCAATGGATTTAATGTGCAGACCCTTTGCAAGGTCGGTTATGGCCTTCACGAACACCTGGTCTTGCGGGTTCTCGTGGAGCTTCCTGATGAAAGACCCGTCTATCTTGATGAAGTCCACCTGCATCTCTTTTAGATAGGTGAAGGAAGTAAAGCCGACCCCGAAGTCGTCGAGGGCGAAGTGACAGCCGATCTCCTTCAAAGACCTTACGAACTTCGTGGCCTTCTCAAGGTCTCCAATCGCGGCGGTCTCTGTTATCTCGAATATGAGGCCCTTGGGGTCGGCCCCGGTCTCCTTTATCTTCGATTTGATAAAGTCGAGGAGCTCGGTGTCGCCCAGGTCCTTTCCAGAGAGGTTCATGCCGAAGGAGAGCTCGACCCCGGCTGCCTTCATCTCCGCCAGTTTGCGCATGGTCTTCTCTATGATGACCCTGTCTATCATGCCTACAATGCCGAACCTTTCGGCGATGTCGATAAAGGCACCTGGCAGAAGCACTTTTCCGTCCTCCGAGACGAGCCTTGCCAATGCCTCATAGTGATGGACCTTGTTCTCCTTCAGGTCGAGAAGGGGCTGGAACCAGGGCGTGAACCTGTCTTCCTTGAGTCCTTTGAGTATCTTTTCCTTCCAGGAAAGCCTGGAGTGCATCTTCTCAAGGTCCTGGTCCTCAGGCCGGTAGACGTGTACCCTGTTCCTGCCAAGCTCCTTGGCGCGGTACATGGCCGCGTCCGCCTTTGAGAGCAGGTCTTTTATACTGAGGCCGTGCTCAGGGTAGATCGCCACGCCGGCGCTTACGGTGAGCGAGCTCGATGCTTCGGAGAAATAATAGCCCTCTACAGCTATCCTTATCTTCTCGATTAGCGCGAATCCCTTTTCCGAGGCGATGCCGGGGAGAAAGAACGCGAACTCGTCTCCGCTCAGGCGCGATAGCATGGGCTCGTCATCGAAGTCTCCGGGAGAGAGCTTGCGCGCATCATTGAGCACCGCCTTCAGGACGCTTGAGAGCCTTCGCAGGTACTCATCGCCCGCGCCGTGGCCGAAGGTGTCGTTCAAGAGCTTGAACTGGTCCATGTCTATAAGGCAGAGCACACCCGTATGGCTCTTTAACCCGGCCGACATTATCCAGTGTTCGACCAGGTCTATGAAGCGGGAGCGGTTAAGGAGGCCTGTAATCTCGTCATGATTGGCCAGATAGGCAATGCGCTCCTCGTTGACCATCTTCTCCGTGACGTCCTCCTGCACCGCGAGGAAGTGAGTTATCTCGCCCCTGTCGTTCCTTATGGGCGTTATTACGGAAGTGGCCCAGTAATAGCCGCCGGTCTTGGTCTTATTCTTAAGGGTGCTGCGCCACGTCTTGCCTGCGAGAACGGTACCCCACAGTTCCTGGTATTGGGCGTTGGTCGCCTCGCCTGAAGAGAGTATGCGAGGCGTCTGGCCCAGGGCGTCTTCTTTTGAATATCCCGTCACCTGCTCGAATATCGGGTTCACGTATTCGATGATGCCGTTCCTGTCGGTGATAAAGACCAGGTTGACGCTGTGCTCTATTATTGCAGAGAGCTTCTTGAGCTCGAACTCGGCCCTCTTCTGCTCGGTCAGGTCCTGTACCGTGCCCATCATCCGGACAGGCCTGCCCTCTGAATCCAATGAGAGCTCTGCCTGCTCGTGCACAAACTTCTCCGTGCCGTCCGGCAGGACGATCCTGTGGTCGATGGCGTAGGGCTTCCTCTTATATAAGGCCTGTTCGACCGAGCGGTTCACGAAGTCCCTGTCCTCTGGGTGGACATAGCTCAGGAACGCCTCGTAGGTGGCCCCGAACTCCCGTTTATCCAGGCCGAATATCCTGTATATTTCGTCAGACCACCAGAGGCCGTTGGTAGGAATATCCCATTCCCAACTGCCTATGCGGGCTAACTCCTGCGCCTTCCTCAAGCGCAACTCGCTCTCCTTGAGCGCGGTCTCCATGCGCTTTCTTTCCGTGATGTCGGTTGAGAAGCCGCAGACAGCGTATGGCTTGTCGCCCCCGTTCAGGAGCGGAAACTTGATGGATATATATGTGTTCACTCCATCCTTGCCCGGTATGGCCTCTTCGAATTCCATGGGGAACCCGTTTTCGAGGACGAGTTGGTCGTTCTTCCTGAATGAATCGGCGACCTCCGGCGGGAAGATGTCATGGTCAGTCCTGCCGGCCATCCATCCGGGAGGGGTCTTGAAGAGCCTCTCGAACTGCCTGTTCACGAACAGGTACTTGCCTTCGAGGTCCTTGAGGTAGACAACCGCGGAGGAGTTGTTCAGGATGGACTTGAGGCGTTTTTCGCTCTGCTCGATGGACTTGTTCCGCTCCCGTATCTGCAGGGCCATCTCGTTGAAAGAGCCTGAGAGCTCGCCTATCTCGTCCCTGGACTGGACGGGTATATTCGTTTCGTAGTTGCCCCTGGCTATCTCGGCCGCAGCCATGGAGATGCTCTGGAGCTGAAGCACGATTTTTTTATAAAAGATGTAAAAAAGGAACGCGATGAGCACCGCGATGATAAGGGCCGTAGTTGCCGCGTATTTCCCGATGGCGGAGACCGGCAGCAGGGCCTCGGCGGCGTCTATCTCGACGAGAAGGGTCCACCCGAGCCTGGGCATGCACATGGATGCGCCCGCCACCTCCACGCCCCTGTAGTCAGCGTAAAAGCCGGTGATCTCCTGCGAGGTCTCCAGGCAGGACCTCACAGGTTGGGTGTCCACCTTCTGTCTGAATATTGTGTCCGGCAGGAACCTGGAGTTGGTCAGCATGAATTTGTCAGAATTGACCAGGTATGACTCGAACGTCTCTTTGCGGTGCATCAGGGCGCTCAACGCGCCAAGCTTCCTGTTGAGCTCTCCGGTAAGCACGCTGCTCAATTCCGAGAGGTTTGTAAAGGTCACCATTACGCCAAGCAGTTCGCCGCCGCCTTTTACAGGGGCTGAAATGGCGATATCAGGACTTCCATAGACCCCTTCCGCCCTTTCGGCTGTCCCTATGCCCTGCCTGCCTGCCCTGAAAAAGCGCTCTTCCGAGAGTTCGGTACCCATAAGGGACCTCTCGGTAGAGGCAATGACCTTTCCCTGCGGAGAGGCGATCGCTATTGCGCTTATGTTCTCATCAAGGGGGAGCTTGTTGGAGAGGAGATGCGAGTTGAGCCTGTCGGCGGACCAGCCAGCGTTCTTTGCCTTTCCGAGCTCGGCTACTATAAAGCCGTCGCTCGTGAAGTCCACGGTCCTTCTCTTGCCCATCTCGAGGAACTGGTAGACCTGCCCCTCCACTGCCTCGGCGATAAGCGTAAGGTCATCGAGGAAGTGCCGGGTCAATAGCTCCCTGTTCGTCCTGTACCCGATGATGAACGTAAAAAGTATCGGGAGCAGGATTACCGCAAGAGCCAGGATTGCCTTTTTTGAGAGGGATAGCTTCAATTTTGAACCGATTGCGCCGGGATTCCGAAGGGGGGTCGAAGATGTGCGTTCGGGTATTCAGGAAAAAAGTGATTCCAGAGGTGACCGGGAAACGAACTCTGCCCAGCTTCGGTTATGTTATTACTTAAAAAGGTTAAAAGCAACAGTTTTCAATACCTTATGCTCATACACCTTATCGGATGAAAAAAGTCTTTTTTTAGCCTTTTCTTGCTTGACAGGGCAACATAATAGTGGCATAAATCAGGGGCTTGAAAATCAGCGGACGGACGCGCCCTTGAAAAAGGGAGAGTTGGCTTGCGAAGGTGGGGATCATCCCCCTTCTCAAGCCTTTTTTGTTTTTTGGGATGGGGACGGATAAAAAAGAGAGTAAACGGGAGAGGACATGGTTTCGCTTACAACGACATGGGTAGGATATGCAAGCATCGCGGCCTTTGTTCTGGCCTATACGCTTGTAATACTTGAAGAAAAGCTGCACCTGAGGAAATCCAAGCCAGTGCTCCTCATGGGCTGCCTCATGTGGGTGCTTATAGCGTTTTTCGAGAGCCTCAACGGCCAGGGCCATGCCGGGGAGCATGTGAAGCACATGGTGGGCGAGATAGCAGAGCTCTTTTTCTTCGTGCTCGTTGCCATGACGTTCATCAATACCCTGCAGGAGAGGATGGTCTTCGACTCGCTCAAGTCCTGGCTCATAAGAAAGGCCTTCGGCTACAGGCAGCTCTTCTTCATAACAGGCATAATCACATTCTTTCTTTCCGCTGTCGCGGACAACCTCACAAGCGCGCTCCTTATGGCAACCGTCGTTGGAGCCGTGAGCTCGAACAGGGCCTTTATCGTACCCGCGTTTGTAAACATAATCGTCGCCGCAAACGCGGGCGGAGCATGGAGCCCCTTCGGCGATATAACCACGCTTATGATCTGGACGGCGGGCAGGGTGGAGACGCTGGAGTTCTCCAGTATAGTAATACCGTCAATAATCAACTGGATAGTGCCTGCCCTCATAATGTTCCCTTTCCTGCCCAAGGGAAGGCCGGAGGGCTCTGCCGAACCGGTAAAGATGAAACACGGGGCCATGATGGTCATTATCCTGGGCTTCCTGACAATAGCGATAGCCGTCAGCTTCCATCAGTTCCTTCACCTGCCGCCGTTTCTCGGCATGATGATGGGGCTGGGCTTCCTCATGTTCCTCGGCTATTACATCAAGAAAAAGAACATCAGCTACAACAGCTCGGAAGCTTATGAAGAGAGCTTCAATATATTCCGCAAGATAGAAAGGTCCGAATTCGACACGCTCTTCTTTTTCTTCGGGATTATTGTCGCCGTTGGCGCGCTCCAGTACATAGGCTACCTGGCCCTGTTGAGCGTGAACCTCTACGGCGGCCTGGGGGCAAGCAACGCGAATATCGCGATAGGCGTCATATCGGCTATCATCGACAACATACCTGTCATGTACGCGGTGCTGCAGATGAACCCGGAGATGGGCCTCGACCAGTGGCTCCTCATAACGCTTACGGCAGGCACGGGCGGAAGCCTTCTTTCAATAGGCTCTGCCGCCGGGGTGGCGGTCATGGGCGTGAGGAGGGACCTCTATACCTTCATGTCGCACCTGAAGTGGACGCCGGTCGTCGCACTGGGTTATATCGCGAGCATAGGGGCGTGGTGGCTATTGGTGAAAGGGATGAACTGAATCGTTGTCATTGCGAGGGACGCAAGTCCCGAAGCAATCTCAGGTACTCCGCACGGATTATGAGATTGCCGCGTCGCTCCACTCCTCGCAATGACATACTGTGAAACAAGGAAGAGCCGCAAAATAGACCCTCCCTTTTTTACGCCGCCTTCTTTTTCCCCGTGGGCTTCCATCCGCGCCTTACGCCCTCAAGGAGCCTTCTCTGTGCCTCGGCCTTTTCTTTTGTGGTCCCTTTGGCCTTGACTCCTTCAGGCGTCTCCACCTTGAACTGTCCTTTCTTCTTTCCGCTGGTTATCTTCTTTACTCTCGCGGGCATGGCTCATTCACCTCCTGATGGAATCTCCTTTTCAATTTTATACCGGATTCCATATTGAAGTGATTCGAGGGCGGGCATAAAAAAAGCGGGCCCGGGTTTTGGCCCGGGCCCGCTCGATCGTTTGTCAGCATTCATGCCAGATGGGGTTTTTCAGCAGCCTGCTAATCCTTCTTGCGAGGCCTCTTGCCCGCCTCAAGGACCTTCTTCCTGATCCTTATCGAAGCCGGGGTCACTTCTACCAGCTCGTCCTCCTGGATGAACTCGAGCGCCTGCTCAAGGGTGTGCGCCCTGGGCGGGAAGAGGAACATCGAGTCGTCAGAGCCGGAAGCCCTCATGTTCGTGAGCTTCTTCTCCTTTACGGCGTTCACGTCAAGGTCGTTCTCCCTCGAGTTCTCGCCGACTACCATGCCTTCGTATACGGGCGTGCCCTCTTTTATGAAGAGGGTACCCCTGGGCTGGAGGCCGAAGAGGGCGTATATGGTAGTTACGCCGGACCTGTCCGCCACGAGCGCGCCGTTGGCCCTCTTGGAGATGCCGCCGTGCCAGGGCTCGTATCCGTCAAAGAGGTGGTTGAGAAGGCCCGTGCCCTTTGTGTCGGTGAGGAACTGGGACCTGAAGCCTATGAGGCCACGGGACGGTATCCTGAACTCGAGCCTTACCCTGCCGTGGCCGTTGTTCTGCATCTTGAGCATCTTGCCCTTGCGGGTGCCCACCTGCTGGGTGACGACTCCTATGAACTCCTCAGGGACGTCTATAACCAGGTGCTCCATCGGCTCATGGAGCTTGCCGTCTATCGTTTTTGTAATGGTCTCAGGCATGGCCACCGAGAGCTCGTAGCCTTCCCTCCTCATCATCTCGATGATGATGGCGAGCTGGAGCTCGCCCCTGCCCATTACCTTGAAGGAATCGGCCTTCTCGAATTCGACCTTTATGGAGACGTTGTAAAGGAGCTCCTTTTCAAGGCGCTCACGGAGGTTCCTCGATGTAACGAACTTGCCATCTTTTCCGGCAAAAGGCGATGTGTTGGGCGAGAAGACCATCGAGATGGTCGGCTCGTCGACCTTTATTCTCGGCAGGGCGACCGGGGTTTCGGCGGATGTGATGGTATCTCCTATGCAGACCCCTTCCATGCCGGCAAGGGCTACTATCTCGCCTACGCTGGCATGGGGTGCCTCCTTGCGCTCAAGCCCCTGGAATACGTACAGGGCCGTCGCCTTGGCCTTCACCATCCTGTCGTCGATGTGCATCATGGCGACATTGTCCGCCGCCTTTATGGTGCCGGAAAATACCCTTCCAATGGCGAGCCTGCCGATATAGTCGCTGTAATCGATGTTTGTGACGAGGACCTGCAGGACAGATAGCGGGTCGCCCTTGGGAGCCGGGACAGTCTTTATGATGAGCTCGAACAGAGGCCTCAGGTCTGTGCCTTCGACCTGGAGGTCGAGTGTGGCAGTGCCCTTGCGCGCATTGGTGTAAATTATCGGGAAATCGAGCTGGTCTTCGTGGGCGTCCAGGTCGATAAAGAGGTCGTAGACCTCGTTTAAGACTTCCTGGATTCTGGCATCTGGCCTGTCTATCTTGTTAACGACCACTATCGGCACAAGTTCGAGCTCCAGCGCCTTCTTCAGGACGAACCTCGTCTGAGGAAGCGGTCCCTCCGAGGCGTCGACAAGGAGGAGCACCCCGTCGACCATCTTCAAGGTCCTCTCCACCTCTCCGCCGAAGTCAGCGTGGCCGGGCGTGTCGACTATGTTTATCTTTACGCTGTCGTACTCGACCGCCGTGTTCTTGGCCATGATGGTGATGCCGCGCTCGCGCTCAAGGTCGATAGAGTCCATGACCCTTTCCTGGACCTTCTCGTTCGAACGGAAGATGCCTGCCTGCCTGAGCATCGCGTCGACAAGCGTGGTCTTGCCGTGGTCGACGTGCGCGATAATAGCGATGTTCCTCAAATCCCTGCTTTCCATAATCTCAGCTCTTTTCTGGTTTTTTGGGGACCTGCCCCCGGTATTATTGGTGAATCGAATATTCTACCCCAAGTAGGCGTCGGCGGTAAAGGAAAAACCTGAGGGGAAGGAATGGCCGGGGCGGGGGAGGTTTTTACCATCTCCGAGGGGTATGATTCGCTTCTTAAAACCACATTCGGGCATAATGGTAATAATTGATTAAGGAAATGGGTCTGAATCCCCCTCTCCCCTTCTGGGGAGAGGGCAGGGGTGAGGGGGGTCAGCATAATTCTGGAATCAGATGAGCGGGTAAGCAGGAATTTAAGGCCTGAAGGAGTTATGGCAGCTGACGCATCCATCGAGCAGTTTTTTCGTAAGCTCGTTCATCCTCTTGGTATCGTTTTTGTGCGCCGCGCCTGCCAGCGATTCGAGATCCTTGTGAAAGTCCCTGTCCATCTTCTCGAATACCTTAATATTTCCGGCGTTTTTCCTTAGCTTGACATCGCCGCGGTGGAGCGCGTCCTGGGTCTTCTCCATTGTGCCGTGAAGCGAATCAATAGCCGCGTGCACCCTGTGGCCGTCATTCAGGGCCACACCGGAGACTATCTCGTGGAAGGCCGCGTCGAGCTTTCTCATCTCTTCTATCAAGGCATTATGTCCCTTGTGGTCAGCCGGGCTATGTCTGTGTTCAGCAGAGACGGCGATCGTCGCGGCCGCAAGCACCAGGGCTGAAATCAGCGCGAATATCCATGTGTTCTTCATAGCAATACACTTCATTTTCTGCCTCCTCATCAAACACGAAGATTCTAACAGGCCCCGATCCGCCCATACATGACATCCATCACCTTTTTCTGAAGAGCTCGAAATACAGGAGCGGCACCGCTGCCAGGGTAAGGAAGGTGGCCGCGACAGCCCCGAACATCATGGATATGGCAAGGCCCTGGAATATCGGGTCAAAGAGCATGACAAAAGAACCGGCAACTACAGCCGCGGCAGTCAGGATAATGGGCTTGGTCCTCACGGCGCCGGCCCGGATTATGGACTCCCTTAAATCACCGCCGGCCGCCTCCTCCAGCTGGATAAAATCCACAAGAAGGATGGAGTTCCTGACGATGATGCCCGCGAGGGCTATGAAGCCTATCATGGAAGTGGCTGTGAAGAACGCGCCGAACAGCCAATGGCCGGGCAGTATGCCGATAAGCGTAAGCGGTATCGGGGCCATTATGACGATCGGCGCGGCAAAGCTCTTAAACCAGGCCACGACGAGGATGTAGATAAGGACGAGCACTGCCGCGAACGCTACGCCTAAGTCTCTGAATACCTCGTAAGATATGTGCCATTCTCCGTCCCACTTCATCGAGTAGGCGGTCTCAAGCCAGGGCTGTCTGGCCGAGTACTGCTCTACGGAATCTCCCTCAGGGGTCTTTATCTCTTTTATCTTCGAGGCCATCTCCAGGATCGCGTAGACGGGGCTTTCGGCAACGCCCGCAACGTCTCCCGTTACGTATGTAACGCGCTTCAAGTTTTTGTGATAGATGTTCCTCTCGCCCGCTGAATCGATGACCTGGACAAGCTCAGAGAGCGGAACGAGATTGCCGGAGGGGGAGGGAATACCCAGACTCTTGAGCGACGAAATGTCTGAACGGCTTTCGATAGGCGCCCTCAGGAATATCTCGACCGGGTCCTTCGCGTCTTCCACGTGCAGCAATCCAGCCTTGCTGCCTGACACCGCCACCTTGAGCGTCCGGGCGATCGCTTCGGCGGTTATCCCGTTAAGGGCCGCCTTCTGCCGGTCGACCTCGAAGACCAGCTTTCTCTGGCTATCCTCGACATACCAGTCTACGTCGACGACGCCCGGCGTTGACTCGAACACATCCTTTATCTCTTTCGCTATCCTTATCTGCCCATCCTGCGAGGGGCCGTAGACCTCGGCGACAATGGTACTGAGCACGGGCGGGCCGGGCGGTATTTCCGCTATCTTGACATTTGCGCCGAATCTCTGTGCCGCTTCCTGCAGGCCGGGCCTGATGCGTTTGGCTATTTCGTGGCTCTGGTCATTGCGAAGCTCGTCCGGAACAAGGTTTACCTGTATGTCGGCTGCATTCGGCCCCTGGCGCAGGTAATAGTGCCTGACAAGGCCGTTGAAGTTGTAGGGAGACGCAGTGCCTGTATAGCTCTGAAAATCAGTGACCTCGGGGACGGTCCTCAGGTACTCGCCAATGGCGCGCGTAGCGGCCGCGGTCTCTTCGAGGGTGGAGCCTTCGGGCATGTCTATCACGACCTGCAGCTCGCTCTTGTTGTCAAAGGGGAGCATCTTCACAGTGACCGCCTTCAGGGGAAAGAGCAGGACCGCGAGCAAAAGAAGAAATGCGACAGCGCCGAGCGCGGCAAACCTCTTCGGGCTGCTCTCCAGGAGCGGCCGCAATACCCTTGAGTACAATACATATAGCCTCGATGAATCGTCTTTGCCTCCATCGTGGACAGAGCGCTTCAGTACCCGGTAGCCGAGCCACGGGCTTACGATAAAGGCGACAAGGAGCGAGAAGAGCATGGCAGCGGACGCGCCGACAGGTATGGGCCTCATGTACGGGCCCATCAGCCCGGAGACAAAGGCCATTGGCAGGAGCGCGGCTATAACGGTGAATGTGGCGAGTATCGTGGGGTTGCCGACTTCGTCGACAGCCTTGATTGCCGTATCGGTGCCAGGGCCTTTTATCCTGAAGTGCCGGTGGATGTTCTCGACGACCACAATCGCGTCGTCGACGAGTATGCCTATGGAGAATATAAGGGCAAAGAGCGTGACCCTGTTGAGCGTGTAGCCGTACAGATAGTTCACAAGGAGGGTGAGGGCGAGCGTAACAGGCACTGCCACGGCGACGACGGCAGACTCACGGAGCCCCAGCGCAAGAGCGATAAGGATGATGACGGCGATAGTAGCTATGAGCATGTGCTCCAGGAGCTCGTCGGACTTCTCCTTTGCGGTCTCGCCGTAGTTGCGGGTCGTGGTTACGTTTACGCCGGAGGGGATGATCTTGCCTTTGAGCGTCTCTACCCTGGCGAGCGCCTTCTGGGCGACGACGCTCGCGTTGGCGCCGGGCTTTTTTGAGACTGCGATGGTAACTGCCTCATAGTCTCTGCCAGGGTCTGGTCCGCTGACGCCCTTTTCACGGCCGGCCGGGCCGAGCCCCATGAATACATAGCTCTCCGGCTCTTCCGGGCCGTCTGTCACGGTCGCTACGTCCCTCAGGTAGATTGGCCTGTTCTCATGGACGCCGGCGACGATGGACGAGACATCGTTCACGTCCTTCAGAAAACCCTTTGCGTCGATAAGGACTTCCCTGCCGCCTGACGGCACAGAGCCTGTGCCCAGGCTTTCGTTCGCTTTCCGGATGGCATCCATTATCTGTAAAGGCGACTGGGAAAAGGCCCTCATGCGCGACGGGTCGAGATCGACCCTGATCTGGCGCCTCTGGCCGCCGATAACGGCTACCTCCGAGACGTCAGAATCCTTCCTTATCTCGTCAGCCGCGGCAGTGGCCACGCTTCTGAGCTCATAGCCCGGATAGCGCTCGCTCCATAGAGTCAGCGCGAGTATTGGAACGTCGTCGATGGACTTGGGTTTTACCAGCGGGGCGGATACGCCGGGAGGGATGCGGTCATAATTGGACGAGAGCTTGTTCTGGAGAAGGACAATGGCCTTCTCCATGTCGGTTCCCACGTAAAAGCGGACTATGGTGAGGTTCTCACCGGGGCTCGCGGTGGAGTAGATGTACTCGACATCCTTTATCTCCCAGAGGAGATTCTCCATCGGCGTGGTGACGCGCTCCTCGACCTCTCTGGCAGACGCGCCGGGATAGGCCACGAACACGTCTATCATCGGCACCTTTATCTGCGGCTCCTCCTCGCGCGCGGTCATTAGAACGGCGAAGATGCCCAGGATAAGGGACGCCGCTACGATAAGCGGCGTGAGCTTGGAATTTATGAAAGCTCCCGCAATCTTTCCGGCAATGCCTGTCATCTATTCCACGCCTTTTACGATGCCGCCGTCAAAGGCCTGCTCCGCGCCAGAGGCGATTATCCGCTCTCCAGCGGAAAGGCCTGAGATTATCTCCACCCTGCCATCTTCAAGCGGCCTCCCGAGCCTCACAAGCCTGTATACGGCTTTGCCTTTTTCATCGACAACATACAGACCGGTGAGCTGCCCCCTGGAGACGACAGCCTCGCGGGGCGCGGTAATTGCCTGCCTCATCCCGATTGGCAGAAAGACCCTCGCGTACTGGCCTGTCCTCAAGCCATCTTCCTTTATGGCAGCCTTGACCCTGAATGTCCTCGTAAGCGGCTCCATTGAGGGCGCAACCTCGGTTATCTTTGCCTCAAGGTCTCTTTCAATGGAGTCTATCCGGGCCTTCAGAATAGAACCTTCGGTTATTTTTCCGGAAAGCCCTTCGTCAATATCGGCCTCTATTAAATAAGACGAGTCGTCCTCGATAACGAGCAGGGGGACACCCGGCGATGCCATGCTCCCGGCATCTATCTTCTTTCCTGAAACGACCCCGTCAGCCGGAGCAATTATCTTTGTGAAGCCCTTCATCACAGCTGCTTCGCGGGCAGCAGCACCCGCGCGCTTCACGGCGCCTTCCATGCGCTCGGCCTCAAGCCTTGCGGTGTTCCTCTGCCGGGATATGGTGTCGAACTCCTGGCCTGAGACGGCCTTCGCGTCGTGGAGGTTCTTGTACCTCGCGTAGGTCGCCTCCATGAGCTCGAGGTGCTCTTTTGCGGCCCCAAGGCCCTTGCGGGCCTCGATAAGACCGGCTTCGGCCCCAAGCGCCCTCTGTGCCATGTCGCTGTCATCGATGGTAAGAAGGAGCTGGCCCTTTTTCACCCGGTCTCCGTCATTTACGAGCACGGATGTTACCGTGCCCATGACCCTTGAAGAGACAAGGCTTATGGTCCTGGCCTTTACCGTGCCTGCGACTTCAACTATTTCAGGCCAATCTTGAGCCTTAACCTCGGCGACGGCTGCGCCGCGTATCTCCTTTCGCTGGAGAGCCTTCCCTGCATCGGTCTTATCTTCGCAGCCTGCCAGCGCAAGCGAGAACAGTAACAGAAATAGGACTGGTCTTATCATCTCATTGCACTCCAAGGTCCTTTAAAATCGTGCCGCTCTCAAGGCTCAGATCCAGCAGAGCCGAGGCGAGGGCGTCCTTGCTCATGACATGATTGGCGCGCGCCCTCTCGACGCTCAACTGCGCGTCAAGCAGTTCGACTATTTGAGAGAGCGAGTTTTCATACCTGAGCCTCAGGAGCCTCTCGCCCTCTTCCGAGCTCTTAAGGGCCGCCTCTGAGAGTTCCATTTTCTTCATGGCCTCCTCTACGTCGAGCCACGCGCAGCGCACATTGAAGGAGGCCGTTTTTTTGAGGCCGTCGAGATGGAAAAACGCTTCATTGGCGCGGTGCTTCGCCTTACCCGCCTCATGGCTTCCGAGCATTCCCTCAAAGATGTTCCATCTCAGGAAGGCCGCCACCTGCCAGCTTTGCCCCTCGCTGCCGAACAATGTCTCATGGTCGTTGAGGAAGTAGGAGCCCCCCACGCCGAGCATGGGGAAATAATCCGCCCTCGCGAGCGCCACGCCGTTCTTCGCGTTATCGTATCTCTTCGACATGGACCTTATATCGCTCCGGGCGCCGGTGGATGAGAGATAATAATCGAGCTCTTTAAAGGCAAGCGGCGCTACGCTTTCGCTCGCGCTGATTTCGTCATCGACCCCGAGCAGAAGCCCCAGCATGCGCCTGGCAACGCTCAGTTCTTTCCTGGCTGTCACGAGCCTCTGCTCTGCCTCGACAAGACCGGTCCTGGCCCTGAGCACATCCGATAAAAGTCCGAGCCCGGAGTCGTTCCTCGCTTCCGCGATTCGAAGGTGCTCCCGCGCCTCTTCCATGCCCTTTTCCGCGACCTTTATGAACTCAGAGGCCGTGTTGACCATTATGTATGTCCTTGCTATCTCGAAGGCAGTGAGCTCCCTCTTCCTCGCATGGTCATCCTGTTTGGCCGCGTATTCCTCCTTAGCCATCCTTATCCCCAGACGGGCCCTTCTCACGTAGACAGGCTGTTCGAATGAGAGAGATGTCTGAAAATCGTTTATCGCATCAGGGTTGTTGAGGGAGGCAATGGCGAAATCGTCCTGAGTGAACCGCTCCTGGTTGAGCTTCGACGAGAAGGCGAATGTGGGGTTGTTTGTCCTCGTAAAGCGCTCTTCAAAGAAGACCTTCGGAAGAAGGGCGCTCCGCGCGACCCCGATATCCTCTTTGGAGGCCGACGTAGAGCTGGCCGAAGCCTTCAGCCCGGGGTTCTCTTTGAGGCCGATATCAAGGGCCTCTTTAAGCGAGAGCGTCCTGCCGGATGCGAAGGCATTTGCGCTTAAAAAGGAAAAAAGGACGGCTGCCGTGAGGGATTTCCTCAGCATACTTTACCTGTATTGATATTCGGGGCCAGCGGGGCGCTGGTGCGGGTCTGCCCCGCCGAAGAGGTTCTCTAACAGGATGTTGAAAAAGTCCGTCCTGGACTTTTTCAAACACGACTTGGCCGAAGTGAATTCGTCCAAGTCTTACAAATTGCTCGACTTTTCAAGT
>Ga0209341_10003231_pt1 | contig 15288 bp, 10 predicted proteins | sample RifCSP13_2_FD_184020 | JGI IMG/M metagenome (GOLD analysis project Ga0209341, IMG submission 184020) | Soil microbial communities from Rifle, Colorado - Rifle CSP2_sed 13_2 (SPAdes) (version 2) | ecosystem: Environmental > Terrestrial > Deep subsurface > Rock core/Sediment | place: Rifle...
GTACTTTTCTCATTTGTATTGGCAAGCTTCTTGGGATTTTCTATCAGGATATGGATTGTTTCAAAGACCCTCAGAGAAAACCAACTTACCAATTGGTGGAAGTCAGATTTGAGTGTAGTAAAAGACCAATGGAAAGGGATCGCCTGGTTTATGGGAAACACCAGCTTTGCGGGAACGCTTATGATGGCAAACGAGAATTTCATGGGTGTATTATTTTTAGGGTACTTTTCTGGAAAAGAAGCCGCAGCATACTACAAGATTGCAAAGTCTTTTGTGAAACTCATAACACGCATTATGGATCCAATTTATGAAGCCATATATCCAGAGCTTGTCAGGATTTCAACCCTTAATGCTCTAAAAGATTTCAAAAGGCTTGTTAAATACTCAACCAAGAATCTAATCAAATTTACGATTCCTACCGCTATAGTAATCATTATATTTGCAAATCAGATCATAAGTTTGATATTTGGGAAAGAATACCTTCCCGCTTCAAATACACTTCGGATTATTACAGTCGCTGTACTAATATCCCAGCTAACCTTCTGGATAGCCCCAGCCCTTCTTGCTTTTGGAAGACCAGGGCTCAGAACTATGTTGCTTATAACCTCTAATACTTCATATATTGCATTATTATTTCTACTTGTTCCGAATTATTCTTATATAGGAGCAGCTTTTGCTTTTTTGGGATACGCAATAGTGAAGGGTTTAACCTCAGTTATCTGCCTTAATGCTTCTATAAAAAAGGAAAAAGATAAGATTTCAAAAGCCCAAGCCACCCTAACTCATACTTGAATTTATCATTTTCCAAATAACTGACTAGAGAGCTTCTTTTATATAAATTCTCTATATAAAAGAATAACCAAGAAATTCCAGATTTGACTCCAGAGTTTTTTTCTCCAATTAAAACTACTCTTCATACATAACAACCGTTTTTCAAAGCCATTTTTCTTTCCACATTTCAAACATAAGGAGAAACCAAACTTTATTTACATTTATTGATCCATTCATGAAATCTTTTATACAGGACGAGACAAAACCCGGGTTAAATATACCTGCTTTTTTTAATCTATCCTCATTTAGATAGTCCATGACTAGGTAGGACAGTTCTCCTTTAAGCCATCCAGCTAGTGGTACGACAAAGCCCTGTTTAGGTCGTTCTAATAACTCTCTAGGTACGTACTTATATAGTATCTTCCTCAATATGTACTTGCTCATCCCGTTTTTATATTTCAAGTTTACTGGGATTCTTGCTACGTATTGAACCAGCCGATGATCCAAAAATGGTTCTCTAGCCTCAAGACCCACGCTCATTGTAGCTCTATCTACCTTTGTAAGAATATCATCAACTAGCCAAGTTTTAAAATCTGCTGCCATCACCTGAGTCACTAAATCATTATTTTTAAGCCTAAAGAAAGTTTCCTCAAAATACGTTGTAAATTTAGAATTATATCGATACCCTAATAATCTCGTTAAATCGTCGGGTGTCCACCTATTAATATTAAATTTGTACATGTCTAAAGGGTTCCCATTGCTACTTTCACGGAGCATGTTTCTCCACTTTTCGAATTTATCCCTATGATCTTTTATCTTAGGCATAAAAGGCTTAAAAGTACTATATAAAAAGTCAACTTTAGACGGGGTAAATGAGGAAAGTGCTTTAATAATAGAATTTCTTATATACCTGGGCAATCTTAAAAACCATCTATTCAAATAAATAACAGATTTGTATCGATTATATCCACAAAAAAGCTCATCTGCACCGTCGGCAGAAAGTGCCACGGTAACATCTTGTCTCGCGAGTCTTGAGACTAAGTAAGTAGGAATTCCTGAACTATCACCAAAGGGCTCATCGTAGATTTCAGGAAGCTTTTGAATAATACTAAGTGCCTCTTTTACAGACAAATAATATTCCGTGTGATCCGTCTCAAGATAGTTCGCTATTTTTTTTGCCCATTTAGCTTCGTCTAAACTATCTTCGTAAAAACCTATTGAAAAGGTTTTTAGTTGAGTATTTATATTTTTTTGGAGTAAAGCAGTAAGGGTTGTAGAATCTATACCTCCGCTTAAGAAAACACCTACCGGAACATCGGAGACAAGTCTATACTTAAAAGAATCTATGAGTAAGTTTTCGAGTTCCTCTGCTATTTCATCTTCAGATAAGTTGATAGGTTCTTGAAGATAAAAATCAACTATATCCCAATACTTAACCTCTTTTACATTATCATTGGAAAGACAAACATAATGTCCAGGTCTGAGTTTATATGTATTTTTAAATATGGTGAAAGGTGCTGGTATATAACCGTATCTAAGGTAGAGTTGTAGAACACTATAATCAATCTCTTTATTGAAGTCAGGGTGTTTCATCAGCACTTTAAGTTCAGAGCCAAATAAAAATAAACCATCCTTATGGAAGTAATATAAAGGCTTTACTCCTGCCCTGTCCCTAAGCAGATATAGTTTTTTTTCTCTTTTATCCCAGATTCCAAGAGCGAACATACCGATAAATTTATGAACACAATCTATACCCCATTCCTCATACGATTTAATCACTACCTCAGTATCAGAATTGCTTTTGAAATTATATCCTCTCTGGCTAAGTTCCTCCCTTATCTCTTTAAAGTTGTATACCTCTCCATTATATGTGATCCAAATGGAGCCATTTTCGTTCGACATGGGCTGATGCCCTAGAGAAGATAGATCAAGTATGGAAAGCCTCCTATGACCTAATCCTACATTGTTCTCCTCATCAATATAAATACCCGCGTCATCTGGTCCCCTATGAGTTAAAGCATCTCTCATAGATGTTAAAATCGCTTTGTCTACTTTCTCATTACAACTACAAAATCCTACTATCCCACACATATCGGATTATCCAAACTTGAAGAATTTTAAGATTAATACCCTTGTGCCCTTAAACGCTCAGCAACATGAGTTGCAAAGGCTTCCAGCTCTGGGTTATTCCTGTAAGCATAAGCGCGTTCCTTTTTCACAAGCTTAGATACTCGTTCAATATCTTGATCCGTTGATTGAAGCCCACAAAAGTTAACCAGATCCTTCAATATTCTGTTGGGTTCGGATAATAGCTCTTCATATTTGACTTCGATAGCCCTATCTTCAAGTTTTCGGACATGAGTACGAGCTTCATTAACGTATTCCTCCCACATTAAGAGGCCTTCCCCCATAGAGGCGCACCGCAGGTCTATAAACTTACGATTGGTCGGTACAAATTTCATCGTCAAATAAAACCAATATAAAGGTTTTAACCATGAATGTCGTTCTTTTAATCTCAAAAGACCCCTTTCGCGCCTTACCCTTAAACTGTTTACCACATCCACCCCATGACGGTAAATGTGAATCACCTTGGCCTCAGGAAAGATGTCAAGCCATACAGGTAACGTGTAAGTATTACGTGGATCCTTCCAGCCCCAGGGAATATCAAGGTTGGCTGGGGTTCCATAACGAATGTATTTTCTCAAGCCTAGAAATGAAACTGCTTTTGGTGTTTTCATAATATAACAAATGAAGTCTACAAACAGTTCCCGAGCTTCTTTATCTTCCAAAATGTATCTAATTGAAGAAGGCTTTTCCAAACCACCACTACACTGCCCTAAAAGCCATACGTTTAACTGATTAAAAAAAATGGCTTCATTATTTCTATCTTTTTTTTTGCCTACAAATAGACCTAAATCCTCTAACATTCTGGTTAAAATATTGCTACCAGATCGGCTCATTCCAATTATAACAATAGGAGGCGCTATCTTCATATTCTTTTCCCTCTTTTTCCAGATCGCATTTAATATATATAACCCTCAACACCCTGGATTGACCACCCCATGTTTTTATCTTAATCACCCGTCTCCTAGATTAGAAATTTATATCTGCCCTTTCATCCCCCCCAGTAAAATTACCTTCCCAATACGTCTCCACTTAAATACCTATTTTCCCAAACCTTAAAGTTAAGAAGGCAAAATAACATCCTACCCTCGTCAAATAAGATACTTTTATGTCTCTTAAGAAGTTCCTAAATGTAGCTCTTGTTAAAAAATCGTCCTCTCCTTCCATTAGAATTTCCCTAGCATTATTCCACCATTCCTTTCTAAGCCACTTTGATAATGGGGGGATTAAAACCTCGCTTTCTATCAATGGGTAGTTCTGGAGGGAGAAATTTCTTTGGAAGCCTTTTTAAAATATATTTTGTCTTACACCCTCTAATCTTCATGTTTCCTGGAACATTGCCAAGAGCAATTTCCACAAGCTTAGTATATAAAAATGGCGTTCTAACATAAAATGAGAAGTTCTTACTGACCTCATCGAGTTTAACAAGAATGACATTCAGGCCGTATTTAAATGTTAAATAACCCACTTTACCCATTAGGGAATCATAGTATTAATTTACAAATGCTAAGCTTAAAACTAAACAAAAAGTAAAACTTTAAATTATTAACCTTATTATAACCTCATTTCTCTAAACTCTTACTTAAGTAATCCGAGATTTTTTATTGATTCGCTGAGTGTTTTAGCAATTATCTCATTCCCATACCTCGTAAGGTGTAAGTTTGTTCTATAGTATAGCAAATTTTGAGATTTGCTAGATGAAGCAGCGGATTGTAGGGAAGATGTTAAATCTATAAATATATAACCCATCTCCTCTCCTTTCATTTTAAAGTATTCGCGTTGCAGATAACTAAAGCTCTTCAAAGTATCTTTTAGCGTAGGATCGTCAAAAATAGCATAAGAGTCATATACAGTATGAGCAGAGGGTGTATATGCTACAACTGGGATAAAGTTATGTTGCCTTGAAAGCTTAACAAAACTCTCTAATGCGTTGTTGAAAACATTGAAATCTATATTGTTCACAATTATTTGTTTTGCATGAAACACTTCGTCTTTATCAGTGTTTTCTAGGTTAAAAGAAATTGATTTATCAGGGAAGACAATAGAATACCGAAAATTTACATCTTTATTAAAGGAGTATCGTACAATTTTATTGTATAAATATTTAATATAAGCTCGTATGAGATTAAAAGAATAGCTATAACGCCCTATTGTATTTTCTAATAAAGATTGCTCTAGATGAGACTTAGATGAATCGATGTTTTCATCTGAATCTTTATTTTTAGTTTGGAGGTATGTAATAGCATCACGTATATCATTACCTTCGTAGACATTCAAGATTACAAATTTTGGATGCTTATTAATGCCGAACCTTTTTAGAATTTGTATATATTCATATAAACCTAGGTTACCCTTTCCGAGGTTATAGGAAGAAAGACCAGTTAGGTCAGAAAGTCTTTTTGTCCATGTATCTTCGGGACTTACAGCGTTGCACCATGTAAATGAGTCTCCAATTGTTATAATATCTATTTTAGGTTCTCTATTATAGCTTCCTCGAGGATTACAAAATCCGATTTCATCTGTTTCAACGGTAAAAACATCCCCAGGAACATCCGAATCGTAGTGGGTGATTTTGGTATAAGGTTTCCAGATCCTTAATGGAGGACCGTTATCATCACGATTCACAATTATTGTGTCACCATATGTTGGTAACCATCCTTGTGCAACCCTTTCCCGTAGTCGAGGTTCAAAATTAATTAGTACTTTAGGGGGAATGATATTTGGAATTATTCGTAACCCGACTTCCAAAAAAAGAATTATAAGTAAAAAGCTAATTGAAATTTTTAATGAAAAAGAAAAAAATTTTTCCATGTATAGAAAATTAAAATTTTTAGGCTAGTTTTATTATCCTTATATGTTATTAGTCCTGCTTTTAAAGCATATTTTCATAATCTACCTTCTGTTAAATAATTCTTCTCCCAAATCTTAAAAACGAGAAGAGAAAATAATTTTCGACTCTGATCGAATGCAGGATTTGCATGTAGGCGCATCAGTTTTTCAATATAACTTTTTTTGAAAAAATTATCTTCATCACAGATTATAATGTCTCTAATAGAATTCTTCCACTCATTTCTAAACCACTCTGCTAAAGGTGGATTAAGACCACGCTTTCTGTTAAAAAGAAATTCAGGAGGAAGAAATTTTTTCGCAAGTTTTTTTAAAAGATATTTCGTTACTCCTCCTCTAATCTTCATATTCCCTGGTATTTTACCAAATGCAAATTCTACAAGTCTAGGGTCTACAAAGGGGCTTCTTACGTTAAGTGAAAAATTTCTGCATATCCTTTCGACTTTGGGAATAGTGCTATTTTGATGGGATTTAAGTTCTAAATGTGTCAGTATACCTGTTAATGTATCTATATTTGTTATATCTAGCTTATCAGGCTCATATAACTTGTTATTAAGTTCATCTAATACCCAATCTTGAAATAACCTTTTTCTTAGAGAGCAACTAAAAACTGTCTCCCTTCTTGAGTAGAACTCAACAGGGGATAAATTCTCTAAAAAAATACGCCACTTAGCTTCTTCGGGAATTAGATCGACAACCTTTCTTAAAACTAAATTAAAAGGTGACACAATGAATTTATTAATTGTTCTAATCTTTATAACCTGGGAATGGGTCCTAGTCCCTGTAAAAAGACTGTCTGCCCCATCACCTGTCATAACTGCATCAACGTTGTTTTCTCCAGCAAGTTTCCCAGCATAGTATGTTGGGAAAATAGATGGATCACCAAGTGGTTCATCAAAAATATAGGCAGATTCAAGAAACTCGTCAAAATTAGGCTCAACGACAAATTCTTTATGATCGGTATTAAAATAATTTGCAACAAATCTAGAATAAGGCAACTCGCTATATCTCTCTTCGTGGAATCCAACACTAAAAGTTTTCACAGGTCTTGATGAGATCCTACTCATTAAAGCTACGACTAAGCTTGAGTCTACCCCTCCACTGAGGAATGCACCCAATGAATGTTCACCTTTCATCCTTAATTTTATTGCATCGAGTAATTTTTCTTCAAGCTCCTCTAAGAGTGCGTCTTCATTTCCTACTTCTGGTTCAAAAGTAGGAGGCTCCCAATATCTTCGTGTTTCAAATATTCCAGACTTTAAATCAAACCTGAGTACCGTACCTGGAAGAAGCTTTTTTATATTTTTGAAAATGCAAAGTTCATCAGGAACGTTACGAAAAGCAAGAAAGTAGTTTAATGCTCTTAAATCAATTTCTTTATGAAATTGGGGGGTTTCAATTATTGATTTAACCTGTGATGAAAAAATAAACTTCCCATTGTAATTAGTATAATATAAAAATTTTTTCCCTATTTGATCTCTTGCTAAAAATAATATTTCTTTCTCTTTATCATAGATACAAAATGAAAATACCCCATTGAATTTCTTTGGACATTCCTCTCCCCATGCTCTATAAGCATGAGCTATAAGCTCAGAATCACTTTCAGTCCTAAACCCATATCCAAGCACATTTAACCCTGCTCGCAGTTCCTCTGGATTATATATCTCACCTTCATAAGAAATACAAATCTTGTCATCTTTATATGAGATTGGATTTTGATGAAAAACCGATTCTCCATCAACAATTCCAAAGATTGTACTCATCAAAATAGTATAAATAATTAAGAGATTTTTACAAAACCTTTTCTTGCAAGGATAAATTCAGGATGCTATAAGGTTCCCTTTATTTGAAAAGTATAAACATCATAGCTACTTAGACGCCATATGAATTGAAATCCCGTACCTACTTGAAACAGGAAATAATTTATTTTAAAATCAGTTTTATTTATTTTACATTTAATGTATACTGTAAAAAAGATGGGTATTAATTAGTTAAGTATTATTGATAATACAATTCATTGATAATATAATTAAGATGGAGTAAGTTGGAGCTGTCCTAAACCTCTCAAGTTCAGCCTGTCGGGTCACAGGTTGAATCCCTTTGATTCCATCCTCCGGGTTTAGGACAGCCCATTTTCTATATCTATAGTTTAAGGTATATTTTCATTTTCCTTAGAGTTTCCGCTTAGTTTCAATAATAAGCCATAAACAGGTAAATTATTTTACTGCTTAATTTGACAATAAAAATCTGTAATGATAATGTAAGTAAGTGATTACTTAATCTAATTTTACAATTCGCTATTGTATAAAAAATTTAAAATGAATATTACGAGAATTGTTTTTCCACCCCTATTAATTCCTCTTATTGTAGGCTTTGTAGTTATTTTCCCAGTCAAGGCTCAAGTTCCTCCCCCTTCTCCGGTGGTAATAGCTAAAGTAGAAGAACAAAAGGTTCAAAGACCCATTACGCTTGTTGGTAACTCCGAACCAAGTAAAAGGAGTCTCATAGCTAGTGAAATTTCAGGGCTTGTAGAGAGCTTCCCAGTGAAAGAAGGTGATTATATTAAAAAGGGGGACGTGCTTGCTATCTTTGAAACAAAGCCTCTTGAGATTAGGCTCCGTGAGGCAAAGGCCTCAAAGCGCGAGGCACAGGCGCGTTATGAGCTGGCTCAGAAAAACTACCAACGTTTTCAAGAACTCAAGAATAAGGGTATTGCCTCAATTCAGCAGCTTCAGGATATGGAATCTGAACAAAAGGCTTGGTCAGCAAAAACCTCCCAGCTTCAGGCGCAGATAGACAGGTATGAATATGACCTCGATAAAGCGAAAATCGTTGCACCTTTCAGTGGCTACGTAACTAATGAGCGCACGGAGGTAGGTCAGTGGATTGACGAGGGCGGCCCAGTAGTAGAGCTTATAGATATAGATACCGTAGAAATTACTGTTGACGCTCCTGAGCGTTATATTAGTCAGATTAAATTGGATGATAAGGCAACTGTAAATTTCGATGCTCTACCCGATGTAACACTTGAAGGAATGGTTAGTTCGATCGTTCCTCAAGCCGATAAAGCGGCACGAACATTTCCTGTAAAAATTGTGATTGATAATAAAGACCATATTATTAAGAGTGGAATGGTTGCTCGTGTTTCATTTTTGATTGGCGAACCATCTTTAGTAAAGCTTGTCCCAAAGGATGCTATCGTTGAACGGAACAATCTTAAATTTGTGATTGTCGTGAATAATGGAACTGCCCAGCCTGTTCCGGTTAATACAGGTGTAGCTTATAAGAATCTTATTGAGATCATAGGACCCATTAATATTGGACAACCGGTTGTTATTAGGGGAAATGAAAGACTTCAACCAGGACAGCCTGTAAAAGTAGTAAATCAGGATGGTATGCCGGAAAAAAAGTAAGACACATGTTTAGCCACAAAGACACGAAGGCACTAAAAAATTAAATTGTTGAATTTATAAGTTTTTCTTTTAACTTCTGAATATTAACTTTGTGTCTTAGTGCCTTAGTGGCTAGATATTTACGTTTTAGGTACACAGCTCATGAAAATAGTAGATGAATCAATAAAACATCCTGTAAGCGTAATAGTTGGCATTATTTTCATCATTCTCTTTGGAATTATATCCCTTATCAAATTACCTGTTCAGCTTACACCTGATGTAGAAAAACCCAGGATTACTGTTGACACTACCTGGATTGGGGGAAGCCCACAGGAGGTAGAAAGTGAGATTGTCCGAAAGCAGGAGGACGAATTAAAGAGCGTAGAAGGCTTAGTAGAAATGACGAGTGAAAGTGCAGATGGTTCCGGAAGCATTATTCTTGAGCTCGGCCTTGGAACTGATCTGGATGCGGCCCTCCTTAAGGTATCAAATAGACTTGACCAGGTAAAAGAGTATCCATTCGAGGCTGATAAACCGGTTATAAGGAGCGTTGACGTCAGAGGAAGCGCAATGGCTTGGTTTACATTAAAGCCGCTCCCCGGAAAGGATATTGACATTGATAAGCTTCATGACTTTGCAGAGGATTTCATAAAACCCCGATTTGAGCGTGTGTCCGGCGTAGCCTCTTCAAACGTATTTGGTGGACAAGAACGTGAGATGCAGGTTGTGGTTGATCCAGATGCCCTTGCGGCGCGCGGTATCACATTATTTGAAATGGCACAAGCGCTTGATAAGGAAAACGAAAACATTAGTGGAGGTGATTTCGAAGAGGGAAAGAGGAGATATATTGTTCGAACTGTTGGAGAATACGGGTCGCCAGAAGACATAGAGAATGTAGTCATCACAAGGAAAAATGGTGTGCCCGTTTACGTACGTGATGTTGCAACCGTAAGGCTTGGATACAAGGACCATGAGTATGCCGTTAGGCAAAATGGTCAACCGGCAATTGCAATTAATGCCCTTAGGGAAACAGGCGCTAACGCAATTGACGTAATGGCTGGCCTTCGCGAAGCGATGATGGAGCTAAACGAAGGCATATTAAAAGACCGTGGTTTGGTTTTATATAACGTATATGATGAAACAACCTATATTAACAACTCAATAGACCTTGTAGAGAAGGACGTTGTAATTGGAAGTATCCTCGCTATAGCAGTGCTTCTTCTCTTTTTAAGAAGCGGAAGCGGTACCATAATTATTTCAATAGCAATTCCTATTAGCATAATTGGCTCATTTGTTATGATGATGTTCTTTGGAAGAACGATAAACGTCATTAGCCTCGCGGGAATGGGCTTTGCCATTGGAATCTTTATAGATAACTCCATTGTTGTTTTAGAGAACATTTACCGCCATATACAAATGGGTAAATCCCGTCTCAAGGCTGCGTATGATGGCACAGTTGAGGTATGGGGTGCAATTCTAGCGAGCACTCTTACTAACGTTGCTGTCTTTTTACCCGTTATCTTTGTCCAAGAGCAAGCTGGACAGCTCTTCCGTGATATTGCAATTGCAATAAGCTTTGCTGTGCTGCTTAATCTAATTGTATCTATCACTTTAATTCCAAGCGCTGCCGCTCAATTCCTGAAGGTAGCACAAGTAAAAAAGGTTTCTTCCTTTGAGAACCTCTGGGGTTATATCCGTCTTGCTCAGGGATTCACAGACGGAGTCACTAATCTAGTTCGACGGATTATAGAAAATAAAAGACTTCGGCTCACTGTGGTTCTTGCTTTCACATTTGGATCAATTCTACTTAGCTGGGCTATGGTACCCAAGATGGAATACCTCCCTGAGGGAAATCGTAATCTTGTTTTCGGAATTCTTCTCCCTCCACCCGGATACAACATCAATGAATTTACCGAAATTGGAGAACAAATAGAAAGGGATTTAAGACCCTATTGGGAAGCCGATGTCGGATCTCCAGAAGCGGAAAAACTTAATGGCCCGCCGATACAAAACTTTTTCTATGTGGCAAGAGGTCGTCAGGTATTTATGGGCGCTGTAGCAAAAGAGCCGGAGAAGGTGAGAGAACTTATTCCCGTAATGCAAGGCACCCTTAGCAAGATTCCAGGGATGATCGCGGTTGTTACTCAATCAAGTCTTTTCCAAAGGGGTATCGGTGAAGGGCGAGCAATAAATATTCAAATCACAGGACCAGACTTGGAAAAGCTTGTAAGCCTCGGTCAAAAGATCTTTTTCGGTGTGCTGCAAACAATTCCAGACACCCAAGCAAGACCGATTCCGAGTCTTGATTTAGGAAACCCAGAGGTTCAGGTTATAACAGACCGGGTAAGAGCTTCGGATGTTGGCGTAACAAATGAGGAGCTTGGGTTTAGTGTAAACGCCCTTGTTGACGGAGCTAAGGTAAGCGACTACCTCATCGAGGGTGATGAAATTGACCTTGCACTCAGGGGAGACGATAGATATTCAAACCGCACACAGGATATTGAAAACCTCATGATAAATACGCCAAGCGGGAAGATGGTAACTGTAGGTTCAATCGCTAAGGTTAATGTTACAAATGGCCCTGAGCAGATTAACCACTATGAACGTCAAAGAACAATTACAATACAGGTAATACCGCCTGAGAAAGTGCCTCTTGAAAGCGCAATCGACAATATTCAAGAAAATATTATTAACCCATTACGTCTTAGCGGTGAGATTGGCGGATCATACAACATAATACTTACAGGAACGGCAGATGACTTGACCGTTGCAAGAAAGGCATTTCAGTGGAATTTTATTTTTGCCGCAGTAATAACATATCTACTTATGGCATCCCTATATGAAAGCTTCCTATATTCTTTTGTGATAATGTTCAGCGTTCCCCTTGCTTCTTTTGGTGGGTTTCTTGGGCTTTTTCTATTAAATAGATTCACATATCAGCCACTTGATGTCCTTACAATGCTTGGGTTTATAATACTTGTTGGAACAGTAGTAAACAACGCCATCTTAATTGTTCATCAATCAATAAATTACATGCGTGTTGAAGGAATGGAGCTAAGAGATGCATTAACCGAATCTGTAAGAACCCGTATCAGACCTATCTTTATGAGCACAACAACGGGTATCTTTGGAATGCTTCCATTAGTTGTTTTTCCTGGCTCTGGCTCTGAGCTCTATAGGGGCTTAGGCAGCGTGATATTAGGGGGGCTCTTAGTTTCGACTGTGTTCACCCTTTTTCTTGTTCCCGCTGTTTTTAGTTTGGTCTTTGATGCAAAAGAAACTCTGGCCAATAATCTAGGAAAGATTCGTCATACGCTGAGTCAATTACCATCAAAGCTAATGTCTCTTTTTTAATTTTGTATCGCGCCAAGATGGCGCTCCTACAAGAAGGTAATTTTTGTATCGCATAGAAATTTGTAGGAGCGGTGGGGTCTGGGGTAGTGATCAAGAGGGAGGGTAGTTAGGGAACCTCTTCTAGCCCCGACATGAATCGCACCAGGAATGTCCTGAGCGAGGTACCTGATTTTAATCGGGGAAGGAATGGTGCTCCTACTCATCAGGGGGCATTTTTGAAGTTGTAGAGACGCAAAATTTTGCGTCTCTACAACATAAGGAAAATTTTAACAAATTCTTTCACAAAATCTTTAGTGATGGATTACTGTTGGATCACTTTGTCCAAAATAGACTGTGATAATGGCGCCTACAATCACCAGTGCTATACCTGCCAAAGCTAATTCGGTTGGCACTTCATGCCAGATAACCCAATCAAAAAATCCACTGAATACAAGCCCGAGAAAAATTAGTGATGACATTAGTCTAACGGGCGCATACTTGATAGAGCGTGCCAAAAATACCGATACCGCCTAATAACAACCAGATTTTCCAATCGGGAGGCATACGCTACTGAAAAAGTGCAAATGCGCCGGAAGCAACTGTGCCTATCAAGAAATAATAAAAGAACATTTGTGTGATAGTGCTGGTCTTGCTGAGTACCCATATTTGCACAATCGCGATAGCCGCTAGAACACCCGAAGCAAGGCCAATAAAAGAAGTTAACTGGAATAATTGAGGCCCAGGATGAAGAACTAAAGCTACTCCAATAAAGCCAATTACAATACCCCACCATACTTTCCTCGGCGTTTTGGCACCTGTAATAAGTAACGCGACGATAGGCACAATATAGAGGGGCAGTGTTGTTGAGTAAGATAGCATCCACTAAAGAAATAAATTTGATACGCTTACGCAAATGAGTACGCCCTTAGACAAGCTCAGGCTTCGTCGTGAGCGCCCGACGACTGACCTTGACGCAGGCTCAACCGAACGGGTGAACGGCACTAAAATCAAGCCGTTCGTGGTGAACCTGTCGAACCATGAACGGCGATCTTGCGTAACCCCTGGGGAAACCAAAATTAATTTGGTCAAGCACTAGGTTCTATGAACCATTTCTAAATTCAAATGGTATAATTATACTAATCGTATAACTTTCCATGAAGATAAATTATATTTACGATCTTCTTCAGATATATTTAATTAGCAAACTTAAGAAAGTCTAATAGAAAATTATAAGGAGGAGTATAATTATGCAAAAAAATGGATTTAGAATAGAAACCGATTCAATGGGCGAAATGATGGTTCCTACCTCTGCTTATTACGGCGCCCAGACAGCCAGAGCTATAGAGAACTTTCCTATAAGCGGAATCCGTAAACCGAGGGTGTTTATTAAGGCTTTAGGAATGATAAAACTCGCTGCAGCAGAGGCAAACATGGAGCTTGCACTCTTAAATAAAAAATTAGGCAGAGCAATAACAAAAGCAGTAAAGGAGGTAATAGATGGAAAACTAGATGACCACTTTGTACTTGACGTATTCCAAACTGGCTCAGGTACTTCAACCAACATGAATACAAACGAGGTAATTGCTAACCGCGCAAACGAGATTCTTGGTGTAAAAATAGGTGAAAAAAGGCTTGTACATCCAAATGACCACGTAAATATGTGTCAGTCAAGTAATGATGTATACCCTACTGCTATGCACGTTTCTGCTCTTATGTCTATTGAAAATAACCTAATTCCCTCTCTTAAGCACCTTCACAATGCACTTTCAAAAAAAGCAAAGGAATTTGATAAGATAGTTAAAATTGGTAGGACTCATCTTCAGGATGCAACCCCAATTAGGTTAGGTCAGGAATTTAGTGGATATGCGAGCATGATTGATCATAGTATTAGAAGGGTAAAAAGTGCAAGGGTCAACCTTTCAGAACTAGCAATTGGCGGGACGGCTGTTGGAACCGGGATAAATTCTCATCCCAAATTCGCAGGGCTTGTGGTAAAAAAGCTCAGCCAAATGACGGGAATCAAATTTAAGGAGGCAGAAAATCACTTTGAGGCTCAAGGGGCAAAGGATGCCATTGTCGAAACGAGTGGTGTGCTTAAAACATTGGCAGTAAGCTTAATGAAGATAGCAAACGACATAAGATGGCTTGGAAGCGGCCCCAGATGCGGCATAGGTGAAATACACATTCCGCCTGTACAACCTGGTTCTTCAATTATGCCGGGTAAGGTAAACCCAGTAATCCCAGAGGCTGTTTGTCAGGTTGCAGCTCAGGTTATAGGAAATGACTTAACAATTACAATTGGAGGTCAATTTGGCAATTTTGAGCTTAATGTAATGATGCCAGTAAAGGGTCATAATCTTCTACAGTCTATTAATCTATTATCATCCGCCTCTCGTATATTTGCAGATAAATGTATAGTCGGTATAAAGGCTGATAAGAAGCGCTGCGAGGAGATGATTGAGAAGAGCCTCGCTATGTGTACCGTACTCGCGCCTATAATCGGTTACGATGCTGCTGCTAAAATAGCAAAGGAAGCATATGAGACCGGAAAAACTGTAAGGCAAGTAGCCCTTGAGAAAAAGATCCTTCCAGAAGATGAATTGAATAAGGTTCTTGATCCCTGGGCAATGACCGAGCCCGGAGTCACAAAGTGAAGCGCAGGTGGATAAGAAGTTATAAGAATTTGGTTTTGAGAGAACGTCCCCGGCGGGATTCGAACCCACGGCCTCAGGATTAGGAATCCTGCGCTCTATCCTACTGAGCTACGGGGACCTTAATGATTACTAGAAGTTACAACTCACTAACAGCTTTGAATCGAGTT
>Ga0209341_10003233_pt1 | contig 15286 bp, 25 predicted proteins | sample RifCSP13_2_FD_184020 | JGI IMG/M metagenome (GOLD analysis project Ga0209341, IMG submission 184020) | Soil microbial communities from Rifle, Colorado - Rifle CSP2_sed 13_2 (SPAdes) (version 2) | ecosystem: Environmental > Terrestrial > Deep subsurface > Rock core/Sediment | place: Rifle...
CCGACGCACGCGATGCTGGCCGAGGCGTACCAGGGCACGAGCCAGTGGGAGATCGAGACGGTGGAGGGCATCACGCCGACGACTTCGCTGGGCGGGCATACGCAGGAGTGGGAGCGGGCGTACCGCTCGGGCGACAGCGATCTGCACTTCCGGTTCAGCTTTCCCCGCAACCACGAGAGGGTTGTGCGTCTGGAGTGGCAGAACCGGAAACTGCACCCCGTCGGCGTGCGCGAGCTGGACGACACCGACAGTCGGTGGTTCGCGCAGATCGGCGAGCCGCGGTGGTGGACGACCGGGACGGGCCGGGTGCGGTCGGTGGAGCTCTACGAGATCGCCACCGCCTACTACCAGACCTATGCCCTCCCGACGACAGCGGAGGGGATCGCGCGCGGATTCTCGGGCACGCGCACTTGGGCCGTAGAGGTGCCGATCGAAAACCCCACGTCCTACGCCTACACCTCGTCGGCCGACGTGCCGACGCTGCTGGACGGGCTAGGCTCGCGGGTGACGCGAACGGCCGTGGCCAGCGTGGCGCCGATCCATGTCTGGGAGAGCGAGCACCTGGCCGCCGCGACGAGCTTCACCGACTCCACGACGATCGGCACCTACACGTGGGAACACCAGTTCGGCGCCGCACGCTTGGTGCTCGCGGTCGGCCAGCCGCGTAGCGTCAGCAGCACGGCGCGCCAGTACCTGCCGGTGACGAGTGACGCGACGCTGGGTGCCCTGCTGGGTCGCATCGTCGACTGGCGGTCGTCAGAGGATTCTGTTTTCGCGCTCGAGGTGGTGGTGCCGGACGCCGACCTGGTCGCTGACGACACGCCGAGCCTGATACCGTCGCAGATGACGAAGTACCTGCGTTTCTATGTGCTGGCGCGGGCGTTCGGGCGACCGGGCGAAGGGCGGCAGCCGATCCTCGCCGATTTCTACGGGCGGCGCTTTCAGCGCGGTGTCGATCTGTTCCGGGCCTTCGGCGACGTGGCGCGTTCGGATCGGCAGTTCCAGCGGCAGGACGTGGTTCCCGCTCGCGTGCGACCCCCCTACGTGCGGCTGCCGGCGACGTTCCCCGCGGTGTGGGATTGATGCCATCTCCTCTCGACAAGCCGCGCGCGAAACAACTGGCTCAGGGCTTCCTCGGCGTCAATCTGCGCAAGGACCGTGTGACGCTGGCCGACGAGGAGATCGCGCGGGCCGTGAATGCTGACTTGCACGAGCGGCCTGGCACCCTCGTCCTTCGCCGCGGGCGTCGCCAGCTCTACGGCACGGCGCTCGCTGATTTGGCGATCCGCCGGCTGGCGTTTGTCAATGCGGTTCGCTACATCGTCGCTGGCCAGAGTGTCTACCGCGATCAGGTGAAGATCATCGACGGCCTGCTCTCGGCCGATCTGTTCACCACGATGGCGCCGTTCCGGCCGCTCGCGGACACGGCGACGTGGGTGTTCATCGCCGATCAGGCCGTGATGCGCAAGGACGACGGAACGCGGCTGGTGCCGTGGGGCGTCGAGGCGCCCGACGTGATCGCGGGGGGCGGACAGCCGGTCCTGGCGGTCGGGGCGGTGGGGCTTGGTCTGACCGGCAATTACCGCGCCGGCTACACCTTCCTGCGCCATGTCGGGGCTGGGGACACGATCGGGAGTGAGAGCAACGCCACCGAGGACCTGGATGACGACGACGAGCCGGTCGTCATTGCCCTGACCGATGATCGGGTGGCCCTCAGCGACATTCGCGACGCCCCTGATACGCAGGTGACCGGCGCCGGCATCTATCGCTCCGTCGCTGGTGGCACGCTGCTGCTGCTCGACAGCCGCGAGCGCTTCCCGGCCGATACGACGACGTTCGCCGTGACGCACGGCTGGGAGGTGGCGGCTTCACCGGGCGGCACGGCGCCGGACGGCCTGCAGCTGCATTGGAGTATCGACAAAGGCACCCGTCGGAGCAGCCAGGGCTGGGAGCCCGAGGCCGGGGCGGGTCTGCGGTTCATCGGTGCGGCGGCGGCCAACGGGATCAGCATGACCCTCCCCGCGCACGAGGCCGGGGATCTGCTCGTGATGTTCGCCTTCCGGGACGGGGCCTCCGGAGCGCCCTCCGTGCCAGCCGGTTGGTCCACGTGGGGCACGGGCTCAGGGGCCGGCAACGCCGCCAGTGTCGGCGGCTACAAGGTCGCCACCTCCGACAGCGAGACCAGCGGCGACTGGACGGCCGCCACCGGACTGATCTGTCAGGTGTACCGCGGCCAGCGCGTCGCTGGCGCCATCGGCGGCAACGGCGATACCGGCGCCACCTCGGGGACGACCGTCACCTATCCGGCGGTCACCATGACCGATGGAGGCGGCACGTCCCTGATCGCCGGCTTCGCGGGGCACAGCGCGGGCAACACGAACGTGCAGAACGCCCCCGTGGGGATGGTCAACCGGGCCACGATCGGGACAGCGCTGTATGAGATCGCCGGTCACGACACCGACGACCCGGTGGCGTCGTGGGCGGCCAAGAATGTGGCCGTGGGCGGCACGAGCGGGGCGTGGCGGGGCCGTACCCTGGAGATCCGCGCGGAGCCCACCACGAGCGACACGACGGGTGACAGCGAAGACGTCAACGGCTTCCGGGCAACCAATCTCTGGGAGGTACTCGATACCACGCTCATCACGACACAGACGAAACGCTGGGCCTACGCCTCGGTGATCGCCGACTCCGCGCTGGGGTCCCAGGCGCCCACGGAAGCGGCGGGTCCCCCGCTGGCCTCATGGGTGACGGAGTTCCAGGGGCATCTGTTCCTCACCAGGGTCAAGGATAACGCCCACCATCTGCGCTGGTCGGAGCGCTTCGCTCCTGAGTCATGGCCGGAGGACAACCTGCTGGAGATCGGCTCGCCCGACGATCCGCTCCAGTGCGCCGTCCCGGTCGCCGGCCTGCTGGGCGTCTTCTCGCTGAATACGAAATATCGAATCACCGGCAACGTCTCCTCCGGCTTCGTGGCCCAAGAAGCGCTGAGCCACCGCGGCACCCCCGCCCCGCTGGCGGTAATCGCCTCCGAGTTCGGCTTGGTGTTCCCGAGTCACGACGGGATCTGGCGAACGAACCTGCTCTCGAACGATGAGGAACTCTCGGCGGACATCGCCCCGTTGTTCAACGACGAGACGGTCAACGACATGCCGCCGATCAACTGGTCGGCCGTGCAGACGTTCTCGGCCGTGTACCGGAAGGGACGCTATTACTTCGCCTACGCCAGCGGGTCAGCCACCGAGCCGAACACGATCGCGGTGCTGAGCCGCTCGACGAATAAGTGGTATTTCTTTGATCATCCCGCCCGCTGTCTCGGCCGCGAGGAGGGGGTCGACGAGGCGCTCGTCGCCGGCTTCACCGACGGCTTCGTCTATGCGCTGGAGGAGGGTGAACATGACGCGGGCTCGGACATCGCGCTCAACTGTGAGACGAAAGACTACTTCGGCACCGAGCTGGACGTGCGCAAGCTCTTCCTCTGGGGCCGGGTCGACGCCGATGTGCCCACGGGCACCACGCTGAGCGTCGACATGTACGTCAACGACACGCTCAAGCGCACGGCGACCGTGACGGGCGCCCGCACTCGGGTGCTGCTGCCCTTTCCAGCCGAGAGCCTGGGCTATACCTGGCGGATGCGGTTTCGATTCACGGGCCAGGCGCGGGTGCGGGTCTATGGGGCGACGGCCATCTTCCTGCCGTTGGAGCCAAGCTGATGGCGACCGCGAAGAGCCTCGGGCCGATCCAGGTGAGCGATAACAGCGTGGAGTCGCTGAACGATGCCCACGGTCAGGTCCAGGAGCGGCTCAACGCGCTCAGTGGCCTCAAGGGGCCGGTGACCGTCCACAACACGGAGACGGCCGATGCGTTCCGGGTGGTCGACGAGGACGGGCAACTGATCCACGCCTTTGGGACGGTGACGTGATGCCGCCGATCGTCATGCAGACCGCGGGCGATGAGTATACCTCTGGGTGCCAGATCCTGGCCTTCTTGTGGGTGGGGGCGACGACGGCGGGCGATACGGCCGTGGTGCGCCATCGCGGCGAGGGGGGCTCGAGTATCTTGTGGGAAGGGCGGACGGATCTCGTGAACACCTACCAGGGCGCGAACCTCGGCCCGTCCGGCGTGCGGGCCCCTGGCGGCTTCGAGCTGTCGCAGATCAGCGCTGGCCGCGTGCTGGTCTACCTCAAGGAGGCGTGAGCCGTGAGTGAGTCGCGCTGATGCTCTACGTCCCTGCCGCGGCTGATTTCCAGAAAGTCCTGTACGGCCCCGCCGCGGCGCGGCCCGCGACGACGATGGGGGTGTCCGTAACTCCCGGCAACAACGTCAAGGGCACGTATGTGCAACTCATCAGCGGGGCGAGCCTGACGAGTGACGCCTACGGAATCCTCATCACGTTCCACAGCAACTCCGTTGCGACCGCCGCCCGCAGCACAATCGTCGACATCGGCTACGATCCGGCGGGCGGCACGAGCTACACCGTCTTGATCGCGGACCTGCTGGCGAGCCAAGCCGGGAGCCTCATGGTTGACCGCGAGCAGCAGCGGGGCATCAGCTACTACTTCCCCCTGTTCATCAAGTCCGGGACATCGCTGGCGGCGGCCGCTTCGGTGAACAACGCGACGGTGGGTACGCTGCGGTGTCAAATCAAGCTGTTCTGCCTGCCGAAACATCCCGAAGCGCTCAAGGTGGGTTCGTTTGTGGAGTCGCTCGGCGTGGCGGCTGCCACGTCTCAAGGCACGGCCGTCACGTCTGGCACGACGTCCGAAGGTGCGTGGACATCGCTAGGGACAACGGTGAAAAAGGCGTGGTGGGCGCAAGCGGGGTTCTCAATCAATAACGGTGTAGTCGTGAACCTCGGCTATTTCATGGATCTCTCGGCCGGTGCCGCTGGCGGCGAGCAGTTGTTGGAAGACGATACCCTCATCACGACCAATTCTACCGATGACTCGGTTGGCAAAGACGTGGGGTGGCCGCTCGGGGGCGAGGTGGTCGGCGGCGCAACCATCTGGGGCCGATTGCAGTGCAGCGGCACTCCGGACGCTGGACTTACCATGATGGCGTACCTCCTAGGATAACCGGATGGCCATTACAGAGCTCTACAACAACATCGAGACGGTCAGCACGACCGAGTGGTCGATGACCACAGACACCGCCGGACCGGACGCGGACACGACGGACGGCATTTTTCAACTCTTCCTGGAAGTCGCCGCGCTCGCGTCCACGGATCAGTATCAAGTCCGGGTGTACGAGAAGGTACGCTCGGCGGGGACCCAGCGCGTGATTTACGAGGCGATCCTCACGGGCGCGCAGCCGGGCCCGTTCGTCACGCCCGCCCTGGTCCTGATGCACGGCTGGGATATGACGATCCTAAAACTGGCCGGGACGGATCGGAGCATCGAGTGGTCCATCCGCCAGGTGACATGAGATGAGCTGGTTCTATCAGCCGCTCCTGAAACCGGCCGGGGTCAGTTGCGCGCTCACAGGGACCATCACCACGGCCACCGAAGCCGACATCGTGACCGGCGGCAAGACGATCATTCTGACGCTGACGGGGGACGAGTGGGTGGCGGCCGGCGCCTCGTTCGATGCCCAGCGCCAGAACATCATCAACGGGCTGGATTCGGCCCAAAGTGAGGGAGCGGGCTGGGACGCCGTCGTCAAAGCGAATGAGGTCGTGGGGGCGGTTGTCAGAACCTCGGCCACCGTCGTGACGATCACGCTCTCGGCCCACGGCACCTACAACATCACGGCCACGGAGACCATCACGGCGACCGTTCCAGCCACGGCCGTTGTCCTCGGGCAGGCGATCATCGCGAGCCCGACGTTCAACGTGACGGCGTCGGCAGGGGCGGATGTGTTCTTCGAGCACCTGCTCAACCAGATCGAAGAGGGGATGAAGCCAGTCACGGCTGCCGGCGTGGGCGGGGTGTTGGTCACGTGAGAATCCCGAGCGGCGTCACCGATCAATTCCTCTACTTTGTGGCCGTCGACGCGACGGACCTGAAGACGCGCGAGACGGGATTGGCGACGTTCACGGTCTATCGCTCGCGTGACGGAGCCGTCGCAGCGGCCTTCACAACGCCGACGATCAACGAGACCGACTCGGTGAATATGCCGGGCGTCTACGAACTGCTGCTCGATGAGGACATGACGATCGCGGCCGGCAACGACAGTGAAGAGGTCTGTCTGCACATCACCCACGCCGGGATGGCCCCGGTCACCCGCGTGTACGAGCTCTACCGCTCGAAGATCACGGCCGGCGAGACGGTCACGGCCGCGAACGGCGCGGTCGATGCCGACGTTGAGCGCCTGCAAGGCGCGCTCATCGCCACGCCGACCGTGGCCGGCGTGTTGGAGGTCGACGTCACGCACTGGATCGGGACGGCCGCCGCCACGCCCACGGTCGCAGGCGTGCCGGAGGTGGACCTGACGAATTATCTCGGCGCCGCGGCGCCGGCCCTCGTCGGCGGTCGTTTCGATTCCAGTACGGGCGCGATGGCCGCGAACGTGCTCACGGCCGCCGCGATCAACGCCGACGCGATCACGGCCGCGAAGGTGGCGGCGGATGTCAGCGCGGAGATCGCGGATGCCGTGCTGGACGAGGACATGACCGCCCACCAGACGCTCGGCACGCTCGGCCAGGCCATCGGCGATCCGGTGGCGGACACGAACACGATCTACAAGGCCGTCGTCACGGATGCGACCGGCGCGACGGTCGGGGTGGATGTGGTGGCGGCGAAGGCCGACACGGCAGCCATTTTGGCCGACACCGGGACGGACGGCGTGGTCGTCGCGGCGGGGAGCAAGTCCGGGTATTCGCTCGCGGCCGACCAGTCGGCGGTCACCATCGGCGTCGTCAATGCGTTGGCGGCAGCGGCCGTGGGCGCGGGTGACATCGCCGCGGCGGCGCTCAACGAAATCGCCGATGCGCTGCTCGATCGCATCATGTCGACGGGCACGGACTCCGGCGCCGACAACACGACGGCCCGCACCGTCCGCCAGGCGCTCCGGGCGCTGCGTAACCGCGTGGCGGTGGTGGCCGGGACGGCGACGATTTACAAGGAGGACGACGTGACGGCCTCATTTACCGCCGCCGTCACCACGGCGGCCGGCAACCCGATCAGCGAGACGAATCCGCCATGATGACGACGCTGCGCCACTGGTGTGTCCTGCTCGGCCTCTGGCTGGCGCGCTGGGGCGGCTGGCAGCCGTGGCCACCCACCGTGACGGTCGCGTGCGCGCACGTGGTCCCGGACGACGTGCTGGCGCACGCCTGGATCGTCGTCCGCGAGGTGGCCCGCCAGGGCTTCCAGCACGGCGAGCAGAAGCGACACCACGCATTGCGGGCGATGCTCAATCGGTTTCCCGATCAGCACCGGGCCTGTGCGCTCGCCATCGAGCTGGCCTCGGCGGATCTCGGCTGATGTTTTTTTTCTCGCCGGTCTCGCTGTGGTCCTTCACCGCCCCGGACATCGGCGGCGGGAGCGCTCAGCAGGCGGGGCAGATGGTCCTGATCGGCATCGGATGACGCACGTGGAACTCTCCGGCCAGTACGTCCGCCTCTACCCCTACCAGCGCGGCGCCTTCCCCCGGGAGGTGCTGTACGCCTGCTGGCGGGCCGTGGAGGACGAGGGGGCGGCCCGGTTGCTCTTCTACGCCCAGCCTGTAAGCCACGAAAACGAACGCGGCGACCTAACGGAGTTTGTGAATTATTTCACCGATGCCAAGCGGTTGGTGTACATCGCCCAGAACCTCAAGACGGACGAGCTGGCCGGGATGGTGTGGTTCGACGATATCCAGCCCGGCTACCGGGCGGCGGCCAACGTGTTCTTTCGCCGCCGGGCCTGGGGCGTAGCTGCCCTTGAGGGCTCCAAAATGGCCCTAGGAGCGGCGTTCGAGGTGCTGGGCGTGCAATCAATCTGGGCCTACACGCCCTGGAATCACGCGGTCAGCCATGCCAAGCGAGCGGGTATGATACCGGTAGCCCTTCTGCCAGGGTTCGTCCGGATTGACGGTGTTCCACGTGACATTCACGTGTTGCGCCTTCGACGGGAGGACTTCTGAGATGGGTGACTACGGCTCCCTGATCGGCGGCATCGGCTCGGCGGCCGGGGCCGGCGCCTCGATCTACGGCGGTATCCAGGGCAAGGAAGCCCAGGACAAGGCCACCAAGTCTCTGATGGACATCCTGCGGCAGCAGACGAGCAGTGCCTCCGGCATCCTGGCCCAGACGGGCCCCCTGCGCTCCCTGACGGCCAGCAACCTCGCCGCCGTGCTCGGCGGTGGGCGCACCGAGAACATGCGCGTGTTCGCCCCGGAGCGCGAGGCGATCGAGAGCCAGTTCACCCGGGCGAAGGAGAACATCATCGCCGGGGGCCAGCCGGGAGGGGCGCTGACCCGTTCGCTGGGCGATGTGAACATCGCACGCGCGCAATCGGTCGCGGGCCTGGAATCCGATGTCCGCCGCCGTGCGTTCGAGGACGCGCTGCGCATCGGGTTCGGCGCTGCTCCCTCCACGGTCTTCCCGGCCTTTCAGGGTGCGGCCAATTCGCTGACCAATCTAGCCGGCATGGGCGCCCAGCAACAGTCTGCGGCGGGAGCTGGACTCGGCAGCTCGGCGGCGATCCTGGCGCTGCTGGCGGGTAAGCAAGGGCAGAAGTGATGGGCGCCGCGGGCGGCAGCTTCGGCCAGTCCTTCGCGCAGACCCTCCTGCAGGGCCATCAGATCATGGCCCAGGTGGCGGATCGCAAGGAGGAGCTGACGCTGCGCAAGAAGCTGGTCGCCGCCCAACTTCAGGAGCATGAGGCATCGACGGAGTTGGCGACGCGCAAGCTGTCGGCCATGGCCAGCCTCCGGGATCGACTCCAGCCTCAATTCGGCGAGGAAGAGGGGGCCGGAGTGCAGCCGGCCGCCCCGCTCGGCGAGCAGGAGCGGCTGCGGTACGCGATGGATATCGACCCGCAGTCCGCAGCGAAAGAGATGCTGAAGGGCGCCGAGCCTAAGGTCGACATCATGGGGCTGTTCAAGAAGATGACCGAGGAGCAAGCCGCGCCCCCGGCCACGGCCGCGCCAGCCGAGGCTCCGATAGCTGAGGCGCCCGCGCCTTCCGGGCCGGCACCTGGTCCTGCCGCGGCGACGCCAGGCCTCGGCCCCCAACGCAAGCTCGACCGCACCGTCGGCCTGTCGATGACGGATGAAGGCAAACTCAAGCTCGACCTGAAGGTCGGTGAGCGGAACGTCAACTTCAAGATCGACCACGAGACGGTGGTCGGGCCGGACGGCCGCGCCCAGGTGTTCCGCGTGACCACCAACCCGGAAGATCCCCGACAAGTCATTCGCGTGCCGGTGGGCCCGGCCGTGCCTCCGGCCGAGATCCAGAAGTGGGCGCAGGCGGCTGAGGCGCTCGGCCTCAAACCGGGCACCGATCTGCACGACGCGGCCGTGACGGACTTCCTGTTCATCGCCAACACGATGCAGCCCGGCCGAGCGCAAGAGATCGCGTTCGAAGATCTGGCGGCCAAGTACCGCACGCTCGCCACCGCACGACCAGCCGGAGCCGCGGCGCCCGCGACCCCGGGAACCTCGCCCCGCGCCCGTGCCCAAGCCGAGGAGATCACGCAACTCACCAAGAAGGCCGCAGCCGAGGCCGGCGTGAAGACCGCTGCCCAGCAGGACGCGCCGATCGGGGATGACGCGACGCGGTACGTCAACCGACGGACCTTGCAGCACCCCGAGGCCAGTCGGAAGCGCAAGGACATCGAGGGCGACCCCAACCTCGTCCAGCTCTCACCCGAGGTGCTGAAGAAGCTGCCGCAGATCCTGACGACCAGGGCGTCGCTCGATCGGCTGGAGGCGATCGTGCGCTCAAGCCCCGATCTGTTCCCGCCGAGCACGGGCAGCGCCGCGCAAGACATCGGGCGCGTCGCAGCCGCCTCGGCCCGGTGGGCGGCCAAGCGCAGAACCGACCAGCGGATCGGCGAGGTCGAATCCCTGAAGATCACGATGCCGGGCACCATCAAGCTATTCGGTGACTCGGGCAATATCTCCGAGGCCGAGCGCGCGATGGCGGAGTCGGCGCTCGGACTGCAGTCCTCAACGCAGGAGCAGGCCCTCACGCGCATCGACGCCATCCGCTCAATGGTGGACAACACGGTGGAGCCGATGGGGCTCGGGCCGTTCCCGCGGAAGCCCGGCCCGAAGCCGGCCGAGGCGCCGGCCGCGAAGTCGCCCGGCGTGCCCCGCTTCCGCTACGACGACAAGACGGGCCGGCTGATCCCGGTGCAGCCGTGAAGACGGTGGAGGTGCCGGGCCTCGGGCTCGTCGACTTCCCCGACACGATGACCGAGGGCGAGATCCAGCACAAGCTGGCGGAGTTCACGCAGCGCGACCGCGGCACATTCGGGAAGATCGTCGGCACTGTTGCCGAAGCGGGCATGAAGGCGGCGCTCCCCGTCGCCGGCGGCGTCGCCGGCGGGATAATCGGCGGCCCAGCCGGCGTGGTTCTCGGGAGCATGGTCGGTGAGGGCGGCAACCAGGCACTCGGCGTGACGGAACCGTCAGCCCAAGACGTGATCACGGCCGGCGTGATCCCTGGGGCCATGGGCGGCATAGGAAAGGGGATCGGCGCGATGGCGCGCCGCATCCCGGGCGCTCGGCCGATCCTGCACGAGATGGCGGCGACGAGGCTGACGGCCAAGCCCGGCATGCTGGCGCCGGCCCGGTCGTCCGATGACCTCTATGCTCTCGTCGCCCAGCAGAACCCGCCGATCCCGGCGCCGCAGCTTCGCGCCGCGGCCGAGGCGCTGCACACGACGGAAGCGGGACTATCCAAAGGTCTGGCGAACGAGGAGATCAGTCGCGTGGCCAAGGGCCTCGTCAACCTGATCGACCAGCACAACGGCGAGGTGCCGTTTCAGGTGCTGCGCGCCGAGCTTCGCCGGATCGGCGATCGCGTCGGCGGGACCAAGATGGCCGGCGGCGAGACGCACGGCGCCTACAAGCATCTGTTCCGGACCGGCTACGATGATCTGGAGGCCGCCGCGGCCGGCGGCAACCCGGCGATGCCGGCCGTGACCGCGCTCAAGGAAGCCAACGCCGCCCGCAAGGTCGAGTTCGTGGTCGATGACTTGGCGGAGCTGTTCTCGATCCAGGGCGGGGGCCTCAGCCCGCGCCCCGAGGGCGTGGCCGTCAACTTCGGGACCATCATCAAGAACATCGAGAAGGACCCGACGATCAAGAAGACGCTCGGCGCCGCGCCCTACAAGGAGCTGATCGACGACCTGTACCGGATGTGGAAGAAGACGCCGGCCCTCGGTGCGGTGCCCGGCGTGGATGCCGGCTCCAAAAACGTGCTGACGCGCACGGGCGGGCTCGCCGGCCTCGGGACGGCCGCGGGCGGCTACTTCTACGGCGGCGTGGGCGCGACGGTCGGCGGAGGACTCGGAGCGTCGATCGGAGCCTGGGGCCCGGGCGTGATCGCGCGTCTCGTCTCGACGAAGATGGGCCGCTCGGTTCTCCAGGGCATGCTCGACGGCAACCGCGGGATTCTCACGCCGGAAGCGATCGCCATCCTCGGCACCGCCGTGGGCATGTCGGAGCCTGGGCGCGCGGTGAGCGGCGCGGCTGTTGACTTCACGAGGGGGGTGATGCAGTAGTGCCGACTGAAACCATCCGCTTTACACCGATCGGCAGAAGTGATGTGCGCTTCGGGACTTCCACCTTTGAGGTGACGCTCGCAGACGGCCGGGTGGTGACGCTCAGCGAGGTGGACGTGGCGGCTATCATCACGGAGTTCTGGCCCACCTCCACGCTGCGGCTCGTGGATGTGGACGGCACGCTGCTGCACGCCTTCGGGACGACGACGTGAACGACAACGGCACCGTCGCGAAGGTCGTCGTCACCATTATCATCGCGATGCTGCTCGGCACAGGCACTCTGGTGCTTGCGCTCTATCGCGACGTGGCGGTTATCCAGGCGCAACTCCACGAGCTCACCCGGAGAATCGTGGCCATTGAGTTCGCTGTCGAGGGGATACGCGGGCGAGACCGGTGAGACGGGGGGGAACCGACCCTGCGGATCGCCAACGCGAAGATCAAGTTCTCCCTGGAGTTGACACTGACGGCCGGCGAGATGGGGCCGGACGATCAGCGGGACATTGCCACCATGATTGAGATTGCCGGTCGACATGGTGGCGCCGGGATCTCCGGGCCGCACATGCGGGTGCTGGAGACGATGGCCCAGGTCGGTCAAGGGCATGTCATGAAGCCGTGGCGCTGCGAGCATTGCAATAGCTTTGGCTCATGGGGCCAAGGATCGGCGGCGCACGTGAAGCGCCACCCTGATCACGCCCTCATCTTTGAGTCGACCCGTGAGCAGTGAGCCGGGCGTCGCTCCCGGGCCTCGTGATCGCCGCCGCGCTGACCCTCGCCGCCGAGAACGGTGCCGGCTGCCCGCTTTCACAGGCGCAGATCGCGTGGATACCACCGGCGACGTTCCAGGTGCTCGCGACCTACTCGTGCGCCCAGACGCTCTGTATCGAACGGTGGATCGAAGTCGAGGGGCAACGGCTGCGGCACGTCCAGGTCTGCGAGGCGGTCTCGGCGTCCGACACGCTGACACCGGGCGCGTCGCGGTGAGGTGCGGCCCGTGACCATGTGGACGCTGAGCGTGCTGATCTGGCTGTCGCCCGTGTTCGGGGGTGAGGGGCTGGAGGGCCGACCGCTGGCGGCGACCATCACGTTCTACAACAAAGCCGGATGCGAGAGCATGGTCCGGCAGATCGCTAAGCACCAGTTCAAATATCGGATCGTCCAGCCGTGCGCGGAGGTGGAGGCGAAACCGTGAAAGGACATACCATGAGAGCGATCACAATCCTGGCCGCGTTGCTCCTGACGGGCTGCGCCAGCACCAACGACTTTCTCAGCGCCCCTCTTCACATTCGGTGTGTCGGCAAAGGCGAGACGATCATCCAGGCCGGCCCGTATGCCGGCCTCATCAAGTCTGACTGCGGCCCGGGCTTCGAGTACCTGCTCGAACGGGGGCGACCGCCGAAGTAGAATCAACCGCCGTGAAGCTTCGTCAAGCCTAATCATGCCTACGGGTAGGCGCCAACCTCGCATCTTTCTCCCTTGACGCGTCACAGGATTAAAGGCATGATGCGTGGCATGAGCACGGCGACGGTGAAGATCGACGGGAAGCGGTGCCCGCACTGCACCCACGAATGGAAGCCCAGGGTGAAGCGGCCGACACGTTGCCCGAAGTGCTGGAGGGTGGTCGTATGATCGGCGCCGCCACCTACGAACTCGGCCTTACCTGCAAGTACACGCTGCCGGTGTGGACGCTGTTCCCGTGGGTGGAGGAGGAGCGACAGGGATGGCTGTCGTGGAACTGACTCCGGCCGAGCGCTCGTGGCTGATCGACATCGGCGACATCGGGAGCTGTGGCGTCATTAAGGGCTGGAGCGCTGAGGCCAACATGAACCACACGCTCCTCAGCCTCCTCCGCCGCGGCCTCGTCACCGTCGAGACGCGCTACCTGCTGACGGACCTGGGGCGGGCGGCGTTGAACGGGAGAACGCCATGAGGCTCCTCCTCTATCTCGCCGCCGCTGTCGCCACCGTCTCCTTCATCTGTGCGCTGATCTTCCTCGGCGTCCTGAGGTTCGCGCGATGAACGGCCTGCTGACCGTCCTGAATATCGTCTGCTGGAGTCTCCTGGCGATCCTCCTCGCCGCCTGCGACTTCGCGCGCGGGGGGAATGCGGCGCCGTGAGCCGGGCAAGCGAGTGGGCGCGCCTGCGACCAGATAGTTGCGAGCTAAACAGCCGGACTGTGGGCAACGTAACTGAGTGGGGCAATGCGCTTATTTCCGGCTATCGACCGGATGGCGAATCCGGCGCGCTAGAACTTGCACCCGATACTGCGCTTGCCATCGCCCACTGGATCATCGCCACCTTCGGGGAGCCGACGCCGTGAGCAAGGCGAGCGAGTGGGCCGTCACCGTGACCACGCGGCCTCAGTTGAAGCTCCCCGAGGAGAACAGCACGGACGGCGCCGTGGAATTGATCGCCGAGGTGACGGACAAGGGGCGACTGAATCTACGGGCCAGTATCGCATCGCCGGAGCGGGCCATCGCTTTCGCCCACTGGATTCTCGATGTCTTCGGGGAGCCGACGCCGTGAGCAAGCCGACGCCATGCAGCGGAGGCGAGCATTTCTTCTCGCTCGATGTCGTGGGGCGCGTGGTCCTGGTGGCCTGTTCGTCCTGTCAGTGCGGCGAGGTGGCGCTGCGCATGACGGACACCGCTCGACAGAAGGTCGAGTTCACATACTGGAGCGATGCCGTATGAAAAAGACGCAGACTTGCTGCGACCAGTGCGGCGCGATGGTCTCCGCGACCGGCCGCCGCTTCAAGCTCCTGGCCGTGTTGACGCTAGTCAACGGCCACGAACGTCAGGCGTCGAGCGAACGCCCGGACCTGTGTTCGGAGCGGTGCGTCGTGGCGTCGCTCACGACGCTGATCCGCGAGGCGGAGGCGCTGCCGATGGTCCTGCAAATCGGCGTCGTGAGGGCCGAGCGGTGATCGTCCACTTCCTCCCGAGTCAGTGGGCTCCTGGCGTCTCGGCGACGAACGCTCTGTACGTCTGCCCCGACCTCCTGCGCTACGAGCAGATCGGCGAGGCGGACAACCTTCGTGGCCATGTGGTCCGAGCATTCTTCTGGCTGATGCGCGCGTGGCCAACATGACGGGCAAATATACGATCGCGATGGCGCGTAGGGTGTTGGAGGTGGTCGACGCTGGGCTGGTCGAGGGCCTCGGGACGGCCGAACCCGGCAAGCTGTGTGTGGAGGCAGCGATCTGTTACGCGCTGGGCCTACCACACGGCGATGACCCTGGCTGTGTCGAGCCCGCCGTGCGGTCGTTCAAGATCGCGCTCAATGACAAGCGGTGGTCATCCGCCGCCGCCCGGGCCAAGGGGCTCCGGGCCCTAGCGGTGGCGCAGCTTGGCAGCAAAGGCGTGATCGACGGCCGCGCGTTCGCCAAGCGCCTGGCCGAGCAGACCATTCGGCAGATCGTCCCGATCGCGCTGCGCGCGGCAGCCCGGCGCAACCCGCGATCTGCCGATCGACTGGAAGCCGCGGCAATTCGGTGCGAGCAGGAAGGAACACGAGAAGCGGTGTCGATAGGTCGCGACGCCGCCTACGCCGCCGCCGCCGACGACGCCTACGCCGCCGCCGCCGCCGCCGCCTACGCCGCCTACGCCGCCGCCGCCGCCGACGACGCCGCCGCCGCC
>Ga0209341_10003234_pt1 | contig 15286 bp, 16 predicted proteins | sample RifCSP13_2_FD_184020 | JGI IMG/M metagenome (GOLD analysis project Ga0209341, IMG submission 184020) | Soil microbial communities from Rifle, Colorado - Rifle CSP2_sed 13_2 (SPAdes) (version 2) | ecosystem: Environmental > Terrestrial > Deep subsurface > Rock core/Sediment | place: Rifle...
CACCATCCCTCCCTCGACCATGACCCGACGCAATGAACTCATTGGACGGTTAATGAGCGTCCCGTCTAATGTCTCAACTATCAAATAAGGCCCGCTGGGGGGCTCCGGCTCTGCGATCTCTTTCGGCGGCTCGGGAGGCGTAGTTTCTCTTCGACGCGAACCTCTCTTGCTTGACGCAGAGCGCCTTGTTTCCTCTTCCGATTCCGTTCGGGACTCTGGTGGTGTGGTGGTTTCTTCAGAAGGCTCCGGCGCCGGGCGTTCATGGGGCCGGGTTCGGGACGTAGTTCGCCGGCCGGTAGGTCGGCGACTGCGTGTGTTGCGCGACGGAGTTGTTGTGGCAGCTTCGACTTCAGCCGGCTTAGACTCTTCAGGCTTTGCTTCAGGCGCCGGTTCTGTTGGCGTGGCCTCAGGTGTCGGTTCAGGGGTTGGTGCCGATGAAGCCAGCTCCTCCACTGGGGGCTCTGGCGCATCGATTCTCGCTCCCACGGACGAAACACGACGGCCTCTCTTTGGGGTGGCGGCGGTGGCTGCGTTTATGTCTTCTTCTGTTTCCTCGGGCTGTGGCACACCCGCAATCGCCTCGAACGATCCGCCGAACCTAATCTGATACGCGCCTTGGTCATCGTTGGGAGTCCGCGCCTGTACTCGCAGAATCAAGTCCTGACGTTGACGTAAAAAGATGCCCTTATTGATCGACGCGGCGCTTTCGGCGTAGACCGTGAATTTCATCAGCGGCCGCAACCCGGCCGCACTGAAAACGTCCACGTCACCATTTAGGTTACGGGTCTCGACCGTGATCAAGAGATCACCGGGATTCCCGACAAATGTATAGAAATGATCGGTAAAGCGTGCATCCCCTATATCGCGGGCGCTGATTTGTCCGACCACTGAGCTAGTTGTGATAGGCGTGGGTGCATTTATGTCTAGCGACTGGGCCGTCGTGGTCGCAACGGTGAAAGTAAGTACCAGGACGGCCGCGACTATCCAGGAAGTGGTTTCTGTAACTCGCATGAACAAGCCTTCGAGAGAAGGTAGGTCGGAGTGTGAGTGCAAAGCATATCAGATTTACGATCAACGTCCGAAACCGTTACCCTTATTTCTCTTCGGCCAAGAGTATGAGATAAAGGGTAAGCATACAAAAGGAGACATGATGAAATGTAAACGCTTTAAGATCCTTCTGTTGACGGTATTACTGGCCGGTTCATACAACGTTTTTGCTCAAAAGACTCTTAGTCCCGACCCAAAAAGGCCTCGAGCGGCGGATGATTACAAGCCCCGAACACTAAAGGAAGTTATCGACGCGCCAGATACTGATAGCCGTGGAAACAAACTCGAGACGATGCTTATTTACGCTGACATATTTCCGTCCCGGGCGGGCGTAACCTTTACCGGCTCGTCAAGGCCTTTGCTTCAACTCAAGAAGGAAGTGCTACGCCAATGGGCGCGACTGTATGCTGGGGTCCCGGAAGGCTATACGGACCGTTACGAGACCGAAATGCTTTTTACTCAAAATGGAAACGACTACTGGCTCGCGATACGGAAGGATCTTCTTCCGCATTTCAAACAGGTTTTGAGGGCGGGAGACGCAGTAGATCTAAACCTGATTCGCGTCGGCTCAGCCAAATTGTCTGAGGCGTGGGAACCAGTGCTTTTAGTCGAGAGCCGTGTTAGCAGTACAGCGCAAAGCTGTGCGCCATAAAAGCCTGGGGATCATTGATGCAATTGATCAGTATTGATTCGGGAGGGGCTCAAAGGGATAGGACCTCGCCGACCACCGTGTCAGTACTGATCCTACTCTCTCCGGTGGTGTTCATCTGTCATTTTCTGGAAGAGTCCCCGGGGTTTGTCGACTGGTTCAACTCGCATGTTGCCCCGGGAATAACGTCAGACCTCTTCTGGACCGTAAATATCTATGGACTGCTGATCACTGTCGCAGTTGCCGCGTTTGAGTGGACTTCGCGTTCTCCCTTCTCGTTGAGTCTTGCCCTAGCGTGGCTGAGCTTTTTGATGCTCGCCAATGCGGTTTTCCACCTGACCGCAGCGTTCGTGGATGGACGTTATGTTCCAGGGTTAGGAACCGCCATCCTGCTATACCTTCCGTTCTATGGTTGGCTATTTTGGAAAACGATCAAAACGCACCGCATCAACACCGTGGTTTTGACAGCGGTAACCCTGGCCGGCGCGGTGCCCATGTTCATTCATGGCTACTTCATTCTATTTAGAGGTACGCGGCTGGTTTAACTTGAGTTTCCTATTCCGCTGGGACGACAGTCCGGAACGCGGGCGTCCCCGCCCGCTCTCATCCTCACGGCTCAAAAATATTGCCGGGGGAATCTATTTGCTTGATCTCGCCTGACACCGACCCTCCTAGTGACTCATCGACAGTAATCCGAGTACGCCGGAAGACATTTTTACCACCAGCCTGAATATAGATTGCCGGCAGCCCGCCCCCTCCAACGCTCACTAGCGTGTTGTCTTGAAACAACGTCTCAGCTGCACCGTAGAGCTGAATACCGGCCTGCAGGGACCGTTGGATATAGTTGTTTATTACAAGCCCCCCGGGAAAGGCCCCTGTGAAAAAGATTCCAGAAGTGAGACCACCGCCCGTCCTCCCAATAGTGTACACGGCACGATTGTTTGCGATTACCAGTCCCGTACATCCCTTCACGTGATAGGCATTCTGTGCCAGCACAGCACTGCCGTAACGCAGCGCATTGGTGTAGTCAAACAAGCCGTTATAAACCCGTAAATCTGCACACCAGTCATCGGCATTATTTGTTTCAATGTCGACACCGCTCACGCCGCCGGGTGCCGGGTCCGCGTGACCGGGACGAAGAACCGTTGGCTTCATCACGGTAATATCGCGCCCATTCACGATCGCAATTGCAGCAGCTGCGATATGCTCGAACCTCCCGCCGTACACCAGACCATGAACCGCGTGGTTGCCTTTAGACGCGGTACCGCCAAACTGAACCCCAATCGAGCCCAGATCTTTCAGGTCGGCTTCAATCACCGCGCAGTTAGTACAGTTGCCGAGCGAGATGGCCTGTCGTACCCCTGATAGCCTGTAATTGGTCATGGGCTTCGCACGAAGTCGTGGCCGAACAAACACGATATCTCGAGCAGCACCTTGATGAGAGTCGAGGGCTTGAAAGATTATGGTGGCGTGAATTCGGCCTTCGCCGTAGGGCACATCATAGTCGGGCTGCCACACGACTGCAGTTGGTCCGAACTCCACTTGCACGCCACTGGCCACCAAAAAGACACCGGAGTCGATAATACCGCGCGTGTTTGGAGTGTAATGGCCGGATTGAAAAACAGTGTGCTTCTTGAGCGTTATCTGCTGATCGATTCGACCTCCTCCCTCGAGGATTACTCTGCCAACATCTGCGCGGTCTTGCGCAGTCTGAATCCGGGCTGCAAGGTTAGGCCCCGCAGTCACTGTTACCGTCCTTCCCTTCATCGGAGGTCGCAGCCAATCAGTGATTTTTATAGAAGGCGTTGGGAATGGTGTTGGGTTAGCAATCGGTGCCCTTCGTTGAACTGACGTCGATTTCGGATCTCGCCGTTCGGTAAGATCTAGAATAGGGAGAAGTAGTACCAGCGCGAAAAACACGAAACTCAGAATCCGAAGCACTTTATGCTCTCCCCTTTTCGTATTCTAGACTGCAGCAAACCCTCGTTGCACCCATAAGTGTTATGGCTTTTGGTTCCCCCTACTATCATTGGAAGAGAACCCAAAAACTTGATTCAGCTCTCAAAGCTCAGTATGACGACTGCCCGCTTATGTGTCGAGTGTCGCCTTATACTTCGTGATCTGCCAGCGGGTTCATCATTGAATCGGAGGCAAGTATCTTAAGTCCGCTCAAACATCCACGGTAAAGTAGTGTCCTAAATTGATTTCTCTGCGTGACCTCGGTGTCCTCGGTGACTCTGTGGTGATGCTAGTATATTGACGTCCGCGAAGCGCGCGATTCAACCCAAAATGGAATTACTCGACGACAAATATCAGATCGAGCAACTCCTCGGACAAGGAGGAATGGGTGCTGTCTATCGAGCCACGCACCTCGGGACTAAGCGGACCGTTTGCGGTCAAGGTCATCCATCCTCAATTCTCGACCAACAACGAGTTTGTAGCTCGCTTCAGACGGGAAGCTGAAGCTGCCGGACGACTGCGCCATCCGAACGTTGTGGACGTGACCGATTTCGGTTTTGCACAGACCACTCGTGGTCAAGAGGCATACCTGGTAATGGAATATCTCGATGGCTGCACCCTGGCTGAAGTACTGGCAGAGGAAGGTGCTCCCAATTCAATGGGTGATCGATATTCTCGAACAGGTCTGCTCGGCCGTTGAAGAAGCACATCGTGCCGGCATCATTCACCGTGATCTCAAACCCGACAACATTTGGCTCGAACCAAACCGTCGCGGCGGTTATACGGTTAAGGTACTTGATTTCGGTCTCGTCAAGCTGGGTGGGCCAGATCAAGCGCTCAACACCCCGGAGATCAGGTCCCGCTCGTCGATTGACGAGGGCTTGCCTGTGCCTGAGGCGGAAACGGTCTTACACTCTACAAGCGAAGCATCGACTCTGTTGAAAGTGTCTGAGAGAAATCTGGACCAAGCTTTCGAACCTCTTAAGGCTCCGGTCGAACACAACGGACGTCGCTCGTCCGATCCATCGTTAAAGGGAAGAACAACGCAGCAGCAACTGAAGGATGAGAACCTAACACGGCTTGGCTCAGTGATGGGCACTCCGTTCTATTTCTCGTCTCTGCGGCAACGGTCCCTGTGGTGGTCCAACTCATGGTTGCGCCTCTGCGGACGGTGCGAATCGGAACAGCCTTTGCGGCTCTAAAAAAGCGCTGGGTGATCTTTGCGGTGACCTCGGTGATAGTCATGAGCATGATTATTCTTGGTACTGCTCTTTTCGTCGTGCCCGGGTTAATCGCCGCGATCGTCTACTGCCTGTATGTCCGGAATGTCTGCTCTTTATCAGTTGCTCAACCTGCTGGTCACGCCGTTGACGGCAATCATGATTTCGCTGCTCTATCTGAAGACGCGCAGCGCTGGAGGCGAGTCGTTGCAAGACACCAGTGAACAGTTTGAGGCTTTGGACATTCCTCGAAGCAGGTGGCAGGCGCGAATTCGAATTCGCTCGAGCCCAACCACCAGCCGGCCAAGGTGAAAAGCACATCCTGATTGATGTAGGCAATGCCTTGGGAGGAAAGAACGACGGCGGCCTTGATACCGTTTTTGAACCGGTTATCAACAACATTCTCGAAGTGCTCGATGGCGAGCCACTTGACTTGTATGTCATGACCCACGAGCACATGGACCACGTGCAGGGATTGTTATATGCCTCTGCAAAGCGGGAGGAGGAGTTGAATGAGATATTGAAGGAGGAACTTAAGGTCAGATACGCATGGCTCACTGCTTCGGCAGCTCCTGACTATTACGACAACTTTCCGGACGCTGAAAAAGAGAAAAAGAAAGAGAAGAAAACGTTTGACGAGATTGGCCGTTATCTGGAAGCGTCTCGGACGCTTGCGGTCGCCAACAAGGAGAACGCCTGGTTTCGGGCCCTGATGCATAACAACAATTCAAAGACCACAGCAGACTATGTAGATTCCCTTCGCACTCTGGCGCCTGAGGAAAAGACCTTTTACGTGCATCGCGAAACGGACTTGCTGGAAACCAGATGTGAGGTAGAGTCGACGGAGCCTTTGCAGAACGGTGATTTTGTTGATATCGAGTTCGAAGGGTAGAGTCTGGCGTGCGATGTATCTGACCGAGAATACGAAGTTCGAGTGGTTTTGGAGCGGGTGGTTAACTTGAAGCGATGACTGACACGCTTAAGGTCACACAATCGTTATTTGGTGTGCAACGCGCCCTGATCGGTGCTGTACACCTTCAAGCATTGCCCGGCGCCCCTGCAAACACGTTCGACGTTAAGACCATCACGTCAATGGCTGTTGATGAAGCCAGGGTGTACCGGGATGCGGGCTTCCATGGCCTTCTGATCGAAAACACTCACGACCGACCATACTTAAAAGCCAGCGTTGGGCCTGAAATAGTGGCCGCGATGTCAGTCGTCGCTGCTGAAGTAAGGCGTGCGGTGCCACTGCCGCTCGGGATTCAGGTACTGGCCGGAGCCAACACGAGTGCTATCGCCGTTGCCCTGGCGTCTGACGCGAGTTTTGTACGAGTCGAGGGGTTTGTGTTCGCGCATGTAGCCGATGAAGGTCTGATCGAATCCAGTGCGGGAGACTTGCTGCGATATCGACGCGCGATCGGAGCCGACCATATTCGCGTCTTTGCGGATGTGAAGAAGAAACATTCCGCACATGCGATCACAGCCGACGTGGATATCGTAGAGACCGCGAAAGCGGCTGAGTTCTTTTCTGTTAACGCCGTGATTGTCAGCGGCATTGCCACGGGACAGCCAGCTGAGCCGGAGGAAGTGGCAGCGGTTGCAAACGCAGTGTCTGTTCCTACGCTGGTTGGTTCTGGCGTCACTGCGGAAAACATTGGTACGTTTGCGAGTGCTGACGGATTTATCATTGGCTCTTCAATAAAGCAGGATGGTCTCTGGTCGAGCCCGATTGACTTTGAGCGCGCTAAGGCTGTAGTGCGCGCTTTCCAGCGCTGACGAACAGGTGTAATCGGGCCCAACGAAATTTTCGAAGGATAATTAGCGAGAATGTGTGATTTGTTTAGGGAAGAAGAAAGTTGATGGTCCCGAAGGGGGGACGGGTCGAATCGATTCCCTTCTCTCGAATCACTGAAGAAATTTGAAAATACTGAGCTTTCGTCGATTCTGCGCTTTCTCACTGAGCCCACCGACTGACCTTCGGATCCACAGTTGGTCACTAATTTACCTAATTCTTTACCTAATTAATGGGTAACTTACCTAAACTAAATTCAGTAAACAGTCCAAAACCCGACTGATTCACGGCGTTTTTCGCCAAACTGCGCTAGGACCTCGGCCAGAGGGCTCAACTCTTCCGGCTGCCTTGAGCTCTTTGAGGCGACGCCGAATGAGATCCAGACTAACGCCGGGACAAATCTTCTGAATATCTGAAACCCTGAAGTTGCCGGAAAATCGATCAATCGCATCGAAGATCATCTGACTCTTCGCGCCATAAGAAGTAGTCAACGTTCCTGCACGTTTCTCAAAGGAATAGGGACTGAATCTCGCTTCCGGAGTTGTACATGAGGAGATCAGCCCAAATTGGGCAAGAGCATACAAGACTACTGAAACCAATCCCGTCTCAGGAAACATCCGGTTTTTCACACTAGGAGCGAGAGACGAGAGAAAGGTTGGGCCAAGAAAAAGGCCCCCGACGATCTCACCTACGACGCGAGGTTGACGCAGACAAACAAATAAGTGGCCCACACAACGAGCGGCAATAAGTAACACTGCGACCGCGACTAACAACTGAGTTACTTGCTCACATCCGCGTATCACTTAAGTCTTACTCCGAAGGGACTAACAAAACTCCAACCGCGCTTAGCGCGGCCGGAGCCTCGCTGACCTACTGCGGGTTACAAACGAGAGCGCCGGCGGACTCTTTATCCAGAAGATGATTTCGTGAGTCAGAGGGAAGGCAAGGATTATGAACATCTCGACTCGACTGATTCAAACGATGCACGTCTCGGCGCTATTCAGTCCGCAGTTCCACGGGTAAATGATCCCACAGGTTCAAGTGCACCAGATGCCAACGCCCTCTACGCCATTCGATGACGTTGAGACTAGTGTTATAGAGTCGAAAGCAAACAGCATCAGTGCCCGTGATTACCCTCAGCAGGGTTTTGATCAGGCCTCCATGTGTGACAGCCAGGACCGAGCCCTCATTGAGTTCACCCTGTTGCACGAGTGTTCGCAGCGCAACGTCTGCTTGCGCTCTAAACTCGGAATATTTGTCCGACAAAGTAAATGGACCGGATTCGGACATTGGCCCGTCTCGTTGGGGCAAGTGAGACGCCACATGAAAATCGGCCTCACGCAGACTGTCGCGCACAACGGCGCCTAGCTGGAGCACTTTGGCGAGATGGGCCGCCGTTTCTTGTGCCCGTCTGAAGGGGCTTGTGTACAACGACGCGATCTCCACGCGCGTACCGAGGGCTAACGGCGGACGATCTGCGAGCCACAGCGCCAACCGACGAGATTGCTCGTGACCAGTCGCTGTCAGCGAACTGTCCCAATTCTCATTCGCTTCTAGTTGCCAGTCTGACTGACCATGACGAACCAAATAGATTCTCATTCTCAATCGACGTCTAGCTAATATTGAACGGCGTCAATCTTAGATCTTTAAGACATGAACATCCTTCAGCATTCCAGGCCCGACGAACACTACTTCAAGATCGACTAATTTTTGCGCGATGCGCGTGGCAAGCGTCGGATGGGAAACAATCAAGCCTTTGCGAATGATGCTTTTCAGCTCATTCGTCCGCTCAGCATAGAAGTGTGGCGAATATCGTAATGCAGCCGTCAGTGTAATCAGCAAACTATCAGGCGCCGGTGTCGATTTGGTGAGCGTGTAGATCGGCAGGGAACCCACACTTGGATCGGTTGACGAGTGCACGCCGCGAAACTGTTCCACGCGTTGAAAATCCGGAATCGGATCAAGCAGTTCGTTAAGCGCGACAGATAAGATTAGCCACTCCGTTTTTCCGCAATAGCGCCAGCTAATGCAGTTCTTTTCCTTGCCCGCGAATTCAAAGGTGAAGGCCGGGTGGCAGTTATTCTTTACCAAGCGCACCAAGTCACCGGTATCATAACGGACGAACGGCTGCATTTGAACGAAGGGGTATAACTGTGTGAGTACTAAGCGACCTACTCCTTCACTCAGCACTTCATCCGTGTCCGTGTCAAGCACTTCGCCGATTATGTGCGGGTCAAGGTGGAAAAAGTCGCACTCGTGGCAACGAGTCGCTCCGCCGGCGCTCTCAGTAAGCGAGAAACGATCGAAGATCATAGCGCCCCAGGCGTTGTGCAAGTATTCCCGCCCTCGTCGCGTTAGGTAGCCACCTACGATATTGATGCTCTTGATGTCGAACTCTCGCGGATCTATGCCATGCTCGAGCAAGTAATACGTTAAGAACAACATCTGATGAACGAGGCAGGTGATAATTGAGAAACGTTCCTCATGCCCGGCGATTTTAAGCCGCTGGCGAAGCAACGAAACAACATCGCTCAGCAGAAGATCGTCGGTGACGCCTGCTACGAACACCTTGCCGATACTCGGCACACTGACAGGCGTGCCGTGATACAGATTGGGCATCGACAACACCAACGGGCGCGAGTCAAGTTGCGCAAGCACCGGCGCCAGCAGTTGTGTCTGATAGTCCCAGATAAACGAGAGTTCTTCGGCGGACTTATAAACCGACAGCGCACTGCCAGTGCAACCGGACGTATGACAAATCGCGCCGAAGGTAACGCCTTCTGCATGCATGTCTGTGAGGTTTTCAATTACGTCTTTGCGAGTGATAACTGGCCAGCAATGAAGCTGTGGCTCAGCACCGGGTGAAACAGCTATCGATTCGCGGTAAATCGGTCTGCTGTAATAACGTGTCTGTGTAGCTGCCCTTTTGATGGTCCATCGCAACAGTTCCGCTTGCAGCACATGTCGCAGGACCAACGAATCCGAAGAAGGGTGGAAACACGAGCGAAACAATTCGGCTAACGCCGACGGCGCGTGGATGGGGTCGCCGCAAGCAGACAACTTGCGCTGCATGGCGGATGCGAAAAATTCAGTTGTCATCTAAGTGAGAGCGTTCCAGAAGAATTTCGAAATTCGGTTTTACGGAGTCCGCGAATTCGTACTGAGGACATGGCTGCAGACGTCATGCCTGCGTACCCACCCCCAGCAAACTTGCTGCTCGTTGGTATTTGGAATCCTCGATCAATCTGAGACCAAACCGCTCGCGCAGCGACGCGGAGAGGACTTCGATGAGCTCAACAAGGCGTGGGTCCTTTGCAACCTCGTCATCAATGTGCGGATAGACAGGCAGTTCTATCTCGCTAAACGCTTGCCTTTCTCGCTCTTCCTCCGGAAGGCGCAGATTATAGACCTGCACACGATCCATCGAGCACCGCAGCGCATCTCGCTTGTCAAGCCAGACAAAGAACGGATGACGGTACTGTTCCAGACACACAGCAGGTATCAGGTCCCCGCCGCGGATGCCGGTCTCTCTCGCGAGATGAACACCTGGGTGCTCAAAGTCGTCGCGTGCTAATAGACGTTTGACAATGGCTACTGCTTCCGGTGATGTGGGATCGTTTTGGATCGCGCTCTTCTCTTCCCCCTCGAAGATGTATCTATGATCGCGTCGGACGTGGTGCTCATCCTCATCCAGCTTAAACGCGCAGAACGCATGCGTTTTGCGATTGCAGGTGGTTCTTAGAACCATACCGTGCTTCAGCAGCGCATAGTCCGACGTATCGTAATAGACTCCGGTGTTCAGTCTGGGCTCAGCACGAGCGTAGCTTTTTTCCGCAATCTCAGCCCCTAGCACAAGCCTTCCGATCTCCATCTTCATTCGATCCAACCAGTCGTAATACTCTGCGTCCGTGGTTGCATTGCTGAAATCAAGTTTCAAACCCAGTTGATTGAATACGGCGAAGTTTCCCGTGCGGGTATATACAGGTTCAGCCGGTTTTGTTAATGGTTCAATCATTTGATCTCCCTCCGAACTCGATTCCTTTTAATAACCTCGTAAGTTTCTGGGCCAGGCACATGGGTGTGAACATGCTGTTCGCGCTCGGATCGTATTTTTGCGAGTTGCTAAACACGCTCGCATAGTTTTTCTGTCGCGGACCTCGCAGCACGAGGGTGCAAGACATCTCGATTCGCGGCAAAACTACACGATGTATTTGACTATAAGGCAGATGGTAAAACTCGCCGGCGCTTTGTCCCGACCGTTGCAACTCAAGCAACGGCGACTCACCAACATCGATGTAGTAATTCCCTGTCGTGGCTACGCCGAGTCTTTCCGGAATGTACTGGTACTCCCGAAACATCACTCCGCTTCCGTCTCGGACATAGTTTTGAAAGACGATTTTTCCGGCAAGAATTCTCGACCAAAAACTGAATCGATGGTCATGAATCTGTTCGTCGTTAATCTCTCGCTCCGAGTAGGGCGGGCACCACAAGTGCAAGGTGAGCCGATATCCCAGCTGACTGCCAGTGTCCACTAAGACAATCTTGTCAAAATGATTCGTGTGGTGGTAAGAGCGTTTTGCGATCTCAGTAAGCAGCGATTTGCTGGACAGGATAAAGCGAAGCGCCGCTGTTATGTTCTTCGGGCGTCCGAGCCTGCCAATCAAGGTGAGGTTTTCCTTCCTGGTCGTTTCAGAGCAATCCTTCGGCAGATTGTGCAGGATTCTTCTGATCTCTTCATAACCAAGGGACTGCACCGCGACTGCCTTCGCGGATGGATACAGATTCTTAGCAGGGACAGTTAACATCGAGACTCCAAGCAGACTTCTTCAAACAGCAGCATCGCTAATCGATGCTGCTGACTGTGTGAGCCTGCGTTCAGAGACGGAGATAGATAGTGAACAACTGGAATCCGCCGCCGCTTAGAGACGCGTATCGGAAGAAGCTACAACTCGGTTAAGCAGTAGCTCCCGGACCACTATCCTCGAGGTGCGTAGGTTTGCCTACCACGATTCGATGGATGAGGCGAGAACGTCGCGAAGTGGAACCGAATCTCCGCCGAACGCAGACACAGTTACTTGTGCCTAAGCGCTCTGGTGCCGCAATTCGACGGCCATTTGCGCCGCCGCTTCCGCGGCAGTTTCGGCAGCGGTTTCTGCTGCTACTTCGCTAGTAATCTCGGATACAAGGGTTATTGCGGCGGTTCGAAGACCAACTGCATCCCGTTCCTTGAGTTGGCCCATCTGTTGAGAGGCGAATTCGACCAGCTCCTCGTAACTCTCGCGAGCGATCGAACGTAGAAAAGCTCCGTGCTCTTTGGTATCGTCAGTCACTGTTCTCCTCCTGAAGTGAGCGGAGGCAAAGGGTCTACGAGGCAACTCTTTGCGAGGTAAATTGTCTGCGAGGCAAATTGTCAATCCCGTTATGTTGGCGAACTCTATAATGGTGTTTGCAGTTTGTCAAGAGAAAGATCTTTGATTTTGATTGTGAAAATGGTGATCGTTTACTGCACTCGGGTTTTAGTTGACGTCGAGTGCTCTGGAAATTTAGTTATGAGCGTGTTTGATCGCGTAAACATTGTCTTGTTCCTGTTCGCGACCCTTCACAATTTGATTTGATCGCGGCTGGTCTGGATTCAACGAACACTTACGCATAGACGACGCAACCGCGTTTCTCGATCTCCCGAAGCCAATCAGGAAACTCCGATAGCCGATTCCATCTCAAGTCCAATCTCTCCAAACTCGGAATTGCCGCCAAACTTCTGGGGACAGACGTCAGGTAATTCGCTCGTAAATCTAGAAACCTAAGACCCTTCAACGTCGCGAATGTGTCAGGCAGGGAGTTTAGACTGTTATTTCTCAAATCGAGGTCAGTTAATTGCTCGAGGTTTCCGATCGACCTGGGCAGTGAGGTCAACTGATTACCCTGCAAAATAAACTTGCTCAATGCCGCGCAGTCACCGATTGTTGCCGGAAGTTCCGTTAGCTTGTTGTTGTTGACGTGCAATTCCTTCAGTCTTGTCAGCTTTCCTATGGACGGCGGCAGATGAGTGAGAGAGTTATTGTACAACCGCAACTCTACAAGGCTGGAAAGATCGCCAAGCCACTCCGGCAACGCGACGAATTGATTGTCACTGACATTCAAGTAAACAAGTTTCTGTAACGAAACGAGAGATGTAGGAAGATCCTTGAGTCGATTATCGCTCAAATAGAGAAACGCGAGATTACGAAGGTCTCCCAATGAGTCGGGAAGTTGGGGGAGTTCGTTGTGACCTAAATCGAGCATTTGGAGGCTGGTTAATTTGCCAAGGCCTCCAGGAATGGATGAAAAATGATTTGCAGCGAGATTTAATGTCACCAGCTTTGCAAGACTCCAAATTGAATCCGGCAGGACACGCAGTTCATTATCATACAAGCTCAGAATTCTAAGTCTTGTAAGTCGAACTAGGTGCTCCGGAACTTCGTTCAACGCACAGCTATCAAGATTCAATTCTTCAAGTACTTCAAGATCGTGCTGTGAATCCTGAACGGAGAGTAACTGCTTCCCTCTTATGCCTGGACCGTGTTGATGATTAATTTGTGCTCCCTCAAAAGCGTTCAAACAAAACAGAAAGGTTGAGGTTCCAGCATTTACTCGTCCGCTTCTCGGTCGCCGGAATACGAGTGTAGTGTGCTATCCACATCCTGAAAAGAAATGGAGGTTCACGTTCTGGCAGGCCCGCTCTTTGTTTAAGAGCCCGCGCACTTTAGGTCCCAGCCTCCAGCGTGTAAGGCTTCTGAATGAACGCAGTTTCGTAATTCTCAATGACCCCGTCCTACTCGCCGAACCTGTGCTGTACTACTTTCAGCTAGCTGTCATGCGGCCACCAGCAAGCAAACTTTGAAGGTCGTTGCGTGACCCTGTAATCGTCCCATGTTACCGCCACAGGTTTGAGAAGCGGTAACTCCAGAAACCGACCCCGATCAAAAGAATGGTAGGCGCCAGCGGATCTGAACGCCAGACCCCTACCGTCCCGCCGCGTAGACATTACATAAAATTCCATTAGGGATCCCCCTCTTTGTGCAAATCACCGCTCATTGTTACTCCGATCACAGTGCCACAATCTACACGCTCGCCGCCTTGGGGCGTCTGAGCGATGATTATTCCAGGCTCCGGCTGGAAATCATACCGAGTGCCCAAAACGCGGATGTTGAGATTCGCATCGCGCAATCTAATTTGCGCTGTCTTGTAGTTCAAGCCTACGACCACGGGGACAAATGTTTGTTGAGGTCGTGAGAGTCGTTCGCGCTAAACTGATATGGCAATTTGTGAAAGAGCGATTGCGGGCAGCACTATGAAACAGAGCGACTAGCCTAGGTCGCTCTTATTAAAAGCAGATCGATGGAAACCAGAACTGAGCTTGGATGGCTGGATTTGGCGAGTGTGCAAGGAAGCAGAGGCTGCCGAGGATTCAGCCTTCTTTTCTGAGAACGGAGTGACAATATTCTCGTGCGGGAGGAAAGTCAACGAATCGAATTGCCTCATCAAAAACCCACTCCAAATAGAGATTCGGCCGATACACAAATTGAGTTTCCCGATGCGATCCAGTTCTGGATCTCAAACAGCCGTCCCGTTTTGCATAGTCGGAGAAGTTCCTTGGCCTCGGTGGTAGATAAAGTTTTCGACACGAACAATAAGATAAGCCTTACACAAGGCTGATTTCTATTACGCCATAATCAATCGGCTGGTAACCGACTGACGGATAATTCTAAATTATCAACACTTTTCCAAGAGCTGGAACCGTGATGCGAATCGCTAAGAAGAATTTCGAGTTCTTATGGACGAAGGTCGTTGAACATATCATCGCAGCGACTAAGATCCTAAACCATTCAAGCTCCCAAGATTTCTTGGGTTGATATGTTCTTATTCAGTCGTTCCGTAGTGAGAGGGACCAAGTGCGTATTAATGATTGATAGCTGGGACGGTCTAGAGTTTAGGAAGGATGTCTTGAATGCGTGCGAGGATTACGCCAATAGGTGGAGGTTCCGAGAAGAATAGGCCCTCCTCCTTTGCGTAGTTCTTCTCTAGCGCTAGACGTCCTTCCTCATCCGGTGAGAGAGCAGGACTATCTGCAAATGAGCCCCCATTCGGTAAGGCCGCGTCGGGCCAGTGCACACGGCTATACGTTTCAGCGTCACGGTAGGCATCGCGATACTCCTGGGTGCCTATGAAAGCCTGAGTTTCAGCCGTGCCTGCCAGTTGATAGACGTCGTAGTAATGTCGGACCTTTCCGTCGGCTCTATTCTTCTCGTAAGCTGCATGTATCGCAAACAGCTTTTCTATGAAGGTTCGAGTTAGATCGAGGCACTCAACTTCAAACGGCGCTAGATCTTCAGCCAGCCCCTCGAAGCCGTGTTCAATTACGTATTCTGTTAGAAACGACTTTACAATCCGAACAGTTGATGGATTTGTGCCTCCTCGAGTGCCCATTTCAAGGACAACGGTTTCGCCTAAGGCGCTTACAGGATCAAAGATCCGCTCATACGCGAACTTGCACGTACGATGCACGCTCTTATCGCTGAATTCATGCACCAGGGTCAACCTGTCAGTACCTTGGACCACGGCCTGAGCCCTCTTCATCCT
>Ga0209341_10003237_pt1 | contig 15279 bp, 12 predicted proteins | sample RifCSP13_2_FD_184020 | JGI IMG/M metagenome (GOLD analysis project Ga0209341, IMG submission 184020) | Soil microbial communities from Rifle, Colorado - Rifle CSP2_sed 13_2 (SPAdes) (version 2) | ecosystem: Environmental > Terrestrial > Deep subsurface > Rock core/Sediment | place: Rifle...
ATGTATTGAATGAGTGGGCGAAGCGGCACTTAGAGTCTGGAGTCTAGAGTCTAGAGTCTAGAGTCCGGAGTCGAGGGTCTCGGCAAAACCCAATTGACATTTGACGTTTGACATTTACCATTTGCCATTACAAAGGCCGGGTTATGGGCCAAGTGCTGGTTAGAGCAACGGCCAAGAACTGGGCCAGAGCAAGTGCCAAGAGTTGGACCAGCGCCGTGGAGTGCCTACACACTCAGCGCGCAGTGTAGTGCCTTACGCACTCAGCGATTGTACCGCAACAATGGCAAATGCTAAATGTCAAACGTCAAATGTCAATTGGGTTTTGCCGAGACTCCAGACTCTAGACTCCAGACTGCAGACTCCAGACTCTAGACTCTAGACTCTAGACTCTAGACTCCAGACTCCAATGTACATTCTTGGCATTAATGCTTATCACGGTGATGCGGCAGCAGCGCTCGTGTGCGACGGTCAACTGATTGCCGCCGTTGAAGAGGAGCGTTTCAATCGTTGCAAACACTCTGCCGGGTTTCCCACAGAGTCAATTCGTTACTGCCTGGCGGTGGCAGGCATCCAGATCGATGAGGTGGAACACATTGGGATCTCACGCGATCCCTCGGCACACTTGCATCGAAAAATCCTCTATGCCGCGACGAGGCTTGCCAGTGGCCGGGTGGCAAGAGACAGAGAAGTTCGCCGAGATCCTGCACCGACTATTGTTGGGACTGAACCTGATGAGAGCGCGATATTGGGTTCAGTTGATCATCCACCCGTTCTGCAATCGAATGGGGATAGCTACAGGCGGCGGATACTTCGCCAGGTCAGAAACCGATTGGGAAATGCCGCGCGGGTCCGTGATCTTAAAGACGACATTCGTCGCGCGCTGGGAGTTCCCAAAAACAGGCTTCTGGCACGGGTTCATCATGTCGAACACCACCGCGCGCATCTTGCCAGCTCTTTCTATGTTTCGCCCTTTGAACGAGCCGCACTGCTATCGATCGACGGTTTTGGCGATTTTGTTTCGACAATGTGGGCGACGGGTGAAGGCAACTCAATTAATGTCCTGGGCCAGGTTGAGTATCCTCACTCGCTCGGCATCGCTTATACCGCCACCACACAGTTTCTCGGGTTTCCACACTATGGCGACGAAGGCAAAATTATGGGTCTCGCCGCTTATGGGAAGCCCCGCTACATTGAAGAGTTTCGCGACATAGTTCGCACTGACGACGCGGGACGCTTTCGCCTCAACCTGGATTACTTTCGCCATCATGCCGAAGGTGTCGACATGATTTGGGACCAAGGCTCGCCGGTGATCGGACGCATATTTTCCGGTGAATTTTCGCGCTTGTTTGGCCGGCCGAGAGAAGAAGGAGCAGATCTCACTCATCGGGATCGCGACATTGCCGCGAGCTTGCAGTTAAGGCTGGAAGAAGTTGGTTTTCATGTTTTGAATCACTTACACGATCGAACAGGGCTTACCGATCTCGGCCTCTCGGGCGGCGTTGCCTACAACTCCGTGTTGAATGGAAAGATTCTTCTTAATACTCCGTTTCAGCGCGTGTTTGTACAACCAGCAGCCGGAGACAGCGGCACGGCCCTGGGCGTCTGCTTCCAGATTAATAATGGGATTCTTGGCCAGGAGCGCCAAACCATAATGAAGGCCGCCAATACAGGGCCGGAGTTTACGCAGCTGGAAATTGCCGGAGAGCTGGACGCCAGCGGCCTGGAATATGAAGTCTGTGATGATGTGGAACTAACCAGGCGAGCAGCCCACGACGTAGCTGAGGGACTCATTGTCGGTTGGTTCCAGGGCCGTATGGAGTTTGGTCCACGGGCTTTGGGCAATCGTTCGATAATTGTGGATGCACGCCGCGAGGGAATGAAACAGATCCTCAACGAACGCATCAAAAAGCGAGAATCATTTCGCCCGTTTGCGCCGTCGATCCTGGAAGAGTACGTGGACCAGTACTTCGAACAAAGCCATCTCTCGCCCACGATGTTGATGGTCTATCAGATCCGGCCAGAACGGCGCCGTGACATTCCAGCTGTTACCCACATCGATGGCTCAGGACGTTTGCAGACGGTGTCCCGCAACGACAATCCCAGGTTTTACGAGCTCATCCGGAAATTCTATGAATTAACAGGCGTGCCAGTGGTCCTTAATACATCCTTCAATGAGAATGAACCAATCGTCTGCACTCCGCGCGATGCGCTGCGCTGCTTTCAGCAAACGCGCATGGATGTGCTGTATTTGGGGAATTGTGTGGTAAAAAGATAGGTGTTAATAAAGTCGGTGATAAGTCATAAGTGATGAGTGATGAGGTTGGTGAAAAACTTCTCACAGATGAAAGGACAACTAACATGAGACCTCACGAAAAACTGAAATTGTGGAAAAAGGCGATAGATTTTGTCGTCAGACTCTACGCTCTAACCAACTCTTTTCCGAAGGAAGAAAAATTTGGCTTGACCTCACAATTACGGCGAGCAGCCGTTTCAGTTCCGGCGAATATCGCGGAAGGTGCCGGTCGCCAATCGGACAAAGAGTTTCTCTACTTTCTTTCCAACGCACAGGGGTCCGCGAGCGAATTGGCAACAGAATTGTTGATAGCTCGACGCCTCGGATACCTAACTCGACGAGAGTTCGCAGAAGCTAACGAGGAGCTGGACCACATAGGTCGAATGATCGTCGGGCTTGCCCAGTCGGTGAAAATAAGAGTAGGCGATCGACGCTAGTTCTCTATACACCTTATCACTCATCACTTATAACTTATCACTGACCAAATAGGCATCTGCATGCGCATCCTAATAACCGGCGGGGCGGGATTTATTGGCTCACACCTGTGCGAGCGCCTCTTGAGTGAGAGCCATGATGTGCTCTGCCTTGACAACTTTTTTACCGGCCGGCGCGAAAATATTTTCCACCTTCTGGAAGAACCCCGGTTTGAACTCTTGCGCCATGACGTGATCGAACCGATTCTGCTGGAGGTCGATCAAATCTACAGCTTAGCTTGTCCGGCATCCCCAATTCACTATCAGTACAATCCAGTGAAAACGGTGAAGACCAGTGTGATGGGAACAATAAACATGCTGGGCCTGTCGAAGCGTGTGCATGCCCGCATTTTGCAGGCTTCGACATCCGAGATCTACGGCGATCCACTGGTGCACCCGCAGACAGAAGAGTATTGGGGCAATGTCAATCCCATCGGGCTTCGCTCCTGCTATGACGAAGGCAAACGCATCGCGGAGACTTTAATGATGGACTACCACCGGCAGAACCAGGTGGACACGCGCATCGCCAGGATTTTCAATACCTATGGGCCACGAATGCTGGAAAACGATGGACGTGTGGTTTCAAATTTTATCGTGCAGGCGCTGCGTGGTGAGCCGCTGACCATTTATGGCTCGGGTCAACAGACAAGGTCCTTCTGTTATGTTGATGATCTTGTCGAGGGTCTTATCCGCCTGATGAATACAGACGACCTGCACCAACCAGTAAATATCGGTAATCCAAGTGAGTTCACCATAAGAGAACTCGCCGAGGAGGTTGTGCGAGCTTGTGGTTCCGACTCGACCGTGAAATACCTGCCCTTACCAGAGGACGATCCAAAACAGAGAAAGCCAGACATCAGCCGGGCCCAAAAGTTGCTGGGTTGGAATCCAACTGTTCCATTGCGTGAAGGCCTGGAGAAGACTGTGTCGTACTTCAGGGATACCCTGAGCAAGTGATGAGTGATAAGTGATAAGTGATAAGTGATGAGTGATGAGTGATGAGTGATGAGTGATGAGTGATAAGTGATGAGTGATAAGACTGCTGATTAGCATTGGTCGTAGCTGGATTGCTGATCTCAAATCGTTATCACCTCATTACTTATCACTCATCACTTATCACTTATCACTTATCATTTATCACTTATCACTTATCACTTATCACTTATCACTTATCACTCATTGCTCAGCACTCGGAACTCCCAGCACTGCGTCCCTTCATGAGGATCCTCTTTCTGAATCAGTGTTTCCATCCTGACTTGATGGCCAGCGGTCAGCAGTTAACCAGCCTGGCAAAAGAACTCGCTGAACGAGGTCATCAGGTCACTGTGCTTACGAGCAATCGCGGCTACGACAATCCGTCATTGCGCTTCCCTCGCCATGAGACATGGCACGGGATAGCCATTATCCGTATCCCATCGCTCGCTTTGGGCAAGACAAAAAAGTGGCAACGGGCGCTAAATTTTGGCAGTTTTCTTTTGCTGTGCGCCTTCAGGCTGCTCCTGCTGCCTCGATTTGACGTGGTCGTAGCCCTAACTTCTCCACCTTTGATCTCACTTCTCGGGGCAACCTTCGTAAGACTCAAGGGCGGGCGCTTTTTCTTCTGGATCCTGGATCTGAATCCGGATGAAGCGATAGCCGCAGGTTGGCTGAAAGGACATTCAGCAGCCGCGAGAGTCCTCGAACGTCTATTGAGATACAGTTTGCAAACCGCCGAGCGCGTCATTGTGCTCGACAGATTTATGAGGCAGCGCATCAAAGAGAAGGGAATACCGGAAGAGCAAGTTGCTGTGGTGCCACCCTGGGCGCTCGACGATGCGATTCATTATGACAAGAAAGGGAGACGAAACTTCCGTGAGCAGGAGGAACTCTTTGACAATTTTGTTGTCATGTATTCCGGTAATCACAGCCCTTGTCATCCACTCGACACTTTGCTCGCGGCGGCGCTGCGGTTATCCGGAAGGGAAGATATTGCCTTCTGCTTCGTTGGTGGTGGCAGTGAACACGCAAAGGTCAGATCATTTGCGGCACTTCACAGTTTGGGAAATATTCGTTGCCTGCCTTATCAACCCCTCGGGCAGTTATCTGCTTCGCTGTCGGCGGCTGACCTCCACATTGTAGTTATGGGAGATGGTTTTGCGGGCGTCATTCACCCGTGCAAGATATACAACATCCTGAGCATAGGAGCTCCTTTTTTATACATTGGACCAGAAAAGAGTCCGATTGCGGATATCGTCACTGACAGCAAGGGTTATCAAGCTTTCGCTGCCAGGAATGGTGATGTAGAAAGAGTAGTTCAGTGCATTTTGCAGGTACAGGGTAAGCGACCCTCCTGGACTCTGCGGTCGAAGGACGGCAGGTTTTCCAAGGCTACGGTTTTACCCCACATGATTCGCCTGTTTGAAAAAGAGTCTATGGTTGCGTGTGCCGAAGAGCTTGGCAAGATGCGGGCGAACCATGCAAAAGCCTAGGGGAAATTTCATGCTTTCATTTCACCACGGAGACACGAAGAAACACTGAGAAGGGAAGAAACGTCAAGCAATCAAACGAAACGACCAGGAAGTCCGATACCTCACGATGAATCAAACACTAAGCTTATGAAAGAGTCTAGTTCTCCGTGTATTTCCGTGTCTCCGTTGTGAATTCACTTCAGCCACGACCGCCAACACGCAAACATCCCTCGGAGGTAGCCGCCAAGTGAATACCTACTTTGCGCTGTTTGTCATCGCTACGATCACTTCGTTAGTACTTACACCGCTGATTCGGCGTCTGTCTGAGCGATGGAAGTTGCTCGATGTCCCGCTTGACGGAAGGAGAGTTCACAGTAAGGCGGTGCCGCGGTTGGGTGGAGTCGCAGTATATGCATCGGTTGTCGTTGCGCTTTCCGCACTACCGTTTGTGGACAATCTATTAACTCAGTCGCTAAAAGCCCACTCTGCGGAACTGCTCGTAACGTTCGTGCCGGCCACTCTCGTGTTATTGCTCGGCATTTACGACGATCTCCACGGTACTAATGCTACGGTAAAGTTTTTCGGACTGGGGCTAATCGCAGTTCTGTTTTATGCCCTGGGCGGCCGCATTAGTGATGTGGCAATCCCGTTTGCGGGTTCTGTTCATCTGCCGCCCATGCTTTCACTGCTGGTAACAGTAATTTGGCTGGTGGGAATTGCCAACGCGTTCAACCTGATCGATGGCATTGACGGCTTAGCGTCCGGGGCAGCGCTTTTTTCTTCTCTCGTCATCCTTATCATCTCAATTTCGCAGGACAACCCATTGACGATCGTCGTCACACTGGTCCTGTGCGGCGCGCTGGTAGGGTTTCTTCGCTACAACTTCAATCCAGCCTCCATCTTTCTGGGCGATTCCGGGGCGCTGTTTGTGGGCTTCACGCTGGCTGCGCTCTCCGTGTTGGGAACACAAAAAGCAACCACCGCGGTGGCGGTCATTACGCCGATTCTGGCCTTCGCTTTTCCCATGGTTGACACGACAGTCACCATGTTGCGCCGGGCGATAAGCCGCCGGCCTCTTTTCGAAGGTGATAATGAGCACATCCACCATATGCTGCTAGCCCGCGGCTGGTCACAGAAGGAAGTTGTGCTGGCCCTGTATACCGTTTGCGCTGGCTTTGGACTGTTGGCAGCCATCTCCGCCAAGACTTCATCACCACTGACGGGTCTCGTGCTCTTTGTGATCGCCGTTGCTGTGATCGTGGCTGTTGGACATCTTCGCTACCACGAGATGGATGAGATACGTGCGGGAGTGAGAAGAACGGTTGGTGACCGAAGACTTCGGATCGCGAACAACATTCGAGTACGCCGCGCCAGCCTGGCACTCTCAAAGGCTTCCGACCTACGAGACTTACTGGACGCTGTCCGTGAAATGCTTGAGTTTGATCAGTTTGCATACGCGAATCTGCGGCTAGGGCGGATCGGAGAAGCCAATATAAACGAGCATGCCGTTAAGACTTCGGAAAATGGTCATTCAGCGGAGATGCTGGCGTTGCGAAACGGGCGAATTGACTGGGTGTGGCGGCGCAACGGCTTCATCGCAGAAGACGTGAGGGCGTCGAAAAACTTCTGGTCTTTTCGACTCCCCTTGACTACTGAGAACGACGAGTGGGGATTGATAGATCTTTTTAAAGCCCTCGATAGTGACCCCTTGCTCATAGACATGAACTATCTAAGCGGTCCTTTTCGGCGCGAACTTGCTGAAGCCGCTGAAAGAATTTTGACGAAAGCGAGAGAAAGGCGCCCGGCTGCTGAACTGCGACTAACCGCCGTGGCAGGAAAGGTCTGAGTTGGTCTCCGAAACCAGCACCGCGGAACTCGTTAATAGCCGGCCTGCGGAGCAGCTTGTCGCGGGGCGCAACGCGGCCGCGCTTTTCAGCTCAGTAATATTCTCCACGTTGCTCGGTCTGGTTCTGCTCACTGCAATTCCCTATGGCACGGCCGAACCGTGGTGGAAGGCAGTCTTTGTTTGTTTAGTCTTCGCTATAAGCCTCCTCTGGATTTTGGAGGGGTTCTTAAGCGGATCATGGCAACCTCCAGGCTGGCCCATCTTCCTTCCGGTGCTCGCGCTCGTCGCTTTTTCACTAGCTCAAACCGTTTCTTTGTGGCAAGAGCCACTGGACCAGCCAGGATATCCCTCGTGGAATGCAGTTAGCGCTGACCCCTACGCTACTCGATTCTTCGCCCTGCAACTACTAGCTCTCGCCATTGCAGGAGTACTGTTTTCCCGATATGCGAACTCTGAACAAAGGACGCGCAAGCTCATTCACCTCATCGTCGGTGTAGCGGTCGCGAGTGCGATTTTTGGGTTGGTCCGGCAAACGACACAGCGGCAACTTGGCTTTGGACTGCCGTTGGTCAGACCCGATCAGGGTTATGGTCAGTTCATTAACCAGAACCATTTTGCATTTCTAATGGAGATGGCGTTCGGGCTAATTGTAGGAATGGTTTTGGGTGGAGGAGTCAAACGAGAGAAAGTTTTGATCTATTTAGCCGCATTGCTGCCGGTGTGGTCCGGGCTGGTATTGTCGAACTCACGAGGCGGAATTCTCGCAATGCTTGGTCAGGTGACCTGCTCAGCTCTGCTCCTAAGCACCGTTATACCTCGGTTAAGTTCGCAGATGGGTGATTTGCGTCTTTTGCGAATTGCTTTGTCGCGCACGACCAGATTTTTCCTCCTGCTCCTCCTGATCTCCGCGGTAATCGTGGGTGCAGTTTGGCTTGGAGGCGATCGGCTTGCCAGCAAGGTCGAACAAGGGACTACACAGTTTTCCGGAACTTCAGCCGAGATGCGCCAGAATGTCAATAGACGCGAGATCTGGTACGCCTCATGGCGCATGTTTACTGATTATCCGATTGCCGGCGTTGGCCTTGGTGGGTACTGGGCCGCAGTGCCAACGTATCATGATGCTTCAGGGAGCCTGACGCCGCAGGAGGCGCACAACGACTACCTGGAGCTTCTTGCAAGTGGTGGAGTGATTGGCGCTGTGTTCGGGCTCTGGTTCATGCTGGTTGTATTCAAGAGAATTCAAAGAAATTTGCGATGTGAGGATCAGTTTCGCCGTACTGCGTGCCTGGGAGCAACCATCGGTCTCATCGGCGTTGGTATTCACAGTCTGGTCGACTTTGGCTTGCACATGATTGTCAATGCTCTTGTATTTACCGCTCTGGTCGTTATCGCAACAAACGCAGAACAGGAGCAGGATTGCGACTTTTGAACGTCAGGCCTTTTGTGAGGAAGCTCATTCCAGCGGTCAGCGGTCGGCAGACCATCGCCACGTTGCTTGGTCTGGCAGTTACTTTTCAATGTGTGAGCGCACTTGTGCCCCAGAACGTTATAGGCGGCGCAAGCGTGTTTCAAGGCCAGGACATCATGGGCGGAGCTGCGATCATCTTTAAGCGACCGCAACGAGTGCGTGACATCGTTGGTGGCGCAGCCATGCTAATTGTCAAACGGCAACCGCGCGCCGCTGCCCGCCCGGTGGAGATCGCAAGAAACACGCCAGTCGATCGGCGACGTCCGACTCGACCGCGACCCACCGAAACAGAGTCGACCGCTCCGCTAATCTCTGATGCTGACAAGGCAGAGGCCTTCAAGAACCAGGGCAACACCTTTTACGATCTGGGCCAGTTTGCGCAGGCCATTGAGGCTTATCAGAACGCGCTGAAATATTCTCCCAAAGACCCCGAGATTTATAACAATCTTGGCGCTGCCTACTTCAGCAGTGGGAAGAACAATGAGGCTGCCGACGCCTTTTCAAAATCGCTTTCGTTCAAGCCTGGCGACGCTGAGGCATTGTTCAACCTCGGCGTGGCCTATGCATCGCTGGAAAAGAATGAAGAGGCAATACAAGCGTTTCGCCAGGCAGTTCAACTAAAGCCCGACTGGGCGGACGCACACAATGGTCTTGCCGACACTTATTTGAGCGTGGGCCAATTTGAACAGGCCATTGCTTCTTATAAGGAGACGGTAAGACTTCAGCCCGATAATCCTACGGCCTTCAGTAATCTTGGCTTTGCCTACGACCAGACAGGGAAGTTAGCAGAGTCAATCGAAGCCCTGCAAAATGCCCTCAGACTTCAGCCGGACGATGCAGTTGCCTACAACAATTTGGGCGCCAGTCTCTACAAATCGGCTCGATACGCAGAAGCCATCAAGGCCTTTGCGGAGGCCGTCAGACTGAAACCAGATGATGCTGAAGCGCTCAACAATTTGGGTGCTGCCTACTATATCAGCGAACAATATGGGCCGGCGCTGGAGAACTTCAACAAAGCCAGTCTCGCCAGGCGAAACTTCCCTGACGCTTATTACAACCTGGGCAATGCTTACTACATGTCGGGAAAATACCCGGAAGCGACTGAGGCTTATCGGAAGGCAATAGAGCTCAAGCAGGATTATGCCGAGGCCCGCACAAACCTTGGTAGTCTGTTGATTGCGATGGGCCACAATAGTGAAGCTGTCATGGAACTGCAGCAGGCAATTCAACTGAGCCCCGGCAATCCGGTTTCTCGTAACAATCTCGGATATGCATACGTGAAGCTTGGGGAAGCCGGCGACGAGACTCAGGCGGAGAGCTTTTACCTCAAAGCGGTGGACGCCTACAAAGAAGCCATTCGCTTGAAACCTGATTATGCGAAGGCTTTAAACAATCTCGGCTCCGTCTGCAACAAACTGGGTCGCTATTCGGAAGCCGCGCAAATCCTCAAGAAAGCCGTCGACAACAAAAGTGATTTCCCTGAAGCTCACTACAATCTGGGAATAGCCTACTTCAATCAACAACAGTACACCGAGGCGATCAGCGCTCTGGAAGAGGCCGTGCGCTTAAAGACAGATTTCTTTGAGGCCTACAATAGTCTCGGTTCGGCGCTTTACCGGGCTCAGCAATTTGATCAGGCGATCACGGCCTACAACAAGACGCTCGAGCTGAACCCCAGGAGTGCGGAAACTCACATTAATTTAGGCACGGTCTACTTTCGCACAAAACGTTACCAGGACGCGGCGCGATCATTTACGACCGCTATTCAACTCAAGCCGGAGTCTGCTGAAGGTCATTTTAATCTGGCGATTACCTATGCAGCGCTCGGTAACCGCAAGGACGCACTGGCCGAATACAATCTCTTAAAGACGCTCAACCCAAAACTTGCTGATCAGTTCTTCCAAAGATTTCTCAAGAGGTGAAGAGGACGCAAACCAATGAGTTCAGCTTCGCTTGACACTCGTGGTTGCGGCCGTGGGCACGCTAGTGAACCTAATGTGGATTGCACACTCAATCGTGGTCTGGATCTCCCGGGCTGAGACACTGTGCATTGGAAAAAGCGTTGACCACTACCCGCAACAGAAGTAAACTGACCGGCGTGGGCTAGGGTTTCGAAACGAGCCGCGCTCCTAACAATTGAGGGAAAATGTGATGAGCAGACGACGAAACAAAGGTCTCAAAGCAACTGCGGTGATAGTCGCCTTCGCGATCGCCCAGGTGTATGTACAGATCAGCTTCGCAGAACTTCCTTCAACCGCCACTGTACCATCGCCCCAAAACATAATCATCGGGCGGCTTACAACCAGGAACAGTCAACCGATTACTGTTAACGGCAACAGTGCGGCCAGCGGGGCGAGCATTCAAACCGGAGCCACCATCCAAACTCCGGCAGACGTAAGCGCTACCATAAATCTGGGACCACTCGGCAGTGTGGATCTGGCGCCCAACACCACTATCCGACTTGATTTCGATGAGCAAGGTAACATCAAAGTTACCCTGATCTCGGGCTGCGTAATCATTCGAGCAAAGCGGAACACGGAGGGACAGATAGACACTGAGCAGGGAAATGCGGCCAAAACTGATAAGAAGAAAGGTGGCATTCTCGACGTTTGTTTCCCGCCGGGCGCCTCCAGTCCAATAGTGGGTCAGGGAGCAGCGGCCGCTGCGGGCGCTGGTGTGTTGCTCGGTGGCTCAGCCGGTGCTGTGGCTGCAGGTGGAGGAATCGGAGCTGTCACGATCGGAGCCATTGTTGCGGGCGGCACAATTGCGGCCGTGGCTATTCCCATAGCCCTGCGTGGTGGCGGCGGCAGTCAAAGCACAGTCAGCGGCAGTACACCGTAGTCGTTATTTCCGTTACCTGGAGACTTAAGGCGTGCTCTTCCGAAAGTGGAGGGCACGCCTTCTCGTTTGGATTAAGCTTCCAGCATCGCACTCGCTGATCATCCGCGACTAAGCTCCACCAAAATGCCTCGCGTGCGTATCCGGCACACATTGATGGTTCTGGCTGCCACGGGTTGTTGCTTTTGGGTTATCGGTCTCTCGGCGCGCGTGGCTTTATCCAAAATCTTCATCACCTACGCAGCGAAAATGGGAAATCTTGCGGCGGCCAATGAGAGTGTACGTCTGGCTCCTTCCGACGCCGAAAGCCACTTTGTCCGAGCGGAGGTACTGAAGTTTTCCGGAGCGGCAAATGACGCCTTGGCAGAATTAGAGCGAGCTGTGGCGCTTCGGCCTCGCGACTACTATCTCTGGCTGGAGCTGGGCCTTACGCGAGACGAGTTGGACGATCACGCCGGAGCGCTTGTTGCGTTTAATAAAGCAGTAGACCTGGCGCCGTACTACGCCCAGCCTCGATGGCAGAGAGGCAACTTATTGCTGCGAAACGGACAGTTCAACGAGGCCTTCGCTGATTTGCGGCGAGCGGCCGGAAGCAATCCGGATTTGCTTCCTAACGTCATGGATCTGGCCTGGGGTGTTTCCAGGCAAGACGCCAAACTTACGGAGCAGCTCGCCGGTATCAGCAGCGAAAGGGGCCGGCTAATGTTTGCGCAGTTCCTGGCCAGTCGCGGCAACGCTTCTGACGCGCTGGCACAGTTTCGGACTGTCAAAGACGTCTCTCAAGAGGCGCGGCATAAATTGGTGGAGCAGTTAATAGCAGATTGGTCCTTCGAGGAAGCGTTTGCGGTCTGGAGCGACTCCGAAGCCGGAACGCGTGTGCAGGCATTAACGGTGCAAGACGGTAGCTTTGAAGGTTCACTCGGATTTGGCGCGGCAGGCTTCAGCTGGGACATAAGTCGAAGCATTCCGGCAGTTAAGATGGCTCTTGACGCAAGCCACCCGCACAGCGGCTTAAAGAGTTTGCAGGTGGAGTTTCGAGGGGAACCGCCGGCTGATAGACTGATGTTGTCTCAATTGATTTTGGTAGAACCATCCGGCAAGTATCGACTTAATTTTGCCGCCCGCACGCAGGAGTTGGTGACTGGCAGCCTGCCACTCATGGTCATCAATGATGCTCGAGATAAGAGCATGAGATTGGGAGCGTCAGCGCCGCTGGGGCAGGGAACTCGGGATTGGCAAGTATTCACCTTTGAGTTTACAGCCGGGCCTGAAACGAGAGCTGTAGTACTGAGTCTGCGACGCGAGATCTGTCAGACACAACCCTGCCCGATTTTTGGATCTGTCTGGCTGGATAGTTTTTCCATTCAACTGGTCCAATAGCCGGCGATTGCGGCTGAGTTATCTAGAGGCTTGGTACTTCTTTCGCTGCTGCACACAGATGGAACAAGCAATATTACCGAGACTCAAGCATTCGTCTGCTTGAATGAAGAAAGTTGACCGCCTGGGATGGGCGGTAGGATTTTCTTTAACGACGTATGGCATTCGTGTGGGCGTTCGTTCGAACGACCCATCCGGCCTTGAGCGGATATGCGACCGTCTTCCTTCCGAATGGAAGGAGAGCTCTTTGTCTGTCGTGGACCGTCTCTATTCCATCATTATCGGCGGGCAGGGCCAGCGCAATTTCCGTCGCTTCAATCTTCTATATGGCGACCATGTCCGCCTCGCGCGTTCGGTTGAAGCCGATGATGTGTTTGACACGTTCGAGTCGGATCTCCGCCTAACTGTCGCGGAGTTTGCCCGTCACCGAGTGTTTGTTCATGCCGGCGTAGTTGGCTGGAAGGGAAGAGCAATCATAATTCCGGGGCGGAGTTACAGTGGCAAGTCCACTCTCATTGCAGAGTTGGTCCGGGCAGGCGCGACGTACTATTCCGATGAATACGCCGTTTTTGATTCTCAGGGCCGCGTTCACCCATTTAAAAAGGCGCTTGAGCTGCGCAGTGCCGGTGAGGTAAGGCAGACCAGGGTTGAGGTAGAGCAACTGGGTGGTCAGTCTGGCGAAGGACCTTTGCCTGTTCAACTGGTGGTGGTCACGCAGTTCAAGGACGGCGCCCGATGGAGACCACGAAGATTGAGCGGAGGCCCCGGTATCCTTCAACTCTTTTCGCATACCGTCTCGGCCCGCCGCAGTCCTGAAAGAGCGCTTACTGCGTTACAAAATCTGGCCCAGACAGCTGAATTCCTGAGAGGCCCAAGAGGAGAAGCTAGCGAGATCGCCAGGACCATTTTGAAGAGGGCTGAACAAAAAAAGTAGGTGATAGTTGAATTGATTGATGATAGACTCAGCGCGATTTTCTAACGGAGGGAATTGAGCAAAGCAGAATTGCTCTTAACATGGGATTCGGAGGCAGCATGAAGCTTAGTAACGATGAGCGACCTCTAGCTAGAAAAGAGAATCTGGTCATCAAGGAGACCGCAGACGAACTCCTGATATATGACCGTGAGCGCGATACGGCACATTGTCTCAATCAAACCGCTGCTCTTGTTTGGCGGTATTGTGATGGCAAGAGAAACGTAGGTGCGATTACAGATCGGATATCGAAAGACCTTCACACACCTGTTGATGAAAACATCGTTTGGTGCGCCGTTGAACAGTTAGGTAGAGATCGTTTGCTGGAAGAGCGTTTGGTTCCTCCCCCACAGATTGCCGGTCTGACCCGCCGGCAGATGATCCGGGCACTGGGTGTAGCTGCCGTTGTTGCAGTGCCGGTCGTGACGTCGATCGTAGCCCCTACACCGGCGCAAGCCGTTTCTTGCTTGCCTGATGGTGATTCTTGTAGTTCCCCAGCGCTGTGCTGCTCGAATCTATGCAGCGCCGGCACGTGCGGGACGTAGCCAGCCTTCTGTTGGCGTAAGATCCAGTATCTCAGTGGTCCATCCCGTTTCCTCAGGTAACAGTTTCTTTTGCTTCCGTCTCCTCACACGCCTTCGGCAAGGATTTTGAGCACTCTTCAGTCGTAACAACAATGAGATGAGCACTCAGATCTCCTCGCACAAAGCGCAATTGGTGGCGTCAGTGCTTGACGGTTCCTGGCGCCAGTCAGACTCAGGACGGCTGGAACTGGATACCGCCGACTTGGATCAGGTAACGCCCCTGCTTTACGGTTCAGGGGCCGCAGCGCTTGGTTGGTGGCGCATTCGTCATTCGAGCTTGAAAGATACTCCTTCGGGTGAACTTCTCCACCAGGCCTATCGCCTCCTGGCTCTCCAGTCGGCCATCCATGAGCAGAAGATCGTAAAGGTCTTCCGTTTGTTGCGCGAGGCGACAATCGAGGCAATTTTGGTAAAGGGTTGGGCGGCCGCGCGACTCTATCCCGATTCAGCGCTGCGGCCTTACGGCGACATTGATCTGTTGGTTCGACCGCGCGACTATAACCACGCGCAAGAAGTTCTGAGCCATCCGGACGCCCGAGACTGTTGGGTTGATCTGCATCAAAGCTTCATGGAATTGAGTGAGCGAAACTTCGAGGACCTATTTCGGCGTACGGAACGAGTCTCTTTAGAGGAGGAGGGCATTTGCATCCTGAGCGCTGAAGACCATCTCGCGCTTTTGTCAATCCACCTGTTAAGACATGGGGCATGGCGTCCGTTGTGGCTCTGTGATATCGGAGCTGCAATAGAGTCGTTGCCCGGTAATTTTGATTGGTCGCTCTGTCTTGGATGTAGTCAGCGCCGAGCCGGCTGGATCACTTGCGCTATTGGGCTTGCGCACCGGCTCTTGGGAGCACGTCTCAACGGCCTGCCCATTGCCAATGCCACGGTTGACTCCGCCTCCGGCCCGGCGCCGCATACCGCCAACTTTGACGGATCGGGCAGCATCGATCCTGACGGCGGCGTAATCGTCAATTATGAATGGG
>Ga0209341_10003238_pt1 | contig 15278 bp, 14 predicted proteins | sample RifCSP13_2_FD_184020 | JGI IMG/M metagenome (GOLD analysis project Ga0209341, IMG submission 184020) | Soil microbial communities from Rifle, Colorado - Rifle CSP2_sed 13_2 (SPAdes) (version 2) | ecosystem: Environmental > Terrestrial > Deep subsurface > Rock core/Sediment | place: Rifle...
GGCGCCGACGCGCCGGGCGGGATGGAGCAAGCGGTCCTTCGCGTAGACGCGTTCCGGGTATCGCCGGACCTTCTCGCAGATAAAGCCCGCCGTCACCGGGTTGACACGGCTCCCGTCGAGGGCGACGACGCGGCCGTCCTGGACGCGCACCTCGAGCGAGCACCGGTCGGGACAGTCCAGCGGACAGACCGAGTGGTGCGTCGCCACGCTCGTGGTGCCGTCCGTCATGGAGCAAGCCTATCGCACCCCGGCCAGCCCCTTCATCCCATCCATCAGATTGCGCGGCCGGGGCACTTCGGATAGACTTGGTACCTTTCAACCCTTTAGAGAGGAGCGAGAACATGCGTTCAGACCGAATTCGGTGGGGAGTCATGTCTCTTGTCGGTGCCTGCGCCCTGGCCCTGGCGGTCGCGCCCGCGCGCGCCCAGGACCCCGTGAAGGTGGCGGGCGAGCAGTACAAGGTGATCTCCGAGAACGACAGCGTCCGGGTGCTCGACGCGACGTTGGCCCCGGGCGCCAAGGCGGCGATGCACTCGCATCCGGACCTCGAGGTCGTGGTCCTGGAGGGGGGCGCGGTGAAATGGACGTTCGCGGACGGCAAGTCCAGGCTGTCGGGGCCCGAGATGAAGCGCGGGGCCGTCCTCTTCATGAAGGGCGAGGCGCACAGCGCTGAGAACCTGGGAAAGACGACCGTCCATGTGGTGCTGGTCGAGTTCAAGAAGCCGGCGCCGGAGGCGGCCAAGGGCCGTAGCCCCTCGCTGCCGATGCCCTACAAGCAGCTCGCGGACGACACCCATGCGCGCGTTTTCGAGCTCACGGCCTTGCCGGGCGGCAAGGTCTCCGAGCACACCCACGGCGACCACGTGATCGTCTCCCTCTCCGACTCGACCGCGGACGTCACGGACAAGGACGGCAAGAAAGAGACGATGAGCTTCAAGAAGGACACCGCGCTGGTCGGCGGGCCCGTGACCCATTCCGGGGTCAACACCGGCAAGACACCCCTGAGCCTGATCGTCGTCGAGGTGAAGTGAGCCGTCCGAGATAGAGCCGCCGTCAGCCGCGCCCGGCGAGGGCTACGTCCAGGGCCCTCCGGAAGGACGCGGGATCGACGGCCGGATACCGGTAGAGCCGGGGCGCGATCACCTCGAAGAGCTCCCGCAGACGCCCCGGCTCGACCAGGCCCCGGTCCAGCAAGGCGGCGACGTCCGCGACGTCCTGCGTGTGCCCACGCTCGATCTTGGACAGGGCCTGCGCGTAGGGATCGTAGTGGAAGAAGGAGACGAGCCCCTCGCGCCCGATGAAGATCGACCGGCCCTGCTCACGAGACTCCCGCCGGGGAGGGCGTCCAGACGCACGCTCAGTGGGGCACGGGTCCGAACGGGCTCCGCCGCTGGTAGATCTGGTAGATGTGGTGGGCCTCGTGATGGGCCATGTACTCGATGCAGAAGTCGTCGAGGCCGGAGGTGAGCCGCGGGACGTCGTCCGCCTGGTCGCGTAGCCGTTGGGTCAGGCGCAGGTGGGTCGCGTGCTTGTCGGCGTGTGTCATGGATCCCTCCGGCTACGCCAGGTCGGCGGGACGGATGGGCAAGCGACGGACACGCTTGCCGGTGGCGGCGAAGATGGCGTTGGCCACGGCGGGCGCGATGGGCGGCAGCCCCGGCTCGCCGGTGCCGGTCGGGGCGGCCTCGCTCTCAACGATCGCCACCTCCACCTCGGGCGTCTCGTCGATGCGGAGCAGCTCGAAGTCGTGGAAGTTGCTCTGCTCGCAGCGGCCGTCCTTCACGGTGATGGCGCCCTTCAGGGCCGCGGACAGGCCATAGACGATGCCGCCCTCCATCTGCGCCTTGACGCCGTCGGGGTTGATGACCCGGCCGCAGTCGACGGCACAGAAGACCTTGTGGACGCGGACCCGGCCCCTCTCGACCGAGACCTCGGCCACCTCGGCCACGTAGGTGTCGAAGGAGAAGTGGCCGGCGATGCCGCGGCCCCGCCCCGGAGGCAACGGCGAGCCCCATCCCGCCTTTCTGGCCGCGAGCTCCAGCACGCCCAGGAGCCGCGCCGTGGAGAGCACTGACTCCGAGGCGGGCGGGAGCTGCACCATGCGCGGCTCGGCGAGGAGCCGGCGCCGCAGCTCGAGCGGATCGACGTCGGCGGCCGCCGCTAGCTCGTCGAGGAAGCTCTCGACGACGAAGGCGTTGCCGGAGTGCTCGACCGAGCGCCACCACATCACGGGCACGCCGGTCTTCGCCGGCGAGTACTCCATGCGCACGGACGGGATCGCGTAGGGCAGGTTCACCGCCCCGCCGATCTCGCTCTCCTCGGGCTTCACCCGGTCGGGCGGGTCCCAGAAAGACGAGATGGAGGTCGAGGCCATCCGGTGCCGCCAGGCCGCAGGCTGTCCCTTGGCGTCGAGGGCGGCCACGAGATGGTGCCGCGAGGCGGGACGGTAGAAGTCGTGCTGGATATCGTCTTCGCGCGTCCAGACGACCTGAACCGGCGCCCCGACGGCCTTGGAGACCTGCGCCGCCTCGACGGCGAAGTCGGTGTGGTAGCGACGGCCGAAGCCCCCGCCCATGAGCGTCGTGTGGACCTCGACCTTGTCGGGCGTGAAGCCTGTCGCCGCCCCCATGACCTCCTTTGGCCACTGCGGTCCCTGGCAGGGGAGCCAGGCCTCGATCCCTTTGCCCCTGACGTGGGCGGTGGCGTTCATCGGCTCCATCGTGGCGTGGGCGACAAAGGGCAGCTCGTAGACGGCCTCGAGCGTCCTCGTCCCGGCGGCGATCGCGGCCGCCGCGTCGCCGTCGTTACGGACGACCTTCCCCTCCCGGCCCAGCAGCTCCTCGAACTGCCGCCGCAGCGTCTCGTTGCTCTCGGCGGCGTTCGCTCCGTGGTCCCATTCGATCGTGAGCGCGTCGCGGCCCTTGATCGCCGCCCAGGTGCTCTCCGCCACGACCGCGATTCCGCCTGCGGTGAAGGCCCCCTCCTTCACGGCCGGGATTTCGACGACCTGCTTCACGCCGCGCACGGCCTTCGCCTTCGCGGCGTCGAAGGTCTTCACCTTGCCGCCGAAGGTCGGACAGCGCGCGACCACGGCGTGGAGCATCCCCGGGACGCGCACGTCGAGGCCGAATCGGGCGCTGCCGTCCACCTTGGGCGGGATGTCGAGGCGGGGGACCTCCGTCCCCACGACGACAAAGCGCTTCGGGTCCTTGAGGGGGACGGTCTTGAAGTCGGGAAGCGGGCGCTTGGCGGCGGCCTCGACGAGGTCACCGTAGCTCGCCTCCTCGCCGGCGGGCCCGAGCACGAGGCCCTTCTCCGCGCGGCACTGCGCGGGCGCGACCTTCCACCGCTCCGCCGCCGCATCGACCAGCATCGTGCGCGCCGCCGCCGCCGCCTGCCGCAGCGGGGTGAAGGAGGTGCGGACGCTGGAGCTGCCGCCCGTCGCATGGTCGTAGACGCGCGGGTCGGTCGGGGCCTGCTCGACCCTGACCCGGGACCATTCCACGTCCAGCTCCTCGGCCAGGATCATGGGCAGCGACGTGTAGACGCCCTGGCCCATCTCGGACTTGGCCAGTATCAGCGTGACGCCACCGTCCCTCGCGACGCGGATCCAGGCGTCGAAGGGATTCGGCACCGGCTTCTCGCGCTCCGTCTGCGCGAGAAGCTCCTCCGGCCCGAGCCTGAAGGCGATCACGAGGGCGACGCCCGTCGCACCGCCCGCCTCGAGGAAGCTCCGGCGGGAGACATGCGACATGGGATTCGGGGGCCTCATCGCGCACCCCCCTTCGCTTCCGCCGCCGCGCGATGGATCGCACGCCGGATCCGCGTGTAGGTGCCGCACCGGCACAGGTGGCCGCCCATGGTGGCGTCGATGTCGGCGTCGGTCGGGCTCGGCTTGCGCGCCAGCAGCTCCGCCGCCGTCATCAGCATCCCCGACTGGCAATAGCCGCACTGCGGGACCTGCTCCGCGATCCAGGCCTTCTGCAGCGGATGGCTCCGGTCGGTCGAGAGCCCTTCGATGGTCGTGATGCGCTTGCCCTGGACGCTCTCGACGGGAGTGGCGCAGGAGCGGACGGCCTCGCCCTCCACGTGGACCGTGCAAGCGCCGCACTGCGCGACCCCGCAGCCGTACTTGGTCCCCGTGAGGCCCAGCGTGTCCCGCAGCACCCACAGGAGCGGGGTGTCCGCGTCGACGTCGACGGTGCGTGCCTGGCCGTTCACGATGAGGGTGATCGCCATCGGCCCCTCCCCGGGCGCGCGCCCGTGCCCGAACCCACGAAGGCTACGCCCCGACCGCCGCCGGCGTCAATGCTTCAAGGATCCGAATCCGGGTCATGGGGCGGGGGGTCCACCGGACCGGCGGCATTCGGTGGCCTCAGAAGATGTCGCGCATGCTGCGGGCGTAGCCCGTGAGCTCGACGAAGCCCTGACCCGAGACCGGGCGCGTCCCGGCGGTCCCCGTCACCGCGACCGCGCCCTCCCAATAGATGAAGGACGTCCGCATCTCCTGGGCCCGAAGCCGCGGCTCGACGATGAGGTCGAGGCCCTCGCCCGGTACGCGCAGCCGCCAGCGCGAGGGATAGACGGCGCCCGTCTCCGGGCTGCGCCAGCGGTCGAGCACCTCGAGGGCCACGTCGGCGCGCGTGAGGCGGCGCGCATCTCCGTCCCGCTCCACGAGCGTTCCCCCCGACATCGTCTCGACGCTGCCGTCCTGCTTCCGGATCTGGAAGTACATCACCTCGCGCTCGTCGCCGAGCTGAAGCGAGAACCAGTCCCAGCCCACGGCGCCCGCGCCCAGGGCGCTCGTGCTCCACTCGTGGTCGAACCACGCCTCGCCGCTCACCGGGACGTCCTGGCCGCCGGCGACGAGACGCCCGCGCGCGGCGAGACGCGTGTAGCCGACGTAGTAGGAGGCGTTCCCCGGCTCGGCGCTCTTGGCGGAGAGGCCGCGATCGCCGTGGGCGACGAGGGGCTTCCGCGCCTCGAGCGCCAGGTCGAGGGCGATCGGCCCGTCACGGGCCACGAGACGCACCGCGCTGCCGTCCGCGTTGGCCGCCCCGGCGCGCCAGTCCTCGAGCCAGACCGCGAACGGCTCCGATTGTGCGCCGGCGAGACCCCCCGCGCCGCGGGCGAAGCGTTCGGCGAAGGCGTGGCGACGGGTGTCGACGTCGGTGATCGCGAAGTGGGCGAAGTAGACCTGGTTTGTGGAGAGGCCCGCCCCCGCCGGTGGCGCGCCCGGGGTAAGGCCGCGGCGGAAGAACGTGAGCTGGAAGGCGAAGCGCCGCCCGTCGGCCGCGAGCAGGTTGCTCGTGTAGTACCACCACTCGGTCTGGTACTCGAAGTGCGGACCGTGGTCGCGCGGGAGCTCGAAGCGGCGCGGCGCGGTCGCGCGCGCGAAGCCGCCGGGACCCGGCTCGGCGCCGAGCTCGAGGCGCACCCGGCGGTCGTCGCCGTCGGGCCGCGCGGAGGCGAGGGTGGCCACGCCGGCAAGGAGGGCGGCAATCCTCACGCCGCCGCTCATTCCGACCTCAGCGCCGCCGCCAGCGACCTTCGGCGCAGGCGCAGGACCGGATAGACGGACGCCAGCATCGCCGCGGCGACGCTCACCGCGAGGGCCTGGGCGAAGACCGTGGGCTCGGCGAGCAGGCGCATCGTCCAGCCGAACGAGCGGACGTTGATCACGTGGACGAGGATCGCGGCGAGGAGCCAGCCGAGGGGGAGCGAAAGCATTCCCGCCACCGCCCCCATGAAGCCTGTCTCGAGCATCGTCAGCGCCCACATCTGCCCCGGGGTGAGGCCCAGGACCTCGAGCGTCGCCAGCTCGCGCGTGCGCTCGACCTGCAGCGCCACGAGGGCGCTCCAGACCCCGATGAAGGCCACGACCACGGCCAGCAGCCGCAGGGCCTGGGTGACGGCGAAGGTCCGGTCGAAGATCGCGAGGGCCCGGGCCCGCAGGGCGCGGTTCGGCGTGACCATGAGCGCGGTGCCGGCGAGGGCGGCGCGAAGGTCCCGGGTCACCTGCTCCACGGAACGGCCGGGAGCGACGTAGACGCCGAGGGACGAGACGCCCCGATCGTCCCAATGCCGCTCGTAGACGTTGCGCGCCATGAGCACGAGGCCATGCTCGGTCGCGTAGTCATAGAAGACGCCCGCGACCGGAAACGTGCGCGGCCCTCGATCGGTCAGAAGCTCGACCGCCCCGCCGGTGGGTGGCAGGCGATGGCGAAAGGCGAAGGGCTCGCTGACAATGACCGCTCCTTCGCGCACCTTCTCCCAGACCGCGGCGGGGTCGCCTTCGGCGAAGCGGTAGAGCTGCGTGCGGCGAGGACGGCGGGGGTCGGCGACGCTGAGCCGGACCTCGCCGAGCGGGCTCGAGACCCGCGCCGCGCGGAAGGTCTCGATGTCGGCCACGCCGGGCACCGCGGCCACCCTCGCCGGCACGTCGGGAGAGAGGGTCGCGATGGCTCTCAAGCCTCCCGCCGCGGGAGCGGCGACGAAGATGTCGGCGCGGAGCGACAGCTCGAGCCAGTTCTCCACCGTCGAGCGGAAGCTCCCGATCATGAGGCTGACGCCGATCGTCACCGAGACCGCCACCGCGAGGGCGGCGATCGCGACCCCGGTGCGGCTCACCGACCGCGTCACCGTGCGCACGGCCAGACGGCCGAGAGTGCCGACGACAGCGCCCGCGGCAGGCGCCGTCAGGGCGGTGGAGGCGACCGTCGCCAGGGGGGCAGCGAGGGCGAGGCCGAGGACGATCGCGAAGAGGCCGCCGAAGCCGAGGACGAGCGAACGGGCGGAGAGGACGAGGAGCGCCGCCCCGAGGAGAGCGAGCAGGGCGCCGGCGGCAGCGACCTTGGGCACGAGCCGCCGCGCCCGGCCCTCGAGCGTGCTCGGGCGGATGGCCTCGACCGGCTCCACGCGCGCCGCCTCGAGCGCTGGGGCCAGCGCGGAGAGGAGCCCCACCCCCAGGCCGAGGAGGAGGCCCTTCGCCGCCGCGACGGGGGTGAGGGGGGCGCCCGCGACGGCGACGACGAAGTAGAGGTCGTTGATCGTCCGAGTGACGAGGCGGACCGCGCCCTGGGCGAGCACCCAGCCCAGGGCCAGGCCGAACATGGCCCCGACCGCCGCCGCGGCGGCGGTCTCGACCAGCACGAGCGCGACGACCTGTCCTCCGGTCGCTCCGAGCAGCCGCAGGGTGCCGATCACGACGCGGCGCTGGACGACGCTGAACATGACCGTGTTGTAGATCAGGAACCCCCCGACCATGAGGGCGAGGAGGCTGAGCGCGGTGAGGTTGAGCCGGAAGGCCTCGGTGAGCTGGCCCGCGGTGGACGCCTGCTCGCTCGCGGGGGCGAGCCGGAGGCCGGCGGGCAGGAGCGCGGCGACGCGGGCGGCTTCGGCGTCGGCCGCGACGAGATCGAGCCGCGTCAGGCGATCGCCGAGGGCGAAGAGTCGCTGCGCGGCGCCCACGTCCATGAGGACGAGGCCCTCGAGCGCGGCGGCCTCGGCCGGCTCCTCGGCGTGCACGAGACCGACGACCTCGAGCGTCTCGATGCGGTCCCGGACGCGCAGCCGAAGGGGACTGCCGATGTGGAGGCCGTAGCGGTCGGCGAGGGTCGAGGCCACGAGCGCCGCCTTCGGCTCCGTGAAGAAGCGGGCGAAGCGCGGGTCCGCCATCGAGGCGCCCGTGAGAGGGGTCCGGAACGGACCTTCGGAAAGCGGGTCGAGACCGAGAATGCGCAGCGGCTGTCGGTCGAGATCGAGGGCAACCGCGAAGTCCTCGACCACCGGCGCGCTCGCGCGCAGGCCGACGTCGGTGCGGATCCGCAGCAGCAGATCCTGCGGCACGCCCGCCGGCCCCCCGAGGACCTGGTGGGTCGCACGGCCGACGACCGTCTCCGCGCTGCGCTCGAAGCCACGGCGGGCGGCGGCGTTGGCGAGGTCGATGGCGACGACCACCGCCACCCCGAGGGCCACGCCGAGGACCATGAGGCCGGTATGGAGCGGGCGGCGCACGAGGTCGCGGAGGCCGGTGCGGAGAAGCGTGCACGTGGGCACGGCGCTCAGCCCTCGGCCCCGCGCTCGGCGGGCGCTATCGCCACCAGCCGGCCGTCCTCGATCGTGAGCACGCGGTCGGCCAGACCCGCTACCTGCGGCGAGTGCGTGGCGAGGACGAGCGTGCGGCCGGAGCCGCGGGTCAGGCGATCGAGCAGCTCCAGGACCGATCGCCCGGTGGCGTCGTCGAGGTTGCCGGTCGGCTCGTCGGCGAGCACGATCCGGGGCTCCTGGACGAGCGCACGCGCGATCCCCACCCGCTGCTGCTCGCCGCCGGAGAGGCGGTCGGGGAAGGAGCCCTCGCGTCCGGCGAGGCCAACCTCGGCGAGCAGCGCCCGCGCCCGCGCCGAAGCCTGCTCCCGCGGCCGCCCGCCGAGCTCCGCCGGAAGCCGGACGTTCTCGAGGACGGTCAGGGTGGGGATCAGGTTGAAGAACTGAAAGACGAAGCCGACGTGTTTGCGGCGGAAGAGCGTGCGCTCGCGCGAAGAGAGCCGGCCGAGGGAGAGGCCGTCGACCCACACCTCGCCCGCCGTCGGCGCGTCGATCCCGGCGATGAGGTTGAGAAGTGTCGTCTTGCCGCTGCCGCTGCGCCCGCGGATGGCGACGAGCTCGCCTTCCATGAGCTGCATGCTCGCCTCGCGCAGCACGTGGCGGGTCTCGTCCCCTTCGGTGTAATCCTTACTGACGCACTCGAGCCGGATGAGCGGGATCTTCGCCATGCGGACAAGGGAGTATATTCAAGTCGTGAGCGTGACGGAGACCGAGCCCCTCGACATTCCCGCCGACTGGCTCGCCGACTTCGAAGCGGCGGGCCGCCGGTCCCTGGAGACGCGCTTCCGGTACTCCTTCATTCGCACCTACAAGCCCGTACTCGACGACGCCCCGTACCGCGCGTTCGACACCCTGGACGACTACCGCCGCTGGTGTCAGGAGAACCTGCCGGACTGGCTCGGCTATGGCCGCGTTTGAGTACCGCCAGGCGCAGGAGATCCGGGATGCCCTGAGCCGGCACCGCGTCCGCTATCTCTTCATCGGGAAGTCGGGCGCGATACTCCTTGGTTTTCCGGACACGACGCAGGACGCCGATCTCTACGTCGACCGTGCCCCCGGCAACGGGCGGGCTCTGGCCGTCGCGCTGCGTGAACTGGGGTTCGCGCTCACCGAATCCCAGGCGGGGGACATCGAGAGGGGGAAGGACTTCGTCCAGCTCAAGAACGGCCCGTTCGACCTCGACCTCGTCTTCGCGCCGGACGGGATCGAGCGCTTCGAGGACGCCTGGAAGCGAAGGGTGGAGGTCGAGGGCTTTCCGGTGTGCCACATCGACGACATCATCGCCAGCAAGGAAGCCTCGGGCCGGGTCAAGGACCGCGAATCCCTGCCGCGGTTGAAGTCGTTCCGCGAGTACTGGCTTCGTCAGCGTCGCTGATCAGCGTCTCTCCAGGCGAGTGGGGCCGCGCGGAAGTGCGCCCTAGCCGCGGGGCCGCGCGAGCCAGGAGCGCCAGACGTCGCGAGCCGGCCGCGCCGTCCCGTCGCCGCGGTAGAGCCCGGTGTCCTTCCAGAGTCGGAGGAGGGGGGCGATCGGCAGGTCCCGGAGCTCCTCGTCCCACCAGGCGTCGTAGTCGCGCGTGAAGAACCAGCAGACGAAGGCGGCGCGGAGGCGTGCGGCGTCGCTCAGCAGCCGCTCGAGGTAGAGCCGTTGCGTCTCCTCGGTGGCGGGGATGAAGGCGGGATACGGGGCGGTCACGTCTTCGCCGGGCCAGGCGGTCTCCGCCACCGTGAAGGCCTTGCCCGGGGCGAGGGCGGCGAGGGCGTCGAAGTGGTCGGCGCGCAGCGCCCGCGGGTCGGGCTGGCCGACGTAGGGATACGAGCTCGCGGCCACGAGGTCGGTGAAGGGGAGGACCTCGCGGATCGCCGCCGGCTGGACCTCGGGCGACTCGTGCAGGAAGTCGACCTGGAAGGTCAGGAAGACGGGCAGGGTGGGGTGGGCGGCCTTGAGGCGCGGGTAGACCTGCGCGGCGAGGTGGACGAAGGCGGGCCACTTCTCCGGCGCCAGCGTGCGGAGCATGTTCACCTCGATGCCATAGGCGACGTAGTCGGGGGAAAAGGTGGCGATCATCCGCTCGCAGTGCGCGGTGAAGGCGGCGACCACCGCCGGGTCGTCGAAGCCGTAGGCGTCCCACGGCGGATGGAGGGGCTCGCTGCCGCCGCCGCCCCGACGGGGCGCGAGGCGGTCCCGCTCGAAGGAGATCGGGGTGAGAGCGAGATAGCGGACGTGGCCCGGCGGCTGGCTCCGCGCCCTGCGGTCGAGGTCGGCCTGGTAGGGGGCGGGATAGGGCGACCCGGCCGCCGCTTGCTCCCACGGCACCCCGTCGTCGAAGTGCATGACGATGAGGTCGGCGTCGGCGCGGATCACGCCGAGGGCCGCCTCGATGGCCTCGAGGGACCGGGCGTGGGGGAAGTCGGTGAAGCCCAGCGCGAAGGGGCGTGGGTCCATCTGCGCCGGGGGTTGGCCCGTCTCGCCGCCCCCGCAGGCGTGGGCGCCGACGGCGATGAGGGCGAGCGCGACGCGGGTGGACACCACCGGAGGATACCGCCTTGGACCCGGCCCGCCCGGGACTTGACATTCCGGCGAATCTGTACCAGATTGTCCAGTATGAAGGCACGGGTCGCCTGCGCCTGTTGTTGCCGGTGCGGTGGGCCCGTGCGCGCGGGCACCGTCCTGGGATAGACGGTCGCCCCTGCCCTCGGGCCCATCGCTTGGAGCGATGGGCCTTTTGGCTTTTTTGGGGGGGTCGGAGGGAGACGAAGGGATGAGCGCAACCGCCGCCACGGGTCGTGATGAGGCGGGCAGTGTCCTCAACCATGCTCTGCTCGGGCAGATCGGCCTCACCCCGCTCGTGGAGCTCGTGCGCATCCCGGCCGGCGTGCGGGTCTTGGCCAAGCTCGAGGGGAGAAACCCCGGGGGCAGCGTCAAGGATCGCGCGGCCAGGAGCATCGTGATCGAGGCGATCCGCTCGGGATGGCTTCCCTCCCGCCGGCTCCTCGACGCCACGAGCGGCAACACCGGAATCGCCTACGCGATGCTCGGCGCCGCCCTCGGCTTCGGGGTGACGCTGTGCGTTCCGGGGTCGGCGAGTCCCGAGCGCCGGAGGATCCTCCGGGCCTACGGGGCGGAGGTGATCGAGACGGATCCCACCGAGGGGTCGGACGGCGCCATCCTCCGCGCCCGCGACCTGCTGGCGGACAAGCCCGACCTCTACTACTACGCCGACCAGTACGGAAACCCCGCCAACCCGCGCGCGCACGAGGCGACCACCGGACCCGAGATCCTGCGCCAGCTCCGCGGCCGCCCCCTCGACCTCTTCGTCGCCGGGCTCGGCACGAGCGGGACCTTCGTCGGGATCTCGCGTTATCTTAGGAGGGCCGCGCCGCACGTGCGGCGGGTCTCGGTGGAGCCGGACGGTGAGTTTCACGGGCTCGAGGGCCTCAAGCACATGGCCTCGGCGATCGTGCCCCCGATCTACGACCCTAGCCTCGCCCACGAGCGCGAGGCGGTGGTCACCGAGGAGGCGCAGGAGATGACGCGGCGGATCGCCCGCGAGGAGGGCCTCTTCGTCGGCCTCTCGTCGGGGGCGGCACTGGTGGCGACACTGCGGGCGGCGCGGAAGACGGGGTCGGGAACCGCGGTCGTCGTCTTCCCGGACGGGGGCGACCGCTACCTCTCGGAGCGCTTCTGGGGGGCGGCTTGAGCGTGGAGGCGCTTCCCATCCGGATCGGGCACGACGTCCTGGCGGCGATCCGTGCCCAGGCCGCCCGCGCCTATCCCTTCGAGGGCTGCGGGGCGCTCCTGGGCCCGGAGCCCGTGCGGGTCGTGGAGGCGATCCCGATCCCCAATGTGGAGGGGGGCTCGCCGCGCACGCGCTTCACGGTCTCGGCCGCGGACTACATCGCGGCCGAAGAGCGCGCAGAGGCGCGAGGCCTGCGGCTCCTCGGGTTCTGGCACAGCCATCCCGATCATCCCGCGCGGCCCTCCGTGACCGATCGCGCCTTCGCCTGGGAGGGGCTGCTGACCCTGGTGATCGCGGTGCGCGGCGGCGAGGCCGCCGAGCTCACGGCCTGGGACCTGCCCGGGCCGGAGGCGCCTTTCCGCGAGCGGAGACTCCTCGTCGAGACCGAGGCCACCGCCGAGCACGCGGGGGCATGAGAAAAGGAGAGGGGACGATGTCGGTTCAAGTCCGAATCCCCACGCCGCTGCGGCGCTTCACCGGCGACCGCGCCGAGGTCGCGGTGAGCGCGGCGACGGTGGAGGGCCTGCTCGAGGCGCTCTACGCCGACTGCCCCGGCCTCGTCCCCCACCTGCGCGGCGAGGACGGACAGCTCCGCAGCTTCGTCAACGTCTACGTGAACGGCAGCGACGTGCGCGAGCTCGACGGCTTGAAGACCGCGGTCGCCGACGGCGACCGGGTGATGATCGTGCCCGCGATCGCCGGGGGATCCCCTCCTGCCGGGCCCGTGTCCGCCGAGGCCTCCGTGACGCCGCTCGGGAAAGAGGAGATCCGCCGCTACTCGCGGCACCTGATCATGCCCGAGGTGACGATCGAGGGGCAGAGGCGCCTCAAGCGCGGGCGCGTACTGCTCATTGGGGCGGGCGGCCTCGGGTCCCCGGCCGCGCTCTACCTCGCCGCGGCGGGGGTGGGCCGCGTCGGGCTCGTCGACTTCGACGTCGTCGACGAGAGCAACCTGCAGCGCCAGGTGCTGCACGACACGACGTGGGTGGGCCGGCCCAAGCTCGAGAGCGCACGGACGCGACTCGAGGCGCTGAACCCCCACATCGAGATCGTCACCCACGAGACGGCGCTCACGCGCGAGAACGCCCTCGCGCTCTTCGCGGACTACGACGTGGTGGTCGACGGCACCGACAGCTTCGCCACCCGCTACCTCACCAACGACGCCTGCTACCTCCTGAAGAAGCCGAACGTGTACGGCTCGATCTACCGCTTCGAGGGGCAGGCGAGCGTCTTCTGGCCTGACCGCGGGCCCTGCTACCGCTGCCTCTATCCCGAGCCCCCGCCCCCGGGGCTCGTGCCGAGCTGCGCCGAGGGTGGCGTGCTGGGGGTGCTGCCGGGCGTCATCGGTGTCATCCAGGCGACGGAGGCGATCAAGATCCTGCTCGGCATCGGGGAGACGCTCGCCGGGAGGCTGCTGCTCTACGACGCGCTGAGCATGCGGTTCGAGGAGCTGCGTCTGCGGCGCGACCCGGGTTGCCCGCTGTGCGGCGAAGCGCCGACGATCCGCGAGCTGCAGGATTACGAGGCCTTCTGCGGGCTCGGCCGCGGGGAGGAGACGGGCGGTACGGGAGGGGACGAGATCACGCCGCGCGAGCTCCAGCGGCGGCTCGAGGCGGGGGAGGACCTGACGCTCGTGGACGTGCGCGAGCCCCACGAGTGGGCGATCGCCCACATCGAGGGCGCGCGGCTCGTCCCGCTCGGCACCCTTTCCGAGCGGCTCCACGAGTTCGATCCGGCCCGGGCCTACGTCGTGCACTGCCGTTCCGGCCAGCGCTCGGCCAAGGCGATCTCCGCCCTGCGCAAGGCGGGCTTCCGCCGCCTCCAGAACCTCCGGGGTGGGATCCTGGCCTGGGCCCGGGAGGTGGACCCGTCGCTGCCGACGTATTGACATGCGGGGGCGGCCGCTGATCCCCGCGCTTTCGGCACGACGCGCCGCGCTCATCGCGGCCCTGCTCCAGGCCTGGGCGCTGCCCGGGGCGGCCGAGCCCCAGGTCCTCGCGGTCGACCTCCAGGCGAGCCGGGTGCGCATCCACCTGGGGCGCTCGGGGTTGCTCAAGTTCCTCGGCCACGAGCACACGATCGAGGCCCCGCTCGCCGAGGGGAGCATCGAGGTGGACGCCGCGGACTTCGCGCGCTCCCGGGTGCGGCTGCGGTGGGAGGCCCGCCGGCTCGCCGTCGTGCCGGGCACCGAGCCGCAGAACGACGTGCCGGACGTCGAGAAGCGCATGCGTGGCCCCGAGGTCCTCGACGTGGAACGGCATCCCGAGATCGTGTTCTCGTCGCTCGCGGTCTCGGGGGCGGCGACCGCAGCGGGTCAGTACCGGCTCCGGGTGCGAGGGACGCTGGAGCTGCTCGGCCGCGCGCACGAGATCGAGCTCCCCCTCGAGGTGCGGCGGGAAGGCGAGGGGCTCGACGCCACGGGCGAGGTCGAGCTCGAGCTGCGCGCGCTGGGGATCCGCCCTCCGGTCGTGGCGGGTGTCGTCAAGGTCGCGAACCGGTTTCGCGTGGCTTTCGATATCCGCGCCACCACGAGGCAGACCGGGGCGGAGTGAAAGGAAGTAAGGAAGAGCCCGCGCCTCACGGCCGGCCGAGGGGCTTGAGGCGGCGGGCCCGTCCGGGGGGAGTCGGACCCGCCAGGAGGAGGAGCCGCAGCAGAGCCGCCGGCGTCCGGTGGCGACCTCGAGCCCGAACACCCGGACCGGACGTTGGTTGGGTCTGTACACGTACAGGGCACGCCCGTCCGCGCTCCACTGGATCGGCACCTCTCCTTCCTCTACAGCCACGAGCGGCCGCGACCGTGAGCCATCGAGGCCGCACAGCACGATGTCCCCGAGTGAGTCGAGGGCGGCCACGATTTTTCCGTCGGGAGACACGATGGGAGCGCGGAGGTCATCCTCCGGCCCCGTGATGGGCCGAGGCTTGCCGCCGTCGAGGTCCTGTAGGTAGGTAGAGCCGGGCGCCGTCGCCCGGAGAGCTTCCGGAGAACACGAAGCTCCGGCTGTCGGGCAAGAAGCCCGCCCCGTGGAAGGAGGGCGGCAAGTCCTCGGCGATCCGGATCGGCTCCCCGGCCCGGGTGGGCAGGAGCCCGAACTCGAGCCGCGCACCGCTCACTTTGAAGGAGAGCACCCACCGGCCGTCGGGCGAGAGCCCGTAGCCGAACCCATCGCCGAGCCGGAGGGCGGGCGAGCCGTCCGTCCCTCGGAGATAGACGGCGTAGTCAATTCCGCCGCCCAAGTTCGACGCCGTGAGCAGCAAGGTCCGGCCATCGGCAGCCAAGTCGGTCGAGTCGTCGTGCCAGGAGAGGTTGCGGTCGGAGGCCTCTCCAGGCGCCCGGGCGAACAGCCAACGAACCCACGAAACCGTCCGACCAGACGCTGTCTTCCGGCGAGGGTCACCGCACGCAGGTCGGTAGACGGGCGGCACGAGCCCGGCCTG
>Ga0209341_10003240_pt1 | contig 15268 bp, 11 predicted proteins | sample RifCSP13_2_FD_184020 | JGI IMG/M metagenome (GOLD analysis project Ga0209341, IMG submission 184020) | Soil microbial communities from Rifle, Colorado - Rifle CSP2_sed 13_2 (SPAdes) (version 2) | ecosystem: Environmental > Terrestrial > Deep subsurface > Rock core/Sediment | place: Rifle...
AGGACGAACTTGCGCGCACGCAGCCCCAAAAGGCGGCGCGGCGGGCGGCTTTGGCGGCCTCAATCATCGCCCCGCTGGGTCACGAATTCACAAAAGGGCAGATGCCCGCTCAGATAATGCCCAGGTACGCCTTCTGCACCATCTCGTTCTGGCGCAGGTTTTCGGCGGTGTCGCTTAGGACGATCTGGCCGGTCTGCAGCACGTAGCCCCGGTGAGCCACCTCCAGCGCCATCAGCGCGTTCTGCTCGACGAGCAGAATGGTGGTGCCCTGTTGGTTGATGTTGCGGATGGTTTCGAAAATGGTCTCGACCAACACCGGGGCCAGGCCCATGGAGGGTTCGTCCAACAGCAACAGGCGCGGCCGGCCCATCATCGCCCGGCCGATCGCCAGCATTTGCTGCTCGCCGCCCGAGAGCGTCCCGGCCTTCTGGGTGAGCCGTTCTTTCAGGCGGGGCAGCAGGTCGAAGACGCGCGCCATGTCCTCGCGGATGCCGGCCCGGTCGTTGCGGACAAACGCGCCCATCTCCAGGTTTTCCCACACGGTCAGGCGCGGGAAGATGCGGCGGCCCTCCGGGGACTGGGCAATGCCGCGCGAGACGAGCCGATGGGCCGGCACGTGATCAATGCGTTCGCCCTCCAGGGTGATCGTCCCCCGCCGGGGGTGCATCAGGCCGCTGACGGTACGGATGGTCGTGCTCTTGCCCGCGCCGTTGGAGCCGATGAGCGTGACGATCTCGCCCTTCTCGACGTCCAGGCTGATGCCCTTGAGGGCATGGATGTTGCCGTAGTAGGAGTGGATGTCGCGCAGTTCAAGCATTCGGAGATGTGGCGAGTGACAAAGGGCGCGCGGTGCGTTACCCGACCCCCGTCCCCTGCCCCCCGTCAATCGGAATCGCGCGCTTGCCCAGGTAGGCTTCAATCACGGTCGGGTCGCGCTGAATCTCGGCCGGCTTGCCCTCGGCGATCTTCTCGCCGTAGTCCAGGACGGTCACCCGGTCGGAAATGCTCATGACCACGCGCATCTGGTGCTCGATGAGCAGGATGGTCAGGCCGAGTTCGTCGCGCATGCGGGCGAAGAAGCGCGTGGCCTCCTGGGTCTCGTGCGGGTTCATGCCGGCCGTCGGCTCGTCGAGCAAGAGCAGGCGCGGTTCGACCGCCAGCGCGCGGGCGATCTCCAGCCGGCGCTGATCCGCATACGGCAGGCCTTTGGCCAGCAGGGGGCCTCGCCCTCCCAACCCGACGTATTCCAGCAGATGCTCGGCTTTCGCGCGGGCGGCTTTCTCCTCTTCGCGCACCGCGCGAGGCAGCAGGATCGCGGCCGCCCAATTGGCCTTCAGCCGCGCATTCATCCCCACCATCACGTTTTCCAACGCCGTCATGTTGTTGAACAGACGAATGGTCTGGAAGGTGCGGCCAATGCCCAGAGCCGTAACGCGGTTGGGCCGCATGCCAGAGATGCGGCGGCCCTCGAAATGGATGGTCCCCGCCGAGGGGGGATACAGGCCGCTGGCCATGTTAAAGAAGGTCGTCTTGCCGGCGCCGTTTGGCCCGATCAGGCTGGCAATCATGCCCGGCTCGAGGAGGAAGTTAAATTCATTCACGGCGGTCAGCCCGCCGAACCGTTTGGTGACGCCGCGTGCTTCGAGGACAGCCATAGATTTCGCTCAGGCACCGTAGGGTTTAGGAGGACAAGCGGCCCAGGTCCTGCTCGCTCAAGTGGCCTCGCGCATGGTTTCGAGGGGTTCACTTTCAGGCGTAAGCGCCGCGCGCGCTTCGATCTCCACCCCGTGCAGCTCGGCCTGGCGCGCTTTCGAGGGGAACAAGCCCTCCGGGCGCAACACCATCACGACGATCAACGTCAGGCCGAAGAAGAACCAGCGCCACAGGCTCAAATCCGCCGTCGCCAGGGTGGGATTGTTCAGGGCATTGCCGATGGCGCGCACCCACTGGGTGGATTGGGCCAGGATCACCCGGTCGAAGAACATGATGAGCAGGCCGCCGATCACCACCCCGCGGATGTTGCCCATCCCGCCCAGGATGACCATGCACAGGATCATGATCGAGACCTGGAACTTGAACAGTTCGGGGAAGATGGCCTGCAACTTGGCGGCGTAGAAGGCGCCGGCGAAGCCCGAGAAGGAGGCGCCCAGGGCGAAGGCCAGCAGTTTGGTGCGGATCGGGTCCACGCCCATGCAGTCGGCGGCCGTCTCGTCCTCGCGCATGGCCATCCAGGCCCGCCCAACGCGCGAGTTTTCCAGCCGCTGCGAGGCGAAGATGGCCAGGGCGCCAATGAGCACGATCAGGTAAAACCACGGCAGCGGGTCGAAGGCGAACTCGAAACCGAACAGCACGGGTCGGCCCACCGGGTTGAGGCCCTTCACGCCGTTGGTCAGGTTGAATGCCTGGATGCCGAGGAAGGGGACGTTGATGTCGTCGAGGTTGCGAATGGCAATCGGCACGATCTCGCCGAAGCCCAGTGTGACGATGGCCAGGTAATCGCCCCTCAAGCGCAGGGTCGGCGCCCCGAGGACGATCCCGAAGACCGAGGCCACGCCAGCGCAAAGCCAGATGACCAGCCAGAAGTTCCATTCCAGATTGTGCATTGGGGAGGTCAAGATGCCGGTCGCATACGCGCCGATGGCGAAGAACGCTGCGTAGCCCAAGTCGAGCAGTCCGGCGTAGCCGACGACGATATTCAGCCCCAGGGCCAGGACGACGAACACCATCGCATCGGTCACCGAGTTGAGCGTTTGCAGGCGGAGGGCCTTGTCCAGCAGCGGATACGCGGCGATGGCCGTCAAGCCGATGGCCCACGTCAACCGGCGGCGCAGCCGCTCCGGGAGGTTGTGCCAGGGCCTGAGCAGGGTTTGCCAGAAGGTTTTCATCTCAGTACTTCTCCGGGGGTTTCTCCCCCAGCAGGCCGGTGGGCTTGAAGACGAGCACCAGGATCAAGATGCCGAAGACGGTGGCGCGTGTCCATTCCGACGAGAGATACTGGTCGCTGAAAGCGGACAGGAAGCCGATCAGGAAGCCGCCCAGCACGGCGCCGGTGATGTTGCCGATGCCGCCCAGCACGGCGGCGGTGAAGGCCTTGAGCCCGGCGTCGAAGCCCATCAGGTAGCGCCCGCTGTTCAGATAGATGCCCACCACGGCGCCGGCCGCGCCGGCCAGCGCGCCGCCGATGAAGAAGGTGGACATGATCACGCGCTCGATGTCGACGCCCACCGCCGCCGCCGCCTCCCGGTCTTGCGCCACGGCCCGCATGGCCCGGCCGATCTTGGTGCGCTGGACGAGCAGGACGAGCGCGATCATCAGCGGAACGGTGAAGGCGATGAGGAAAATATCCTTCGTCGTGAGCAGCAGCAGCGTGTCCTGGTGGAAGACATCGCGCAGGATGTTGACGGCCGGGAAAACTTCGGGAAAGCGGATCTGCGTGGGGCCCTTCCAGTTGGCCGCCAGGTTCTCCAGCACGAAGGACATGCCGACCGCGGTGATGAGCGGCGCGAGCCGCGGCGCGTTGCGCAGCGGCTTGTAGGCGACGCGGTCAATGGCCAGGTTCATCAGCCCGGTGACCAGCATCGTCGCCGGGATGACCAGCAGCAGCACCCAAACCAGTTCCCATCCGGTCAGCGGGTGTGCCTTGCCGAGCAGTTGCAGGAACGTCAGCGAGATAAAGAAGCCCCACATGAACACGTCGCCGTGGGCGAAGTTGATGAGTTGAATGATGCCATAGACCATCGTGTAGCCCAGGGCGATGAGCGCCAGGTACGAGCCGATGGTCAGGCCGTTGAGGGTTTGTTGAATGAGGATTTCGGTGGCGGTCACGGTAGCGTTCGACTCCTTGGTCGGCCTGAGAGGAGGGGCTGCCAGCCCCTCCTCTCACTTCTCATGACCCTGCGTTGTCCATGTGGCCCCAGCCGCTCCATGCACGCGCTACGGGCACTGCATGTCGCCGCTGATGGTGTCGGCGAACACGTACTTGCCGCCCTCGATGTTGAAGCCGCTCATGACGTAGGACTGCGGGTCGCCGTCCGCGTTAAACGTCAGCGGCCCGACGACGCCCGGGAAGTCCTTGGTGGCGCGCATGGCCTTCAGGATGCCGGCGCGGTCTTTCGTCTCGGCCCGGTTGATCGAGTCGATAATCACCAGCGTCGCGTTATAGGCGTAGGAGGCCCAGCCGATGGGATCGCCGCCATGCTTGGCCTTGTAGGCCTGGTAGAACTTCTTGCCCACGTCGGTCGGCAGTTGGTCGGGGGCCGGGCCGGGGAAGGTGACGAGCAAGTTGCCTTCCAGGATGGCCGGGTCCACGGCCTGAAGCACGGCATCCGAGTACATCGCGTCCTCGCTCATCAGTTTGACGCCGATGTCAAACATTTCCAGGGCGCCCATCTGCTGCGCGATTTGCGGGCCGCCCGAGTCCACCAGCACGCCGGCGTACACCAGGTCGGGGCCGGCGGCCTTGACTTTGGTCAGCAAGGCGCGGAAGTCAATGTCCACCGACTCGATGCCGTCGTGGCCGAGCACCTCCAGGCCGAGTTCCCTGGCGCGCTTCTCGAAGGCGTCGGCGATGCCCTTGCCGTACAGTTGCCGGTCGTCCAGGATGTACACCTTCTTGAAGCCCAGGCAATTAGCCCAGGCCGCGCCGGAGGCGCCTTGCAGGTCGTCCGAGCCATGCGTGCGGAAGTAGGTGCGCTCGCCGGTGGGGTAGTAAAGGCCAGGTTCGCCCTCGTCGGTGACACCCGGCACGGCGCGCGTCAGGCCGGGATAGGTGTTGGCCGGCGTAATCTGCGCCAAGCCCGCCTTGTTGGTGATGGGGATGCTGATCTTGGCCGCGCCTGAGTTGTAGGTGCCGAAGTACACCAGGCACTGCGGATCGTTGACGCACTTTTGCGCGTTCTCGGCCTCGATCGTGCCGTCCCACGAGCCGGTCGTCGGCGAGGCGTCGTCCAGGAACACCAACTCCAGGGTCGCGCCGCCGGCCTCGTTGTTAGCCTGCTCCAGCGCCAGTTTGGCGGCGTTGAGCATGGCTGTACCCTCGGGGATCATGGCCCCCTGTAGCGGCCAACTCGCATAGATCTTAATTACCGGCTTCGCGCCAGGAGCGGCTGGCTGGCAGGCTGCCAGCAACAGACTGGCAACGACGAGAAGGGTTAGCGCGGAGAACGTTCGCTTTGACATCTTTTCTCCTCCAAATCTTGCGTATTAATAGGGCTGATGGTCGCGTGTGTCAAACATCGAGTCGCTTGATAAATATCTCCTCCTTTCCCGGTCCAAAGCGATTGGGCCGATGACGCTGAATCGTGTTTGCAGAGGGGCACAAGGGCAAAGGGATAGCCATCGGGGTTCGAGGCCGGATAGGAGTGAAGGGCAGCTCTCAAAAGGGTGTTCCAGGTAAGTATAATCGAAATGCGGATGATTGGTGAATAGACGAATGTCAATGGGAGCATTGACATTCGTCTATTCAACCTCCCTACCGGCTTCCTGTCAGGCTGAACTCGAATCGCAGCAAGCTCACCGGCTCTGCTCCGGCTGCAATCTGAGCGTCAATCACCCCGTCTGGTCCCACATAGCTCTCCAAATCGTGAATCTCGTTTTGACCCCAAGCGAGCGGCTGTAGTGTCTCCCACGCTCCCGTGTGCCAGTTTCGCAGCGCGACCGCCGGGAGCGGCGTGGGCTGCCCGCTGAAAACCCCGGGGCCCAAGTGCAGCCTGAGGCCTCCCACCTCAGCCGGGACTGCAGCCGGCCAGGGTTGAAAGCGGAAGACAACCGCCTGATTCTGGAGATACAGGCTATAGGGGGTCGGATCCGCCACGGTGCCTGGGTCGAGGATCTGCCACCTCATCAGCGCAGCGGGCACGTTCATCCGGTCGCCGGCCGGTGGGCCTTGCGCGGCGAGTTCGTAAATATATAGCGTGTCGCTCTCGGCTCGGCTCGCGCCGCTTTTGACCTTCACCTGTACCGGGGCGTCAGCCTGCCAGCCGACCAGCGATATGCCGGTGGGCCGGTCCGCGGGCGGGAGGCTGCCGTGCTCGGCCAGGAGGGCCGAGAGAAGCAGAAAGCGCCGGGTCACTTGTGGCTGCGCCCAATAGTCCTTGGTTCCCAGAATCCGCTCGATCAGCGGCACATAGCGGATGGCATACCGCTGGGTGGCGCCTGTGCTCCAGGCCGTCAGGCCGGTTTCGTGTGGGCTTGCGGAGGTCGTCATCTGGGTGCTGGGCGCGGCCACCTCCAGCACGACGCTGAACGCTCGCCGTTCGCCCGGAGCCAGGCTTCCCAGCGGCGCAAAGCCTCGCTCGGCGATCAGCACCGCGTCCTCCAGGGCAGCGTGGCCGTCGTTTTGTACCCATCCCACCGCCCGGGGCACGTCGCTCAAATCCAACTGCACCTCACCGCTCACAGGCGGGACCGGGGAGGTCGCCGCCATCGTAAATCCCGCGAATTCCCCCACGTCGAGCCTCAGGTTGGGGGCCGTGCCGATTTCGGTCTGGTGAATGAGGGGAGGCGATGTGGCAGTCGTCGAAGGGATCAAAGGCGGGAACAGGGACCGGGCGCTAGAATGTGGAATGATCAGAGGCCTGATCAGGATCGACTCGGTCTGAAGCGAATAATTGCCGCGCCTCGGCGCGAAAACGCCGATTAGCACGTCGGCCCTCCCGCGCATGGCCCCCGGCGGCACCTGCACGACGGCCAGCCGATGGACGACGACTTTGTTGCCGTGGAAGGTTTGGCCGATGGCCCAGGCCCCCAGGCTGAATAGCACACTCAGCCCGGTGACCGTGGCCCAGGCCCAACCACGCCGCCTCAAGCGCGTCAGCAGCGCCAGGTTCACCGGCCCGGCCAGCACGGCATATAGGAGGCTGAAGCCCGCTATCAATCCAACAGACGGCAGAGGATAGTCGGGCAGAGTCCATAATGCCTGGTGAGCGGAAGTCCAACCGGAGATGCCACCTGCCCACGGTGGCTGATTGACCGGCGCGGCGGTCAAGGAGGACCACAGGTTGGCCCGACCTTCCCAACCGGCCAGGTCGGAAACAGCAAAGGCGATCACCAGCACCGACCCTCGCCCCAGGTGCGACCGGATAATCAACGGCAGGTCGCCCTGGCTGAGAATCACGTCGGCCTCTGTATCGGGCAAGAGTCGCAGCACGCGGAGCGGGCCAGGGGGCGGGTCGGTGGGCGCATAGAGGCTCAGGGCAGAAGGAGCGCTAGGGGCCGTCGAGCCGAGGATTTGAGCCGGGGCCAGTTCTGCCATATCCGAAGGAATAACGCCGGCCATCAGCAACTGCCCGCCGAACTCCACCCACGTCTGGAGAGCCGTCCGCTGAGCCCTGGTGAGAGCCAGGTCACTGCTGACGATGAGCACGTCCAGCGAATCCCATGCCAGGGCCTCGGCGGGCAGATCGCCGGGCGAAAGTTCGATCACTTGCCCGTGACCACGCGGCGTGAGGGCGGACTTCAGGAAAGCCATGATCCTCTCTGACGCGGTGGAAGCGCCAATCACGCCGATCAGCCGTTCCCCAGGGATTAGCGGCTGTAAATTGGCTTCGGATTCGGCGACGATGGTTCCACCCCGGCGCAGCCGCACCGGCAGCCGGTTCCTGGTCCAATCCAGCGGCACATACAATTGGGCGATGGCTGAACCACCGGCCGCGACAGAGATGGGCTGCGCATAGCGGGTGGCATCTTCGCCTACGGCCTCGACCGTAGCCTCGAAAGCTGGGCCGGGGTTATTCACCTCGACGCGCACTTGCACCCAACTGCCTGGGCGGTAATGCCCCTCGAATCCGGCTGTGGCGAAAAGGCGAGGGGAAGGGGCGGAAAGGAGTGAGAGAAGGCAGCCGGCCAGAAGAATGTGATAGTTCGGCGTATTCATTGCCTCTTTCTTACAACGCCCCATTCGCAGCTTTAGATTAACGGGACAACGTAGGTCACGCTTGTATCGTGATTATCCTAAGGAATTGTCGAAGAGGCAAATATTACCGGGGAGGGCCGGGTAGGGGCGACTCGTTGACAACGCTTGAGTGTAAACAATGCCTCGCAGGTGTTGACCCAAAGCCCGACCCTGATTACACTTGCCGCATGCCTATCATCACCGCTCCCGAACCTACTTTTGCCTCCTACCGCTCGCCTGTCCTCGCCCGCCGGGGGATGGTCGCCTCCAGCCAGCCGCTGGCCTCGCAGGCCGGTCTGTCCATCCTCATGCGAGGCGGCAACGCCGCCGACGCCGCCGTGGCGACCGCCGCCGCGCTGAACGTCGCCGAGCCGACCTCCACCGGGCTGGGCGGCGATATGTTCGCCCTCTACTTCGAGGCTCGCACGCGCCAGGTGACCGCGCTCAACGGCTCTGGCCGCGCCCCGGCCGCACTCACCATTGAGCTCCTCGAAAAGCAAGGCTTAATCAGCAATCAGGAATCAACCATCAGCCATCGGGCGCTGCCTCCCTTTCACGCCCATACCATTACCGTCCCCGGCGCGTGCGCCGGATGGTGTGACCTGATCGCCCGTCACGGTTCCATGCCCCTCGCGGACATCCTCGCCCCGGCCATCCGTCTTGCCGAGGAGGGATTCCCCGTGTCCCCGCTGACCTCGCACTTTTGGCGGCGCGGCGCGGAGAAACAATTGAAGTCCGCGCCGGGCGGGCGCGAACTGATGACCGCAGGCGGACGCGGCCCACGCGCGGGCGAGATTTTTCACAACCCTGGACTGGGACGCACTTTGCGCGCGATTGCCGAAGGCGGTAAGGAAGCCTATTATAAAGGCGGCATAGCCAAGAGCATCGCCCAGGTTGTGCAACAGGCGGGCGGGGTGATGACGGTCGAAGACCTCGCGGCCGCTTCGCGCGAGGCCACCTGGGATGAGCCGATCAGCACCGTCTACCGTGACGTGCGCGTGTGGGAGTGCCCGCCGAACGGGCAGGGCCTGGCAGCGCTCCTCGCGCTGAACGCGCTCGAGGGCTTTGACCTGAAGAGCCTGGACCCGATGGGCCTTGACCGCTGGCATTTGCTCATCGAGGCGATGCGCACGGCCTTCGCGGACACAAGCTGGTATGTGGCCGACCCGAAGTTCAGCGACATTCCGCTCGCGGGGCTGCTCTCCAAAGATTACGCTGCGCAGCGCCGCGCACTCATCAATCCTGAGCGGGCAACGCTCGATACCCGTCACGGGTCGCCGGTCACTGGCTCTGGCACGGTGTATTTCTGCGTCGTGGATGGACAGGGCAACGCGTGCTCGTTCATCAATAGCAACTACATGGGCTTTGGCACGGGCATTGTCCCGGAGGGGTGGGGCTTCACGCTGCAAAATCGAGGGCACGGTTTTTCACTCGACCCGGATCACCCGAACGCCCTCGCGCCGCGCAAGCGGCCTTATCACACCATCATCCCCGGGCTCATCACCCGCGATGTGAGCGCGCAGGGGAAGGGCACGCACATAGGCGTGCCCCAACAGGAATTGGTGGGGCCGTTTGGGGTGATGGGCGGGTTTATGCAGCCACAGGGGCATATGCAGGTGGTGGTAGGGATGATTGACGACGGCCTCGACCCTCAGGCCGCGCTGGATCGGGTCCGCTTCTGTATTGATCCGGCCATCGAGGGAGGCAAGGTGAATCTCGAAGTCGGCCTCCCCGGCGCGGTCGTCGAGGGGCTGGCTGCGCGCGGGCACGTCCTTCAGGCGGAGGTCGCCGGTTATGCGCGGGCGATGTTCGGGCGGGGCCAGATCATCCGCCGTGACCCAGATGGCGTGTTGTGGGGCGGGAGCGATCCGCGCGCCGACGGCTGTGCGATGGGATTTTAGATTTCGGATTGCTGATTGCCGATTGGGTATGGCTTGTCAATCAACCATCCGAAATCAACCATCCGTAATCTCTTTACAGTTCTATATTCAGCGTGGTACAATCGCTGCACTCGGAGCACGCCTCCGAATTGAGGAGGGATGGCCGAGTGGACTAAGGCGGTTGTCTTGAAAACAACTGTGGGCGCAAGCTCACCGGGGGTTCGAATCCCTCTCCCTCCGCCAAGCCCCGGGGTGGTAGCCAAGTATGGTCATAAGGCAATCGCCTGCTAAGCGATTCGGGGGATTAAAAATCTCCCACGTGGGTTCAAATCCCACCCACCCCGCCTGTGAAACCACCGTGGTGTCGGTGGTTTTCACTTTATACGGCTAGTGTGAGATCGGATGAATCTTTCCCGCAACACTCGCGCCCCAACCGGCGGAATCGCTCGAGGTGGTAGGTGTTGTGTGTCCCAATCTCAGCATAATAACGCAAGACCTCGGCCTGTTGATTAAGTGCGACCTTCGTGTGCCCATCGCCGCCGGGTGTAAATCCCAGCCGGATAAGCATGGCCTTCATGTCGTCGAGCAACGGACGTGAATGATTGCTGAAATTCAGCTTCACGTACCGATACGTTTTGCCGCCGACGGCATAGATGTGCGGGTAAGGCCCGCCATCGGTATCCATCAACCCGCGGACACAGGTGCGCATGAATTCCTCCTTGTCTAACACCCACGCGGGCACTCCCACCTGCTGTTTGACCTTAGACCCAATCCGCAACCCCAACCGAGTCAGGAACTCGACTAACCGGACCGAGGAAACCTGCACCGTATGGGTGGCTTTGATGATCTCGGCCCGTGGCGTGATCTCGACCGCGAACAACTCTCTGAAGAGGCGCGCCACGAATTCGGCATAATCGCGCTCGTGCCACAGATTGAGGGTGACGCTCACAAAATGCTCGTTGAGATTGCCATCCCCCAGAATGATCCCAACTAACTCCGCTAGTTGAGGCGACAGTTCTGGTTCCCGAATCTCTTTGACCGTAGTTACCCCGGAATAGAGTTCGGGATTCTCCCGTCGGCGTTGTCCGGCGACCTGGCCACCGCGACTCCGCCCCTCAGGAGTGCCGGGATTACCATAGGTCTGCCAGCTTTTCTGAGCGCCCAACTTGCCCGCCCGGCTATGCCAGTCGTCTTCGGCGAGGATTTCCCGAATGGGTGGCAGGGTCAGGCCGCTCAGTTCGGCGAGGCGTGTCAGCGCGTCAAGGCGAATATGGCTGGACTCCTGTCGCCAGTCGAGAACCGCTTTGCGGCTCACCCCGCACACCTCGGCCAGTTCAGCCCAGGTCAGACTTAGGGCGGTCCGCGCCGCTTCCAGAAAAGCGCTTTGTTCTCCTTCTTCCAATATGGCGCGGTCCATAGATGGCATCTTATCCGAATCTTGTTGCTTTCGCCAGCGCATGGTAAAATCTGTGCAGCGCGCCTATAGCTCAGTGGATTAGAGCGTTTGGTTGCGGACCAAAAGGCCGTGGGTTCGAGTCCCTCTAGGCGCACACCCCTCAACCGGGCTGACATTTCTTGTAGGAGAAGACTGTCGGCCCGGTTTGTTTTTCCTCGGTTCATCGGCTCCAAAGTGACCATGATATAATCCCCAAACCTATCCTAACTTTGGGCGCTTCAGGAGGCTCTCTTGAATAAAACGAAGAAGGAATCTGCCGGCCCGCGGCAGAGCAAGCGCGAGCAGTTGCGCGCCGAGCGCCGCCGCCGCTCATTCATCTGGAACGCGATCGTGCTGGGGGGATTGGCGGCGCTCGTCATCGCCGTCGTCGCCTACATGGTGGCCAACGCGCGCCCTGGCCCCTTGCCCGGCGAGCAGGTCATCCCCAATGAAGGCGCCGGGCACGTGGACGACGGGACGCCGATCACGTTCCAGCACTATCCGCCGTCATCGGGCACTCACTTCCAGAGCGCCGCGGCCTGGGGGGTGTACACTGAGCCGATCCCGGAGGGGACGTTCGTGCACAACCTGGAGCACGGCGGCGTCGTCTTCCTCTATACCTGCCCCGAAACCTGCCCTGAACTTGAGCAGCAGTTCAAGGACCTGTACGACAGCGCGCCGCCAGACTCGACGTTCAACGAACGGAAGATACTCGTCACGCCCTACGAGGCTGAGAAGATGCCTGCGCCGGTTGTGGCGCTGGCCTGGGGGTACGAGTTGGACCTGGAGGCGTTTGACGCCGATCTCCTCCTGCGCTGGTACCGGCGCTTTGTGAATCGAGGGCCGGAACTGGTGCGCTAACGCGTAGAGAGATGGTCATGCCCGCAGCCTCCTCAACGGACGTGCAGCGTCTGGCGGCCGTGTTGAGTTCGGTGGCGGAGGCGGTTATCATCACCGACGCCGCGGGCGCGATCAGCCTCGCCAACCCCGCGGCCGAGCGGTTGCTCAACATCAACGCGGGCCAGGCGGCGGCCCAGGCCATGCGCCTGGGGGCAGTCAATCAGGCGTTAGGCGAGTGGCTTGAGCGGGCCGTCGCCGAACAGCGCCCCCAGCCATTGATCTTTGAGATGTTGCTAGGGGATGACCGGCATTTCTCGGTGAGCCTGACACCGTTGTATGACGCCGGGAAAGAGGCGCGGCCGGACCGGGCGCACCTGGAATCCGCTCCTGCAGTCGTGAACGCCAGGGGGAGTGAGTTGACCGGCTGGGTGGTCGTCCTGCAGGACGTCACGCATCTCAAGAGATTGGAGCAGTGGAGAAGCGAGGCCATCCAGACGGCCGCGCACGATCTGCGCAACCCCCTCAACACCCTCAACGGCACGTTAAACCTGCTGCGGGATTTGCTGCCGAACCCCTCGCCTGAACAGCAGGAATGCCTGAACATGATCAAAGTCAGCGCCGACCGCATGTCGGCGCTGGTGGAACAGCTGCTCAACCTCGAGCACGTGGAGGCCGAGACGGAGATGGCCGTGTCACGGCTCACCCTCAGCCAGGTGCTGGAGGAAGTGGTCGCCGAATTTAAGTTGACCGCCGAGGCGAAGCGCGTGCAGTTAGAATTTGCCGGGGAACCGGCCACTGCCCAGGTGCAGGGGGATGCCACTTGGCTGCACCGCGCCGCCGCGAACCTGGTGAGCAACGCCATCAAATACACACCGGAGGGAGGCAAGGTCGTCGTGCGCTATCGCGAGGCCGACGGCATGGGGATCGTGGAAGTGAGCGATAACGGGCCAGGGATCCCCCGCCAGGCGCAGGCGCGGTTGTTCGAGCGCTTCTACCGGGTCCGCGGCGAAGCGACGCGCCGCGCGCCTGGCGCGGGTCTGGGCCTGGCGATTGTCAAGAAGATCGTCGAGCGGCACGGGGGTCAGGTGTGGGTTTCGAGCGAGGAGGGGAAGGGGAGCACGTTCGGGTTTTCAACGCCGCTGGTGAAGTAGGACTGGATGAGATGGGGTTGCGAACGTTCGTATTGCGTAGCGCGTGTTCCGTTTGATTAAGAGAGCAACGGATTACGCACTACAACTACATCATGGTAGCACGTTCCACGGATTCACATATCCCCCATTGAAGCGCATTTCAAAGTGCAGGTGCGCCCCAGAGGAGCGCCCGGTGTTCCCGGCCAGGCCGATGAGGTTCCCCCGGAAGACGCTTTGACCGCAAGACACGTTCCACTGGCTGAGGTGGCCGTAGGCGCTCTGCCAGCCGTTGCCGTGGTCAATCACCACTAAGTTGCCGTAGCCAAAATCATTCCACCCGGCGTAGACGACCACGCCGCTGTCAACCGCATAGAGCGGCGCGCCCTCCCTCGCCCGGAGGTCAATGCCATGATGGATGGTCGAGTAGTCGTTGCCGGAGAGCGTGTGGTTGTCCGTCGGCCAGGTGAAAACGCCGTCGCCGATGGCGCCCGTGTAGCCGCCGGGGCACTGGCCGAAGTTGTTGTTGCGGCTGGCTTTGCTGCTCCGGTCAATCTGCGGCACCACCCACGTCTGCAACTCGCGGTGCCCGCCTGGGATGACGAGCCAGGTGTTCGGCGCGAGCGCCGGTTTGTCCGGGTCGAGCCGGTTGCCGGTCCAATCCGCGATGTCCTGAGGCGTCACGCTATAGAACTTAGCAATCTGTTCGAGAGTGTTGCCCTCGGTGACGTAGTGGTAAGTTCCATCCACCGGAAGGATGTTAAGGACCTGGTTCAGGTAAAGCAGATGCGGGTCGTCTTTGAGCGTGAAGTAGTTGCCCCAGAGGACGGTCTCCGGCCTGAGGCCGAATTTTTCGGCGATGCCAAACAGGGTATCGCCTTTCTGGACGGTGTAAGTGATGACGCTCGGGCGCCCGCGCATAGGGATGAGGGTGTGCGGGTCGGCCAGGCGGGTGAGTTGACCATTGGCGGATAAAGCCGGGAGGGACGCGAAGTTAGGCGCCTGAGCAGGGAGCGCCAGCTGAGGGCTTTGCGCCTCGACCGTTGGCTCCACTGGTGGGGCGGGAGCGGTGATCTGCACGCGGGCCTTGGCGGCGAGGCTGTCAATCAACTGGAGGTTCAACTGCCCAGCCCAGATGGCCCCCGCGAGGACGAGGAACATCAAGGCGTGCGAGGCATAGCGGAGGAGGTCTGGCTGCAGGCCGGAGGCGGCGAGGTCGGCCCAGAGGCGGGCGAGGCCGGTCAGTTCGGGGGAGGCGCCGGGGGGTGAAGAAGGTTCGACAGCCATGGGGGCGTGATCTATGTTCCCTGCACGGAACGCGAATCACGCGTCACGGCAGGTACAGCCACGGGTTCACCCGGCCATAAGTGTCGTTGCGCATTTCGAAGTGCAGGTGCGCGCCGGTGGAGTTGCCGGTGCTGCCGGAGTAGCCGACGATCTGTCCCTGATAGATTGAGCCGCCGCACTGCACGATGATCTGGCTGAAGTGGGCGTAGGCTGTTTGCCAGCCGTTGCCGTGGTCAATGATGACGAGATTGCCATAGCCGCGCGTGCTCCAGCCGGAGAAGACGATCACGCCTGTATCTGAGGCGTAGATGGGCGCGCCCAACCCGGCGGAGATGTCAATGCCGGGGTGGCCGTTCGGCAGGTAGTCGGTGCCGGAGAGGTAGTGATTGTTGGCCGGCCAGAAGAAGGTGTACGTCCCGGACGGACCGGAGAAGGGGCCGGCGCACGCGCCCGGCTCGGCGCTGCTGCCTCGCCCGCGGGTGGTGCGGCTGACGACGGGCAGCTGCCAGGTGACCGGCTCGCGCCAGCCGCCGGGGAGGATCAACGCCTGCCCTTCGCGGATCTGCGGATCGTTGGGGTCGAGGTCGTTGCCGGGAAAAGCGACGATGTCCTCGATCTTGACGTGGAAGACTGTGGCGATCTTCTCCAGCGTGTCGCCCGGCAGGACGACGCGCAGAGCGCCATCAACCGGCAGGATGTTGAGCGTTTGTCCCGGATACATGCTGTTGGGGTTTTCGACGAGCGCGGGGTTGGCCCACATGATGGACTCGGGCTTGAGGTTGAACTTGGCCGCCACGCCGAACAGGGT